>Ga0209311_1001932_pt1 | contig 15822 bp, 12 predicted proteins | sample AD_UKC045_MetaG_FD_184417 | JGI IMG/M metagenome (GOLD analysis project Ga0209311, IMG submission 184417) | Active sludge microbial communities of municipal wastewater-treating anaerobic digesters from USA - AD_UKC045_MetaG (SPAdes) (version 2) | ecosystem: Engineered > Bioreactor > Anaerobic >... | reverse complement strand
GGGGTGCGTAAAACTAGTCAAGGGTGCGTAATTTTAGCTAGGGGTGCGTAAAATTACCTCAAGGGTGCGTGATTTTTGCTAGGGGTGCGTTGTTGTATCAAAATAGGTCAACAAACACATATTGAAAGCATAGGTTTGATATATAGTTATCAGGCCTTTTTTCTTTGGCAGAAAGGAAAAAAACTCCTATCCGCCAGTTTTTAAGAGATCAGTAGTATTCATAATTTATGATATTTACTGGTATTTTTTTCTTTTTATATACTACTTTTGAACGATTACTCAACTTTTTAGCGATTAGGCTACTATTTAACGATTTGAGGAAAATAAATAATTAAGTGCTCTTTATTAATTATTTTATGGACTAATTGATAAAAAAGTGCTATAATGATTATAGAATATTTACAGTAAATAAGGTGTTCTTTTTTAACAATAAGAAAATGGTGGAAATAAGGAGATTGATATTATGAAATTAAGTTACGTTCGTGAAGAAGAAGGAATGGTTGAATTTTATGATGAGTTAGGTTTAGGAGTTCCAGATTATTCTTTCAATACTGATGGAAGGATCAATGGAAATTTCTATAAATGAGAGAAAATATTAGAATAATAGGTGAATTCAACATTTTGTTTAGTCGTTTCAACAATAGGTTAATTTACTAAAAACAACAAAATGTTTATACTATTATTGTCAAGGAGGGACAAAATATGATTGGAGATAACATCAAAAAATTTAGACAAAGTAGTAATATGATTCAAAAGGATTTAGCAGATAAGCTGTTTGTTACAGCACAAGCTGTATCTAGATGGGAGAATGGGGAAGTTGAACCTTCGATAACTACATTAACGGATATGGCAAAAATATTCAATGTTAGTGTTGATGAGTTGGTAGGGAATGCAGTTAAAGAACCTGAGGTGAGAGTTGAGACAAAGTATGTTTACAATGAACCAGTCAAACCAGTTTTAGGAGTTTGCGAGGTTTGTAATAAACCAATATATGAATCAAGTAATATTTATAGATGGACAACCGGGAGACAACAAACAGGACATGTTTCATGTAAAGAATGTCTGAAGAAGAAAGAAGAAATGTTAAAGCAACAAAAGATTGCGAAATCAATCTCAAGAAGAAAAAAATCATTTTGGATAGGTGGACTTATATCAGGAGGATGGATAGCAATCACGATTGCTACTGCTATTTCTAATAAAGATTCGTCAGTGATTTTACCTAATGTTGGATTGGCAATTGTGGCGTTTACATATTTATCATGTTTAATATTAGGTAATAATTTTATTGGAGAAATGACATTATCAATATTTAGTTGGGGCTTTGTTAGAATGCCAGGAGTAATATTTACACTAGATCTAGACGGATTAATCTGGTTATTAACAGTAAAACTATTATTCTGGATACTAGGAATAATACTAGCATTGATATGTGGAGCATTTGCTATATTACTTGGATTAGTACTTTCTGTGTTTACATATCCGTTTGCAATCATTAAGAACTTCAAAAGACCAGAAGAAATAGATTTAATATAAAGAAAGGACAAATGAAATGAAGAGAGGAAATAAAATTTTTGTTGCATTGTTATTGTGCTTTTGTGCTTTTATGATGGTAGGATGTGGTAGTGAAGAAAAGGCATATTTTACAATAACATTTTATGATGAAGCTGGATCATTACTAGAAGCAAAACAAGTTGAAGAAGGTGTAGTTCCTTCAATGACTTATAATAAAGACGATACTCAAGAATGGAATTATTCTTTTGATGGTTGGAGCGAAACAATAGGTGGATCAGTTATACAAACTTTACCTGCAGCAAGCGTAGACAAAACGTATTATGCAATTGTTAGTCAAGTTAAACAACAATACACAATTACTTTTGATTCTAATGATGGAACTGAAATTACTAATATAACTAGTGATTATAATACAAGTGTTGAATGCCCAGAGAATCCAACAAAAGAAGGATATAAATTTGTTTGTTGGTGTACAGATGAAGCATTAACTACTGCCGTTGAATGGCCACTAGTGCTTACTAAGGATACAACATTATATGCATCATGGAATGAACAAACACAAATGCTTGCCTACTTACAAGCATTATTAGATGGTTATGAACTTAATCCATATAGTTATATACCAGAATCCTTAAGGCCAGGATATAGCGCCAATTTAGTTAATGAATCTAGTTTAACAACAAGTTATAGTGATTTCGTACAAGTATCTAACATTAAAGCTAATGGATTCGGTGAACAATGGCATATGGTTTTAGAGAATATCCAACAATCTAATACATTCTTTAATGTATTAACTGCTGTAGAAGGTTTGACAACTACTTCCATAACAGCATTTAATAATTATTTAGATCAAAACCCTGCTGATACAGCAAACTATAATTTTGCTAGTGGAATCTATTCTGTAACAATTAATTTTGATGGAACAATAATTTATTATGTTTTAGATTATACTGCAACATTACCTGCATTAGGAGAACAATCAATTCAAATAGCTTTGTCAATGAACATAGAAACTCAAGAGAAAGAAGTGAGAGTCCAAATAGGGGACGCAAATGCTTTGTATTATGAAATTAGTGAAAACTCATATACTTTTGCAATCAAGTATTTAGGTGTTAGAAAAGCATATTTTTCTGTTGAAAGAGATGAAGATGGAGCAGTAGAAGGACATATTAACGAGTTTTTATCAGTGTCAGGAAAAGGTATTTCTTCAGCAGTTGATTTCTATATTGATGATGAATATTTATCAGTAGTTGGTAATAAAGCTGGTGGAATGATAGGATTCACAGGTTATATTAGCGAACTATATAGTGTTGAATCAGGAGAGTTATTAAGTTACGAAGTTCGAGAAACTTTATCAAGTATTACATACAATACTTTATGGTTTGATTTATCAAATGTTAGTGGTATTACATCAATAAAATATGTTGAAGCAACTGATTCAACTGATGCCGCATTTTATGTAAACAATCAAACATCAGCATGGGAAACTAAAAAAGTTGGTGGCTTAGGTACTAAAATGTTATCAAGAAGATTTGATATTGAATTTAGAACACAGTATTTCTATATATACAATGAAACAGATAAAGTATATGAAGAAGTAGCTGTTGAAGTTCCAATGTTATTTGTTCAAGAAGAAAACTATGCAACTTTACAAAATGATGTTAAAAGCACTAATGCAAACGTTACTTTAAACGTCACTTTAGATGCAAAAGCATTAGGAAAAGTTCAATCTGATTATGACACACTAGTTGATATTTTTATTACAAATAAAGATACAATGACTGAAGAAAAAATAATTGAATTTATTGGTGATAAAATAGCATTTAAATAAAAAAAGAATAAAGATAACCACCTAAGGCATAAAAAGTGCTAAAGGTGGCTTTTTTTATGCGTTCACAGACTTTTTACGAATACAACCTACATAAAATGTCTATTTTCAGACTTTTTACGAATTCAACGAACGTTGAATCATTACTCTAATCATAACAATCCAAATAATTCAGTACATCAAGCAAATAACAATAACCATGCGAACCAATGTAATCCAAATAATTCAAATTATCAAGGAACTCAAAATACTAGTAATAAGAAATAAGAGTATATAAATACAAGGTAGGGTAGTAGCTATGGATTATTTAGATATTTTAAATGAAACGATTAAAAATAGTACTAATGATAATGGATTTAAAACAAAAAGAGAATCTAAAGAGTTTAAATTGAGTTATTCAAAGATTGGATATCCATATTATAAAATAGGTTCTCTTGCATCTAGTGCAAGATTAGGGTTTCTTTACTTATGCTCTAAATATGATCCTAATAATATAAAACTTGAATGACATTTGTTAAATGGTACAACAAATTCTAAGAAATGGAATAAAGCTAACATAAATGATGCACAGCTAGATGCATATTATAGTCTAGAAAGAATTTGCTTTGAATGTAAATGTCAGGAAATATTCGAGAAAAAAGAAAAACTTTCAAAAAGTTATGTTCCATTGCTAAAAAACTACTTTGGTATAAATTCGAATGTTTCAAATGATAAAATTGAAGAGACTCTTCTAAATCTGAAAATTAGTAATACAAATAAGAAAGACGAATTATATTATAACCTAATGTTTGATGTGAAACAGTTATTTACTCATTTATGTGCTCTTATTAAGTTAAGCAAAGAACCACTTGAAACTTGTACATTAAAGTATATATTCTTTAAACCTAATAATAATGTAATGAGTGTTGAATTGTCTGAAAAGTATGCTGAATTACAAGAAGAAATAGAGTTTATAAGAAATAGCGATCTTATAAAAATAGTGAATGAGAAATATGGAATAAAATTTGATTATGAGCTTATTGATGTTTCAAATTCATTATTTACAAAAAATCCTAAATATTATTTAGAAAAGGTGAAGTAATGATTCTTAATTTATTAGAGGTGCATTCAAATTATATGAGTGCACTTGTCATATATATTCTAGGGGTGCGTAAATTCATGCAAGGGTGCGTAAAATTACCTAAGGGTGCGTGATTTTTGCTAGGGGTGCGTTGTTGTATCAAAATAGGTCAACAAACACATATTGAATGCATAGGTTTGATACAATGTCAGACCTTTTTTATTTGTTGGCAGAAAGGGGAAAATCTCCTATTCGCCAGTTTTGTAGAGACCTGTAGTAGTCAGTTTTTAGGCTATTATTAGGTCTCTTTTTTATTTTCTAATCAACTATTTAACGATTACCCTACTTTTTAACGATTTGACAACAATTTAACGATTTGAGACAAAAAGGATACAAACATGCTATTTATAGAGTAATTTATAGACAATTTGATAAAAAAGTGCTATAATCCTGAGTAGATATAAACATTTATAATAGGAGGTAACTATGGATTACCAACGACTAGTGAAGGAATTAAGACTAAAACTAATTTTATCTCAACAAGAATTTGCAGACTTGCTTAATGTTTCTTTTGCCTCTATTAATAGATGGGAAACTGGGAAACATGAGCCAACGATTAAAATAAAGAGAAAAATTGTTCAACTTTGTAAAGAGAATAATATTGATTTGGAGGAGAAAGAATAATGGATAATAAAGTTAACAAATTGCAAGAAAGAGAAGAATTACATCGTTCAATTTGGAATATCGCAAATGAATTAAGAGGCTCAGTAGATGGATGGGATTTTAAGCAATATGTGTTAGGCATCATGTTTTATCGTTATATTTCTGAAAACCTTACTTCATACATTAATAAAGGTGAAATTGAAGCAGGAAATATAGGTTTTGATTATGCAAAACTAACTGATGCCGAAGCTGAAGTTGCAAGAGAAGGATTAGTAAGTTCAAAAGGATTTTTTATTCTCCCATCTGAACTATTCTGTAATGTTAGAGCAAATGCTTATAATGATGAGAATTTAAATGAAACTCTTGAAAGAGTATTTAAACATATTGAGGAATCAGCAAAAGGCACTGAATCTGAAAATGACTTTACAGGTTTATTTGATGATATCGATGTAAACTCAAATAAACTTGGATCAACTGTTGAAAAAAGAAATAAAAAATTAGCTGAAATATTAAATTATATTGGTGATATGAAACTTGGTGATTATCAAGATAACACAATTGATGCTTTTGGAGACGCATATGAATATTTAATGAGTATGTATGCTTCAAATGCAGGTAAATCAGGCGGAGAATTTTTTACTCCTCAAGAAGTGTCTGAGCTTCTAACAAGATTAGCAATCATTGACAAAAAAAGTGTAAATAAAGTTTATGACCCAGCATGTGGATCAGGGTCATTGCTTCTTCAAGCATTAAAATTATTAGGTAAAGATAATATTAAGCAAGGTTTCTATGGTCAAGAGAAAAATATCACAACCTATAACCTTTGTCGTATCAATATGTTTTTACACGATGTTGATTTTGATAAATTTAACATTGCATGTGAGGATACTTTAATTGCTCCAAAACATTGGGATGATGAACCTTTTGATGTAATCGTCTCTAATCCACCTTATTCAGTTAAATGGGAAGGTGATGATAATCCATTATTAATTAATGATCCACGTTTCTCACCTGCAGGTGTATTAGCACCAAAAGGAAAAGCGGATTTAGCTTTTATCATGCATTCACTTGCATGGCTTTCTACGAATGGTGTTGCATCTATTGTTTGCTTCCCAGGAATTATGTATCGTGGAGGAGCAGAACAAAAAATTAGAAAGTATCTAGTGGATAACAACTATGTTGATGCAATTATTCAACTACCTGATAATCTTTTCTTTGGAACTTCCATTGCAACATGCATTATGGTTTTAAAGAAATCAAAGAATGATACAAATGTTTTATTTATTGATGCTTCAAATGAATTCATTAAAGTTACAAATAATAACAAACTCACTCCAGATAACATCCAAAATATTGTTAAAGCTTATAAAGATAGAACTGATATAGATAATATGGTAAAGGTAGCTTCATATGAAGATGTAAAAAACAATGATTATAATCTTTCAGTTTCTACATATGTCGTTAAAGAAGATACAAGAGAAAAAATTGATATAAAAAAACTTAATGCAGAAATCGAAGAGATTGTTGCAAGAGAAAATATCTTAAGAGAAGAAATAAATAAAATTATTGCAGAAATTGAGGAGGGCAAATGAGTAAATTAGATGAATTAATTACTGAACTTTGTCCATATGGAGTGGAGATTGTAACAGTGGAAGAAATTTGTGACATTACACGTGGGAGGGTAATGTCCAAAAATTATCTAAGAGAAAATATAGGTACTTATCCCGTTTATTCATCACAAACAGCAAATAACGGTATTTTTGGCTACATAAATACTTTTGACTACGACTGTGAATCGGTAACATGGACAACAGATGGAGCAAATGCTGGTTCTGTTTTTTATCATATTAACGAAAAATTTAGTATAACAAATGTTTGTGGATTATTAAGGGTTAAAAATAATGAACTGGTAAGTACAAAGTTTCTATTTTATGTCTTGCAAGTATATGCAAAGAAATATGTTAATGATGGTATGGGTAACCCAAAATTGATGAGCAATGTTATGGCAAGGATTTCTGTTCCCCTTCCCCCTCTGCCTGTTCAGCAGGAAATTGTCCGTATTCTGGACAATTTCACAGAGCTTACAGCAGAGCTTACAGCAGAGCTTACAGCAAGAAAGAAACAATATATTTTTTACACAGAAAAATTAATGAATTTTATGGAAAATCAGTTTAGAGAAATAAAAATTACCAATAAATTACTTAGAGGGAAAAGATTAACCACAAGAGATTTGGTTGTCGATGGTAAATACCCAGTTTTTCATGGTGGAATTGAACCACTGGGTTATTATAATGAAAAAAACAGAAAAGCTGATACGGTAATGATAATTAATGTAGGTGCTTCAGCTGGTTCAGTAGGTTATTCAAAAGATGATTTTTGGTCCTCAGATGGCTGTTTTTGCTTAGAACATTCAGAAGAATATTTGAATAAGTTTTTATATTATTATCTACTAACAAAGGAAGATTTTTTAAAATCTAAAGTTAGAAAAGCTGGTATTCCTACACTTGACAATTCTATAGTTGAAAGAATATTAGTTCCAATAATACCTATTCCAGAACAGCAAAGAATTGTTGAAATTTTAGATAAATTTGATTTATATTGCAAAGACTTATCTAATGGTCTTCCCGCTGAAATAGAAGCTAGACAAAAACAATACGAATACTATAGGGATAAACTTCTTACATTTAAGAAACTGGAGGTTTAAGTATGCCAAACTATAACATTATTACTGAATCATCGGATTCAACTGTTGTTACTGAGTATAAACCTGTAGTTTCTAAATCAGATTCATATCAAAGTGAAGCAGAACTTGAAAAAGAGTTTATTAATCTTTTGTGCCAACAATCATATGAATATTTACTAGTTCATAATGAAGAAGATTTAATTAAAAATTTAAGAAAACAATTAGAGATTCTTAATAACTGCAATTTTAGTGATGATGAATGGGATAGATTTTTTAAGCATAAGCTTGCTAATCCAAATGATGGTATTGCTGAAAAAACAAAGATAATCCAAGAAGATTATCGTCAAGTGCTTATTAGAGATGATGGTTCATCAAAAAATATTAGTTTAATTGATAAATCAAACATCAACAAAAATAAACTTCAAGTAATCAATCAATATACAGTCACCGATGGACGTTATGAAAATCGTTATGATGTTACAATTTTAGTGAATGGGTTACCGCTTGTTCATGTTGAACTAAAAAGACGTGGTGTAGCTATTAAAGAAGCATTTAATCAAATCAATCGATATCAAAGAGATTCATTCTGGGCAGAATCTGGATTATTTAATTATGTCCAAATCTTTGTGATATCAAATGGAACTAATACAAAATATTATTCAAATAGTACAAGATTTAATCATATTAAAGATTCACAAAATAAGACTAAGAAGGAAAAAACATCGAATACTTTTGAATTTACTTCTTATTGGGCTGATGCTAATAATAAAATTATTCCAGATTTGATTGACTTTACTAGAACATTTTTCTCAAAACATACAATACTTAATATTCTAACTAAGTATTGTGTATTCACTGTAGATAAAATGCTTTTAGTCATGAGACCATATCAAATTGTTGCTACTGAAAGGATTTTAAATAGAATCGAGATTGCCAACAATTATAAGAAATATGGGACAGTTGAAGGTGGTGGATATATCTGGCATACAACAGGTAGTGGAAAAACACTGACCTCATTTAAGACTGCAAGACTTGCAACTAAGATTCCTTACATTGATAAAGTTTTATTTGTTGTTGATAGAAAAGACTTAGACTATCAAACAATGAGAGAATATGACCGCTTTGAAAAAGGTGCAGCTAATTCAAATAGATCAACTGCAATTTTAAAGAAACAATTAGAAGATAGTAATATAAAAATCATCATTACTACAATTCAAAAGTTGTCTATTTTTATTGAAAAGAATAAAGGACATGAAGTATTTAATAAGCATGTGGTGATTATCTTTGATGAATGTCATCGAAGCCAATTTGGTGAGATGCATGCTGCAATTACCAAGAACTTTAAAAAGTATCATTTATTTGGTTTTACTGGAACCCCAATATTTGCAGTTAACTCAACTGTACAAAAAAATGCAAAATTAAGAACAACAGAACAAGCATTTGGTAATCAACTTCATGCTTACACGATTGTGGACGCAATTAATGATAAAAACGTTCTTCCTTTTAGGGTTGATTATATTAAGACAATTGATCTTCCTGATGATATTGAGGATGAAGAAGTTTGGGATATTAATAGAGAAAAAGTTTATATGAATCCAGAGAGAATTAGACTGGTGACCAAGTACATTCTTGACCACTTTGACCAAAAGACTTATCGGAACATAAAATCCTTTAAGCATAGTGTTGTATCAAATGTAAATGAAGTAGTTTCTGCAAGAGATAGAGGATTTGTTAAAGAAGATAAGCAATCCAATTATATTAATGGCTTTAATTCAATCTTCGCAGTAAGTTCAATTGAAGTTGCAAAACTTTATTACAACGAGTTCAAAAGACAAATGGCAGAAAACCCTGCAAAAGCACTTAAGATAGGACTTATTTACTCATATGGAGCAAATGAAGAAGAAGCTGATGGTATTCTAGATGAAGAAGTACCTGATGATACTACATCACTTGATCAATCAAGTAGAGATTTTCTTGAAGGTGCTATTAAGGATTATAATGCGATGTTTTCTACTAACTATGATACATCGAGTGATAAGTTCCAAAACTATTATAAAGATGTATCATTAAGGATGAAAAATAAGGAGCTTGATTTACTCATAGTAGTAAACATGTTCTTAACTGGATTTGATGCAACAACCTTAAATACTTTATGGGTTGATAAGAATCTAAAAATGCATGGACTTATTCAAGCATTCTCAAGAACTAATCGTATTCTAAATTCAATTAAGACATTTGGTAATATTGTATGCTTTAGAAATCTTCAAAAGAAAACGGATGATGCTATATCACTATTTGGTGATAAAAATGCTGGTGGTGTCGTTTTACTTAAAGGCTTCAAAGATTATTACGAAGGTTATTATGATGAAAAAGGGATATATCATCAAGGTTATGTTGATATGATTGATGAACTTAATGAATCATTCTCATTAGAACAACCTTCATTTGTTGGAGAAAAAAATCAAAAAGAGTTTATTGCATTATTTGGTTCAATTCTTCGTATGAGAAACTTATTATCTTCATTTGATGAATTTAGTGGCAATGAACTAATTAGCGAAAGAGATTTCCAAGATTATTGTGGTAGATATCTTGATCTAAAAGAAGAATGGAAGAATAGAACTAAAGATGGAGAAGCGGTTGATGTTTCCGATGATGTTATTTTTGAAATTGAACTGCTTAAACAAGTAGAAATTAATATTGACTATATTTTAATGCTTGTTCAAAAATATCATGATTCGCATTCAGAAGATAAAGAAATATTGATCAATATCCAAAAAGCAATAGATTCTTCACCTGAAATGAGAAGTAAAAAAGCGTTAATCGAAAACTTTATTAAGGGAATAAATGAAGTTGATGATGTGCTAAATGAATGGCGAAGTTATGTTGCAGAAGAAAAAGAGAAAGCAATAAAAACGATTATTGAAACCGAAGATCTTAAGGAAGCAGAAACTCGTAAATTTATTTCTATCGCATTTGAAACAGGAAGTATCAAAACTACTGGAACTGATGTCGATAAGATTCTTCCACCAATATCTAGATTTGGAAGCGGGAATCGTGATGAAAAGCGTAAAACAGTATTAGCTAGATTACTTGAATTTTTCGAGAGATTCTTTGGAATAGGATAATGCGAATAGACTTTAAAAGTAAGTATATTCAAAAGTATTCTATACATAATCAAAGTTTTAATTAATAAATAGAATAATTTTGACTTAAAAAGAGGTGATTTTAATAATGAATTTTGTACTTGAATCTCAAATATGGGATTTGCATATTCATACGAACAAATGTCCATTAGGGAGCGATGAATTTGCAAGAGATTATAAGGATAATACTGATGGTTTTGTTGATAAATTAATCAGTATCTTCGATAAGCGAGAATATGCTAATTTGTCAATGATATCGTTTACCGATCATAATCAAATTTCTTTAGAAGTTTATCAAAATTTTTATGAAAGAAATCATAGAGTAGTACTTATACCCGGTGTTGAGATTTCGTATATTACAGATAAAAATAATAGTGTTCCCAAACATTTATTAGTTTATTTTGATGCTGATAAAAACTCAATAAAAGATTTATCAGATAAAATTAACACCTTACTTAAAGACACAAGAGAAAAAAATAAATGCTTGAAAATTCAGGATTTATTACCTAAACTATATCATTTGGGCTATAATTTTCTTATAAGCCCTCATTTTCTAAAACAAGATGAGAGAGGGTTAGATTTCGATTGGAACGAAGCAGATTTTACAAAAATTGATTCAAAACTTTATTCGGATCAATTCTTTTGCTTTTGGGAATCTGGAGGTTTATCTTCCATGAGTAAAGCTCAAAAGTTTTTGGAAGAGTTTGAAATAAGTGATAGAATATCAATTGTTCATTTTTCCGACTCAAATAACTTTGATAAATTGCTTACTTATTTAAATTCCCCTTCACAATACTTTCATAGTTTACCAAGTTTTAAAGGATTAGCACTTGTTGGATCTGATTGTACAAGAATTCGTAAACATTATGTAAAACTCGATAAAAGTCAGTTTTCTAATTATATTGGTACTATTATTTTTAACGGGCAAACTATTAATTTATCACATCAACTAAATTCGATTATTGGTGGTAGAGGCAGTGGTAAATCTGTTCTACTAGATTCTATAGCTTTAAAATTAGGTAGAAGTATTGAAAATGATGACAGAAAAGAGTATATATTAAATAATTCTATCGAACTTTTTGATTTCAATAACAATTCAATAAATAGTGATTTTAAAATTGAATATTACCAACAAGCATATATATCAGATATTTTCAATAGCAAAGATTTTTACCAAAAATTAAAAGAAAAGTTTAATGAAGTTTTTGATTTAATACCTAATATTGACGTAAGCACTATCATCTTAAATTATAAAAATATATTTAATTCATTTGTAGATGAGAATAAAATTCCTACTAGTGAAAATTTGCCAGGACTTAATGATAATTTCTATATATTAAGCGATGATGATTTGGATATCAAAATAAAAAAGGGAATGTTATTAAATATTCCGAAATCAGAGGATCTTATTGATATTGAATTAGCCTTATTAAATGTTGAAAATAATTTTTCAAAGGTGATTCCTAAACAAATTATTAATCAACCTGAAATCATTAGTTTAAAGAATGTACTTCAATATTTTATATTGATGGAATCCAAAAAATATAACCTTAATCTTATTAAAGAGAAATATTCAATTAATGAATTAATTAGTATTTTTATTAAATACAAAGATGAAAAGTCTGATTTATCAAAAGTAAAAAGTGAAATATCAAAAAAAATAACTGAGAAATTATTATACATTTCTCAAGATATTATATACAGAAATTCTATTGTGCAAGCTATCATTGAAACAACAAAGGGTTTTAAATCAAAATATTGTAACTTTTCAACTAGAAATGGATCGGTAAGCAATCGTTTCATTTTCTCAAAAGAACTAAACATTCATAATCCAATAGAGTTTTTTATTAAATGTTTAGAAAAACACTTTGATAAGAATAAAGTTAAACAGTCAAGTTCTTCAATAAGCATTGAGAATTTTCATGATCTATCAAATATGTTCATTTATAACCCTAAAAATTTTATAAAAGAAAGTTCAAGTGTGGAATTATTACTTGATGATATACTTAATTTTGAACTCACATATGAAGAATCAAGCAACATATATTATGTAGAGGACAGCGGTAGTATAAAAAATATTAAAAATTTATCACCTGGTTATAAAACAAACATTCTAATGGAGTATATAGTATATAAAGATACTGCAGTACCATTACTAATTGATCAACCAGAAGACAATGTTGATAACCAAACTATTTATAATCTATTAAAAAAATGGTTTACTAGTATGAAGTTTAAAAGACAAGTTATTGTTGTTACACATGATGCTAATATAGTTATTAATGCAGATTCAGAAAACATTATATTGGCAAAACAAGCGAGCGAAAATAAGTTTGAATACAAATTTGGAGCATTAGAATTTGAAAACATGATTGAAAATGCAGCTCTAATACTCGATGGTGGGAAAGAAGCGGTTCAAAGGAGATTAACAAAATATGAATCATAATATAGATATATTGTACGAGGGAAATATAATTTGTTCAATTAATGCAAATTCACCAATGTTATCAGATGTAGTAGAAAAAGTGATATTAAATGAAAAAATAGATTTAAACATAATAGACCTAAAATGCGAGATTGATAAATTTGATACTAATGCTTTTAAGGAAATTTTAATTTCAGCAGGTACTTCTATTAGAAGCAAATTAACGAATGAGTGTGAGAAATTTGATCAAATTCTAAAAACAATTGAAACTGATCAAGATGTTATAGAATACTATAGTAAACTTAAAGAAGGTAGTAAATAACACTATATTTTTTGTGGATTAGTTTTACAATTAAATCATAAAATATAGCTAAAATAAAACAATAAGTTATATTATAAATAGAGCGGTGGCTATTAATGCTTCCGCTTTTCTATTATTTTAAGGCTTGATGACCTAACCCATTCAGAACTTCCATGATATTGTTAGCTAAAAGAACTACTTAAAGGAGGTTGGTAGATGTGAGAATGAATGATTTTGATGTGTACTAACAAAACAATAGGAGGTGAAATTAATGTTAAGTATACAAGAGTACAAGAAACTTCAAGAGTATAAGGAACTAGGGCTATCCAAAGTAAAAGTGTCTGAAAAGTTGAATCTCTCGTATAAGACGATTTGTAATTGGTGGGACAAAGACCAAGCATTCTTCAATGCTTTTCAAAAGAATCATGAGTATGTCTTAGATAACTATAGGCAATACATCATTGAGATTTTGAAAATCAGTCCTCAAATAAACAATACTGTTTTATATAAAAGGATTAAGGATGACTTTTCTGAATTTGATGTCCAAAGTTCATCATTTTTTAAGTATGTAAAAGAAGTAAGAGAACAAACAGGTTTATTAAAACCTAAACGTAAGTTTCAAATTAGAGAAGTAACTGAACCAGGCTATGAGGCTCAAGTAGATTTTGGTCAGTATGTGATGAGGACAGAGTATAAGAATAATGTGCGAATCTATTTCTTTTGTATGACGTTATCATTTTCAAGAATGAAATTTGCTTATTTTTCAGTCGATCCGTTTGATATTAAAAAAACGATTGACGCTCACATAGCAGCGTTTAAGTATTTTGGTGGAAGACCTCAAATGATTGTATATGACCAAGATAAGACAATGGTGGTATCGGAAAACTTAGGTGAAGTTATATTCGTCAAAGAGTTTGAAGATTTTATTAAAGAAACTGGTTTTACCATCTACTTATGTAACGGTTATGATCCATCCACTAAAGGTAAGATTGAAAAAACAGTAGACTATATCAAGCATCAATTCTTAGATGGCAGAATTTATTATGGGATTGATCGTCTTACTCAAGAGTTTATTGGATGGTTAGATCGAGATGGTAATGGTATGATTCATGAAATCACGAAAAAAACACCACGAGAGTTATTTAAGAAAGAATATCCAAAACTACAAAAGTATGTGGAAAAGAAAAACGATGAGATTGTCATTCATACCGTTTATCATGATACAGTAGAATATAGAGATAATCTTTATAAACTACCAAGTGAGAGTGTGAATGAAGGTGAAAAGATTAGAATTGAACGATACGATGATCAGTTAATCTTCTATCATGCTGGAACAAATGAACTACTTTGTAAGCATAGGTTATTATTAGGTAAAGGTAATGTTGTTACTTTAAATGTTGAAGTTCATGATGAACCAACGATTGAAGAAGTATTACTGGATGAATATAAAGATTATGAAATATCAAGTATCTTCTTTAAAAAACTTAGAGAACAAAAACCTAGATATGTTTATCCACAGTGTCGTAGGATAGGAAGTTTAAAAAAACACTATGCAAAAGAGATTATTGCAGAAGGTATGCGTTATTGTGTAGAAGTAGATATTTGTAGTGCGTTTGAACTATGTTCATGGTTAGTTCATAAAATGGGTGAGACACTTGCTAAAAGGGTATTACCTCCACATACAATAAAACACTATAAAATAAGAGCTGAAGAAATTAGAAAGGAGTTAAATGATGGCAGACATTAAAGTAATTCAAGATCTAACTAGAACCTTAAACCTACAAAATATTGCAAGTGGCGTCATTGATTTAAATGATGAAACCATCTCTAATAAAGAGTATTTGTATAAGGTATTACTAGAAGAAGTAAACATTAGAAAAAAGAATAAGTTAAAAGACTTAAAACACATGTCAAGACTAAAACCTTTGGTCTTTGATGAGATGCGTATTAGTGATGGTTTAAAGTGGCAGTTATCTAGAATCAAAGAAATGGATTTTAATGAAACAAGAGAAAACATCATTATTGTTGGTGATTGTTCAACAGGTAAGACTTCACTTGCAACTACAATTGGTAATCATGCTATAGAAAAAGGTACGAAAGTTGTTTATGTTACCCAAGAAGAATTATTAATTGAATCCAAGATAAAGAAAAAAACTTGGAATAATATCTTAATCGCTGATATGGTGATTGTTGATGATATGTTTTAT
>Ga0209311_1001918_pt1 | contig 15888 bp, 12 predicted proteins | sample AD_UKC045_MetaG_FD_184417 | JGI IMG/M metagenome (GOLD analysis project Ga0209311, IMG submission 184417) | Active sludge microbial communities of municipal wastewater-treating anaerobic digesters from USA - AD_UKC045_MetaG (SPAdes) (version 2) | ecosystem: Engineered > Bioreactor > Anaerobic >... | reverse complement strand
TCGTCGAGCACGAAGAACTTGATATCCGTGAAATCCAGATAACCGTTCCAAGCAAGGTCTATGAGCCGTCCGGGAGTGGCGACCACGATGTCCGCCCCGGCGCGTATTTTCGACACCTGCTGAGAAAGCGGAGCGCCCCCGAACAACACGACGCTTTTCAGCCCCGTGCCAGCGCCCAGTTCCGCCGCCACGCTGTTCACCTGAATGGCCAGCTCCCGCGTCGGCTCCAGAACAAGCCCCCTCAGCCCGCTCCCGCCCTCGGAGAGTTTGTGCAGCATCGGCAATATGAACGCGGCGGTTTTGCCCGACCCCGTCTGCGCGCTCCCCAGCACGTTCTTCCCCTCTATCGCCGGGGGGATAATCTTTTCCTGAATAGGCGTCGCCTCCGCGAACCCGCAGCTTCTGACGCCCTTCATCACTTCTTCTCTCAAACCCAGTTCTTCAAATTTCACAAGCAACCGCCTCTCCGTAGCGCGCTGCCGGTTGCGTTAAATTGACAGATATGGAACAGTTTATCGAACAGAATCCACTCCGCCTCCGGCGATCCGCTTGGATATTATACCCCGTCGCGCGGATAATGCCATCCCGCCCGGTTCGGCGCGGCGCTTTTTTTCGGCTATTGTGGTATGGCCGCGCTATATTTAAAATAATCAAGAATAATATTTGTTTAATCATGTTTTCGGAGGCTTTTATGAAGAAGATAAAAGTCGCTTCGGGGATATACTGGGTGGAGATACCGGAGTCGGACTTGAGGATTCTCTGCGGATGCCCGGCGGACGCCGTGAAACATCTGATAAAGAAGGGACTCGTGCGTCTTGAGGAAAAAAACGGAGTCGCCTGCGAGACCGGGCCGAACGCCATACTGCTGTCCGACCTGCCTTTCCAAAACGAGCGCTTTTCCAACCTTGCCGAGTTCCCCGTTCTGCAGATGTTCTATAAACAGGGCCTCATAATACCGAACCACCCGAACAACACCGGAGCAAAACCGATGCTGATCGGGCTGGAGGAAGAAGTGAAAGCGCAAGCGGAATATATCTACCGGGGAAACTACGGCCTGATTTCAGAAGAGGAAATATTGGACGCCGGAGTTTCCAAAGAAGAAGCCGCGCAGATGATGCGCCTGAAAAAAAGGTTCGCGTTTGACAATATAAAACGCACCGAAGAACTTCTGGAAACAGTTTTTCTTGGAACGGAGCCTGTGGAAATCAAGCCGGGAACATTCATCCGCCGAGCCGCCATCAACGTGTTTGAATTTTCTCGCGGCGAGGAATCCGTGACGGTCAATATCAATTTGGACAAGAACGAAGAGTACGAGCCGTCATACCATCTTGGATTCCATGAGGCGCGCAGGGAGTATTTCTCGGTGATACATTCGGGCGAAGGAGACGGATGGGATATAAACCGCCCGTGCATGGCCTCGATAGTGACTTTTCAAGGGAAGATATATCTGATAGACGCCGGGCCGAACCTTCTGCACAGCCTGCAGTCGCTCGGCATCGGGGTGAGCGAGATAGAAGGAATATTCCACACCCACTCGCATGACGATCATTTCAACGGCCTCACCGTTCTTATGCGCTCCGACCACAGAATCAAATATTACGCCACCCCGCTGGTGCGCAAATCTGTCGTTAAGAAACTCTGCGTCCTCGCGTCAATGGAGGAGTCGCTCTTCGACAAATATTTTGAAACCAAAGACCTCGAAGCCGGCAAATGGAACAACATCGACGGCCTAGAAGTCATGCCTATGTGTTCGCCCCATCCGGTGGAGACAACCACGATGCTCTTCAGGGTTTTGTGGGAAAGCGGCTATAAAACCTACGCCCACCTCGCGGACATCACATCGTTCAAAGTTCTGGGGGGAATGGTCACGGACGACGATTCAAAGAGCGGCGTCACCCGCGAGTATTTCGAGCGGATAAAGAAGGAGTATCTCAAACCCGCAGACCTGAAAAAGATAGACGTCGGCGGCGGGATGATTCACGGAGAGCCGGAAGATTTCATAGGGGACAAGTCTGAAAAAACCATCCTCAGCCACACCTCGCAGCCATTCACCGACAGCCAGAAGGAGATAGGAGAAAACTCCACCTTCGGAGCCGCTGACGTGCTAATTCCCGCAGATCAGGACTACTCCAAAGCCATCGCTTTCAGGCATCTTCAGTCTTTCTTCCCTTCCGCTCCGCCGCACGAGATAAGGATGCTTACGAACTGCCCCATAGATTCATTCAATCCGGGGGCCATGCTCGTCCATAAAGGCGAAGCAAACAAGAATATATTCTTCATTCTTTCCGGGCTTCTCGAATTCATCGCCCCGGATTCAGGCGTCAACAACAAACTCACTTCGGGCGCGATGGCCGGCGAGCTGTCGGGTATTCTGGAGTCCGAAGCCAGAGGCTCTTTCCGCGCGATAAGCTATGTGAAAACAATCAGGATTCCCTCCTGCCTGTACATCGAATTCCTCAAGAGGAACGGTCTTTTCGATGATGTGAAAAAAGACATAGCCAACAGGCAGTTCCTACAGAACACATGGCTGTTCGGCGAGCGCATTTCTTGCCCGCTTAAAAGCAGGATATCGCAATCGATGATCCGGACGGAGCTTAAGAGCGAAACGCCGCTGGACTGCGGCAAAGAGGGCGGCCTGTTCCTGATTGAATCGGGTCAAGTCGAGGTCTCCTCTAATGGCAGGGTCGTGGACGTCATCGGCGAAGGGGATTTTTACGGAGAGGAAAGCGTCGTGTTCGGAGAATCATGCCTGCTTACGGCGCGCGCGTCCCGCGACTCGGTGGCGCACAAGATCGCGCCCGACGCCATCAGATACGTTCCTATAGTTCAGATAAAACTCCTTGAGACGTTTAAGAGGAGAATGGTCGCGGCCGGTCCGCATTTCATATTCGCCTGACGACAAAAGATATGACAAGAGGCATTTTATGAAGTCAACCGACATTATTCAAACAAACGGAAACGGAAAACACAATCCCATAGCGGTTATTGCGGGGGGCTTCTCCCTTGCAGTTTTTATAGGCGCCACCGATTTCCTCACCGGCCCGTATCTGGCATTCTCCATTTTCTATCTGATTCCGGTGATGCTCGCTACATGGTTTGCGGGGCGCGCAGCCGGATTCTGTCTGGCTCTGTTCTGCGCGGCATCTTGGTTCATTGCAGAAAAACTAGACCCACTTCAATATCCTCATTTTCTTATCCCTTACTGGAACGCGTTCGTAAGGTTAGGTTTCTTTCTCGTGTGCTCGTATCTGCTTGCCCTTGTGAAAAGAGCTTTGGAAAAAGAGAAGTCGATTTCTCGAACAGACGCTCTGACAGGCGCCGAAAACTCAAGGTCTTTCTTCGAAACCGCCGAAATCGAAATTGAAAAGATGCGCAGGCGCGGAACGCCCCTTTCGGCGGTGTACATCGACGTGGATAATTTCAAAGGCGTCAACGACACCCTCGGCCACAGCGCGGGAGACAAGCTTCTTTCGATGGTCGTCCACGCTGTTAAACAGGAGTTGAGGAGCATTGACACTATAGCGAGGATGGGCGGCGATGAATTCGCCATCCTGTTTCCGGACACTGACCACGGCGGCGCTGAAAAAGCCACGAACAGGATAAAGAATAAGCTGGACGCGACGATGAGCGCCAACCGATGGCCGGTCTCGTTCAGCGTCGGCGTTATCACCTTCTCCAAACCTCCTTTCTCCGTGAACGAAATGATAAAAGAAGCCGACAGTCTGATGTATGAAGTCAAAAACAACGGAAAAAACGCAATAAAAACGAAAGTCATTTAAACCGACACGAACAGTTTGTCGCAGTCTTTTTCTGAAGGTTTTTGATAAAGCGCGGTTTTTTCCGCCTGCGCGCGCGCGTTGCGTCTGGCGCGGAAAAAACGGTTGTGATTATCTATGTTTGGTGTTATGTTAAAAGCCTGAAAGGCGGGCGGAACATGCCGGAAAGCAAGAAAAGCGCCTCTTCGCCGCGCGGCAAGGCCGCAGGCAAAAAAGCAGCGACGGCCGCCCCGAAGTCCGGGAGCGCGCGCGGCGGCGCAAAATCCGCGAAGCGAAAACTTCGCGCGGCTGTCGTCGGCCTCGGCGACATCTCCCGCCTCCACATGCCCGGCTACGTGGACAACCCGGACTGCGAGCTTTACGCGGTGTGCGACTGCGCGGAAGAAAAAGTCTGCGCCTGCGTCGACTGCTGGTCCCCCCGCAAACATTACGCCGACTTCAAAGAACTGCTCGCCGACCCAAGCATCGACATCGTCGAGATACTCACTCCCCACCACCTCCACTGCGAGATGGTTATCGCGGCGGCGAACGCGGGCAAACATGTCTCCGTGCAGAAACCGATGTGCAACTCGCTTGCCGAAGCGGACAGGATGATAGAGGCCGCCCGGCGCAACGGCGTCATGCTAAAAGTGTTCGAGAACTTCGTCTTCTATCCGCCGTACGTCAAAGCGAAAGAGTTGGTGGCCGCCGGCGAGATCGGCGAGCCGCTCACCGTCCGCTTCAAGCTGGGAACCTGCATGTTCGGCGCGCGCTACTACCCGCTGTCAGTCGAGCTTTGGCACATGCTCGAAGTGGAAAAAGGGATGGGTCAGGCCATATTCGACGATGGATACCACAAGCTGTCCCAAGCGGTAGACCTGATAGGGGACATCGACGTTGTGCGCGGATGGGTTGACAGGTCGTTCGCGTACGCGGACATGCCGGGCGCGCTCATGTGGCGATACAAAAACAGCGACTGCCTCGGCGTGTTCGACCTCGGACTCAGCCCGAACCTTTACAACAAATCAAACTATTTCTCCGCAGACGAGCGGATAGACATAACCGGCTCGAAAGGGTCGATCTCGATAACGAGGTGTTCGGCGCAGATGCTTGACGCTCCCGCGCTTACGCTGGTCAAAGGCGGCCGCAGGATTCTTTTCGACGACATCCGCGCCGACTGGCAGGACAGCTTCGCGGACTCCACCAGACATTTCGCCAAATGCGTGCGGTTCGGCGGGGAGCCTCTGCTCACAGGCGAGCGCGGCAAGAAAATCGTCCAGTTCGCCTACGCCTGCATAATCGCCGGAAAGACTCGCGGCGAAATCCGGCCCGACGACCTGACGGACGACGTTATAGCGGAGCTGAACAAATGAGAGAAAAGCTCCTGAAAATTCAGACGGAGTTTATATACGCGGCGATGACGGGAGCAATGCGGCTGCCCGACCATGTTCTGGCGGCCACGATGAAGACCATCAAGGACATCGCCCGCGCCATGCCGGAAAACCCCAAGGACGGCGGAGAAATGATGATGCGGCTTGCCGAGATGGAGGAATTCTTCAGGATCGGCCCGCCGGATTCGGACGCGCTCCGCAAGATTATCTTCGACGCGCGACCCTCTCAAATCAAATCCGTCATCAGGGGCTACCTTATAAACTACGTTTACGATTGGTGAGCGCGAGGAACGCGCGGACTATGACGATTCTTGAAGACATACTCGGCGGGATATCCGCCGCCGGCAGACGGGAGACCCGCAAGGTACGCGTCGGCATCTTGGGAGAAGGCCCTGAACTGGCCCTCTCCGCCTCCGCGTTAAAATCAGCGCCCGCCGTCTCGTCCGTCGTTTACTACCACCCCGACCCCAAGAAAGCCGCCGCCAACGCGTCCGCGCTCGGACTCGGCTCTCCCGCCTCAGACATCGGCGAACTGGCCTCCCGCGTGGACGCCGCTCAAATGCTCTCCTTCGACGGCAGGACGGACGCCGCGGAATCTCTGTTGCTCTCCGGCAAACACGTCTCCATCCGCAAACCGCTGGCGGAAACCCCGGAGGACGCCGCAGCCCTCGAACGCGCCGCGCGTCGGGGCAAAGCCTTCCTTCGCGTGGACGACGAGGCCTTCTTCTTCCAGCCCATCGTCAAACTCAAACACCTCGTCGACTCTATGGAGATAGGCGAAATATGCGCCGCCAGATTCCGCGTCAATATCGTCGGCGGCGGCTCTCTCGACCCTTTGAAATCCATCCTCGCTTCCTCCAACTACCTCCTTCACCCCTGCTTCGACTGCTTCGCCATCGCCATCCACCTCTTCGGAGACATCGAGTCTGTCATCGCGTACCTTAACCCGATGGACATGAAGCGCGGCGGACAGGGGATGGTCTGCTGCAAATTCAAAGACCCCGGCAGATACGGCGTGTTCGAGCTGACGTACTCCCCGGAAGCGGACATCCGCGCGGACGCCTACCCGTGCGATTTCTCCATCGAGACCGCTGGCACGGACGGCATCATCTGGATGAACCATTTCTACGGAAAGATGACCGAAACCCCGTGGATCGAAGTGCGGAGAGGCAAAAAGTATTACTCCATGGGAATCGGGAGCGGGATGGAAGTGTCGTGGGCGTCCGCGCTCAAAGAGTCCGCGGCGCATTTCGCGTCAAGAGTCGCGCGCGGCGGCGCGCCCGGCCCGGACATCCGCGCGCATGCCCGCGCCCTGAAAGTCCTCCACGCCTCCGCCGAATCCGCCTCCGCAAAAAAAGAAATCTTCATCTGACCCCGACAGCGTAATCATCAAACATTCATAAGTGAAAACTTTATCATTGTGTTTGTTTTATAGTGTAGGGCGGCATCGCCGAATGCCGCCTGTTTTTATAAATATACTCATCGTTGCCAATACACAAGCGCAAAAAGGGGGGGACTGGCAGCGCGCTTCCCAGCGATGCCTGTACCCTCTTTTCGCTCCTTCCAACATCGTTAATAGGTGCCTGTTTCTAGTCATCCGGGCGACCCAGCGGGTCGTCCCCACGGCGATGCCTGTGTATTCATTCCCGCATGTCGTTTTTCATCCGGACGGTTCGCAAATTGCCCGCCGGCGAGTCCGGGGGGCGAGGCGGGGAATACGGGCGTCTTTTCCGTTTGTTGCGCGGGCATGGCATAATAAGGTAACATAAGAGGGACGCGGCGAGGACCGCATGTTAGCCGCGCGCAGTTTCAGCTTGCGAGGTGAACGCCATAGCCGCACAAATCAACCAGTATATCAACAGGACGGACGGCGACAGGGAAACTATCGACCTGAGGTCGAAAAAGAGGATCGCGTTCGTCGGCAGCGGGGGCGCGGCGAAAGCCCTGTGGTATCATCTGGGAGTAATCAAGGCTCTCGAAGAGGAAGGCATCGGGTTGCGCGGCTACGGCCGCCCGCACGAGATTGTCGAGGTGGTCGGCTCCAGCGCCGGCTCTCTCTTCGGAGCTTTCGCCTGCAACAATTTTTCTTACGACACTATCGCCCGCTTCCTCGACGAAAAGGAGTTCATCCAGCACTTCGTCAACTTCGCTCCCCGCGAAAAAGGAAAAATGACGGGCCTTTCTTACTACGACGTGCTGCCGCCGAACATCCCGGACTTCCACGAGCTTGCGGCAAAAGTCAAGGACGCCGCCGACATCGGCAGGTTCGCCGACCTGCTCAACGACATCGGCGAGTACGCGCGCTCCTTCATCCCGGAATTTCTCAGGACGGGCGACATCGAGGCGGGCTATGAGCGCATCCTCTCCGACTACGGCGACGTCAACTATTTCGGCCTCGAAAACTTCCTGCGCGAGATTATCAGATTCCCCGCGCTTTCCAACACTGACAGGATTCAAAAGTATCTGGAAGACATTCTCGAAATAAACGATTTCCACCAGTTGAAGAGGGAACGCGGGATAGATTTTTACGTTATAGCAACCGAACTGGACAGGCCGAGGAAGGCGATATTCGGGCCGAAGCGCTCGCCGTTCACCACCGACCCGTGGGAAGACCGCTGGATAGACAGCGTGCCGATATCGGCGGCCTGCGCGGCGTCCTGCTCCCTGCCCGGCATATACCGCCCCAAACTTCTAACCGTCGAGGGCGAAAAGCTCTTTTTCATTGACGGAGAGGTTAAGAAAACGCTCAGCACGGGCGTGCCCCGCGAGAACGGCGCCGACCTCATAATCATCTCCCACACGCTGGAGCCGTACCAATACGACGAGCGTTGGGGTTCGCTGACGCGGTCGGGCTTCTTCAGCATCTTCCTGCAATCGGTCTATATAATGGTCGCGCAGAAAATCCGATCCTCTTGGCAGGCGCATACGATAAGGCGGCAGGTGTTCGACTATTTCTCGTCGCCGGACTTTCAGAAGGAATTGGACGTGATTCTGAAAGATATGAGGACGGGCGACCGCAGAAAAGCCAAGAAGGCGCTCACCGGATTCCTCAAAGACAAGGTGTGCGAAATCCTGCAAATCGACCTCGACCTTCAGTATCTGTACTTCCCTTCGTCTTCCGAAATTTTCTGGATGGACCACTTCAACATATTCCCGCACTACATGAGGAAACTGGTCAACAGCGGGTACAACAGAGCAAAGCTGATTTTAAAAGACAACTACGAGCTGATAAGCTGACGAGCGCGCGCCCGGCGCGGAAAACGGCATTGATGAGTCGGATAAGGATAAAAGAGAAAGGGACGGCTGCGAAAGCTGCGGCATTTGCGCTGGCGGCGGCGCTGGCGGTCGCGGCAAGCCCTCTTTCGTCCGCGCCGAAGGCGGCCAAACATGGCGGGCTGCCCACGGGAGTGGTTCAGTTCGACACCGCCGCCAACCCTGATGCCGCGCGCGCGCGAATCGACTCCAGCCCCCCCACCACCGCGGCGGTCGCCGCCGGGGAACACCTCTGGGTCGGACGCTCAGGCGGAATAAGAAGATTCGACAGGCATTCCGGCAAATGGGACTTCTTTCCATATAAAGGAAATCAATGTCCGGGTTCCGGCACATCCGGCATATTCTTCGATTCTCCCCACATCTGGGCGAGAGTGTCGAACACGGGCGTCCTATGCCGGCTGAATCAGGCGGACGGCTCATGGTTCTCGCACGACCACTGGACGGTCAAAGAGCATCTCGGCCCCGGCGGGCCGGTCCTCTTCACCCCGGAGCGCATTTACATCGCATCTCAGGGCGGCCCCGAATGGCAGGGCGTAAACATCATCGACAGGAAATCCGGCGAGTGGATAAAGCTGCTGCCGTCCAAACCCGCCGCCGCTATGGTGTCAGACGGAAAACATCTGTGGCTGGGCGTGCCCTCAGGCATTCTCAGGATAAACCGCGTCACGGAAGAATACACATTCTACCAGCCTGACGAACACGGCGGCGGCTCGCTCGTCAACGACATCATCCGCATACCCGGCGGCATCGCCTTTGCCACTTCCGGAAACCAGAACGGCATCCTCGGCGACGAAACGAAATTGACAAGAAATTCCTTCTCCGTCTATATCAAAAAAACCAAACGCTGGCACAACTATAAGAACGAAGACCGCGAGAAACTCATCCGGGACATCGAAAACGGAACCATCTTCTACAAGTTCGTCGCCGTAACTCCCGGCCTCGTCATTTATAAAAACGGCAAGTGGTCCCTAATCGACGCCTCGAAAGGGCTGGACAACTCCGACGTCGTCACAATCGCCGCCGACGACAGCCACCTATACGTCGGAACCGCGCGCGGCATCAACGTTCTGGACATCAACACCCTGAAAAGGAAAGACGTCAACATTCACATATACCGATCTCTGATGGTCCCCAAGCGACTCATCTCCGATCGCGAATACCTTTGGGCGCTCAACCACCGGGGAGTCTTCCGAATAACAAAAAGAAACCTCTTCCTCTCCCCGCAGTGACGCGCGCGCGGCGCGGCGTCATTCCAGATTCGTAACAGTTGCGTTCAAGTCGTTTTGTGATATGGTATAATAATTGCGCGACAAGTATGGATGGCAAAACAAGCAGTCTCGATCTGGCGGCTTCCGGAACTGTCCTGAATATCAATAACCTCCCTCAATGACGCGCGCGCGGCGCGGCGATTCTCAGTCTCCGACTGGACATATTTAACTTTTTCAGGAACTTTCATGTCTTATGTAATGTTCTAAACAATGTGAACATGTATATTTGCGCCGGAATGCCGAAAAAGGGAAGTCGCAACGAAGGGAGGGGAAGGCGATGAGAACGGGACAAGCGCCCGAAAGAAGAAAAAACGTTAATAAAACAGAGGATATTTATTCTCAGGGTTTCACAAAGAGCGACCTCGACGACAGGAACAGGTTTATCGAGAAGAACCTGCCGCTGGTTATTAGCATAGCCCGCAAAAGGCTGGGTCAGGGACTTGAGTTCGAGGATTTGGTGCAGGAGGGAATACTCGGACTGATAACCGCCGCCGAGAAATTCGAGCCTGAGCGCGGATTCAGGTTCAGCACTTATGCCACTTGGTGGATACGGCAGGCCATCGACGATTCTCTGCTCAAACACGGCGACACGATAAGAAAGCCGTCGAACTACGCTTCTCATCTGAAAAATCTGATGGGGGCGACGAACGGGCTGGAAAAAGAGCTTGGCCGCGAGCCTACCCTCGAAGAGATTTCCGCGCGCGCCGAAATTGATAAAACGATGGTCAAACAACTGCTCTCGCTGATCCCCGGCACGGTGTCTCTGGACGCGCCGATATCGGAATCGGAAGATTCGGGCGGCAACTATCTGGACGTGATCGAAGACCGCGACGCCTCAAGCCCGGTCGAGATAAGCATCGCCAACAGGATGCGGGACGACCTCAAGCGCGCGCTCGGCAATCTTTCGGAAAAGGAGCGCCGCGTTCTTGAGATGAGGTTCGGCATCGGCGGCGGCGAAACGATGTCGTTGCGCGAAGTCGGCAGGGTGTTCAGCCTTTCCCCCGAACGCATACGGCAGATAGAGGAACACGCGCTGACCAAACTGCGCGCCACCAATTCCGCCGGAATGCTCCGCGAATACTTGAATTAGTTTTTTGCGCGGCCGTCTCGATTCAATTTAAAAAAGATAGAAGAGGTTTTCGCCTTCGGCGAGTGGGGAAAAAACCTTTGAACCCGAATCCGTCGTTAGCATTCGGGTTGAATCAGGTTTCAAATTTTTGTGGCGCGCCGGGATAGCAATCTAAAAATAAAAAGGGCGTTTCGCTTTTGTGGCGGAACGCCCTTTTGTTTTATTCTGAAAAACCTTAAGTATACTGCGATGCCGTATTCTCTATTGGCGAATCCGGTTTGAACGCGCTCACACGGAAACGACGGTGATGCTTTCGTCGACGTGTTGTTTGAGAGCGCGCTCGACGCCCATCTTGAGGGTCATCTGTGCGCCGGGGCAGCCGTGGCAGGCTCCTTTGAGTTTCACTTTCACTTCGCTGTCCTGCATGGAGACGAATTCGATGTCTCCGCCGTCTGCCTGAAGCTGCGGGCGTATCTTTGAGAGTATTTCTTTTACTTTTTCTTCCATTGCTGTGACGCTCCTTTAATATTTCCGCCGCCGGGCGGCGGTGTTTTGCCCTGAACCGCCCGCAGAGCCGGCGGATTCGGAGTGAATTCTAACCTATCGGGCGGATATTTTGAACGGATGCGGGTAATTTCGGCGTCCGCCGCCGCTCGCCGCGTGATTTATACATTATATGAACGATACCGCAATTCTGTAGTCTGAATATCAAAATTATTTCTTCGAGCCGGTTTTCTCCGCTCACATATTGCCGGAGAGGCGGACGAGCCAAAGTGAGAGCGGGGGCCAATAGGTTATGAGGGCCAGAGCGAACAGCATGATGACGAGGAACGGGAGGGAAGCGCGCGCCACTTCGGACACTGGTTTCCTGAACGCGGCGCCGGATGTAAAAAGGTTAATCCCCACCGGGGGGGTGAGGTAGCCTATCTCGAAATTGACGATGAAGATAACGCCGAAGTGAACGGGGTCTATGCCCATCGCTACCGCGGCGGGCAGAAGCAAAGGCGCGGTGATAAAGACGGCGGACAGGATGTCCATGACGCAGCCGAGAAACAGGAGGAGGATGTTAACGGCGAGCAAAAAAGCCACGCGGGAATGGAAGCTCTCGACTATCCAAGCGGTGAGGGCGTCGGGCGCGCCTTCCACTGTGAGTATCCAGTTGAACCCGAAGGTGACGGCGATGATGATGAGGAGCGCGCCGATCATGACGCCCGCCTGACGGGAGAGCGCTGGGATGTCTTGTATTTTCAGAGACCTGTAGAAGAGAATCTCCATGACGAAGGCGTAGACGGCGCCGATGGCGGCGGCCTGTGTGACGGTGACAAGTCCGGTGTATATCCCGCCGCCGACGATTACCGGAAGCATTATGGCCCAGAAGCCGGCGACGAATTTTTTGACGATGGCGGAAGCGTCGAACTTGTCGCGCCAGACGCCTTTCTTGACGCCGACCCAGAAAGAGTAAGCGATGAAAAGGGAGGCGATGAGGGCGATGGGGAGCGCGCCCGCGATGAACAGCGCTTCGATGTTGACCTCGCCCACCACTCCGAACACAACCACGACGATGCTCGGCGGCACGAGTATGCCGAGAGAGCCTGCCGAGGTGAGAAGGCCGAGAGAGAAGCGCTCGCCGTACCCGGCGGTCACGAGGGCCGGATACATCATGGATCCGACGGCGATGATGGCCGCCGGAGAAAGCCCGGCGAGGGCGGCGAAGATGAGGCAGGCGGCGACCGCCGTCAGGGTCGTGCCGCCGGGAAGCCAGCCGACGAGCGCGTGGATGAAATCCACCAGCCTGCGCGCGCCCTCTCCTTTCGCCATCATGGTGGATGTCAGGATGAAAAGAGGGATAGCCAGCAGGGCGGTGCGGTCGGAAATCGAGAATATCTGCTGGGCCGCCATCGCAAGCCCGTAATCGCCGAACACGAGGCAAAGGGCGGTCACCGAACCGATGGAGACGAACAGAGGAACGCCCGCCAGAATGAGGACGACGAAAAGAACTGACGCGACTGCCACAATCACGGCGCGTCCTCCAAAGTTCCCTTTAGGGGGGCGGCTCCCACCGCCGACGCGGGCATAGCGAACCTGAAAGCCATCATCGCGGCGGACACCGGCATGGCCATATAGACAATCCACAAGGGAGCGCCGACAGCGACCGATTTTTGCCCGAGTTCGCGAGACATCATGGCGAAGTCGGCGCCGACCGCGCACAGCCCGGCGCAGAACGCCACGCACAACAGCCTAACCGCCGCGCGCGCGACTGCGCCCGCCCTGCCCTTCAGCTTGTCCGCCACCACGGTTATCGCGATGTGCCTGCCGCTTCTTGCGGCGGCTCCGGCGCCGACGCACATCGTCCATGTCATCAGATACATCGCCAACTCTCCCGCCCAAGCGGGAGCCTTCCCCAGCGCGCTTCCGGCAACCTGAGCGAACAACACGCCCGCCATCGCAAACAATGCGGTCGCCAGAAACGCCGTCTCAAACACTGTCAGCGCCCGGTCGATTTTCCCGCATACTTTCCGCATCCGTTTTCACTCCGACATCTGAATCAAAACCCTATTAATATACGCCCATTGCCGCGCGCGGGCAATAAACATATTCCTCGCGGCATCATGGAAGATGAAAAGGAACGAATGAAACGCCAACCGTGCGCGGTGGACGGTTTCGCCGTGTTGACCGCCGTTAAAAGACGCGTTTGGGTTGATTGGGCGCGCGGCGGATGTTAGTATCTTTCAGAGCGGCGGGAGCCGCATGAGGAATCTTCTGTCGGCGGCGCGTTATGGCTTCTGTTGAATTTAGAAACGTGACTAAGAGGTTCGGGTCCGTGGCGGCGGTGGACGGAATTTCGCTGACGGTCGAGCGAGGGGAATTGTTTTTTCTGCTCGGCCCGTCCGGCTGCGGAAAGACGACCGCGCTGAGAATGCTGGCGGGATTCGTAGAGCCTGACGAGGGGACAATCCTGTTCGACGGCAGGGACGTGAGCCGCCTGCCCGCGCACCGCCGCAACGTGGGGATGGTGTTTCAGACGTACGCGCTCTTTCCGCACATGACGGTGGAGCGCAACGTGGAGTACGGCTTGCGGTTCAGGAAGACGGCTGCGGCGGAGCGGGCGGCGCGCGTGGCGGAGGCTTTGGAGAGAACCCGGTTGTCCGGACTGGGGCCGAGGTATCCTTCCGAGCTTTCAGGCGGGCAGCAGCAGAGGGTGGCGCTCGCGCGCGCTTTGGCCATCCAGCCGGAAGTGCTGCTTCTCGACGAGCCTCTTAGCAATCTCGACACCAAGCTGCGGATCGAAGTGCGCGAGGAAATCAAAAGAATACATCAGGAGTTCAAGATAACGGCGGTGTACGTGACGCACGATCAGGACGAGGCGCTGTCGCTGGCGGACCGGATGGCGATAATGAGGAACGGCCGGATCGAGCAGGCGGGAACTCCGGCTGAGATATACGCGAAGCCCCGCAACGAGTTCGTGGCCGGGTTTGTCGGGGAGACAAATCTGCTGGACGGGACGGCGGAGCCGCGAGGGGGCGCGTTCGGATACGCGACGGCGGCAGGCTGGGTTCCGGCTCAGCGCGAGGCCGCAAACGGCCGAGCGGCGGCGAGGATATCTCTGCGACCCGAATGCGTCCGGCTCGGCGAGCCCGAAGGCGCGCCCGCGCGCGGCGTCGTCCGCAGGGTGTCTTTCTTCGGCGGCTCAGTGCGCGTCGAGATCGAACTTGAGAACGGCGCGACTCTCTCTTCGGTGTCGCTCGGAGCGGACACAAGATTGACATGGCGCGAGGGAGACGCGGCGGGCGTTTACGCGGAGGCGGACAATGCGGTCGTCCTCGAATGAGCGTCCCGGCCCCGGCGCGTTCGCCGCAGTCGCGGCGATTGCCGCCTTCTTCGCCCTCTTTCTGTTTTATCCTCTCGTGTACGTCTTCAACAAATCGTTCATTGTGAACGGACGCCCCACCCTCGAATTTTTCGAACTGCTCTTCAAAAGCCCCGCGCTCCGCGAGAGCATCGGCAACAGCCTTATGATAGCGGCTGCGGTGACCTTGCTCAGCGCCGCTCTGGGACTAGCCTTCGCTTGGCTTCTCTCCCGCACGGACCTGCCCGCAAAGGGGCTTTGGAGCAACCTGCTTCTCTTCCCGCTCATCCTTCCGCCGTTCGTCGGCGCAATCGGCATACGCTACGTGTTCGGCAGGTTCGGCATGATCAACATATTGTTGATGAAGGCGGGAATCATCAGCGAGATGAATCCTATCGACTGGCTGGGGTCGCCGTTCTGGGGAGTGGTAATCCTAGAAACGCTGCACCTGTTTCCGATAATGCTGTTGAACATCTCCGGTTCGTTCGCGTTGATGGACCCATCGCTGGAGGATGCGGCGAGGAGCCTCGGAGCGAGAGGCGCGGCGCTGTTCAGGACGGTGACCGCCCCGCTGCTGATGCCGGGATTTTTCGCTGGCGCTTCGATCGTTTTCATCTGGGCGATGACTGACCTCGGCACGCCTCTTCTGTTCGAGTACCGCGCGGTGGCTCCCGTGCAGATATTCAACGCGGTGCAGGCCACACAGGAGAACGCGCTGGGCTACGCGCTTGTGGTGGCGGTGCTGCTTATAACGGCGGCGTTCTTCATGTTGTCCAAGTTCGTGTTTGCGCGCCGCCGGGTGGACATGCCGGCGTTCGGGCGCTCAGCGGGCCGCCTCGTCCGCCTCAGCGTTCCGGGCAAGGTCGCCTTCTGCGCCGCCCTTGCCGTTTTCGTTTTAATCGCCCTCATCCCACATGTGAGCGTCGTCCTCGTCTCGTTCTCCGAGAAATGGTTCATGTCCGCGCTGCCGCAGGAATGGACGCTGGACTATTACGGCAAGGTGTTCACTCACCCGATGTCGTACAATTCGGTGAAGAACAGTCTGGCTTTGAGCGGGCTGGCGGTTATAGTCACGATGGCGGCGGGCGGGACTATCGCGTACCTGCTGGCGCGCAAGAAGTTCAAGGGACAAGGAATACTGGACGCGTGCGCCATGCTACCTCTGGCCGTGCCGGGCGTCGTGCTGGCGTTCGGATACGTGCAGGGCTTCTTCGGCACGTCGCTGGATCCGAGAGTAAATCCGGTTCCCCTGCTCGTGATCGGGTACGCGGTGCGGCGGCTGCCT
>Ga0209311_1001911_pt1 | contig 15920 bp, 13 predicted proteins | sample AD_UKC045_MetaG_FD_184417 | JGI IMG/M metagenome (GOLD analysis project Ga0209311, IMG submission 184417) | Active sludge microbial communities of municipal wastewater-treating anaerobic digesters from USA - AD_UKC045_MetaG (SPAdes) (version 2) | ecosystem: Engineered > Bioreactor > Anaerobic >... | reverse complement strand
GGCTGGAGGGCGGTCTGCGCCCCCAGGAGGTGGGCCAGGCGCTGGCGGCGCGAGAGAGCGCGACGGCCGCGGTGGAGCTGGCCCGTTCGGAGTTCGCCAGGATCGACGCGCTGTACGAGGCCGACGCGGTCTCGATGCAGAACTGGGAGAACGCGCACACCGCCCTGCTCCTGGCCGAGGCAGCCCTGTCCGGCGCGAACCAGGGCTATTCGCTCGCCTCTGACGGATACAGGGATGCCGACATAGAGGCCGCCGCGGCAAGGGTGCAGGCTGCCGAGGCAGCACATGCCCTGGCGCTCGAGCGGCTGGAGGACGCCGTACTGATCAGCCCCTGCGATGCGACCGTGCTCACGGTGGCCGTGGAGCCGGGTGAGATGGCCGCGGCGGGGGGCACTTCGATCATCCTCGGCCTGATGGACACGGTGGATGTGGTGGCCTGGGTGCCGGAACCGTACCTAGCATCCCTCAGGCTGGGGCAGGAGGCTCTTGTCACGTGCGACGGTCCGGGTGCCGGAGCTCTCCCCGCGAGGCTCGCCACGGTCTCCGACGAGGCCGAGTTCACCCCGTCGACAGTGGAGACGCGCGAGGAGAGGGTGAGCCTCGTCTACAGGCTGACGTTCAGGGTCGCCAACTCCGACGGCATCCTGAAGGCGGGCATGCCCGTGGATATCACGATCCCCCTGGAGGAGCCAGGGGAATGACGGCTCCGGCCGTGGAGGCGGAGGATCTCGCTCGGAGGTTCGGGGACGTGGAGGCCCTGGCAGGGGCCTCATTCAGCGTCGATCCCGGCGGCATCTTCGGGATCGTGGGCCCCGACGGCTCGGGCAAGACGACATGTCTCCGGATGCTCTCCACCGTGCTCACCCCCTCGTCGGGCCATGCCAGGATCCTCGGTTTCGACACGGTCGAATCCCCGTGGCGGGTCAAGGACCGCACCGGGTATATGAGCCAGCAGTTCGGCCTGTACGACGACCTCACGGTCGAGGAGAACCTCTCGTTCTTCGCCGGCATCTACGGCGTCACCCGCGTGGAGCTTCACGAGAGGGCCGGCAGGCTCCTCGAGTTCAGCGGGATGGGCCCCTTCATGAAGCGCAGGGCCGGCAGGCTTTCGGGAGGCATGAAGCAGAAGCTCGCGCTCATGTGCGCGCTGGTCCACACCCCGGAAGTGCTGCTCCTCGACGAGCCCACGAACGGGGTCGACCCCGTCTCCAGGCGCGACTTCTGGGCCATCCTCCACGACCTCGTCCGGGGCGGGATGACGGTCGTGATATCCACGAGCTACCTGGACGAGGCCGAGAGGTGCGGGAGAGTGATCCTGCTCGACAAGGGAAGGATCAGGGCCGGGGGCAGCCCGGCGGATCTGCTCGGCGGTTCCGGTCTTTCCGTGGTGGAGATCCCTACCCCGGAGCCGTGGAAGGCGGCGGGCATCCTGTCGGAGACCATCGGAGCCGGATGCCGGGCGGAGCCCCGCGGTGACAGGGTGAGGCTGATCATGATGGGGAAGGCGATCCCGGACCCTTCCGCCACTCTGCGGGCGTCCGGCATCCCATTCTCCCTGCCGGAGGCCGTCGATCCCACTCTCGAAGACGTGCTGTCATCACTGGTGAGGGAAGATCCGCATGGCTGAGCCCGCGGTCCGCCTGGACAGGCTCGTGAAGCGGTTCGGCGGCTTCACGGCGGTCGACTCGATCTCGCTCGAGGTCGGGCAGGGAGAAGTCTTCGGCTTCCTCGGCCCCAACGGCGCCGGCAAGTCGACAACCATAAGGATCATGTGCGGGCTCCTGAAGCCGACATCGGGCACAGCGACGATCGCAGGGATCGACGTGGCGAAGCGGCCGGAGGAGGTCAGGGCCGGGATCGGCTACATGAGCCAGAGGTTCTCGCTCTACAAAGACCTCACGGTGGCCGAGAACGCCGGGTTCTTCGCGGGGGTGTACGGCCTGGACGGCAGGGAGGCCTCCCGGAGGATCGAGGAGGTGCTCGGGGATGTGGGGCTCGCGGGGGTCGGATCGCAACCGGTCTCCGTCCTCGATCCCGGCAGGAGGCAGAGGCTGGCACTGGGATGCTCACTGCTGCACCGGCCGCGCATCCTCTTCCTCGACGAACCGACCTCGGGCGTCGACCCGCGTACGCGCGGGGAGTTCTGGGACATCATCTACAGGCTGGCCGGAGGCGGCGTCACGGTGTTCGTCACCACCCACTACATGCAGGAAGCCGACTTCTGCGGCAGGCTGGCGATGATCCACGCGGGCAGGCTCGTCGCATCCGGCACTCCCGGCGAACTGAAGAGGGTGCACGGCCCCGGAGTGGTCGAGGTCCGCTACAGCGACCCGTCTGAGAAACTCGGCCTGATCACGCAGGCGGCCGGTGTCGAGGAGGCCTTCCTGTTCGGCGGCACGATCCATGCCTACTCCACCGATCCCGCGGCATCGGCGGCGGCCCTGGTAGCGCTTCCCGGCGTGAGCGGAGCGAGGATCATCGAACCCACCCTCGAGGATGTGTTCGTGAGGCTCGTGCGGGGGCCGGCCAGGCCCGTCGACCCGGGAGGAGCGGCGTGAACCCGGGAAGAGTGCTCGCCATGGCCCGCAAGGAGGCCATCCACATCCTGCGGGACCCCCGCAGCATGGGCATGGGCCTGGCGATGCCGCTGCTGCTGATGATCCTGTTCGGCTGGGCGCTGTCACTCGATGTCACGGAGGTGCCGCTGGGAGTGCTCGACCTCTCCCGCACGCCCGAGAGCAGGGCGCTGGCGCGGACTTTCGACGCATCGGGAGGCTTCGGGATCACGCGGTACTTGACCGGGTACGACGCGCTGTCGGAAGCCGTCGACCGGCGCGAGATAGCGGCGGCTCTCGTGATCGATGCAGGATTCTCCGACAGCATCGCCGCGGGCCGGTCCGGAAGGGTCCAGCTCATCCTGGACGGGAGTGACTCCCGCACCGCCAGGGCGGCGATGATGTACGCCAGGAGCATCGTCGCGTCGTTCTCCGTCGCAGGCGGCATTCCCGCCGCGCCCAGTGTCGAGGTGCGCACAAGCAACTGGTACAACCCCTCGCACGAGACGCGGAACGCCATCATCCCGGGCCTCGCGGCGGTGATCCTCATGGTCGTGGCCGCCATGCTCACATCCCTCACAGTAGCCCGGGAGTGGGAGAACGGGACGATGGAGCAGCTCGCCGCCAGCCCGCTCAGGCCTGGGGAGCTCATCCTGGGCAAGCTGCTGCCCTACGTCGCGCTGGGGATGCTCGATGCCGCCATGACGGTCGGCATGGCTACCCTCGCCTTCGGCGTGCCCCTCCGAGGCAGCCTCCTCGCCCTGGCGGCCATGCTCCTCCTGTTCATCGTGGGGGCGCAGGCCATGGGGCTCGCGATAAGCATCGCGGCACGAAACCAGCTCCTGGCGAGCCAGATAGCCATCGTCACATCGTTCCTCCCCTCCTTCCTGCTGTCCGGCTTCGTCTACGACATCGACGGCATGCCCGCGTTCATCAGGTTCGTGAGCAGGCTGCTCCCGTCCCGGTACATCGTCTCCAGCCTGAAGGACATCTTCCTGAAAGGCGGCGGCTTCGCGCTTGTGGCGATGGATGCGGCCGCCCTCGCGGGGTTCACCCTCGTGATGATGGCCGTGGCCCGCCGGAAGCTCAGACTGAGGCTCGACTGATGGCATCGCCGAGGCTGCGCGCGATCATCCGCAAGGAGCTGACCCAGGCGTTCCGGGACCCGCGGATGCGTACCGTGATCTTCGTGGTCCCGGTTCTCCAGACCCTCGTGTTCGGGTACGCGGTGACGACCGACGTGCCCCGCGCCACCGTGGCCTTCCTCGACAGGGACATGTCATCCGAGAGCAGGATGTTCGCAGAGGCCCTCGAGGGGAGCGGCGTGTTCGACCTGGCGGGGACCGGACGGGACGAGAGCCTCGAAGACCTCCTCGACCGGGGGGCAGTCGACGCCGCGATAGTGATCCCCGACGGGTTCGGCGACTTCGTCCTGGGCAGGAGGACATCGATCCAGATCATCACGGACGGCACGGAAGCGGTGACTTCCGGCGTGGTTTTCGGGTATCTGACCGCCGCAACGGGCATGTACGCATCCCGGAGGCTCGAAGAGGAGGCAGCCGCATCGGGGTTTGCTCCGGTTCCTCCCGTGGTCGACCTGCGCACCGTCGCCTGGTTCAATCCTTCTCTGGAGAGCCGGTTCTTCTTCGTGCCGGGCGTGATAGCGATGATCGTGATGATCATCACGCTGATGCTCTCGAGCATGGCCATCTCGCGCGAGAAGGAGACGGGCACGCTGGAGCAGGTGCTTGTCACCCCGCTTCGGAAGTGGGAGTTCATACTAGGCAAGACCCTGCCCTTCGGGCTGATAGGGCTGGCCGACATCATCGTGGTCACCGCCGTGGCCGCCACCTGGTTCGGGATCCCCGTGAGGGGCAGCCTGCTCCTCCTGCTGGCCGGCGGAGGTGTCTACATCATCAGCACACTGGGCGCCGGAGTGCTCATCTCGACGATAAGCCGGACCCAGCAGCAGGCCATGCTGTCAGTCTTCTTCCTGATCATGCCCGCGGTGCTGCTGTCGGGCTTCGTCTTCCCGGTCGAGAACATGCCGTGGTTCCTGCGCGTGGCCACCCTGGCGAATCCGGTGCGCCACATGCTGGTGATAGTGCGGGGAATCTTCCTGAAGGGAGTAGGGTTCGACGTCCTGTGGCCGCAGTTCGCCGCCCTTGCGGCTATCGGCGCCGTACTCGGCTCGATCGCCGTCCTGCGTTTCCGCAAGTCGCTCTAGCAATTTCACCCGCCCGGGAAGCCAGATGTACCTCCTGACCAATCCTGTTGATAGCACATTGACACGCTGATGAATAGAGCTAAATTGAAACATCTTCGTGAAGGAGCGCCGTGAACAAGCTCTTTTTCGGTGACTGCCTCGATGTCCTGCGTAATGAGATCCCTGACGAATCCGTTGATCTTGTCTACCTCGATCCGCCCTTTAACTCAAGCAGAGATTACAATCTCCTTTTCAAGGCTCCAGATGGGCATAAGTCGGAAGCCCAAATAGAGGCTTTTCAAGACACCTGGCATTGGGGAGAGCAGGCCGAACGGGAGTTTCGCCAGCTTCTAGTGCAGCCCAACACTCAAACATCAGAGTTGTTGGCGTCTCTCAGACGCTTTCTTGGAGAGAATGACCTGATGGCCTATTTGACAATGATGGCTAATCGACTACTGGAGCTTCATAGATCACTTCGTTCAACTGGGAGCCTGTACCTACACTGTGATCCTTCGGCAAGCCACTACCTTAAGGTTGTACTGGATGCCGTCTTCGGCCCTGAAAGCTTCGGGAACGAAATATCATGGCTGCGCTCACAGCCCAAGAGCCATACAACCATAAACTTCCCAAATTGCCGAGATGTGATTCTCCGCTATACCAAGGGAAACAATCCGAAATTCTTCAAGATCTACACAGCACACGATCCTGAGTACTTGGAGAAGTTTTACCGTTTCCAAGACTCAGACGGACGGCGATATCGACTCGGTGACCTGACAAATCCTAATAAGGATCGTCCGAATCTGACCTACGAATTCCTTGGCGTTACCAGGGTTTGGCGCTGGACAAAAGATCGGATGCAGAAAGCGCTGGATGAAGGGAGAATCGTTCAATCGAAACCAGGCTCAATCCCTGCTTTCAAAAGATACTTGGACGACATGCGAGGGCAGCCAATATCAGATAACTGGTCTGATATCGAGCATCTACACGGTTCCAATAGCGAAGCACTAGGCTATCCAACTCAGAAGCCTCAGGCTCTTCTTGAACGAATCATCGAGGCCTCATCTGAGCTTGGTGACGTTGTGATGGACCCATTCTGTGGCTGTGGAACTGCCGTTCATGCTGCTCAAAAGCTGGGCAGACTGTGGATTGGGATTGATATCACTCATCTAGCAATCTCCTTGATCGAGAAACGCCTTACTGATGCCTTCCCTGGAATCGAGTTTGAGGTTCATGGTACTCCAAAGGACCTGGAAGGAGCGAGAAACCTGGCTCTGAGAGACAAGTATCAGTTCCAATGGTGGGCTTGTTCTCTAGTCGGCGCTCAGCCTTGGCAGGATAAGAAGAAGGGCGCTGACAGAGGAATCGATGGCATCATCTACTTCCAAGATGAAAAGGGGATACCCAAGAAGATCATCGTATCAGTGAAAGGTGGCGAGTCTGTTGGCCGCGCTATGATTGCCGACCTCAAGAACAGTGTCGAACGTGAAAAGGCTCAGATCGGCTTATTCGTGACCTTGGCTGCTCCGACAAAGGAGATGGTCAAGGAAGCCCTGACAGCAGGATTCTATGAGTCACCGAACTTCAAGAGCGGAGAGTATCCCAAGATTCAGATCCTCACGATTGAAGGTCTCTTGAACGGTACCCAGTGCCCTAGATACCCCGATCTCAGCCTAGGGGTGTACACATTCAAGAAGGCTTCTCAAGAATCGGCTGCAGCCGAACCATCAATAGATCTCTTCAACCAAGGTAGCATGTCTATTTCACGAGAGTAGGGCTGACCTGTTTCCTGAAGGAAGGGCAACATGGCTTTTGACCGGCATGATCCCCTGCAAATAGCGGGTACCGTTACTAATGAAGTCCTAGATGAAGCGGTCCATAGGAATGTTCTGAACATCCTGAAGTGCTACACCGGATTCTATGACTTGTTTTCAGAAATGATTCAGAATGCGCTAGACGCAGTCGAGATAAGGAGTGGCCTTGAGAGCAAGGCTGGCTATATCCCACGCATTTGGATGCGAATCGACATGAAGGAACCATCTATTAAGATTATAGATAATGGCATTGGAATGAGTGAAAATGAGTTGAAATTCTGCTTTTCGCCGAATGTTAGTTTCAAGAAAAACCTGGCGCTACGAGGCCAGAAGGGTGTTGGCGCTACATTTCTCGCCTATGGTTATAACTTCATCAGGCTGCAGACGAAGAAAGACGATGCCAGATTGGCTGCCCAACTTCGGCTAGGGCGGATGTGGGCGGAGGACTCAACTGGAAAGCTGAGCAGACCGCTCCTTGAGCAACTGCCTAGCTTTGAGTGTGCCGAGCTTGAAGATGAGAGTAGCGGCACCAGCGTAGAAATCAGGCTTACCGGTTCGCCATCGGAGAAGCCACGTCATCTTGACTGGTTTGGAGCCCGAACAGCCAGTCAATGGCTTGATGCTCTTAGAATAAAGACAAGCCTCGGCGGAGTCTACCTTAGCACTCCTCCGTTCTCCCCGCGTGTTGTGGTCTCCGTCCGAGATGAACAAGGCACAGAGACAACGGCTGCATCAGATGGACCAACCTACTACTATCCGCATGAAATTCCGGACTTGAAAGTCCAAGATGTAAATGATGTTAAAGCAGCGCTTGATGCGCTAGATGGTGACTATGCACAGAAGCAAAAAATGTTAACCGGGGAATACAAGCGACTTGACTGCCTATATGGACTCTGGGGCACAGATCAGATTCTGAATGACAACAGCCCATTCACTTCAACTAATCTCAGAAACAGACTAACCGAAGACCAGACGACTCTTGTTCAGCGATATGGAGTCGTTCTCTATGCTGCATTCATGTCCTCAACGAAGCACTGGGACAAGCTGAACGATGAGACTCTCTCTCTCCGAAGGGGCCAAAGAATACTCAGAGGCGGGCTGCAGATGGCCTGTGATTTCATGGTGCAGGGGGAACTCATCACTATCCCGCTAACCAAGGCGACGGGCTATCAGAATAGCTCCCATGTCATCGTGCACTTCAAAGGAGGGAACCCAGATCTTGGTAGAAAGACCTTCCAGCCCGAATTGATGGAGCTCGCAGAGCTGTTAGCTGTCCAGGCAGTCACATTCTTGACTAAATTCAAATCCCTTTTGAGAGCAGATACTGGCGCAATCACTGGTTCGGATTATGAGCTTTATGAATGGAAGAAGGAGCAGGAGAAGTGGGTGGATTCCCACCCTCTTAAACTAGATAAGCTAGCACCGAATTTCTGCTTTGTTTCTGAGCCACAACAAGAACAGGATGTTGTGTCTGTATTCCATCAACTTGTGGGATCAGGTGTTATTAAGGGTCTTGAGTTTCTTTCAACCACCGTTAACGACAGATATGATGGTCTATTCAGAACATGCTATCCCGATAGTTCATACAAGTATAGCAAGACGCTATGTCCTCTTGGCGTGTGCCCAACAGCGGAATTTCCGCCCCATTCCGAACCCAAAGTGTTTGAGTTCAAGAAGGATCTCGATGCATTGGTTAGGGACTTCAACTGTGAAACCAAGTACATCAAGGATATCAATCTAGCCATATGTTGGGAGGCTTCCGGAGAGTACTCTTCGTTACTAACATTAACTCCCTTCCTTGTTGGTGATAATGGAAGCGATAGGCAGATATTCGGTTCGACCCATGCTGCATTTCTTCTAGTTGGCTCAACGCAGCCCGAGTTTGAAGTCATCATTCTAAGTGATCTTATCAAGTACCTGATGGACCCCAAAGGAGAAGAGGCAAGGCAGAGAGCCATCTACTGCACCTAGAGAAGCAAAGCGCACCTTTCTAGTTTCCCTGTACCCTGTAAATGGTTTCTACGACGGGGTACCATAATGGACAAGGCCGACGATATCAGAACCGGCGGCCTTGCGGTTTCATGAGATTTCTGGGCAATAGCTTCCAGATGAGTCTCCGCGACGGTGATCAGATCGGCGGTTGCCGTCAGGGGCGCAGGAGAGACAGCGGGACGAAGACCTCCTGCTGGCCGAAGCAGTACGGACCTACACCATACTCGGGGAACATCACCGTGAAGCCTGCCAGGGCGCCTGACGAGTCGGGCACCGGGTACAGCATCGAGTAGTTCTCCCAGTACGGCCCCGCACCCCTCTGTATCCACTCCATGTCGGGATCCGGCCCCAGCCTTGCCTCGAGGGTGTCGCAAACGATCCGCGAGAATCTGACGAGCTCGGCGGAATCGGCGAGCAGGTCACGCGAGTCGATCTCGACCCAGTCCTGCGATCCGGGCCCGCCCGTTAGCGCGTACCGGTAGAGGATCGTGTTGTTCATCCCGTGGGCGCCGCCCGTGAAGACCCAGTACTCGCACATCGCCGTGGCCATCCCGTCGGGGGAGGGGAGCAGGCTCATCCCGCCCTCCATGATCCACTGCTCCCAGGATTCGGGTTCATGATCCGAGAAGTACGATTCGGCTTGACTCTTGAATGGAGTCCGCGCTCCATCCACGTCGATGACCGCCTCGGCCCAGAGAAACTCCAGCCCGGGCTCCACAGGAGGAAACTCGAAACTGTAGCTCCATCCCCTTCCGGAATCGGCAATCATGCCTCCCGAACCATAGTCGTATAGAACGGCGCGCCCGAGGGAATCGCAGAACACTATCGGGCTGCCGCCCGCGAGAGCTGCCAGCACGAACGGAAGCGATGCGGACAATCCAACTGCCGTCGACAAGACACACCCCACCTTCCCTGGACGAGATCCCGGCAACGAAAGGCTCGACTAGTGCCGGAGCCCGGCGGCGGCTGACCGTCAGGCAAGCAGGCTCGCCCTGCCCGATCCAATATGCAGACTGGAGGACGGCAGAGGGATGCGCGACTGCAGGAGTGCTTGACAAGCAGGCCGGTGCAGGCATTGTAGAGCATCAGCGGTTTTCGATCCGGCATCAGAGGGAGGCATCGGAATGGGTTGCGGAGGATTCATCCTTATGGCCCTGGTCCTGCTGTCATATTCGCTCGGGTTCGCCGAGGGCGACGACGGGTACATGTACACCCCGGAGGAGTGGGCGGAACTGACGGGCACCGATCCGTACGCGGAGGAAGACTCCACCGGTGCGGCCGAGGACGAGCCGGCACTGCCGGTGTACGGATCGATCCTGGATCCGGATGGCTCGCCCGAGTCGCTGCGTGACCAGGCTTCATCCGGTTTCGACGTGCCGGGCGCTCTGGCGCTCGAGGAAAGCGAAGCGGTGTACGAGGACAGCACAGGTTCGATAGTGATACTCGTCCCCGAAGTCTCTCCTCCCGTCGCGGTGGATGAGTAGGGGACAGGAGTACACCGCCCCGGCGGTGACGGACCGGGAGGAAAGATGTCCGTGATGCTTGCCATGGCGCTGGTTCTCTCCGGGCTTCCTGCCGGGAGCAGACAGGAAGCGGAAGGATCCGCCCCCCTGTCCCTGGTGCCGGTCGAGGTGAGAACGGTGGTCTCGGGGGGATACTGGGAGACTCCCCAGGAGCACGGCATCTACCGGGTCATCATCGTCGAGAGCGGCTGGGAGCGGGTTACCTGCACCGCATTCCTCGAATGGATCGCGGAGCGGGACGAGACCGAATCGCGCCAGGTCACGGCATCTCTCCAGATCACCGGGATCCCGGCTGGAACCTGGTCCCTGGAAACCCCTTGCTTCGTCTTCGGGCAGGAGGGCTTGCCGGTGACGCTCTCCATTGCAGCCGTTGAACCCGGCAGTGGCGAGGAAAGGACCTTCCGTTTCGAGCTGGGGATTCCCGGCAGCTACACAGAGATTCCCTAGACCCGGATCACCCGCCCGGCTGGCAGCATGCGGGTTTCCTCCGCTCCGCCCCGATGGTCTGGACGCAGTTGCAGAAGCCATGGAAGATGGCGCAGACGCCCCCGAATATCGAGAACAGCCCCCAGAACAGCGGCTGAGTGAGGATCTGCAGCCAGGTCGGCGCGGAGCCGATGATCTGGGCCAGATGAACGCCCCAGGCCGCGAGGTAGCAGCCGGCGACTATGCAGGCATGGCCGAACACGATCCTGCCGCGGCGTCCGCCCCGGAATCCCAGATAGACAAGTGAGATCCCGATCAGGACGGGGACGAAGGGTCCGGCCCCTCCTCCGCCCATCACGAACCCGGCCGTACCGGACAATGCCAGGAAAGCACCAAGGACCACCGTCACGATGCTCCGGGGCTTGTTCACGATCGGGGCCTCCCGTCGAAGTTCACCGTCATCCCTGTACGGATCGGGACGGTCTGAGGGACACAGGGGTTACAACCTCACCAGGCTCCTGACGACCGAGCCGGAGGGGCAGTCGAGCCTCAGGAAATAGATTCCGGCGGGCACTTCATCCGCCGTCCAGCGCAATCCGTTCAGCCCCTCCGCAGCATCACCGTCGTAGAGGGTTTCGACCAGCCTTCCGTCCAGCCCGTAGACTGCCAGTCTGGCCATTCCAGCCGAGGGCAGGAAGAAGGACAGGTTCAGCGGGAGCGATGAGGGGTTCGGGGTCGGGTTGTCGAGCGTCGGCCGGGCGACGGGCGGTGATCCCTCGATGCCCGTGATCGTCCATGTGACGAGCACCGAATCGGCGCCCGCGGCGTGGAAGTCCGGGCCCACGGCCTCCACGAACAGCGTCGTCTCGGTCTCCCCGGCCTCCCGGACCAGCTCCGGCACGAAGCATGCGTTGTCCGGCGTGCCCCAGAGGAAGGTCCTTGAACCGCTGTCGTCCAGGCGGTAGACGTTGTACTGGTAGACCTCGTCGGGCGAGCGGGTCCACCTCAGGCGCACCGAGGCGTGGTCGTCGTCGGTCTGGTAGAAGCCGTCGACCCACAGGCCCGATGGAGGCGCCGGAGGATCGGGCGGCCCGTCGAGGAGGCCCAGGCGGCCAATTCGTGCATCGAAGCCGCTGATCGAGGTGGAGGAGACGAACCTGAGCCCGAGGGCCTCCAGCGTGTGGCCTGAATAGGACGACAGGCTGACCGTCTTCAGATTCCATCCGGCCTGGGTCGAGTTGCCGACATCGATGAAGGCCCCCGCGCCCGAAGTGTCGTCGAGGTCGAGTGCGATCTGTATCCGGCTGGGCTGGCCCGCCGCGTCGGCCCTGAAGGCGATGACGCAGGAGGTGGACGAGCTTATGGCGACATCGGTGCCGAACAGCATCAGGTCCGCCGGAGTGCCCGCCACGAGGTCGCCCGAGACCGACAGGCACGTGCCGCCGTAGTAGGCGTCGTCCCAGACCAGGTCGGGGTAGAGCGGGGCGCCCGCGCTGGTCGATATCCAGCGCCATGTCGGCAGGACGTCCTGGAGGGAGAGGTTGCTCCACTCGCCGGATCTCTCCACCAGGCCGTCGATGGCGTAGATGGTTCCCTGCCCGGTGCTGAAGTTCGTGACGAACGGATACGATCCGATCACCGAGCGGTCGGGCACGTAGTGAGCCATGCCCTTCCACGGGTGCGAGGTGGTTGTGTTGGACGGGTCGCGGTTTGCGCCGACCCAGAACCTGTTCTCCTTCTGGTAGAAGTCCGCCGGGCCCGTGGACGAGTTGAAGCACCACTCCGGCCTGTAGAAGCCGAGGGATGTCCTGTGGGTCTGCCCCTCGGGGAACAGGACGGACCAGTTCACGGACGAGTTGTAGCCGTTCGCCTCCACGTCGGCACCGGCGAAGAGTTCGTAGCGACTCCTGCCGTAGCTCTCGGCGAGGGTTCCGGAGTTGACGAGGCCCGTCTGGTTCCAGTTGAAGTTGATGAAGAACTCGTCGGAGATGATCTCTCCGTCGTGGAAGAACATGTCGTTGTTCACGTTGAGGGCGTTCTGCCAGGAGATCGCCCCGTTCTCGATCATCGCGTCGTACCACATGACGTCGATGTCGGAGTTCGTCTGGACGTAGTCCATGAAGTCGCGCACCTGGAGGGCGAGCTGGGCATTCCCTCCCGCTGTCTCCTGGTTGATGAACCAGCCATCGAAGCCGTAGTACTCGGCGGCCTCGATCAGCTTGTCGGCGACGGGGAAGACGCCCCCCTCCTCCTGCACAAGGTCCCACACCCATTCGATCTGGCCGCCATAGGCCGTTGGAGGAAAGAAGACGGTGCCGTACACCGGCACTCCGTTCCTGTGGGCTGCGTCTGTCACATAGGGGGCCGGTGCCAGGATCAGCCCTTCGCCGGCCGAGCCGCCCCAGAAGACCATGATGTCGATGTACATCCAGTAGTTGGGGGCGAACACGTCGAAGTTCTCCCTGCCCTGCGAGGGGTTGCTGCTGGTGCCGTACCAGGCGCAGAGAGTCGATATTTGAGCTTCCCCGGGGCGGGCATGGGAGTTCACCTGGATCCCGTAGGGAATCCGGGGTGCGAGAGGCACCGAGGAGACGTTGTAGGGGGCGTCGGGGTCGGTGGCCGGGTCCCACGCCAGGATCTCGTCGGGGAACCAGTAGGAGCAGAGAGGCTGTCCCGGCGGGAACTGCGCAGCGGCGGAGCCTGCCATGAGGGAAAGGCACAACGGCGTCAGCGTCTTCATTGCCTCATCCTTCGACGTTGCGGAATGCCGGACCGTCCAACCCGGTACAGAATAGAGCGGGGGAGGTGGTCCGTCCATCCCGCAGCCCCGGCTGTTCATTAGCTGATTGCCGGCCCGCCTCCGTAGCGGCAGATTCGACTGAGGAAGCTGGTATCTCCGATGCCGGGGTCGGGAAAACTCGGAGAAAGTTAAAGATGTTAAAAGCGTTCTTGATTACTGGGGCGTTCTTTCCGGAGCTGCCGGGCCTGCCTGCGGGCGGCGCGGCCGGGCTATGGCACGCCATGCCCATGGTGGCCTCGGGTTATGCCGAGATCTACGCCCTGTTCGAGGATGGAGCCTTCCTGTGGCGCGAGAGCGAGATGGACGGGGAGTCGCGGCTCCGCGAGAGGTCGGGGAACTGGCGGGTCGAGGGCGACACCCTGGTTCTGCTGGTGGGCACCGACCTGGTCTGGGCGGGCGGGACCCTGGAGCCCGCCACCGGTTCGGTGGGGACGGACTCGGAGCTCGTCGGCTTCACCGAGCAGTACTACGACTACTTCGTTCCCGAGGAGGTCCGGCTCGGCGTCTCGATCCCGGAGCTGGTGGAGCTGGAAGACGACCCGGACCTGCCCGGGGGCATGTGGCGGATGATCATAGCGGGGGAGGAGTACTGGCTGCTTTCCTCCGACCCCGGGGTGATGCGGGAGATCCTGGGCCGGGACTGACCTCCGGCCGGGCCGGAGCGGCACCCGCCGCAACGGCGCCCGACGCCGGTGCCGTGAGGCCTTCGGCCATCCGGACCGCCTGCGTGGCACCTGACCCGGCCGGAACAGCCCTGCCTTCGGAGGCCAGCACGGCATCGCGCCCCTCGAGCCTCATCCGGACGGCGCGCTCGGTTCTGCCGAGCGCCTCGGCGATCGAGGAGGGGTCGCGGCCCTCGCCGGCCAGGCGCCTGAGTTCGGCGTCATCCTCGGGCGACCACTTCTCGAAGGCCTTCGGATGGAGCCTGTGCACCTCCTCGAGCTCGACCCTGCGCCTGTCGCCCGCCTCGCGGTCCATCACCTTCAACGCTGACAGGACGGCCCTGCGGAAAGGCTCGAGACCGCTCTCGAAAACGACGATCCTGTCCTGCTTCCAGCCACCGCCTTCGGCCTTCCTGCTCTGGGCCATGGAGAGGAACACCCTCCCCGCGCCCGTCTCCCTCACGTCGAGGAAGTACCCCGCCCCGCGCGAAGTGACCCGCTCGCTCCAGATCGTCTGATTCCCGGATTCCATTGCCGCACCTCCATGCAAACTGGTGTTCCCATATTGAGTGTCGCACATCCGGAACCCGGGCGCAAGGGGCGGAGGCGCATCCCCTTTTGTATTATCGTCCCGGGTCTCTTTCGGACGGCCACGAGGCCGGCAGGGAGCGGTGCGGCGAAGTGACGGCGAGGATGAAGGCGAAGGGGAGGGAAGCGACGGAGGACCGGTTCCTCCCGGTGGACCGCGCGGGGATGGACGCCAGGGGCTGGGACGCCTGCGACGCCGTGATAGTTACTGGCGACGCATACGTCGACCACCCCTCCTTCGGGGCCGCCATCATAGGCAGGCACCTGGAATCCCTCGGCTACCGCGTGGGGATCCTCGCCCAGCCCGACTGGAGCAGGCCCGAGAGCTTCCTGGCCCTCGGCGTCCCCCGGCTATTCACGGGAATAACCTCAGGCGCCATGGACTCGATGGTGAACCACTACACGTCGTTCAACCGGATCCGTTCTGACGACGCCTACACGCCCGGTGGCAGGGCGGGAGCCAGGCCGGACCGCGCGGTGATCGTGTATGCGAACGCCGTGAGGCGTGTGATGCCCGGGATCCCGATCGTGCTGGGGGGGATCGAGGCCAGCCTGAGGAGGCTCTCCCACTACGATTTCTGGTCCGACAAGATCAGGAGATCCGTCCTACTCGACTCCCGCGCCGACATCCTGGTGTACGGCATGGGCGAGAGGCAGATCGGGGAGATCGCGGCCAGGCTGTCCGAGGGGCGCGATCTCGACGGGATCTCCGGCACTGCCGTATGGGCCGGGGCGTCCGGGGCGACGCCTCCTCCTGGAGCCGTCGTGCTGCCCTCCCACGAGGATGTCGTCGCCTCCCCCCGCGCATTCATGGAGATGACCCTGGCTGTGGAGGCCGAGGCAAGCCCGTGGTGCGGCAGACCGCTCGTACAGATGTCCGATACGAGGATGGTTCTGGTGCAGCCTCCTTCGCCCCCGCTGTCCCGGGAGGAGATGGACGTGCTGTATTCCCTCCCGTTCACCCGCATGCCCCATCCATCCTACCGCGAGCCCGTCCCCGCCTGGGAGATGATCCGCGACTCCGTAACCGCGGTGCGCGGCTGTGCCGGGGGATGCAGCTTCTGCGCCCTCGGGCTCCACCAGGGCAGGCACATCGTCTCGCGAAGCGAGGAGTCGGTGCTGGCCGAGGTCCGGAGGATAGCGGCGCAGAGCTCGTTCAGGGGCACGATCTCCGACATCGGGGGGCCTACGGCCAACATGTACGGCCTCCGGTGCGGGAATCCCGAGGCGGAGAAGAACTGCAGGAGGACTTCATGCCTCTTCCCGTCGGTCTGCCGGAGCTTCCCCACGGACCAGACCGCCTACGCCGACCTCCTGGACGCCGCCGCGGCGGTTCCGGGCGTGAAGCACACACTGG
>Ga0209311_1001898_pt1 | contig 16020 bp, 10 predicted proteins | sample AD_UKC045_MetaG_FD_184417 | JGI IMG/M metagenome (GOLD analysis project Ga0209311, IMG submission 184417) | Active sludge microbial communities of municipal wastewater-treating anaerobic digesters from USA - AD_UKC045_MetaG (SPAdes) (version 2) | ecosystem: Engineered > Bioreactor > Anaerobic >... | reverse complement strand
TCCTCATAGACGCGATCAGGCGGCAAGAAGGGTTTGCGTTCCATCGCCTCGCGCGCCGCATAAATCGCCACCAGCTCCTCGGCCACGTCGCGGACGGACTTTTTGACCCTTTCCTTGACCGCGTCCCAGGAGGTCCCTCCCATTTTTTCGATTTTCGGCGTGTAGCCGTCCGGTCCCAGATAGCGCTGAATCTTCTCCAGAGCGTTTACGGGCAGATAGAGCTTGTCGCCGTCCAGATACTCGATGACCAGAAAATCATTTTCCACGGCGCCCACGGCGATTTTTTGGAGGCCGCGGTACAATCCGATGCCGAAATCCCGGTGGACGACAAAATCCCCTTCTTTCAGATCGCCGAAGGATTTTAAAAAATAGCCCTCGTGCCGCGGCCGGACGCGGCGGCGGGGTGTCTTTTTGACAAAAATATCTTCTTCGCTCAGAAACGCCAGCCCGGGAGTCTCCAGAATAAAGCTGCCGGACAGTTTTCCTTCCCGTAAAAACAGCGCAGAGCCCTCACCGGGATTTTGGATAATTTCCAAAAAGGGGCTCTCCGGGGACAGCATCCGCACCGGCAAACCATACCCCGCCAGCAGGTGCTGCATGCGGGCCGTGTCTTCCGGCGTGGGAGACACAAAGAACACCGGCCTTCCCTGCGCCAGCCAGCCGCGAATTTTTTCCGCCGTGCGGCCGAGGTGAGACTCTTCCTTCCCATCGCCTAACAAAGTCCCTGGAACGGGAACCTCCGGACGGGTATCAAAATTCACCACGGGGATGGCGCTTTTCGGGTCATCCAGCGTCAGGCCGGAGAACCATACCTGTTGAAAATCGTCCATTCGTTGGCGGAGCGGCTCTTCATCCAGATAAAGACCGGCGCGCTCCAGATAGAACCTGCCGCCCGCTTTCGCCTTGTACAGAAGCTTGTCGATGCCGGCCGACACGTCTTGCTGCGCCTGTTCCACCCCCAGCGGGTCGTTGATCACGAGCAGCGAATTCCTCGGAAGATAGTCGAAAACACTTGAGAGATTCCGCCGGCCGAAGCCCGCCGGATCGTCGTACTCTTCGTAAAACAGGGGCAGGAAAATCGGGTTGAGGGAGGTCGCGGATTGCTCCCGAAGCGTTTCCGAAAGCCGGTTGCGCAACTCGCGCGGAAGGTCCAGATCGTCGGCGCGGCGCTTGACATTGCGCACGGCGCGGTTGAGCCTTTCCTCATCGAGGAGAATTTCGCCGGCCGGACCCAGAACAAACGCGTCCACTGACGCGCCCGAGCGCTGGGACGCGGCGTCAAAGCGGCGGATGGATTCGATCTCGTCGCCCGCCATCTCCAGGCGCAGGGGGTCCGGCGCGCCGGGCGGAAAAACATCCAGAATATTGCCGCGCAGGCTGAACTCGCCGGGATTTTCCACCAGCGATACCCGCGAATAGCCGCCCGCTGCGAGCTTTTGGGGGAACTCCTCCATCAGGAGCACATCGCCGATGGAAAGAATTTTCAGATATTGTTGAAATTCGGTGTAAGGCATGACTTTCTGCATGCAGGCCGCGAGAGAGGTGACAACGATCTTGCGGCTGTCCACCTGCAGTTGCGCGAGCGCATGGAGGCGGGCCATTTCTTCTTCCCGCTGCAGGGCGAACATGTCAACCGAAAGAAAATCGAGGGGCGGATAATGCAGCACTGCCCGTTCCGCCAGAAAGAGCGCCAGATCTCGGGCAAAAGAGGCGGCTTCCTTTGCCGTGGGACACACAACGATCAACGGCGCTGCCAGCCGCTCGAACAACAGCGCGGTCAGAAACGCACGCGCGGGGGGAACCAGACCCCGCGCATCCGTGACCGGCGCTCCTTTCGCGATCCCCTCCAGCAACTCCCGCACGGGCGGGGCGTCGGGAACCATTTTTTTATCGATAATTTTTCTCACGAAATGTCATCCAGGCGAATCAAACAGTCGGTCAGGAAAGGGCCAGCATTTTGTCCAGGGCTTTTTTCGCGGCCACGCTCACATCCCGGGGAACCGTGATGACCGGCTGCAGGGTCGCCAGCGACCGCTCGATATCGTCCAGCGATATTTTCTTCATGTCGGCGCAGAAAAGCGCGTCCGAGGCGGGAATAAAAGTTTTTTCCGGGTTGTCTTTGGCAAGTTGGGTCAAAATGCCTTTTTCCGTTCCGATAATGATCTCCCTGGCTTTTGTGTCTCGGGCAAACTGGAGGATGGCCGACGTGGACCCCACGAAATCCGCAAGGGCAAGCACCTCCGGGCGACACTCCGGGTGCGCGGCAAACAACGCCCGCGGATGCTCCCGCCTGCGGGCCGCAACGTCTTGGGCGGTCAGCGCCTGGTGAATCGGGCAGCAGCCCTCCCATGCGGTAATGTCCCGTCCCGTGACGGACGCCGCGTGGCGGGCCAGATTGCCGTCGGGCAGCATTACCACTTTTTTCGATGGCGGCAGGTTTTGAACAATTTTAATCGCGTTGGACGACGTGCAGCAGATGTCACATTCGGCCTTCACCTCCGCCGTGGAGTTGATATACGTGATGAAAACGGCGTCCGGTTGAGCCTGCTTCATTTTTCTCACTGCGTCCGGTCCGGCCATGTCCGCAAGAGGACAGCCCGCGTCCAGGCGCGGCAGCAACACGGTTTTTTCGGGGGAAAGCATTGCCGCGCTCTGCGCCATGAAGTGCACACCCGCGAAGACGATCACCTTTGCGTCGGAACGAGCCGCCGCCTGGGCCAGCGCCAGGGAATCCCCCAGCACATCGGCGATCTCCTGAATTTCAGGCCGGGCATAGTAATGCACCAGCAGAATGCCCTGCTTTTCGGCCAGCATTCCACGAATTTTTGTTTGCTGCTCGTTCATTTCTTCGTTTCCTTCTCTTCCGTCGGTTTCTTCCCTAGCGCAAATACCCGCTAAATTCAACAGGCATTAGTGGATGAGAATAGTGAATGGTGGATGAGTGATCGGGGAACGGTTTCAAACCGTTCCCTACGGTGTCATGGTTCGACAAGCTCACCATGAAAACAACAGTGCAAAGCGACGAGTGGAAAGTGATGAGTAGAAAAAGGGAAACATCCTTCTCTTTCCACTCACCACTCGTTGCTCATTGCTTTTCACTTATTGTTTTTACCCATTACCCATTGCCTATCGCCCATTGCCCGTTGCTCGTCACTTCTTTTACCACCCACTATCCACTATCCACTATCCACCATCCACCATCCACTATCCACTATCCACCATTCACCATCCACCACTCTTTCCCCTGCCCTCGCTTTTTGATTGACAACCCGACGGTCTTTGATAAGGTATCTCCCTGAAAAACGGCTGGAGAAACAAAATGATATCCGTAGAAAAAGCGCTTCATACGGTCCTTGCCGCCTGCCGGCCTATGGGATTGGAAAAAGTCGATCTTCTGGAGGCGGCAGGCCGGGTGATCGGTGAAGATGTCTTCGCGCCCCGCGACATTCCTTCCGCCGCAAACTCCGCCATGGACGGCTATGCCGTGCAATCCAGCGACACGAAAGGCGCGCACGCCTTAAAGCCCGTCGAGCTTGCGGTTGTTGAAACGATCGCCGCCGGCAGCCTTCCCCGCAGAACGGTTCAGGCCGGACAGGCGGCACGCATCATGACCGGCGCGGTGATCCCCAAAGGCGCGGATGCCGTGGTTCGCCGGGAGGACACCGAAGAGAAAGGCAAAGCGGTTCTGATAAAGATTGCCGTGCCCCGGGGGCTGGACATCCGGTTTTCCGGCGAGGACGTGCACCGGGGAGAGAAGGTCATCGCGGCGGGCAGTGTTTTGCGACCGGGCCATATCGGCATGCTGGCCGCTCTGGGAAAGGCTTTTGTCGCGGTTTACCAGAGGCCGCGCGTGGCGATCCTGTCCACCGGAGACGAACTGGTGGACATTGAAACCGAGCCGCCGCCCGGCAAAATCGTCAACTCCAACACTTATTCCCTTGCTGCCCAGGTTCTGGCCTGCGGCGGCGTTCCGGTTCTTTTGGGCATCGGCGGCGACGACAAAGAGAATCTGGTCAAAAAATTCCAGGTGGCGCGGCGGGCGGATGTCATCCTGTCTTCCGGCGGGGTCTCGGTCGGCGATTTTGATTTCGTCAAAGATGTGATGGGCGACATCGGCAACGCCATGCACTTCTGGCAGGTGGCCATGCGGCCCGGGAAGCCGCTGGCTTTCGGCTCCATCGACGGCGTCCCCCTCTTCGGTCTGCCCGGAAATCCCGTGTCCGTCATGGTTTCCTTTGAGCAGTTTGCCCGCCCCTTCCTGCTGAGCATGCAGGGGCATACCCGGATTTTTCGCCCGACACTGACCGCCGTCAGTGCCCAGGAAATAAAAAAGGGCGCGGGCGTCAAAAATTTTCTGCGCGCGGTGGTTGAAAAAGAAAATAATCGTTACCTGGCTCGCTTGACCGGCAAGCAGGGGTCCGGCATTTTGAAGTCCATGGTGGAAGCCAACGCATTTATTGTTTTGCAGGAAGATGTCTCCCATGTGAAAAAGGGAGAAAACGTATTGGTTCAACTGCTTGAAGAAACACTGACCGGGGCGGATGTTCCCGCCTGAATTTGGCGCCCGATCCCAGGGCAGGAATAAAGAAAGGGTAAAAGAAAGGATACCTTATGCGTAAATTAATGATTGTGGTTTGTGTCGCCCTGGTGACAGTCTGGGGGTGTTCGCCCCAAGCGCCGAAAACAGAAGACCAGAAGGCCTTCTACGCGCTGGGGGTTCATCTCAGCAAGCAACTGTCCGTTTTTGATTTGACGACCGAAGAGTTGAAATACGTCCAAATGGGAATGTCCGACGCAGCCGGCGGCAAGAAGCTGGCGGCCGAACCGGAAGCCAACATGCAGAAACTGGGTGAACTGGCCCAGGCCCGCATGCAGAAAGCCACGGAAAAGCAAAAAGAGCTGGCCAAGCCGTTTTTGGAAAAAGCAGCGAAGGAAGCCGGCGTGAAGAAAACCGCCTCCGGATTGATCTATAAAGAAATCAAAGCGGGCACGGGCGCTCAGGCCAAGGCCACGGACATTGTCAAAGTCCACTACGTGGGCACGCTGATCGACGGCAAGGAATTTGACAGCTCCGTCAAGCGCGGCCAGCCCGCGGAACTGCCGTTGAGTCAGGTATTCCCCTGCTGGACGGAGGGCGTCAGCATGATGAAGGTGGGCGGTAAATCCAAACTGATCTGCCCCTCGGAGATCGCTTACGGGGACCGGGGGCGTCCCCCCGTGATTCCCGGCGGCGCGACGCTGGTCTTTGAAGTGGAGCTTCTGGACGTGAAAGACGCCAAAACGGCCGCATTGCAGTCTTCGCCCTCCGTAAAACCGAAGGCAAAATAACCCCGGCCCGCAGGCAAGGCCGTTAAAAGAACAGGACCCGGAAGGGGGTGGCGTCGTGCCCCCCCCCTCTTCTGGGAAAACACCTGATCCGCGTCCTGGTTCCGCAGAGCCGCACTCTGTATTTGATTGTCAGGGGAAAAGAACAGGGTCTGATCGGCGACATGGTCAGGGAATTTGAGCGCTACCTCAATAAAAAATATTTACAAATATTACGTGGCCTACAAGCTGACGATCAACAGCATGGAGGAAAAACAAAAAATCCTCAAAGAGGCCGTTGCGGACCCATCCCGCAAACCATGACGGACCCGCCTCAACACCGGATGGAACAAACGGCCAGTCCGGCCCGGGCCGTTTCCTTGTACCTCTCCGACATATCCCGACCCGTTTCCAGCATCGCTTCCACCACGGCGTCGAAGTCGATCTTCTGGCGGGCCGGATCCCCCGCGGACGCCAGAAGATAGGCATTGTAGGCGTGGACCGCTCCGACGGCGTTGCGTTCAATACAGGGAATTTGAACATAACCGCCGATGGGATCGCAGGTGAGTCCCAGATGGTGCTCCAGGGCAATTTCAGCGGCGTTTTCAATGACGGCCATCCCGCAGCCCCGAATGTGCGCGATCATGGCTGCCGCCATGGCTGAGGCGACGCCGACTTCTCCCTGGCAGCCGACTTCGGCTCCGGAGATGCTGGCATTGTGGCGGGTAATGCCGCCCACAGCCCCGGCGACGAGAAGCCCCTCCCGAATCAGCTCCCGGGAAATTCCCAGATGCTTTGCCGCAAAATAAATAATTCCGGGAATAATTCCGGATGAGCCGGACGTCGGCGCCGTCACGACCCGGTGACCCGCGGCGTTTTCTTCCGAGGCGGCCAGCGCGTAAGTGTTGAGCAAAATGACGAATCGCTCCGGCGAATCGGGTATCGTTTGCGCCCGACGCAAAAGAACCGGCGCCTTGCGGGCCAGACCGATGGGTCCCGGAAGAATGGCATCCGTAGCCAGGCCGCGTTCAACGGCGCTGACCATTGCGTCAATGATCGCATCCAGTCCCTTATCCGTTCGCTCCGCGTCCAGACCGGAAACCACCGCCTCATTGCGCCGCAGGAGTTCGACGAGACCGATGTTCAGCCGGTCCATCTGAGCGCGAAGCTGGTGCATGCTGGCGTAGGGAATCGGCGGAATCGGCCGCGGATGTTCCGCCTCTCCCCTGCAGAGAATGAAGCCCCCTCCGACGGAGTAGTATTCCTGCTCCAGGAGAATGCCCTCTCCCGCTTTGAGGCGAAAAACCATGGTATTGGGGTGCGGGAGATTTCCGGGGGTTGTGTCGAAATGAATATCGCCCGCGCGGAAAGGGATCTCCTTTTTGCCGGCGCAAAAGGTGTAAACGGCTTTTGGATCCGTGCCGAGCGGATCAAAGGCATCCGGATCGACGGTTTCCGGGTCCCATCCCAGCAGGCCGGCAATCACGGAGCGATCCGTCCCGTGTCCTTTCCCGGTGGTGGCGAGCGACCCGTACAGCGAAACATCGACAGCCGTCGCCTTTTCCAGAGCGGCTTTTTTCAGTCCGGCGCAGGCCTGCCGGAAGCGGCCGGCCGCCTTCATGGGGCCCAGCGTGTGAGAACTGGAAGGCCCCGGGCCGATTTTGAAGATATCGAATACCGATGTCGCAATCACGTTCATGATGAAGGCCTTTCCGAGCGGCTGATCAGCCACTTCTTCTGAATTTCTTCCAGTCGGCCGCTTTTGATGAGTTTATCCAACGCATGATCGATTTTCCGGCCGAGCTGCGTATCTTCCTTCCGGTAGGCGATGGCATATTCTTCCTGCTCGCCGAGCGGGAGAGACCGGCCCCTGACGAGCCCCTGGGCCAACCACTCGTCAATGATCGGCTTGTCGAAGACGACGGCGTCCAGGGCGCCGTTCTTGAAGTGCTCCAACAGGTCGGAAGAAACGCTCATCCGCCACAGACGATATTCGGAACGCCCGTTCATATACTTCTCGCCGGTCGAACGGCTCTTGACGCCGACCGCCTTTCCGCGCAGATCCGCGAGCGTAGCCACCGGACTGTCCGCGTGCACCAGCATCGCCAGGGTTCCTCGATGATAGCTCCGGGTGAAGGCCGCCTGCCGGCTGCGTTCCGGGGTCACGGTCAGTTCGCTGATGGCGGCATCCACCAGATCCTTTTCCAGGGCCGGGAAAATATGATCCAGCGGTGTGGCACGGAAAGCGACCCGATACCCCATCTCCCCCGCAACCGCCTGAATCGTATCGATATCCAGCCCCGCGGGCTTGCCCGTTTCATCCTCAAAGGCAATGGGTGGATTGGAGGTTTCGACGGCAACCCGAAGGACCGGCCGGCTATCGATAAATTTCGGTGTAATCAGGAGGGCGGCGAGGATGAGAACGGCTCCCCCCAGGACGAAATATTTTTTGCTGACCGCGAAGCCCTCGAAGCGGGGCAACCCGCGGGTCATGCCGTAGAGGACCGGGATTCCGGCCAGCGTCAGGGCCAGTGAGACGATGGCGTTCGCGGGCTGGCTCAGGACCATGCCGTAAATGATGTAGAGAGCGCCGCCGATGGCGACAAGCGGCGTCACGGGATAGAAGGGAACCTTGTAGCTCCGGACCGCGTCAGGAAAACGCCTTCGGGCAATGAACACAGCGGCAAAGGTCATCATGTAGAAAATCCAGATCGCGAACATGGCCATGTCGGTCAGGCGGTCGGCATCGAGCATCCGGAGATAGATAAAGGACAAGGCCACCAGGAGAATACCGGCGTTCACGGGCGTCTTGCTGTCCGGTTCGATCCGGCTGAGCGCCCCCGATCCGGGGAGCTGATGACGTTCGGCCATCGTGAACACGATACGCGACAGGGTCATCACGTATCCGTTAAGTCCGCCGATGATCGACACCATGATGCCCACGGAAATGAGATTGCCGCCGTAGAGTCCGAAAAGTTTCTGCGCGGCAATCGCGGAGGCGTCGTGGCCCAGGGCGACCATCTCGGCCGGTGAAAGAACCTTGAGCAGGGCAACGTTGATGACGATATACACGACGGACAGGAAGACCAGCCCGCCGACAACGGCCCGCGGCAGGATTTTGCCGGGATTCTTCATTTCTCCCGCCACGGAAGCCACCTGCGCCCAGCCGTCATAGGCAAAGAGGGTGGCGATGACGGCGACGGAAAATGTTGCGGACGCGGTAACTCCGGTCGAGAGATTCAACACATGGCCGTTGCCTTTCCAGAGTCCGAAGACGGCAAGCAGCGCGATGGGGATCAGCTTGCAGAACGTCGCAAGCACCTGCAGGTAGCCCGCCTGCTTGACGCCCACGCTGTTGACGAACAGGACAAATGCCATCACGGCCAGGCCGATGACGGGAAGGTAGTGGTCCGGGATTCCAAACAGAAGGCAGAAAACGGAGCTGAAATAACCTGCCAGCGCGCCGATGGTCGCCGGTCCGAAAATGAAGGTCAGCATCCAGCCATAGAGATAGGCGACTTTAGGGCCGTAGATTTCTTCCAGGTAAACATAGACGCCGCCGGTGCGGGGATACAGGACTCCCAGCTCGCAAAGCGTGAGGCCTCCGGCCATGCTGAACACCGCTCCGATCACCCAGGCAGCCAGCGCCCAGGTGGAGTCACCCGCTGCGGCCATGACCGCCGGCGGTTTCATGAACGCTCCTGCACCCAGCACCATGCCGACCACGATGGAAAGAGCGCTGATCAGGCCAATGTCTTTTTTGAGTGTCGGCGCCCCGCTCGCTTGAAGATTCGCCATCCGTTCCTCCTGCGGTTTTGTGGACCGACGCCGGCCGCCCCGGCGCAACAACACGCCGTCATCGTCCCGGGCCCGGCGGCAACGATTACGGCTTCCGGCCATCCATGTCCCGGATCGTCCGGGCAATCCTGCCGCTCAGCTGGCCAAGCGCGCGGCTGTGTGCCGCGACCAGTTCTGCGTAACCGTCTCCCTGGACGTCTTCGGTGAACTTCGCACGGTCATTTTCCGACGTCCCATCCTTCTTTCCGCTCACGGTCCACCGGGCATCCAGCACAACCCCTTTGCCGGGCAGCGCGTCGAAGCGAAGAATGTCGAGCGCAATCCGGTACGAGGCATCCGCTGCCGCCGATTGAGGGAAAACCGTCACGCGCTGCGTTCCGAGGATCGCGGCAAGATTCTCAGCGACAATCCGGGGGATGTCTTCCCGCAACGGCGCGGCCCACCGATCGAATTCGGCGATCAAAACCTGATTCGGGCCGGTCTGCACAACAATCTGCGGCCGGTCAACCGCGGCCGGCACCCAGACGGGACCCACCGACAGGGAATAGACGGCCGGCGGCGTCGCAGCCGGCACCGTCGCGGGGCTCAGGGTGTAGAACCGCGTCGGCTGAACGGAAGCGCAGCCGGTTAAAAGCGCAGCCAGCGCGCAAAAGATGAGGGGCAATTTTCCTGTCATTGGGGCACCTCCTGTGCTTTGCCGCGGATGAGGGCATTGGGATTGCGCTCGAGATAGTCCACCAGTTCGGTGATCGCACGCGCCGCGCGTGACACTTCCTGCAGGGCCACCCGCAACTCCTGCTGCGTCGGCGAATCTTTTCCGACCAGCGTATTGTCCGCGCTGGCCAAGGCACGATCGGCCGTCGCAGTAGCCTTGCGCAGGTCTTGCAGGGTCGCCTTGATCTCCGGCACGGTTTCCTGGTCGATATGGTTCATCACCCGATCGGCGTCCTTCAGCGTCTGGTTAAGGGTTTCGAGCGTATCTCTGACGTCCGTTCCGATAACATCAAACGGTATCTTATGGATTTTGGCAATAATGTCGCTCACGCGAGTTTCCAGGTCCTCCAGCGAGCTGGACATGACGGGCCATTCATACGGCGGCTTGCGCCAGTCGATCTTCTTCGCCTTGGGAGCGTTCGGAAAGCGGTCGATGGCGATATAAAGCTGTCCCATGACAAGATTGCCGATGCGCAGCTGCGCGCGGAAGCCCCGGTTCACCATCCGCTGAACAAAAGCGCGGCGGCCCTGTTCGTCCAGGAGCTTGTTGACGGGGCCGGGGGATGTTTTCATATATTCCGTGAAGCGGGACAGATACATCACAATGTCCACCCGCGACCGGACATCTTCCTTCGCCGGATCGTATTCGAAGCTGACGTCGGTGACCTCACCGATCGGCAGGCCGGCGACAGTTACGGGGGCGCCGACGGAAAGACCGCGGACCGATTCCTTGAAATAGAGAACATAGGGAGTTATGATCTCTTCATGCCGGCTCTGTGCGGCTGTCCGGTCGCTGTACAGCGTGAAGACGGCGCCTTCCGCAACCGGCTGGGCGTCGGCATCCGGCGTCAACGGCTGCTCAAAGGCAATGCCGCCGACCAGGAGCGACAGCAGCGACTGCATTTGCACCGACAGTCCATTTGACCCCAGCGAAACATCGATGCCGCTGGCCTGCCAAAAGCGCGTCTGGGTTGTGATCTGACGGTCATAGGGGGCGTTTACGAAAACCCTGATTTCCACGGACTTGCCGTCTTTTGCCAAATCATAGCCGATCACCTGTCCGACATTCAACTGACGGTAATACAGGGGAGACCCGATCCCGATCGATCCGAGCGTGTCCGCGTTAAGCACATACTGGCGCCCGGGCTTATCGATGGAGACGGCGGGCGGTGTGTCCAGTCCGACAAACTCGCGTCTTGGCCGGTTGGATTTTCCGGCCCCCAGCCCGATATGATTTCCGGACAAGAGCGTGCTGACGCCGCTGACGCCGCTGAGCGTGACGCGCGGCAGTTCGATCCAGAAGGTGGCATCCTCGACAATCAGTCCCTCGGCGCTCTTGTCGATTTTGGCCGTCACCACGACTTTTGTGAAATCTTTTGAAAGTTTCACGCTCTGCACCAGGCCGATTTTAACGTCCTTGTACCGGACAAACGTCTTTCCCGCCTCGATGCCCTCCGCCGTTTTGAAGACGATGCTGATGGTCGGGCCTTCATGAAGAATTTTCTGTACGGCGATGCCGACGCCGACGAGCGCCGCCAGAATGGGAATAATCCAGACCACGGAAAGCCGCATTCGCCGCTTCGGCACGGTCGTGGACTGCGGAAGGTTGCCAAGGTCCGCATGGTCAGTCATAATCGTCCTCCTTGTTGGTAGGGGAATCCCATATCAAACGGGGGTCAAACTGCTCGGCCGCAAACATGGTCAGCACGACGACGGCCGCGAAAAAGATGACGCCGGCGCCCGGCTCCACGGACATGAGCGGCTGGAGCTGGACGAGCGCAACGACGAACGTTACGACGAACACATCCAGCATCGACCAGCGGCCGATGACTTCAACGAACCGGTAGATCCGGATGCGTTCGCGCCGGCTCTCCAGCTTACGAAACTGGATTGTAATCAGCAGGTAGGCCAGCGTGACAATCTTCGCCAGCGGAATGATGATGCTGGCGATCAGCACAATCAGTGCAAGCGGCCAGGAGCCTGACGTGTAAAGCAGGATCACGCCGCTCATGATCGTGTCTTTTTCGGTATATGTGGGCGTCGTCGTATTCATCACAGGCAACAGGTTGGCGGGAATATAGCAGACGGCCGCCGCGATCAGCAGGGCCCACGTGCGCTGAATCGTTTGGCGTCGGCGAACCTCCAGCGCCTTGCCACAGCGCGGGCAGTACCCCGGTTCGGCCGGATCGGCAAATTTTGACAGCAGACCGCAGGCTCCGCACAGAACGAACCCAAGCCTGGCGGCGGACCGCTCCTCCGCGGGCATGGCCCGGTCATCACCGGGGCGCGATGATCCCTCCTCGCCGACCGGCGGTGCTGCCTCGTCCACCCACCGGATTCGCAGCCAGACCTCGCGCGGATCGAAGCTGACGGTCATCGCCGCAACCAAAAGGATCAGCGCGAAGACGGCAAACATGCCGATGCCCGGAATCACGGTTGCCAGATCGGCGATTTTTACCAGCGCCACCAGGATGCCGAGCATCATCACTTCCACCATGGACCACGTCCTGCTGGCCTCTGAAACTCTGAGCAGCGTACCGATCCACGAAGGCGCCGGGTCTCTTCGAAGGGCGATGAGAATCGTCAGCATGAACGTGATATAAATCGCCGGAGCGACCACCGTGCAGAAGGCCACAAGCGCGGCCGTGATTCCCTGTCCCTCCTGCCACATTTTCAACACACCGCCTAAGATGGTCGTGCTCGCGTGACGCCCGACGGCGGAAAGGCCCATGAGGGGGGTAACGTTGGCGATGATCAGGACGATGGCCGCGGCAACCGCGAAGGCAAATGTCCGGTTTAAGGGATCGGTTTTGTCCACGGCCATGGAGCGGCCGCAGCGCAGGCAGCGCGCCGTTTCGCCGCTGGAGAGCGCGGGAATCCGCTGCATCAGGTCGCAGTCCGGACAGGCTGCGATATGTTCGGGAAAAATCGTCATGACGACCTTTCTCATCCGGCAGTCGAACAATTTTGTCGGAGTGGTTTATGCAACCATGGAATCCGCCAAACGTTTGGAGACAAATCGGGAACCCTCTCTTGCGAAAGGCACTATAAAAAAAGTGGCCCTGCCTGTCAATGAAATCTTATCATCACGGTGACGATTGAAAGCATTCCGCCATCCTCCTGCCTCGCCGGATGCATTCGCCCGTTCTATCGCTCTTCCCTCCCGGAAGGCAGAGTCGCGCTGTCGGCGAGAGAGGCCCCTTGCGCAAGACGTCTTTTCTTGTCCTGTTTGTTCTCGTACATCCGCTTGTCCGCGGTCGAAATGAGTTCATCGAGCGAACAGGGCTTTTCGGGATCGTAGTATGCGCCTCCCACGCTGATGGAAAGCCTGTATTTCCTTCCGGCTTCACGGTTTTTCTCATCCACCAGGGATTGCAGCCTCGCCGCAAAGATCGAGGAATGTTCTTTGGCCGCATCCAGGGCAAGGGCGGCATATTCGTCGCCCCCCAGGCGGGCGAGAATATCGGAGGTCCGAAACGTCTCCCTCAGTACGGCAGCCGCTTCCATGAGCGCTTTATCTCCTTCTTCATGGCCCAGGGTGTCATTGATCCACTTCAACCCGTCCAGGTCGGCAAAATAAAGCAGCATCCCCCGCCGGTTTCTGGCCGCCACCTTCAACTGTTGTTCGGCGAGAGACAAAAATCCCCGCCGGTTGTGCAGCCCGGTGAGCTCATCGGTGACGGAGAGGACACGGACCGCTTCTTCCGCTTCTTCACGTTTTTTCGTCTGTGCCCATAAACGCCTCGTGACCAGTCCGATCGCGCCGAGGCCGATTCCCCACAGGAAAAAGTGGGCAAGCGACAGCTGCATCATGCGGGAATGCTCAATCTGCCGCAACGGCGTCATGAGGATGGAGACGCTGAGCCCGCCCCGAATATCGCCTTGGCGGTATCCCTGGTCGGCATGACATTTCAGGCAGCTCTTTTCCGTGACAAACGGCCGCATCAGACGAAAGTATTCCTTCCCAGACAGCCTCTCGATCGTTCTTTGCTCTTTTTCGCCTAGCTCAAAGGTTTTCAATGCCCGGGCCTCCCAGGCATCCGGAGCATTGGCGGGACGGATCGGATTGAGACTGGTGATGTGACCCTGAAAGTTGTACACGCCGCGCGCCAGTTCGTTGACCTGGCGCGTCATGTAGGCGGGATTGATCAGCGTGAGCGAACATCCGCCGGACGTCGTGACGTCTCGATTGGCAACACGAAGATAGGGATTGGCGGGCGTCGCTTCTGAAACCGGCGCGTACACACCCCCTTTCATAGAAGCCCACCGCCGGTAAAGAACGTCCTTCTCGTAAATGGTGGCGGCGCTGGCGCCGGCAAGTTCCAGAATCGACTGTTGCAGTTGATGAATATTCCATCCCAGCGAGACAGCCACGCCTGTCGTCCAGAGAAGAATCAGCGCCAGCACATAGCGCCTCAGATGGATTGGCCGGGGCGATTGCTCATCTTTATGGTCGTCATCCATGTTTTCCCCTTATTGTGGTTTTTCAGTTTCGATATCGGCATCCCGGCGCCTGAAGCGGTCTTCCCGGGAAAAGCGTCTGGCGCGTCGCCGGATTTTATTAATCCCCTGTTTTGCCCGTCGACGGATCCAGGGCCGGAACCGACCATTGCCCCGCCGCAACATTCAATTCCCCGACCGGTTTTCCGTTTTCAAAGAAAAATATTTTTTGGTAAGAGCGCCGGGGAATTCTGACGGCAAGATAAATCTTTCCCTGCCATTCGGCTGAAGGCTCCGGGTTGTTGAACTTGTAATACAGTGACAGGCTGCCGCGTTTTTCGATAATTTTCTCGATTTCAAATACCTCCTCCACGTTCTTCGGGTGCGGCATCACCCTGGCAGCCACCAGAATCTGTTCCTTTTCATACAGAGATTCATCCGGAGCGAAGGGGCGCCTCGACGGCATCGTGGGCGCAGGATGGAAGAGAGCCCGGTACGCGGCGGGCGTTGAAACCAGGGCATAGAGCAGAGGATCCTTTTTCTCGTCCCAGTTCTGAAGAAAGTTCTGATATTCGCTCATGCGGATCTTCGTATACGGCACCGTCCGCCCGTCCGGTTTTTTCCCCGCGGCCGCCGAACTCACCGCGGCCGTCATGATCATCCCCAGTGTGGCCGCAATCAATATTGTCCCTCTGATCATAGGCATACCCCCCCTGCAGAGAATCGGAATCCCTGACGCGATCCGGATCAAAGCGGCAAATCCGGAAAAGCAGCGGCATTATATCATTTTTTTATTTAAAAAAAACCGAATCGTGCTATGATGCGAGCGCTGTAAACCTTGGGAAAACCTATTCTGATCCTGCCGGGAGGGTGATATGGAGTTGCCCCTTTTTTTAAAAAAAATTGAAATCCTTTCCGATCTGCCGGACGAAGACATCGCGCTCATTGCCGAAAACGCCCATCCGATTGATTTTTTGACCGGCGGCGTCATCATCAAACGGGGCGAACTCGGCCGTTTCCTGTGGGCGGTCTATGAAGGCGAAGTGGAAGTGCTGCGCACGGAAGACGACGGAAGCCTGAAGACGGTAGCCACCCTCGAACGGGAGCAGATCTTCGGGGAAATGTCCCTGCTGACCGGAGAGCCTGCGGTGCTGGATGTTGTCGCCGCACAGCCATCGAAAATCATCCGTATTCCTCGCGAAATCGTATCCGGAATCCTTGCGCGGAATCCCCGAACGCTGGTCAAGTTCACCCGGCTGGTAACCAAGAGGCTTTTGCGCAACCAGCAGGATGACGCGAAAGAGCGCCTGAAAAACGTTCACAGGGAAAATGAAGATCCTTACGACCTGAACTTTTCCTCCGTCACCGAACCCCTGAAAATCCTGACCGTGAACTGCGGCAGTTCGTCCCTGAAATATACATTGTTTGATACGGCGCAATCCGCGCCGGTCATCGAAGGCCTCATTGAAAAAGTCGGCTCCGGCGACGCAACTCACGTCCTGCGGATGCCGGACGGCAAAAAAGAAATTCCCGTCCGCGACGTTCTAGCCGTCGAGCAGGCGTTTGATGTGATGGTTTCGACGATCACCGATCAGGCCTACACGGGCATGAGCGATTTGAGCGATATCAAAGCGGTGGGGCATCGCGTCGTCCACGGTGGAGCGCAGTTTCCCAACTCCGTCAAGGTGGACGCGGACGTCCTCTCCTCCATCCGGAAGCTGATTCCGCTGGCGCCGCTGCACAATCCCTTCAATCTGAAGGGAA
>Ga0209311_1001895_pt1 | contig 16031 bp, 11 predicted proteins | sample AD_UKC045_MetaG_FD_184417 | JGI IMG/M metagenome (GOLD analysis project Ga0209311, IMG submission 184417) | Active sludge microbial communities of municipal wastewater-treating anaerobic digesters from USA - AD_UKC045_MetaG (SPAdes) (version 2) | ecosystem: Engineered > Bioreactor > Anaerobic >... | reverse complement strand
CTGCGATAGCGAAGATAGCGGACGCGACGATCGACATCGGGGTCGAGCGGGAAGCCGACCCGCTGGGGCTGGCTCCGACATCCAGCTCGACGGTGACGATGGCTGTCGGGGACGCGCTGGCGGTGGCCGTCGCGCGCGCGAAAGGGTTCTCGAAGGCGGACTTTGCGGCGAGGCATCCCGGCGGCGCTCTAGGAAAAATTTCTTCCCGGCAAACCGGCGGCGATAGAAAAAAATGAGAGATTCACAAACGTCCGGCGGGCGGGCCGCGCGGCTGGCGCGGACGCTCCTCAGATTTTCGGCTTTTCGCCGGAACGCGGCGGCGGCCATCTTTGCGCTTTCTCTCGCCTTCTCTCCGCTCATCTCCTTATCCGCTGAAACGGAACGGCCCGACCGCCAACAACCCCCGGCTCCGAACAATCTCGTCACTGCGGATTTTCTCTCGAATCTCTCCGCCTTGAACTCCACTCACGCGGTTAGGCTGGAGGACATCAGCCGGGCGATGGCGGCTGAGAAAGCGGCGGAACGAGCCGGAAAACCGAAGCCTGAAATAGCATCCGCAAAACCAGAAAGGCCGGAGCCTCCTGAGAGGGTGTTCGCGGTTTTTCAGGACGGCGACGCGCACATAATCTGGGACGCCTCGGCGCGCGCCTCGCGGGGATACAACGTGTACAGGGTCGGCCCGGACAGGTGTTTCGAACTGCTCACCCCCAACCCCGTCAAAACCGAGAGATACACCGACCCCGCGCCGGGAGCCGACTCCAATGTCGTCTATTACATAGAAGCCGTCGGGGCGGACAAATCAAAAAGCATGCTCAGCGTCCCGTCCGCCGTCATAAAGACCGGCCTTAAGATTGTTCCCTAACCGCGCGGCCCGCTGAAAGGCCGACCGACAAGATGCCGAAAAGCGACCCGAAAAAGAACGAGCGCGAAAAATCGCATTTCGCAGGCGACGGCGTTTACGTGATCTCCTTTCTCGAACGAGACTCTTCTTTTTTCGGCAGGCTGATTATCAGAATCGTTCTGAAGTTCTGGGACAGACATCTGCGCTTCATAAAGCCGGAGTGGATAAAAGGAAAAAAAGTTCTCGAAGCGTCATGCGGAAATCCGAGGAATGTCCTCTACTTCAAATCGATGGGAGCCGAACTCTCGGCGGGTTGCGACATCAGCGAGTCGGTGATGAGAAGAGGATTAGCGTCCGAGCGGGCGTATGCGCTTGACCGCCGCATGCCCTGCGAGCGCCCGCCGGTGTTCGTCGCGGACTGCGAGAATCTTCCCGTTGCGGACGGCTCGCTGAACACGATTCTGATTTTTCAGGCGGCGCATCATCTGGACATCGACAGGTTTATATCCGAGGCGCGGCGCGCGCTAGCGCCCGGCGGCGTGCTGTTTATTTCCGACCCGAACGGCGCTCATCCTCTGCGCCGCCTTGCGGACTCCGTAGGCAGGGCGTCCAGCGTTATGAGCGACGACGAACGCGCTCTCGCGCCCGCTCTCCTCGCCGAAAAACTCCGCCTCTCCGGCTTCGATATCGTCGAAAGCCGCGCGATCAATTTGTTCTCCGAGTTGTTCTTCCTTTTCACAACACTCGTGGAACAGAAGTCCGCGCCTGCGGCGGACATCCTGCGCCTTCTGTTCCTTCCTCCGCTCTCCGCGGTCGACGCGCTTCTGGAAGTCTCTCTGTTCAAAGCCCTGCCCTCGCTCTCTTGGCGTCACGCAATAGCCGCGCGAATAAAATAATTCTCCAGCGCGCCTCCGGCGGATTGAGGATGAAACGCGGAACGCAAGGCGCGTTTTTGCGGTTGATAGACCACAGGGTTCCTAGACAAAAAATGCGGGGGCAAAAGAGAAGCTTTTGAAAAAGCTTCTCTTTGTCGATTCTCTCTTGTTCAAATTAGTCTTTGCGTTCAGCTTCCGGGCGGCCGTTCGGCAAGGCGTCAAGTTTGCGCTCCAGCGCCGTAAGTTGCGACTGTATGTGAACGACGCTTTTATATAGGTATTCCAGTTGGATGCTCAACACTAGGAAAAAGAATATGAGGAAAGCAATGACGCAGATGATGAGGCCGTAAATGACAAGGTTGGGAAGGGGAAAAGGGAGGAAGCGGTAGATTTTGTGGAGCGCGCCGACCATAACTGTGAGGACACCGACGACGGCGAAGAAGGCTGCTAGCCAAGCCATCATCCTGACGGAGGCGCGCTGGAATGAGATGAAGAGGTGTGAGGAAACGAACTTGAAGATGCCGAAGCCGCCTCTGGCTTTGCCGCCCTCGCCGGGAGGAGCCCAGCTTATGGTGGCTGGAATTTCCACTATCTTATAACCCAGCGCGAGGGACTTCGCCACTATTTCGAGATGTATCTCCTTGCTGTTCTCTTCAAGGTGAAGGGATTTAATCGCTTCCCGCCTGTAGCCGCGCGTCATGCCGGTTATCATGGTAAGGTTGTTGCCGAAGGCTCTCTTCGCGACGGAGTTTCCGAATTTGCTGAGCAGCGACCTGAAGAGCGGGACGTTTTCCATGCCGCCGCCGGGCAGGTGCACGCTGGCGATAACGATGTCCGCGTTGGTTTCTTTGAGCGCGTTCAGAAGCTTGCCGACAATCTGGAACCCCCAAGAGAAATCGGACTCGGTGGCGATGACGAACTCGCCGCGCGCGGCGGCGAACCCCTGTCTGAGAGCGTATCCGCGCCCCCGGTTGGAGTCGTAGTGGATGACTCGGCAGTTCGGCTCGTCTTTGGCGGCGCGCCGCGCCTTTTCGAGCGAGTCGTCGGTCGAGCCGTCGTCGACCAAAATATATTCCCAAGAGACGCCTAGCTTTTTCAGGGCTTCAATAACGCCTTTGACGTTTGCTTCAATGCGGTCCGACTCGTTGAACATCGGAGTTATGAGAGACACAACAGGGGCGTCAGCCGCGCCCTGCCCTTTGCCTGTTTGCTGTTTCAACGGTTTTCCCTCCGTTTCGCGCCGGGGTCTTTCCCCAAGCGCCTGCGGCCCAGTAGCATCTTTCTGAGCCAGCTTCCCTCGCGCTTTCCGGCAATAATCTGGAATATGTATCCCCGCATCGTCGGCTCTCTCAGCGCGCAGAGAATCAGTTCCATTATTTTTGACGGCCTCAGATAAAATCTCCGGTACGCTTTTTTTGACAGCGTCTCAAGGCGCTCCGGAGGGATGTCGCAGTACGATTTGCCGACGCGCAACTGGTACACGTCCCAGTCGTCGAGGGGTTGCGCGTCCTCCTTCTTCATCAGCGATTCAAGAGGGATGCCCGGATAGGGAAGAAACACATGAAACGTGGCGACGAAAGGCATAATCTCCATAGAGAATCGGATTGTGTTTTCAGCGCTTTCTTCAGTTTCTCCGGGAACTCCCAGAAGGAAAGACGCTTCCGGTTTAATCCCGGCTTCCCGCGTCCTTCTGAACGCCTCTCTGACATCTTCGAGGGCGGCTTTCTTGTTCATGACTCGAAGCATCCGGTCGTCGCCGCTTTCGACGCCGTAATATATGTTCGCGCAGCCTGCCGAGCGCATGAGCTTCAGCAGCTCAGGCTTCACGCTTTTGGCGTGGGTCACAGCTCTCCAGCGGAGGTCTTTGTATCCTTTTGCCAAGATAAGCGAGCAGATGTTTTCCACTCTTGCAGAGGAGGCGCAGAACTCGACGTCGCTAAACTTGATCCCCCTGACGCCCCACCTATCGTATAGCAGGCCGATTTCTTCGACGACCCTTTCAGGCGAAGCGCCTCTGAAGGGCGCTCCTGAATTGACGCTGTTGCGCCTTGATGTTCTCGCCCCGAAACAGTACGAACAGTTGAATGGGCAACCCCGGGATGTCAGAACCTCCGTTGTTTGCGGCGAAAAATAGCTGTGCGCGATATGCTCTTTGAAGTCAATGGCGTCCCTGTCCGGGAAAGGAAGCGCGTCCGGGTCGGGATATTCTCTTATCCCGGTCATCGCGGCTCCGTCCGGGCCTCTGAGCGCCAGACCGGGGATGTCGCGCCACGGCTTGCCGTCGCGGACGGCGGCGGCAACGTCCGCGCAGATTCCCTCAGGCTCTCCGAGAGCCGCCGCGTCCACAGCGGGCTCCTTCAGCAGAGAGTCATAGAGCGCCGCGTTCAACGGGCCTATGAGAAGGACCCGCCTTCCGGGGTCGCTTTCTTTTGCCGCGCGCGCCACCGCCATCGCGGATTCTATAGTTGACGAAGGGCAATTATTATGAAACTTGTAGCTAGTTCCGGTGACGACCAGTTCGGCGCCCGTCGCGTCTATCGCCTCGGCGAGAGTTTTCGTTCCGGCTTCTTCGCCGGCATCCGACTCGACCGCCACTGTCTGAAAACCCGCTTCTTTCAGAGCGGCGACCACATATAGGTACCCCAGAGGAACCATGTGGCCGTGAAATGTTGGCTTCGTTATGATTACGGCGGCTTTAGTCGTTTTTTTCATTCAGCCTTTTCTGTCGCTTTCGGACAACTGTTTTTTTTTGCGCATACCGTCATTCCGCCTCCGTAAAGCGGGAGAGAGAGGCCGGGAACGATTTTGCGGAGCGGCCACAGAAGCCATTGAAATCCCCTGCCCCAAGTTCCTAGCTGTTCATACACATAGCTCGCGGAGAGGAACTTCCATTGGCGGCTCGCCTCGATTTCCACGAACCCCGCGCGCTCCAAGGCTTTAATCAGGCCCCGGCGCGAAAAAATGTAGATATGTTCCACAGGCTGGTAAGCGAAGAAGCGCCGGCCCATTATTTTGGCGACCGCGCTCTCGCTGTCCGGAGTCTGTATAAAAATCATGCCGTTGTCTTTTATCCTTTCTCGGCTCTCGGCCAGAGCGGCCGCCGGATAACGGAGGTGCTCAATGACTCCGAGCATGGTAAGGAAATCCGCCTGCCCTCCGTAATCTGATTCGTCGCGGCTGATTCTCTTTTTTAGTTCTTCGCAGCTTATGTCGTCCGGGTTGACGTACGGGTCCAGCCCGCAAGCGTCCGCGCCCAATTCCAGAAGCGCCTTCACAAAACCGCCGATATTGCATCCGACGTCGAGCGCGGAAATGTTTTCCAGTCCCTCGACCCCCATTTTTCTCTTCGCGGCGTCTTTGACTATCCTCGCTGTTCTCCTGTAAGTGGCGGCGTAGCTTTCCTCGTATTTTTTCAGAACTTTATAATTCTCGGCCTTCGCGTAGTGGTCGGCCAATTCCTCGTCTGTCGGCGGCGGATGCGTCCCGACAGTCCCGCATTCAGGACACCTCCCGTACTCGAATCTTCCTTTTTTGAAGGCGAAACGAAGCGGGATGTCGCAGACGGGACATAGGGCTGTTGACGCTGCGGATCCGGGATTCATTATTTTCTTTTCCCCGACAGCGCGTTGAAGGCTCCGATAAGGACGGCGAGGACGTTCTTTATCCCCGCCCTCAGCCCGGCGCGCTTGAAAACATTATACCAGACGCGCCTCGGAGTCAGATAGAAGTAGAACAGGCCGATGGTCTGAAGCCGTTTCAGGTCGCGCGACGACAGGTCGTTGACTTCTATCACCGGGTCTCCGTACCGTTTGTATTGCGTGTAATCGGTGGTGAGCAGCCTCATGCCGCCCTCTCCTTTCACCGCGCATTCGTAAAGTTCGGTTCCGGGATAGGGGCATGCCACGTTGAGGTATATCTGGAGGCATTCCTTGATGCCGCGTATGAATTTGAGTGTGCGCCAAGCGGTTTTCCGCGTTTCGTAGGGATGTCCGAGCATGGCCGAACCGCGTGTTTCAATTCCGACTTTCGCGGCGGCCTTGTACGCAGCCTTTATCTGTTCGAGCGTAACGCTTTTCTTGATTTTTTTGAGAATTTCAGGGTCGCCGGACTCGATGCCGAAGCTAAGGCGGATAAGGCCGGCTTTCTTCATGGCGGCGAGCAGTTCCTCGTCTATCGTGCTCGCGTGTGTCCAGCCCTCCCATGTGAATTTCAATCCTGAGGCTTCGACCGCCGCGCAGAAATCCAGCGTCCGTTTTCTGTTCAGCGTCAGGGTCTCGTCCATGATTATGATGTGCCCTGCCCCGATTTCCTCGACGATTGTCCGTATTTCCGAGATTACGCGTTCCAAGCTGTGAAGCCGGATTTTGCGTCCGAACATGGTGTGCTGGCTGCAGAAGACGCACTGGAACGGGCAGCCGCGCGAGGTGAACACAGTGCCGTAAACCGCAGACTCCTTGCCGGGGAGGCTGTGCCTGTAAAGGTCGTTGCGAAGCAGGCGACGGGCGGGGACGGGAAGCTCGTCGAGGTTTTCGACTAGGGGTCGGGAGGGGTTCTCTATGATTTCGCCGTTTTCCCTGTAGATGACGTTGGCGACGCCCGCAAGGGAGCGGCCTTGTTCGAGGGCGGCCGAGATTTCCTGAATCGCGCGCTCGCCCTCGCCGCACACCTGAAAGTCGAACATGGGGGACTGTTCGAGGACGGCGCGACGTACGACTGTGGAATGAGCTCCGCCGATGCCGACAGTCAGGTCCGGGAACCGGTCTTTAATCATAGCGGCGATGCGGCGGGCATTCTCGAAGACGGGCGTTGTGGCGGTGATGCCGACTATGCGGGGATTTTCAGCGCGTATAATTTCGAGAAGGTCTTCGGGAGAGACGCTTTCCGTTTCCATATCGACGATGCGGCATTCGCCGCCCGATTCTAGAATCGCCCCGCCGAGGTAGGCGAGGCCGAGGGGCGGGCTTACGCAGCCGAGCTTGGCCGCCTCGCGGTAGTTCCCGTAGATGTCCATCCACGGGGGAGCGACGAGCAAGATTTTCATCCGGAGGCCGCCTTATGAGACCGTCTCCTGTATCGCTCTTTGGCAACGAGGCTGAAGAAGCCTCTGAAGTAGCCGGAAATCATCCGAGGGCCGGCGGAGCGGAGCATGCGGGCGATCTGCGCGGGCCTGAGATAGAACCGCCTCTGGGCGCGCGCCATCAGGGCCGGCAGCTCTTCGGGGGTTAGGCCGTTCATCCCTGTGTACGCTCGCGTGTAGTGTATGCCTGAGGAGGCGACGAACGAACTGTAATCCGCCGGGCCGCAACCCTTGTCGAAATGCTCCTCGTAAACGGTCGTGCCCGGATAAGGGATGAGAATCGAGAACCCGGCCATTGTGAGCGGAAGCGAGCAGGCGAACCTGATGGTTTCCTCGGCGGTCTCGCGCGTCTCGCCGGGAAGTCCAAGTATGAACGCGCCGTAAGTGCGGATGCCTAGGTTGCGGCAAGCCTCCACCGCGTTCCTAGACTGCTCCGGGGTTATGCCTTTTTTCGCCCGCTTGATTATCTCTGCGTTCCCTGATTCTATGCCGAAGAAGATGTCGTTCAACCCGGCTTCTTTCATCCTTTTCAGCAACGGGAAGTCCACTGTGTTCGCGCGGCCCATGCAGTGCCATTTTAGTCCGGGGTGATTCTTTTCGATGGCGTCGCAGAACTCGTAAACCCTTGTTTTGCGGAATGTGAAAGTGTCGTCTTTAATCATGAGGTAGTCCGCGCCGTAAGCGGACCTGATATGCTCGATTTCGGCCATAATGCTTTCCATGCCGCGCTCTCTGACCGGGGCGCGGAGCCTGTGGCCGGAGCAGCAGAAGACGCATTTGCCGGGGCATCCTCTCGATGTGTAAATGGTCGCAGTGTTCTTCGAGTATGAGAAGAAGCTCTGGACTCTGTATAGGGACTGGTCGATCAGGGCGCGGTCGGGGAACGGAAGCGAGTCGAGGTCGGCTACAGGCGCGCGCGCCTCGTTTACAACTATGTTTTCCCGGTCTCGCCAGACAAGGCCGCGAATGTCCTTCAGCGCCGGCGCGCCCGTTTCGAGAAATTTCATCAACTCTAAGGAGGTCTCCTCTCCTTCGAGAACCACGGCGAAGTCGGCCTCCGGAATCTCAGAGAGGGTTTCCTCCGGGAGCGCGCTCGGGTGCGCTCCTCCGAGGGCTATCTGGACTCCGGGAGCGCTTTTTCTTATCGCTTTGCAGATGTCTTTTGCGGTGTGGAACTGCGGAGTCATGAAGGATATGCCGACCAGCGCGGGGTTGTCCGCCGCCACCCGCTCGGCTATCTGCTCTTTTGAGACAGACTGGACATCCGGGTCGATTAGGGCCGCGTCGTATCCGCGCTCTTTCAGATATGATGAGATATACCCCAGCCCCAACGGAAAATATGTCCCGGCGGCCTTTTTCATCGGCCCGTAGTCGTCATAGTATGGCGCTTTTATCAACAGGAGAAGTTTTTCGTTTTTCATTTATCAGAACCGTTAAGCGGACGCGGGTCGCGGGCTTTGTCCCGCCGCCTCTGATGCCGCTTATTCATATTGTATCAACATCCGCTCAAAAATGAACCCGGAGCATGGAATATGCTCTATTTCATGCGCCTCTTTCCATGTGGTTGCGGGTTAAGCGGCGGTCTTGCAAAAACATGTAAACCGCTCCATAGTCGCGAGCCGCATCGGAGTTCCCGGGTTTATATTCCTTCCGGCGTCGGATATAATGGTTTCGTATGACTCTGTTCAGAGGGGAAAAGAGATGATTGTTTTTTATGGAGGCGGCGGCTGAATGCGCGAGGATATTTACGGCCACGCGAAAAGGTTTCGCTGGATAGCCTCCCGGTTGAGCGGAGAAGACCGGATTCTGGAGGTCGGCTGCGGCACGGGATACATGATTGCGTATCAGCTTGCCCTGCTCGGGCGCGACGTAAGGGGATTGGACTCGCACGAGGATAGCGTGGCGCTGGGCAGAGAGATGTTCAAGAGCGCGGGGCTTGATCCGGACAGGCTGTCGTCGGGGGACATCGCGGATATCGAAGGCGATTTCGACGCGGTCATAGCCTCGGAAGTCTTGGAGCATATCCCGGACGGGGATCTTAAGCCTTTTCTGGTCGCTGTAAGAAGCAAGCTGCGCCCGGCGGGAAAACTGCTCGTCACCGTCCCCAACGGGAGGCGGTGGGCGGACGTGGAAAACTTCTTCTGGAAGAAGCTCGGACTGGGCGCGGCGCTCGAAAAAATCAAATTCGTCGCCGCTGTTAACCGCTTGAAAGCCTTCCTGTTCGGGCGCGAAGCCGCGTTTCCGCACGAGTTCCCTTCAACGCTCTCAAGCTCGCCGCACGTCCAGCGGTTCACTCTCGACGGGATAGTCGGGTTGCTGTCCGACAGCGGGTTCGATGTCGAGGAGACGGACGGCTCGGTCGTGTTCAGCGGGCCGTTCAGCAACCTGTTTTTCACCGGGGCCGGGCCTGTCATGCGGCTGAATACTTTTCTGCGCCGGATGTTTCCGTCGTTGTCGGCCAATTTCTACATATCGGCCCGGAGGAGATGAAGCCGCGCGGAAGACCGGCGCGGCGGCGGATGAAAAAGAAACTGATTGTCAATATGACATACGCGCCGCAGGCTGAGCGCGAGGACGCGGAAGTCGTGTCGCGGGATGAGTTCGCGCGGCTGGCGCGCAGCGGGGAGCTGTTGCGCGGGGCGCTCAAACGCGGCGGGGCGGAGATCGTCGCGCCGGACATCGAGCGGATTCCGAGGGCGGCGTTTCACGCGGCGGCGCTGAGGCTGTCGACTCTGGGGCCGTGCCGCATCAGCGAGCCGGGAGGCGGGTCGGTCGCCGTCGGCCCCGCTTACATGGCGCGCGCGGCGGCGAGGATGGCGCGGGACTTCGCGAGGACGCCCGCGCTGCTGGCAAGAGTCAGAAGGGATATCGCCGCGCTCGAATCCGGGCGGCCCGGAGAGGGCGCGCGGAACCGTCCGCTCGACCTGTCGCTGCCTCCGGTTTACCTGCGGACGGACCCATCCATCGGGGTGGTCAGCGGCGGCTCTGTCAGCCACATCACGGGAGTTCTGAATTCTCTGGACGCGTTCGCGGCCCGGCCTGTCTTCATCTCGACGGACGACACGCCCGGCGCGCGCGCGGATATCGAAAAGGTCATCGTGCGCGCCCCATCAGACTTCCTTGATTTCAACGAGCTTCCGGCATTGTTCTCAACATATCATTTCCGCGACGCGGCGCGGAAAGCGCTGGGCGAGAGGCGGATTTCTTTCATCTATCAGCGTTCCAGCCTGAACAACTTTTCCGGGCTTCTGCTCGCGCGGCGTTTCGACTCGCCTTTCATTCTCGAATACAACAGTTCGGCGGTTTGGGTTGGAAACAACTGGGGGAAAGGCCTGAAGTATCCTGACATCGCGGCGGATATCGAGGCTCTCAATCTTCGCGCGGCGGACGTCATAGTGACGGTCAGCGCGGCCCTGCGGGACGAGATTGCCGCGCGCGGGATAGACGAGAAAAAAATACTTGTGAACCCGAACGGGATGGACCCGGACGTTTACCGCCCGGACATCGACGGCTCGCGGGTCAGGGAGAAGTTCGGTTTCGGGGACAGGACGGTGGTCGGTTTCATAGGCACGTTCGGGCCGTGGCACGGGGCGGAGGTTCTCGCCGAAGCCTACGGCGCGCTGCTGGAGCGGAGGCCGGAACTGCGGGAGCGGACGCGGCTGTTGCTGATAGGCGACGGCGCTCGCATGCCTCAGGTCAGGGCGGCTCTGGAGAGGCGGGGCGCGGCGGGTTGTTGCGCGCTCGCCGGGACTGTCCCTCAGGCGGAGGGGCCGGAGTTCCTTGCGGCGTGCGACATACTGGTTTCGCCGCACACGCCCAACCCCGACGGGTCGCCATTCTTCGGTTCCCCCACGAAGCTTTTCGAGTATATGGGGATGGGAAGAGGAATTGTGGCGTCGGCGCTCGACCAGATAGCGGAGACGCTGGAGGACGGGCGCACGGCGCTGCTGGTCGAGCCGGGAGACGCCTCGGCGCTTGCCGCCGGAATAGAAAGGCTGGTCGACAACGCGGCTTTGAGGGCCGCTCTGGGCGCGGCGGCGCGCGCGGCGGCAGTCGAACGCCACTCGTGGACGCTGCACACTAAGAAAATCGTCGAAAAGATAAAAGAAACCTGCGAAGGCGGAGGCCGGGGCTGATGGGCGCGGCAAGCTTTCTGTCATTCGCTATGAAGAATCCTCCGGCAGCGACTATTAAAAAGGCGCGCGCGGCGTTCGCCCGCGCGGCGGAGCGGCGGAAGTCGCGCCTGCGCGACGCGCGTTTTTCGACATTCGGCCCGGAAGAAAAGCCGGGCGCGGCGCTCAACCGCTTCCTGTCCGAAATCCCGCTGGAAAGTCTTCGCCCGCGCGCGCGGTTAGCGGCCGCAGAAGCGCGGTTGCTTCTCGACCACAGATTCGACCTGCTCGGCTCCGGGCCTGTCCGGGTCGAGAGAGGAATGAGATGCGCCGGACTCGAAGGGATTGTCTATCCGCCGGGGGCCGCCGCGAAACCTGACCCCGAAGGCCTCTGGCTGAAGGAGGTCGTCAATCCGGCGAACTTCCCCGACAGCGCCCGTCTGTGGCGCATGGTCTCGCCCGGATACGTTCCCATCGACTGGCAGCTTGATTTCAAATCGGGCTACAGGTGGAGCGAGAAGACGTGGTCGCCGGACATAGAATACGGAAACGCGCGCGGCGCGGACATAAAAGTTCCGTGGGAACTGGCCCGGATGCAGCATCTGCCTCGTCTCGGCTTAGCTTTCGCGCTCGCGTCCGACGGCGCGGAAGGCTTCGCCCCGCCCGATTTTTACGCAAGAGAGTTCCGCAACGTCCTGCTGGACTTCGCGGCCTGCAATCCTCCCCGCTTCGGCGCGAACTGGGTTTGCGCGATGGACGCCGCCATCCGCGCCGCCAATATATTGCTGGCGCGCGACACATTTCTAGCCGCCGGGGCGCGTTTCGACGATGACTTCGAGAGAGCCCTCGCGCGCTCCATCCGCTCGCACGGCGAGTTCGTCGCGCTCAACCTCGAATGGCAGCGGTCTTTCAGAAGCAACCACTATCTTTCAGATATCGGCGGACTGCTGTTCATCGCGGCCTATCTGCCTCAAGACGCCGTTACGGATGCGCGGCTCGCTTTCGCCGCGCGCGAGCTTCGCGACGAGTTTTTCCTGCAGTTCAACGCAGACGGCTCGAACTTCGAGGCGTCGACATGCTACCACAGGCTGTCGCTGGAAATCGTTCTGTTCTCTGCCGGACTGACGCTCGGACTGCCGCAGGACAGGGCGTCTGCGTTGTGGCGCGGGGGAGATTCGGGCGCGTCGCATCCGAATCCGATTGTCGCGCCTATGGAGTCGCACAAGCTTCCGTCAGGCCGCCTCAGTCCGTTCCCGCATGCCTTCTTCGAGAGGGCGGCAAAAGCGGTCGCCTTCTCAATGGACGCGACGCGGCCCGACAACCGCGCGGCTCAGATCGGAGACAACGACAGCGGCCGCTTCTTCAAGCTGTCCCTCGCGGGACGCGCGCAGGTTTCCGGCGGCGCGGAGATATTCTATGAAGACCATCTCGACCACAGACATCTGGCGGCGGCGGCAGCCGGCATTTTCGACTCGGACGCGCTGAGAAGTTTCGGGGCCGGACATGAAATAGAAACGGAAATAATGAAAGCTCTCGCCGGGTCTCCCGGTCTCAAGTTCGCTCCTTCGCCGCCACCGTCTTCGGCCGGCGATCCCGGAGCGCTCGAACGCGCGCTTGCCGAGTCGAGAGGGGTTCCGGCCTCCCGGAGAATCGTGTCCGTCTTCGAATCCGGGGCGAACCTTCGAGACGGCCTTGAGGCGCGCGCGTATCCCGATTTCGGGCTGTACATTCTCCGCTCTCCCGCGCTCTTTCTGGCCGCGCGCTGCGGCGCGGTAGGACAACTCGAAAACGGCGGCCACGCGCACAACGACCAGCTTGCGGTCGAGCTTGTAATCGAGGGGCGGAACATCTTCGCCGATCCCGGCTCTTATCTGTACACCCCGCTGCCGGAGAGGCGGAACGAGTATCGCTCGGCAAGGGCGCACGCCGCGCCTCTTGCATCGGGCGGGAGCGAGCCGGGCCGACTGGACCTCGGCCTTTTCAGGCTGGAAGACAGAGCCTTCGCGAATTGTTTGCATTTCAGCGTCAAAGGTTTCGCAGGCTCTCACGCCGGGTTCGGCGCGCCAGTGTTCAGATGCGTCGAAATCCTCGACCGCGCGGTAAGAATAACCGACTTCTCGCCGACGCTCGATTTGGAAAAGAATCCGCCGCCGCCGCCGTTCTCTCCCGGATACGGGAAGAGAGAAACGGAATGACGCGCCTCTTCCCCGCGCGCCGAGCACAGGCGCTATAATGTTGTCGAACGACAAATTACGAGCGAGGCTTTCATGAGAATATTCAAGGACGGAAAAAAGACGGTCGCCGAAGGAAAAGAGATAAGAGTCGTCGCGACCGAGCTTGAGAGCGGCGGCGCGATAGCGGACGTGTTCGCGCGGGGCGCGCGGGGATGGACGCTGGTGGCAGGCTCCGACCGCACGACCGTCGCCCCGCATCCCCGCACCGAGGCGGGCGGACCTTCCCTGCGCTGCAAAAACAGGTCTCTGATGTTCCCCCAGCGACTAGCCGGGGCCGAGGCGCGCGCGGGCCGCGCGAAAATCACCCTTATCGGCGAAACAGCCGGGAACTCCGCCGCGCAGACGTTGTCATTCAGCGATAACGACCTCTTCGTCAACGTCGCCGTGACGATAAAACTCGAAAAACCCGCCCGTGTGTCGTCCTCCGGCTCGTACTACGCGTTCCTTCCCGGCGGCAGGCTGTATTCCCAATATGAGCCGCTTGATTATATCTGGATACCCCATCTGCGCCGCGACTCCGAGCACGTCATCGGCGACCAGATATTCAGGTCGCCCGCCGTCATATACGTGAAAGGGGAAATAGGGGCGGCGCTCATCCCCGATCTGGACATATTGAAAGCGAACAGGCGGCTGCCGACCGCGCTCGACGCGAAGGTCGAGAACCCCGGCCTCGACGCTCCATTGTTCGGGTTCGGGTTCAGGCAATACGAAGTTGACGGACACGTTTTTTTCAAGGCGAAAGCTCCGGGCGACTCCCCGATTTCCGGCGAACTGAAATACGGATTCGACATACTCGCGAACGCGCGCGAAAAGGAGCGCCGGATAACTCGCATGGTCAACGAGCATCTATGGCGCAGATACGGCGCGCCCCTGCTCAAGGGAACCGACCCGCAGGCGCTTCCATACGAGGAATGCGCTCGCAGAGTGTTCGGATTCGCGTTCGAGCGGGGGAATATCTGGCGCGAGGTGGAGACCGGCGGCGCGCCCGCCGGAGGGACTATGGCCCTGACCTTCGCAGGCCCCGCGCCCGCTTCGTTCATGAAGGACGCTCAACTCAAGGCATCCCTGAGCGCGCAGCGCTTCATACCGAAAATTCACTCGATAGCAACCGAGAAACTTATGAACAAGCCGGCCATAAACGACCTCGGCGAACTGTTGGTTCACCACGCGCCGATGAGCGCGCCCCCGCAGGTCATGTATCAGTCATGGTTCTGCAACATGAGGACGGCGCACGGGGCTTATTCGTGGGCGGAGCGGCTGGGCGACGAAGAGATGAAAAAGAAAGCGCTCGCCATGAAGGAACTGGCGCTCGCCGCGCCGGTCGAACGCGGCTTCATGCGCTCGGCGTGCTTCTGCCCAGAGGACGCCCCCCCGTTCTGGTTTCAGGGAACGAAGGCTTTTCAGGCGGTCAGGGAGTATCACCTGCCGGACAACGCGTGGACGGGATGGTGGATGCTCCGCTGGCACGAGGAACTGGAACCGGACAAAAGGCTGATGGATCGGTCGGCCGCGCTCGGCGCCGCATTTGTCGAAGCGCAACTCAGCTCCGGGGCGATTCCCGGTTGGGTTAGAGTCAGAAAATCCGGCCCTATCGCCTGCTCCACTCTTAGGGAGAGCGCTCAGACGGCCGCGCCGGGGATGTTCCTCGCCCGCCTCGGAGCCGCCACCGGCGACAAACGCTTCTCTCGCGCCGCCCGCCGCGCCGCCGATTTCCTAATCAATGAAATCTTCCCGAAAAACAAATGGTGGGACTTCGAAACATTTTTCTCCTGCTCGAAAAAAGATTTCGGCATGCGAGACGCCGGAACTGGCGTCGAGTGCATGAACAACCTGTGCGTGTTCTGGACGGCTGAACTGATGCGCGAACTGGCCGCCGCAGGCGCGGGCGCGAAATACCTCGAACACGGACTCATGGCGGTTGACACCCTGACCATGTGGCAGCAGGTCTGGGATGCCCCTTACGTTTCCATCAACACCTTCGGCGGGTTCGGCGTCATGAACACGGACGCGGAATGGAACGACGCGCGGCAGAGCATGTTCGCCGAATGCCTAGCCGGATACTACGAGCTGACGGGGAACGGCGAATACATGGAGCGGGCAGTCGCCGCGCTGCGCTCCTCATTCACAACCATGCTCGCGCCGGAACACAGGCGCGTCGCCCCCGGCAACATGGGCATGTACATCCCGAAGGACGAGGGCGCGGTGTATGAGAACTACGCCCACATGGGATTCGACAGGCGCGCGCCCGGCTACATCATGTTCGACTGGGGCGGCGGCGGAGCGTGCTCGGCCGCGGCGAATATGACTCGCAAATACGGAGACGCTTTCATCGACGCTTCCGCCAGCGCGGGATTCGGCCTCGACCTATGCTCGGTGACGTCCGTATCCGTCCGCGCCGGAAGGCTGGACATCGGGCTGGAATCGCCGGACGCGGCATCGCGCCCGCTCCGCGTCAGGGTGGCCAACCTTGAACCGGGCGACTGGAAACTCGTCGTGAACGGACAACCGCAGGGCGTGTTCTCAGCCGAACGGCTCGACGCGGGGACTACGGTGTCGCCGGAGCGAAAATCAGCCGCGCGCGCCCGCGGCGGAAAACGATAGTATAATAAAACTATGAAAAGAATCAGCGGATGGCTTCCCGAAGCGGCGGTGTTGTTAGCGGCCTGCGCGATCAGGCTGCCGGGAGCGGCGCGCGCCGCGATCTCCGAGTCCGAGGCCCGGCTCTGGATGTTCGCCTCCGAGCCGTGGAATTCCCTGTGGAACATTTTTTCGCTCCGCGCCGAGCATCACTCCGGCGACTCGTTCGCGTATGTCGTCCTGCTCAAACTATGGATGGCCGCCGGAGGAGACGGGCTGCTGTGGATGAGGATTCCGTCCATAGCGGCCGGGATA
>Ga0209311_1001893_pt1 | contig 16047 bp, 10 predicted proteins | sample AD_UKC045_MetaG_FD_184417 | JGI IMG/M metagenome (GOLD analysis project Ga0209311, IMG submission 184417) | Active sludge microbial communities of municipal wastewater-treating anaerobic digesters from USA - AD_UKC045_MetaG (SPAdes) (version 2) | ecosystem: Engineered > Bioreactor > Anaerobic >... | reverse complement strand
TGCGCAAACCGCATTCCGCCGCATATCGGCTCGCGGGCGGGGATGCCTGTGTGTTTGCGAAATTGCCCTACGAGGTTTCCGGACTCACCGTTGCCGCACCTGCCGGCATTGCGGCCGGACGCCGGCTTCCTGTGCATATCAACATTCAAACCCGGCGGGAGTTGCCTGGGGATCATTTGATATGTCTTGATTTAATGCCCGACAAGGGGGAACCGCTGATGCACTACCGCCAATATGTACACTGCGCCAAAGGAGTGGGCGAAACCTTCATCCCCCTGGCGCTGAATGAAATTCCGGGCCGCTATCTGCTTCATGCACGGGATATATTGACGGGAACGGAAAAAATTGCCCGCGTCGGCATTTCCGGTCCTGTACGGTAATATGAATTTATCACCATATTCGCACCCCTTCCTTGCGGACAAAAAATAGTTGTTGACAGGCCTTAGATAAGGGCATATACTGCATACGCGTTGATGAGTAGTAAGGGGCGAAGGTGCTTTTTACTATCCCAAAACGAGGTGTTATGTTGCAATAACCATTATATTCTTAGGAGGAGGCCCGTCATGAAGAATTCACGTATGTGCTTTTTAAGTGTTTTGTTGTTTTCAGGCGCTGTATTTTGTCTTACCCCCCCCCCCCCCCCCGTATACGGAGCCGATATTAGTTTGCAAATTCAAGGGGATAGTATTGTGGATGAAAATGCCACGATAACGGGGGAGCTTACAGTAGGCGGTCAAATTACAGCGGGATCAGGGACAAACGTGCTCACGAATGCCGCCGGACTCGTGGATGGGGCCAAGATTCAGACAGGGACGGTGGGTTCTTCACAACTTGCCGCGGGCGCGGCAGGGGAAAGCGCGCTAGCCACGGATGCGGTAACCGGTGACAAAATCTCCGCAAGCGCGGTTAGTTCAGGAAAGCTGGCGGAGGACGCGGTGACCGAGGCCAAGATCGCGAATGGTTCCGTCAGTACGGACAAACTGGCCAATGGCGCGGTGACCGAAGCGAAACTGGCCACTGGGGCCGTAAGCGCGGATAAACTTATGGCGCAAATAATCAATGCGGAGAAATTGGCTACTGGTGCGGTGACCGTAGAGAAAATTGCGGATGGCGCGGTAACCGAGGCAAAAATTGCCGCGGGCGCGGTGACCGCAGGGAAAATCGCGGATAATGCCGTGACCAGTGCGAAGATCAGTGATGGGCAAGTGGCTGCGGCGGATCTTGCCAGTAACGCCGTCACAACAGAAAAAATCACAACCTACGCGGTGACCACGGATAAACTCTATTCGAGCGCGGTAACGGCCGCTAAAATCGCGGATAGCGCCGTGACTAGTGCGAAGATTAGCGATGGTCAGGTGGCCACGGCGGATCTTGCCAATAGCGCAATTACAACCACAAAAATTGCCGATGGCGCCATCACCGGCGCAAAGATCGGCGATGGTCAAGTGTTTACAGCCGATCTTGCCAATGATTCCGTTATTGCCTCAAAGATTTACAATTCTGCCGTTACCCCAGCCAAGCTCAATAGTGACAGCACATACTATGTTGGAAAATTGGGCGTCAACACCACCTCTGTTCCGCTGAACGGCGTGGGGTACTGTAAAATGGCAATCCATGGCGCCACGGATGTTTTAAATTCACCTTTTTCCCAACTTACGACAACGCAAGACGACCATCCCATTATGTTAATCGGCGGCAGCGAACATAACAATATGGGCATTCGCTTTGATTGCTATGTGGGTCCCGCCGGTCAGGGTGTCACGTGGCAACGCAGCGCGTGTGCATCATCCAATGCCATGATGGTGAAGTACGATGACGCACTTTCCTTGTGTTATGCCAGCGGTGTTAATCAGGGCAGCAGCTTCTCTTGGACTACTGGCTTTCAAATGAGTTGCACTAATGGTTTGATCATGATGCCACAAGTTTATAACAATTCACTTCAAGTGCCTATCGGACAACGGCGTCAACTCTGGATTACCGATACCGGTTTACTTGGATATGTCTCCAGTTCGATTCGATACAAGGAAAATGTCCGAGATACTGCTGATTCCGATACTAGGTTCATTTTTGCGTTGCGGCCTGTTATGTTTAATTACAAGGATAACCCCATGGGCGCCAATCAATGCGGCCTGATCGCGGAAGAGGTAAACCAGGTATGCCCGCGCATTGTGTCGTATGAACGGCAGGTCACTTACGAGCAGCCTTCCGATCCCAATGATCGGTCCGATGTGCTCAAACCAGTGGTTACCACCACAAATGTCCCTGAAACGGTGAATTACGAAGAATTAATTGTGCCCATGCTCGCGGAAATGCAGAAACTCAAACAGCGGGTGGACGAACTGGAAGCACGGCTCGCCGAACTCGAACCCCCAAAACTATAATCTATCCATTTGCCCGGTTTTCGTTTGCAGAATTGTTTGGTTAAGCATTACCACACATTATGAGGTTTAAGCCATGAATGTAAAAGCCTTGCTAATAATCACAGTGGGATCACTGGCACTAACTGTAGATTATGCTTTTTCTGACACATCTGAAGAGGAAAAAGCGGCAATAGCTCAAAGTGTTGGTGAACTCATAGATACTATGGAGATGACACCTGAAAGTGAAAACCTGCGTTTAGGTAAAATGTCCAATGGCGCTGTACGTTTTTTAGGCGCCCCGCCGGATGCTCATGCTCAGACAGATGTAACGAAATCTGGTGCGGTAGCGAAAGCCATAGATTTTTTGCAGGAATATGCAATGGCTTTCGGTGTTGGTAGTGCAGAAAAAAGTGTTGGTATATCAGATTTTTGTCTTACCCGGGATCGGGCTGTGGAAGGCAGACATTATATCCGTTTACAGCAATATTATCGGGATGTTCCTGTTTTCTCAGGTGAAGCCATAGTACAAATGGACTCTGTTGATAAAATTGCGGCAGTTGTATCAGGCTTGATGACAGATACCGATAATTTAGACGCTCTAGGCGAAAATGCCGTAATTCCAACCCTTGGAACGGCCGAGGCTGAAGAGGCCGCTATCGATTTTGCTGTTGAAAGCTTCGAATTGGCTGCGCAGGACGCAGGTGTGACCCTTACTGCTGAACAGATTGAATATTACCGAGATAGTCTAGAAATTGCTGAGGGAGCTACGCTTTGTATTTATGATCCTTCATTGCTTCATTCAACAGGTCTGCCTACTTTAGCGTACCAAGTGAGCATTGGCGGTGAAAATAATCCGGACTCTGCTCAACTTATGCTCATAAACGCAGCTACGGGAGATCTTCTATTGAACTATCCTCTTATATACGAAGCGATGGATCGCAGGATACGTGACCAAGAGAATAATTTGTTGTTTTGGCCCTTTGGTTTGTCAATTCGTGATGAAGGTGATGCCTCCGCGGACGAACCAGAGCGGCATCAAGTAAATCTTGCATATGATTATCTCGGATATACATACAATTTTTATTCATACTTTCATGGACGTGATAGTATAGATAATAATGGCCTGCCATTAAAAGCCACTGTCCGTTTTTGCCCAAGTTTCCTTGTTCTAATAGGGAAAGCAACATGTCCATTTGAAAACGCTGCTTGGACCTCAACAATAGGTCTAAACAGAATTTTTGTAGGTGATGGTTTTGTTACGGATGATATTATTGGTCATGAATTTACGCATGGGGTAACAAATATTGAATCCGGCTTGAAACCCTTTGGACAATCTGGTGCTATTTCAGAATCTTTGTCGGATATATGGGGCGAATTCATAGATCAAACAAACGGATATGGAAATGATTCTGATTTGGTAAAATGGTTGATAGGGGAAGATATTAGTATAGGGGAAACAGAAGGGGAAACAGAAGGGGAAATAGAAGGTGAAGGAAGTTCCCTGCCTCCAGGTGTCGGTAGAAGCATGAATAATCCGCCATTATTTTCGCAACCAGCAAGACTTAATAGCATTTATTTCCAACCTCCACCATATTCATCAAATTCAGAAGATAATGGAGGTGTTCATATCAATAATGGCGTTAATAACTTTCTTTGTTATTTACTTACTGATGGCGATACATTTATGGGGCGCACTATATACGGAATGGGAATGAATCCTGTTCTTTCGCTATATTATGAATGCCAATGTAATCTTTTAACTTCCAACACTGATTACTATGCTTTGTACTATGCATTATCACAAGCGGCTATAAATTTGAACTTTTCTGTATCGCAACGCAATAATATTGATGAAGCATGCAGGGCCGTTGAGATTCGCCCAACTACATGTATAAATTTCTTAGATTCTTCTGGTGATCCAGTAATTCAACTCACAAACGCTGGTGACTTAATTATGTGTCGGGGTACAATCCATGAAAATGCAACTATTACACCTAATCCTGCTTTATCACAATATGTTTTAAATGATATAAATGGAAATCCTCTTGCGCTTGTTGACGGTGATACGGGTGACTTATACATCATAGGACAAGTATACGAACAGGAAAATACAGCTATTTATGTTTATTCACCTTCACTAGTGGTATTGGGTCCAGATACATATCCAAATCAACCCGCAGAACCAGTGATAGTGCTAACATCAGAAGGTTATTTGTGCTCACTATTTGGTTGCTTTAGAGATCCTGGAAGTTTAGTTCTAGCGGGCACAGTAATATATCCAGATGATAACGTATAAAAAACGAATGGGAGATCTTTAAAATGACAAAACATTTAACGCCCATAAGCTATCCACGGTTGGCCTTTAATCCTGATGAAGACATTTTTCTGGATATAATCCTGTTTATTCCAGTATTAATTTGGGATGGTTTCCAATGGATTGTCTGGTACTCATGGACACACAAAGTTCAGACTTGAAAATAGCGGAGAAAAAACAAATGAAGCACAATAGATATATTTCGCGCAAGGCTCCCCCAAAGGCATTTCTCCCGGTAGAACCACCTGATTTTCTCGTGCCCCGGATGATTACAGCGATCAGGCTATATTTTCAAGAACTTTTTGGGAAGAGTAATGCTGATGTGTGATGTGGTGGAAGTCTGGCTATTTATGGAAAGGGATTCATGGGAAATGATCCAGTAAGTGTGATTGCTAATTTAACACATCAAAGCTTTATTAATTCCTGGAGATAGATCAATGAAAAATCATCTAAATAGTGTATCACGACAAAAAAAAATTCCTCTGGTCTTAGCTGATACATATAAAGAAATCCATCTAAAAATGTTGATTTCACAGTGGCACCAAAATCTTTGTCATGGGCAATCATATTCAAAGAACTTACAATAGAACTGAACCTGTTGCTTACTTAGCATATGGGAGGTGATCCGGATAGGTTATCAAGCCATGGATATGGGCCATGAATATAAGTTTGTACTTTTATAGAGATACTATGATCGTAAAAATGTGCTTATATAAAGGATGAAAAATGAAACACTTGAATACTGTTTCAAAACCACCACGAAATATTATGCCTGTAGCGCACGCATCTACGGAAAGACGCAATCTCAAGACTTGTGTTTCTCACTGGTATCAGGTTTTATTTTTCGATGAGCCTATATCAAAAATTTCACGATAAGTGTGTCGTTACAATAAGTCGAATTGATTTCAATAGGTGATTGACTATCATAGGAGATAGTTGAAATGAAAACACATTTGAAAATTGTGTCATGGCCAAAGACGGCAAATGCTTGGATATCGACTGGAAACTGCTTATGGAATTATTTCTTTATATTCCGGCATTAATTTGCGTTGAAATTGATCAGATTGTTTCTGGTATTTCAACGGGCAAAACTGAAGCTTAAAGAGACACACATTTGCCCGCTTACGAGATCCTGGAAGTTTTATTCTCACGGGTACGGAAATATAAGGTGATCAAAAAATAACATGCGACAACATTTAAAAGAAATATCAACAGACAGAGAACTTCCTGCAAAAGCAGATACGTTTACAAATCCGAAAGCCACATATATTGCATATATTTTTTCAAATCCTGAGCAGATTATTCTTCATCATTGCAGCGCGATACAAACGCTGAAGTCATTTTCATCGGTAGAAATGCCGCTATACGAGTGGTAAACATAAGACGTTTAGAACATGAAGGTAGAAATATGAAGCATATATTGTCCCTAAGTAAAGCTGAAAGCATCCTAAAAGTCGATATAAAAATGGTTCCCCAATGGAAGATGGCTCCAATTTACTTATTCGATCAAATTTATTGCCAGATTTCATACAAATGTGCATAGCGGTTTGTTTTTAATTTCCATATCTATAGCCGGGGCAATTAATCCTCCAACCTTCCACGGCATTTGGTCCAAAAAATATCACTATGGGTATCGATAGCAGTACGCTTTTGAAAGATGCGTCTTACCAAGTATACTTAGGCGAGGAGTGATAACGAGCAAGGAGCATTTTAATGATTGATGTACACGTAATATTCGCAGTACTGCTTTTAGCCATCTTTTTAATCCTTCCCGCGTTGACTGGCGCATGGGCGGCGGAGAAATCCTCTGATCGGGAGTACAATGGTCCGTATACGGGCGAGTATCTGAATCGCGTGGCGTTCCCGCTGGGCGGCCTCGGCGCGGGCATGATTTGCCTGGAAGGCACGGGCGCGATCTCCCATGTATCCGTCCGCAATAAAATGGACGTATTCAACGCCCCCTGCATTTTTTCGGCTATATGCGTCAAGGGTGAAAAAGGGAACATTGCACGGGTTCTGGAAGGGCCGATCCCAGATTGGAAATATTTTGGCATGCCCGGCACGGGCAACGGTGCCTCCGGCGCCAGCTTTGGCCTGCCGCGCTTCGATGAGGCCGTTTTCCTCGCGCGGTTCCCCTTCGCCACGATCACGCTTAAGGACAATGACATCCCCCTGGAAACAGAGATCACCGGGTGGAGTCCCTTCATCCCCGGCGACGCGGATAATTCCAGCCTGCCCGTAGCCGGTCTCGAATACCATTTCAAAAATCCTTCCTCACAACGGATCGAGAGCATTTTTTCCTTCAACACGAAGAATTTCATGGCCGAGGGGAAAGGTCACAACACCATAACGTCCATGGACGATGGTTTTGTCTTGTGGCAGGACGGGGACGATGCACATCCGGAAAAAGAAGGCGGTTTTGCCGCGTGTGTGTTGGGGGACAAAACCGTGGTGGACCATTGCTGGTTCAAGGGCGGGTGGTGGGATTCCCTGACGCTCGCGTGGCGGAACGTGCAGGAAGGCATTTTGCGCGACAATCCACCGGTGGAAGGCGAGTGCCCCGGCGCCTCGCTGTTTGTCCCCTTCGCCCTGAAGCCGGGCGAGAGCAAAACCATTCGCCTGTTGTTCACCTGGTATGTGCCCAAGACCGACCTTCATATCGGCAAGGATCCCAAATGCGATTCCAAAGATCCCAATTGCTGTCCGAAACAGTATCATGTTCCCTGGTATGCCGGACGTTTTAAGAATCTGAAAAAGGCCGCCCATTACTGGCGGGAACACTATGGGGACCTGCGCGAGAAAAGCGCCTTGTTCCGCGACGCGTTTTATGATTCCACGCTGCCCCCGGAAGTGATCGAGGCGGTTGCAGCGAATCTCACCATCCTGAAATCGCCCACGGTGCAGCGCCAAGCCGACGGACGGCTCTGGTGTTTTGAAGGCTGTTGCGACAACAGCGGCTGTTGTCATGGCTCCTGCACACATGTGTGGAATTATGCCCAAGCCATTGCGCACTTGTTCCCCGATCTGGAGCGAAGTCTCCGTGAAACGGAATTCACCGTGAGTCAGGATGAACGCGGTCATCAAATGTTCCGGTCCAACCTGCCGATTCGCCCCGTCGAACATGATTTTCATGCCGCGGCGGACGGGCAGCTCGGCGGGATTATGAAGATCTACCGGGAATGGCGCATCTCCGGCGACACGGAATGGATGACCAGCCTCTGGCCCAAGGTAAAACAAAGCCTGGAGTATTGCATTGCCACATGGGACCCGCGCGGAAAGGGAGTCCTCGAGGAACCTCATCATAATACATATGACATTGAATATTGGGGGCCGGAAGGCCATTGCACCAGCTTTTACCTGGGCGCGCTGACCGCCGCCATTAAAATGGGCGAGGCCGTTGGCGAAAATGTCGATACCTTTAAGGATCTTTTACAGAAAGGCCGCACATTCTTGGAAACCGAGCTTTACAATGGCGAATATTTCTATCAAAAAATACAGACCGACGGATTGAACGCGAAATTTACCCCCATTGATGCATCGTCCAACGGAAAAGGCTATGGAGACATTGTCAAGTTGCTGAACCAGCAGGGACCCAAGTATCAATACGGCACCGGCTGTCTGTCGGACGGCGTACTGGGATTCTGGATTGCGCGCGTTTGCGGCCTGCAGGATCCCATTGCCGATCCCGTTAAAGTGAAGAGCCATCTGGCCTCTGTCTATACGTACAACCTCCGCCGGGATTTATCGAGCCATGCCAATCCCCAGCGGCCTTCCTATGCCATGGGCGATGAAGGCGGACTCTTGCTGTGTTCCTGGCCCAAGGGCGGCGCCCTCGCCATTCCATTTGTCTATAGTGATGAGGTCTGGACCGGTATTGAATACCAAGTGGCCTCTCACTTAATCCTGGAAGGCATGACCGATAAGGGTTTAGAGGTGGTCCGGCTGTGCCGCGACCGTTACAACGGCATTCGCCGCAACCCATTCAACGAGTATGAATGTGGCCATTGGTATGGGCGGGCATTGTCCAGTTTTGGGCTGCTTCAGGCGCTCACCGGGGCATATTACGATGCCGTGGACAAGACCCTCTACGTGGATTCACGCCTGGGTGCGGATTTCCGGAGCTTTCTCGCTACCGCCACAGGCTTCGGGATCGTGGGAATGAAGGATGGCGAACCGTTTGTTGACGTGAAGAGTGGATGCATTAAGGTTAAGCGGATATGCAAGCGCGGGGGTTGAAATTAGTAAGGATTCCTATTACTAAAATGCGATATTTAAATGCAACATAGTCATGGAAAAACCGGCAAAAAAGTGTTATGATATGGATATACGTTTGGGGTGTATGAAGTCGAGGCTGAAGTAAGCGTATCGGCTGCTTTGGGGCTAATGGGCGAACAGTCAATGAGGAAGAATAATGCCCATTATTTTTGGGTGAGAAGGAGTGTGGAGAACATGCATGCAAAATCTCGTTTGATGGCAGTTGGTGTGGTACTGGTTTTAGGGGCGTTTCTGTTGAGCTTTGTGTCTCTTGATGCTTTGGCTGCGCCGAAGGCGCCGAAACCGCCGAAGCCCACCCCGCCGAGTCATACGGCGCGGCAGGATCGTCCGATTCAATTGGGAGTATCCGGCGGCATCGCCTTGGATCTTGCCAATGGGTATTGCTGTGGCGGCACATTAGGTTCTCTCGTAAAAGATGCGAGCGGCGTCCAGTATATTCTGAGTAACACCCACGTGTTTGCCGGGGATATCGACGACACCGACGGCATTGTTTCCACGCCGGGTGATCCGGTGGATCAACCGGGTTTAATCGATGTGGGATGCAGCAATATTCCAGCCGACTATGTGGCCAATCTGTCGAATTGGGCAGTGATTGTTCCCGATGGAATCAGTGTAGTGGATGCCGCCATTGCCCAAGTTATCCCGGGCATGGTAGATCCACAGGGCAAGATTCTTGAGATTGGAACGATTTCTGCAACACCCCTTGCGGCCGCGCTGAATCAGGCGGTGAAAAAGAGCGGGCGCACCTCTGGCCTTACGACAGGCAAAGTAGTGGGCCTGAATGCCACCATATCGGTTCTTTATTCGACGGAATGTGCAGGGACGGATTATGTTTCTACATTAAATGGCCAGATTCTCATATCCCCTGGTAAATTCCTGAAAGCGGGGGATTCCGGTTCCTTGATGGTGGAGAATGTGGCGACAAATCCACGTGCCATTGGGTTGTTGTATGCGGGAAGCTCCAAAGTGGCCATTGCTAATCCTATTCAGGACGTGTTGAACTATTTTGGCGTCAGCATGGTTGGAGTGGCTACGGCGGCTTCGAATGCTGCTGCGGCAAGCGATACGGTAAAAGCCTCTAAAGCCAAGGAAAACAACAAAGGCAAATTGATGGCAGTGCCCGGTGCTGTAGGCCATGCGGTAGGCTTGGCAACTAATGGGAAGGCGGTTGTCAAGGTGCTTGTTGAAAAGATTACCCCTGAAGCCAGGGCGGCAGCCCCGCTAGCGGTGGACAATGTTCCGGTGGAATTGATGGAAGTGGGTAAAGTGGTTGCCTTTTAATTAAGTTGCAGATTTATCTATGGCCCGCCTCCTGTGTACGAGGCGGGCTGTTATTTTTCATGGGGGCGCCTGTCAAAAAAAAGAAGCTTGTTAGACGGCGGTTTGTTTCGTATAATACCTTTTTTGTGATTGTTTGTGCTCAACCGCGTGCGGGAGAGTGGGGATAGCTTGGTATGGATAAGATTTTGACGGTTACGGATGTCGCGGAAGTGTTGAAAGTAAAAGAAATCACCGTCCGGGAAATGTTCCGGGAAAAACGGTTGCGCGCGTTCAAGATGGGGAAAGCGTGGCGAACGACCGAGGTGATGCTGCAGGAAGATATTGCGGCACTGGCGCGTGGCGAGATGCCTGCAGCGGCGCCGGATCCTGCGTCCAAGAATGATCCGCCGAAGGCCTTGCCCGCCAAACGGGGGCGCAAGCCGCGTGTGGAAAAACTGGAGGTGGATCCCGACACGATCACTTCCCCGCCGAAAAAAGAAAAGGTGGATGATCTGCAGCAGCTCCTGTTTTAACATGGCTCTCTCACAAGCATAAATGAAGGACGTGTTCACGCGATCATGGGCCGGCACGGCGGCGGGAATCCTGGCGATTCTTTTCTGGGGCACCAATATTGCCTTTTCACGCAGTGTGATGGAGCAGTTGGGCACGTTTACCGCAGGGGCATTGTCCATGTTAATTGCGGGGGTGGCGTCGATGGTGTATTTAGCATCACAACGGGGCGCCTTCCGTAAAACCATACAGTTGCCGAAGCGGTACTTGTTCATCTGCGGAGGGATTTTTGTGGCGGAGATGATGGTGATTGTGGCGGCCATCGGGTTCGCTTCGGATCATCAACAGTTAATCGAGGTCACCATCATCAATTATCTCTGGCCAAGCCTAACCCTGGCGTTTGCAATGCCCATCCTTGGACGGCGAGGTTCGATGCCGTTGTTGGCGCTGGGAGTAATCCTTGCCTTCGGGGGGATCGTTCTTGCGCTGAGCGGCGGCACGGTTTCATTTAGGAGCTTTTGGACCCATCCCGCGCCGCATCTGTTGGCACTGGCCGCGGCGATCTTGTGGGCGTTGTACAGTAATTTGAGCCACTTGTGGACCAATGAGACCGAAGGCTGGGCCACTCCATTCTTTTTCCTTGCAGCCGCGGCGGGATTGTTTGTCTTGCTTCCCTTTGCACCCACTTCTCCGCAGTGGAGCATCCGATCAGTAGTAGAGTTATTTTATCTTGGGCTGGCGCCAACGATGCTGGGGTACATTTTATGGGATGTGGCTTTACGCCGCGGGCGCATCATCCTGGTCGTGACGTTGTCGTATTTTATTCCGATTCTCTCCACCTTGATCAGTAGTCTATATTTGAGTATACCTATCGGGGAAGCTGCATGGCTGGGTTGCATTATGGTGGTGGCGGGCGCATTACTGTGCCATCGCTCCCTGCCATGAATGATATTCAAGTTTTTCCGGCCGCCTATGCCTCGAATGCATGGAATAAGGTTAAATTTTAGTCTTACTGGAAAATATGCGCTATTTTTCATAGAATTACAGTGCAAATGAAACGATGTGGAGGGTTTTGGGTCGTGAACACTACAACCATGCAACGGCTAATACTGGGAATGTTCCTGACAACCGCTATTATTCTGATGGGATGGGGGATGACCCAAATACCGGCGTTATCGCACCCCACACGCACGCTGGCATCGGCAACCCCTGCTTCACAAGCATTTCCGGACTTGAACCCAGCACCGGTTACACCGGACATGCCGCAGCCTTCCACACCCAATATGCAGGCCGCCTCCGTCAAACGGAAGGCTTCGGATATTCCGGCTAAAGCGGATGCTTTGCCGGATAGCGACTGGTCCCGTTCGATCCAGGACAATATCCGAAAATCGGAATACAACATTACCCGGCAGGATCGTTGTGTGATTGACGGTGAACCCGGCGGACTCCAGGCGCCCAACCGTGCACAGAATCTCCGCACCTATTTCCGTAAAGACGGCGTTCAAATAACCGGGCGGGAATCCGCCCACCCCGAATGGAACCTCAAACTTCGCCTCTCCGAATGGGGCCGTGAAGACCAGCTTCAGACCATCAGCCCCGTGGAACCCACCCTGGACAAAGCAGAGAAAAACTCCCCCTCCAACCGGGTCGTATATGACCATGGCACCCTAACGGAATCCTATACAAACACAGAAAATGGCCTGGAACAAAAATTCACACTCAAAGAAGCCCCGGAAGGCGATGGACCAGTCCTCATTCAGTTGAACCTGACTGGAGAAAATGTGGAGACCATTCTTGGGGAACAGGCTAATGAGAAAGAAAACGCATCAACACGAATCTCCTTTAAATCCGCTGGCAATACCATGTTCCAATGCGCCCAGATCAAGGCCACTGATGCCAATGGAAAAGATGTCCCGGCACACTTCGAAAAATCCAATACGGGTCATGCAGTGGATCTCCTGGTGGACACTGGCAACATCGAAGTTGTTTATCCCATTACACTGTCCATGTTGTATGCATCCGAAAGCAAATGGTTATTACCAACTTCCAGCGGCCTCAATCTAACTTTTAATTCCCTCGTTGAATCTAACCAAACAAATGGGCAACTAGGCGCAGTCGCTTGTGCGGGTGATGTAAATGGCGATGGTTATGACGACGTCATTGTTGGAGCACACTGGTATGATAATGGCCAAATAGACGAAGGTGCCGCATTTCTATTTTTTGGTTCCCCGTCCGGGCTTGTAGGTAAAGACCCCAGCACGTGTGCTGCCATATTGGAATCTAATCAGGATGACACGGAATTTGGCTGTAGCGTATCTGGGGCAGGGGATGTGAACGGAGATGGTTACTCTGACGTTATTATCGGAGCGGATCATTATGATAATGGCGAGATAAACGAGGGGGCAGCGTTCCTATTCTTGGGATCACCATCTGGATTGATAGGCAGAGATCCGTCTGACTGTGCGGTCTTATTAGAATCCAATCAGGAAAGTTCATATTTTGGCTGCAGCATCTCTGAAGCAGACGATGTGAATGGGGATGGGTATGCGGATGTTATTGTAGGCGCGTATTATTATGATAACGGAGAAACAGATGAGGGAGCTGCTTTCGTTTTCCTAGGTTCTCCATCGGGCTTGCTTGGTAGAGATCCGTCCACCTGTTCGGCTATTCTTGAATCAAATCAAGCAGTTGCTTCTTTTGGTGAAAGTGTCTCTGAGGCGGGCGATGTGAATGGGGATGGCTATGCGGATATTATTGTCGGCACATCGGGATACGACCATGGAGAATTGGGGGAGGGATCAGCGTTCTTGTTCATGGGTTCAGTACAGGGTATTGTAGGCCGAGATCCCTCTTCTTGTGCTGCCTTACTGGAATCTAACCAAAATTACGTAAGTGGTGGTTGGGATTCTCCCCCTAGGTTTGGTAACAACGTATCAGGAGCGGGGGATGTAAACGGGGATGGGTATGCGGATGTTATTATCGGTGCACCTGGATACGACAACGGAGGGGTAGATGAAGGAGCTGTTTTTTTATTTTTGGGTTCAGCCATGGGCTTGATAGGGCAAGATCCCTCCACATGTGCAACTATATTACACTCTAACCAAAGTTCCGCCAGGTTTGGATTGCACATATCTGATGCCGGGGATGTCAACGGGGATGGCTATGCGGATATTTCCGTGGCTGCCAATTATTACAACAATGGAAACACGATGAATGAGGGGGTGGCATTCTTATTCCTAGGTTCTGCATCAGGAATTATTGGACATGACCCAGATTCATGTGCTCTGATCCTTGAGTCCAACCAGCAAAGTGCTATTTTTAATTCTGTCTCTAGCGCCGGAGACGTGAATGGGGATGGATATTCGGATGTTATTGTTAGTGCATCATTATACGAGAATGGCCAGCAAAGTGAGGGGGTTGCATTCCTATTCCTGGGCTCGGCTTCAGGATTGAAAGGCAAGGATCCAAGTACGTGTGCCGCCCTGCTGGAATCTAATCAAGAGTTTTCAGGTATTAATAGTGTATCCGGAGTAGGCGATGTAAATGGTGATGGCTATGCCGATGTAATCATTGGGTCTGAGGATTACGATAATGGTCAATCAGATGAAGGTGCCGCGTTTTTGTTCTTAGGTTCGGCAACAGGTTTGGTTGGGCGAGATCCTTCCTCATGTGCGGCTATAATAGAATCTAACAAAAGCAATACAAGCTTTACTAGTGATGTTTCCGGTGCCGGTGATGTAAACGGTGATGATTATGCAGATGTCATCATAGGGTCATCCAGTTACAATAATGGGGAGCTAGGAGAGGGAGCGGCCTTCCTGTTCTTAGGGTCACCATCAGGCTTATTAGGGAGAGATCCTTCAACCTGTGCAGCAGTAATGGAATCCAACCAAGCAAGTGCATATTTCGGCTCTAGCGTCGCCAGTGCAGGGGATGTGAATGGGGATGGATATACTGACGTGATTATCGGCGCATACAATTATAGTCATGAACAGGAAAAAGAGGGCGCTACATTCTTGTTTCTTGGATCCGCAACAGGTTTAGTGGGAACCAACCCCGACACCTGTGCGGCCTTACTGGAATCCGATCAAGTAAGATCACTTTTTGGCAACAATGTATCCGGAGCAGGTGATATTAATGGGGATGGATATGCTGATGTGATTATTGGTGCAGAATGGTACGATAATGGCCAGGAAAGTGAGGGTGCTGCCTTCCTGTTCCTGGGTTCGGATTCAGGTTTAATAGGCCATAACCCTGCCACCTGTGCAGCAGTACTGGAATCCAACCAGGCAAGTGCATATTTCGGTTCAAGCGTCGCTAACGCAGGGGATGTGAATGGGGATGGTTTTGCAGATATAATTATTGGTGCAAGTGCGTACACAGATTATCAAAATATTGTTGGTGGAGCAGCATTTCTGTTTTTGGGTTCAGTTGACGGTTTAATAGGAAGAGATCCCTTAACCTGTTCAGCCGTCGTCACTTCAAACCAACTAGGTTCCATGTTTGGATCCCATGTATCTGGAGATGGCGATGTAAACGGAGATGGTTATTCCGACATCATTGTTGGAGCACCAGATTTCAAAACTAGTGCGGATTCATATGGAGCGGTATTCTTGTTTCTAGGTTCTGCCTCTGGATTGGTTGGAAAAGATCCTGCCACCTGTGCTTCCATACTTTCTTCTGATTCAACATCTGGAGAATTTGGATCAAGTGTATCTGGTGCTGGAGATGTAAATGGAGACAATTTTGCAGATGTAATAGTCGGCGCATATCAATACGATCATGGCCAGGGGTTTGAGGGTTCCGCATTTCTCTTCTGTGGAAATACAGATAGCCTGTGTGTTAGGCCACAACTAATGAAAGAAGAATTACCAATTGTAACCCCTGGCATAAATCTTGGAAGTGGCGATGTGCGCCTGAGTTTGTTTGCTCATTCCTCCGGTGGCCCGCATGCAGTTCGTCTGGAATGGGAAATCAAACCCTACGGTGTGCCGTTTAATGGGCAGGAAACAGGTGTCTCGGAGTGGTATGACTCCGGGTTACTTGGGTATCAATTTGATGAACAGGCAACAGCGATAGGGGAAGCCAATGGATTTCATTGGCGGATGCGCACGCAGTATGCCCCGTTGACTTTATTTGATGCGGGAACACCATTGTCCTTAAAACCAGGCCTTGCCCTGCCACCTAATCCCGCCCACGGCCGTTGGTATCAACCGCAATGGGCTACTGTTGGTCCATCAGACTTTCGCACCTCCGCCTACCTACCGCCAACAGATCCAGACGGGGTGGAAGTATCTTCCGGACCCTTAACAACCGCGGATAATATTG
>Ga0209311_1001881_pt1 | contig 16134 bp, 19 predicted proteins | sample AD_UKC045_MetaG_FD_184417 | JGI IMG/M metagenome (GOLD analysis project Ga0209311, IMG submission 184417) | Active sludge microbial communities of municipal wastewater-treating anaerobic digesters from USA - AD_UKC045_MetaG (SPAdes) (version 2) | ecosystem: Engineered > Bioreactor > Anaerobic >... | reverse complement strand
GGTTAGAGCTACGCTGGTTAGAGCTATGCTGGTTAGAGCTATGCTGGTTAGAGCTGTCGCTGGTTAGAGCTATGCTGGTTAGAGCTTTGCTGGTTAGAGCTTTGCTGGTTAGAGCTTTGCTGGTTAGAGCTTTGCTGGTTAGAGCTACGCTGGTTAGAGCTATGCTGGTTAGAGCTACGCTGGTTAGAGCTATGCTGGTTAGAGCTTTGCTGGTTAGAGCTTTGCTGGTTAGAGCTTTGCTGGTTAGAGCTATGCTGGTTAGAGCTTTGCTGGTTAGAGCTATGCTGGTTAGAGCTTTGCTGGTTAGAGCTTTGCTGGTTAGAGCTTTGCTTTAATTCTCAATTCTCAATTCTCAATTCTCAATTCTCAATTCCCTGGAGCTTATGACACACAGACTGTTACCCATCCTGGAATTAGTGCTCGCCTCGGCTATTTGGGGCATTGCTTTCGTGGCCCAGCGAAAGGGCAATGAGAGCCTCAATCCGCTCTTGTTCAATGGGTTGCGTTTCGCTCTGGGGACCCTGGCAATACTGCTTGTGTCACTGTGGATTACCAGGACCAGCAAGCCGGAGAGATTCACTTTCAGGCCTCAGTTCGTGCTGCTCGGGGCAGTGCTGTTCATTGCCGCTTCACTACAGCAAATTGGGCTTCTTTGGACCAGTGCTGGCAGTGCTGGATTCATCACGGGGCTCTATGTCGTGTTTGTACCGCTGATAGGTTTGTGGCGCTCTCAAAGACCTGGCAGGAGTATCATTGCCGCCGTCGTTTTTGCCGTGCTGGGTCTTTGGCTGATCAACCGCGGCAGTTCTATCGATGCCACTTTTGGCAATCTCCTGGTCCTGATTTCCGCGCTTTTCTGGGCCTTCCACGTCCAACTGATCGATAAGCTCACCCGCCGGTACTCCAGTTTCGAGCTGGCGATCTGGCAATACTTGATCTGCGCGCTGTTCAGCTTGCTCTCTTGGTGGCTGGGAAACATGCTGGGATGGATCGCCCCAAGATCGCTAAACTCCATAGGGGCAAGTATCTGGCAAGCAGCCTTGCCGCTCTTGTATGGAGGTCTCGCCTCGGTCGGGATCGCCTACACGCTTCAGCTTCACGCGCAAAAAAGTGTCCCTCCCGCTCCTGCCAGCATCATTCTATGCCTGGAAGCGGTGTTCGCGTTGCTGGGTGGATGGATGTTACTCTCTGAGCGTCTCACTGTCTATGCCCTGAGCGGAGCGGGACTGCTGCTGATGGCAATGTTGATCAGCGTTTGGGCCTCGGCCCGGGCAATATCTGCAGATTTTGATTGACAAAAAAGCGCCCCTTCAGGCTTTGTGACCTAACTACGTTTACCGATACGAAATTTAAGGATACATCCAATGTTATACACGATCGTCCTGATTATTCACACGCTGATCTGCATCGCGCTGGTGCTGGTCATCCTGTCTCAGACCTCCAAAGGTGGCCTGGACGCCAATCTCGGCGGAGCCGCGATGAACGTCTTTGGCGGCAGCGGGGCTTCCCAGTTCCTGAAAAAGTGGACCCAGATCCTGGGCCTGATCTTTGTGGCCTCCTGTGTCTTGCTGGCCTTTTTGGTCAAAGACGTCAAAACTGGCGACATCAAGGGCATCCAGGAGCGTCAGCGCAAGCTTGGTCAGACGGAAGCTCCGGCCAAGAAAGCCCCCGCCCAGAGCACTACTCAACCCCCGGCCCAGGCTGCTCCTCAGGCTCCCGCTCCCAGCGCGCCTCAGACTCCAGCTCAGCCACAGGGAAACTAAAACTTTGTCAGCAGAAGTGGTGGAATTGGCAGACACGCAAGACTAAGGATCTTGTGCCCTCACGGGTGTGCGGGTTCGAGTCCCGCCTTCTGCACCAAACTAAGCGCGGCCCCATGGGTTGCGCTTTTTTACTGCCCGGATTAACTTGTCTTTAGAATCTTAGCGGGAGAAAACCATGGCGAAAGCAGTCAAGCATCCTGAAGCTGGCAAATTGTGGCTGGTCCCAGTGCCGATCGGCAATTTGGGAGATATCACCCTGCGCGCGCTGGAAGTGCTTAAGAGCGTGTCCCTTATCGCTGCCGAGGATACCCGCAACGCTCGCTTTCTGCTCACACGCTATGAAATCCCGGCCCCACGGTTGATCAGCTTTCACAAATTCAACGAACGCTCCCGGGAAGACTCTCTAATCCAACATCTTATGGCTGGACAGGACCTGGCAGTGATCTCCGATGCCGGCACGCCTGGCCTTTCAGATCCCGCCATGGAATTGGTGGCCTCAGCGATATCTAAAGGCTTTGAGGTCATAGCTTTGCCTGGAGCGTCGGCTCTCCTGCCAGCCCTCACAGCCAGTGGCCTCAACCGTGGTCCCTTCCTGTTTTTGGGATTTCTGCCCACGCAGCGCAAAACGCGCCAACAGGCCCTCAGCAAGATCAGAGACAGCATTTACACTGTGGTGCTCTATGAAGCGCCTCATCGGATCTTTGAGCTCCTCAACGAACTTTGGGAGCAGTGTGGAAACCGCAGGATCAGCCTCGGCAGGGAACTCACCAAACTCCACGAAGAGCACATCAGGGGTGATCTGGAGACGCTTCGCGAGCCAGGCAGCTTCAATCCCAAGGGTGAGTTTGTGCTCATCATCGAAGGTGCGGAACCCGCTCAGCAGTGCTCTGAGGCACAAATCCATGAACTGGCCCAACTGCTGGTGGACGAAGGGATTGCCATCAATCCAGCCGCGAAAATCCTCTCGCGTGCTTATGGACTGAAGCGCAATCAAGCCTACCAGCTCCTCCTCGATCTGCAACCGCAAAGGCAAACCAAGTGAACAGACCTTATCTGCTCTTTGATTTCGACGGCACGATCGCGGACTCGATCAGGCCTCTCTATGAGTTGATGAACCGCCTCGCGCCCCGGTTTGGCAGAGAGCCGATCTCCTGGGAAGAGTTTGACCAACTGAGGGATATGAATGCCGCCCAGATCGTAAAGCACCTCAAAGTCCCATTCTCAAAAATGGCCTCAGCCGTCCCGATGGTCCTCAGCGAGTATCATAAGATCGTGCACGAACTGCAGCCCTGCGCAGGGATTGTGGAATTGCTTAACAACCTCTCAGAAAACAAGATATCCTATGCTCTCCTGAGCAGCAATAAGAGTGAAAACGTCAGCGCTTTTCTGGGCCGCTTCAATCTGGGAGGGTTCGAATGGGTGGAAGGTACCAACGGCATCCTGGCCAAGCACCGTCGCCTTGCTCATCAGATTCGCAAACACCAGCTCCACAAAAACGAGCTCTATTACATTGGAGACGAATCCCGCGATATCGAAGCTGCCAAACGTTGCAAGATCAAGGTGATAGCAGTTACCTGGGGCTTTCACACGGAGGCCCATCTGCGTGCCGCTCAGCCGGATTATCTGGTTTCCGAACCCGCTGAAATCCTCCGGATCGTGAGACCCTAACATATTTGCAAGCACTTATCAGGCAAGGAATTGGATCAGCTTTTGGACCTTCGTCCTTGCTTGTTCACCACTACCAAAGGGATACCAAGCCGGAGCCATCCTCCCATAATGGGCTTTGGGTCCGACTTGCTGCCAGGCGGGTTTCAGTCAGCCGCACAGGGGGCTTTAAGCGGCCGCGTATCAAGCTCTCGGCCCACTTTTGCTTATCACTCGGTCCTCCTGTTCCAAGGCAGGGGATATGTAAAGGAGAGGCACAGGAGATGCAAAGGAGGCTAAAGAGAATGATGCATGAAGTGGACTTTCAGCCACTGAACCTGAAGGCACAAGTCAATTTTACGCTTGACAATAATCGCCTCCTGAGCATCAAGAACCAACTAAGCTATTTAGTTAAAGGACTTAGATATATGGACTACATCGATTACAAAAAGCAGGTGGGAGAGATGATCTCCCAAATCTCCGAAATCCGGAGGTTACTTTGATCTGGAACGCCTGGAAACAGAACAGTCAGAACTGGAACTGGTGATCAACAGCCCCGGTTTTTGGAACGATCAAAACCAGGCCCGTAAAATCTCAAAGCAGATAAGCATCATCCGGGAAGAGATATCTCACATCGCGAAGCTGGATGAGCTCAGAGATGAGCTGCAGACCTATCTGGACTTACTGGATGACGACTTCAATGAATCGCTCTTCAGAGAAGCACTCGACGCTCTGGAGGCCCAGCAGACCTTTATTGAAAAGGCCGAGATCGAATGCTATCTCAATGAAAAATATGATCATAACGACGCTCTGTTTACCATTCACGCCGGTGCCGGGGGAACGGAAGCTCAGGATTGGGCGGAAATGCTTTTTCGGATGTATACCCGCTGGGCTGAAAAGCAGGGTTTCAAGTATAATGTGATCGATTCCCTACCTGGCGAGGAAGCTGGCTTGAAGAGCGTAAGCATTGAGATACAAGGCAATTACGCCTATGGGATGCTAAAAGCCGAGATCGGTGTGCACCGTCTGGTGCGCATCTCTCCCTTCAACTCTCAGGGCAAGCGGCAGACCTCCTTTGCGTCCGTGTTTGTCTATCCCGAGTTCGACGACGACATCGAAGTCGAGATCGACGTTAAAGATTTAAAAATAGACACTTACAGGGCCAGCGGAGCAGGCGGTCAGCATGTAAATACCACCGATTCCGCGGTCCGCATCACTCACCTGCCCACCAACATCGTGGTGAGCTGTCAAAACGAGCGCAGCCAGGTCCAGAACAAGGACAAAGCCATGGCCATCCTCAAAAGCCGCCTCTATCAGTATTATGAAGACCAGCGCGAAAAGGAAAAGAGGACCCTCGAAAACAGCAAGACCGAGATCGGCTGGGGCAATCAGATCCGCAGCTACGTCTTCCAGCCCTATCAGATGGTGAAAGATCTGCGCACCGATCATGAAACCGGCCAGGTGGACAAGGTGATGGATGGCGATCTGGACGGCTTTATTTATGCCTGGCTCAAGTGGCGGGCCGCTTTGCGGATGGGAAACTAAATGGACTATAAAAAACTGCTGCCCAAGCTGGATAAGAGCAAACTGCCCAGGCATATAGGCATCATCATGGACGGGAACGGCCGCTGGGCCAAAAAACGCATGCTGCCACGCCTGCAGGGTCACAGCGCGGGAGCCAAATCGATCCGCGAGGTCACGGAGCTGGGAGTGGAACTCGGGCTCGAATATCTCACCTTTTATGCTTTTTCCACCGAGAACTGGAATCGTCCCGCCGACGAGGTGAAGGGACTTTTAAAGATGCTCAAAGAACGGCTCATCAAAGAGATACCGGAACTGAACGAACAAAACATTCACGTTCAGTTTATCGGTTCGGAGGCGGGACTCGATCCGGATTATCTCAAAGAAATCAAGTCCACAGCCGCTATGACGGATGGAAATACCGGCATGAAAGTCAATATCGCTTTCAACTATGGCGGCCGCCTGGAGATCGTGGAAGGGATAAAAAAGCTTTATCAGCAAGCAGTTACACAACCCGACCTGATTGACCGCCTGAGTCCTGACAGCTTTGGAGAATGGCTCTACACAGCCTCGCAACCCGATCCCGATCTCATCATCCGCACCAGTGGCGAGCTGCGTCTGTCAAACTTTTTGCTCTGGCAGAGCGCCTACGCGGAAATCTATGTGACAGAAACGCTTTGGCCTGATTTTGACAAGGCGGAAATGCTGAAAGCGCTACTCCATTTTCAAAAGCGCGACCGCCGCTATGGAGGGGTGAAAAAGTGAGCGAACTGCGGCAGCGCGTGATGGTCTCGGTGATCTTTATCCCCTTGTTGCTGGCAGCTTTATGGCTGGGAGGCGGATACCTGATCGCCATGTTTTCGCTGGTCAGCATCCTCGGCGGCCTCGAATATTTCACCATGATGCGCGGCAAGGGACATCGCGTGGCGTGGATCTGGCTGGGCCTGGGTACCGCGCTTTTCGTGGCCCTGCTGATCTGGAGAGAACTTGACCTGGTGTTCGCATGGGTGGCGCTGCTGGCTTTGATCCTGGATGCCATCCTGGACTGGGATGAAAACACGTCCGTGCCGCGGGTGTTTTCCATCAGCTTCGGCCTGTTGTACACGGCTGTCTTGCCAGCCATGATTACAAGAATAGGACTTGACTACATTGGGCAGCCCATATTATTGTCGCTTGTCATGATGATTTGGATCGTGGACAGCGTGGCCTACTTCGTGGGAATGAGCTTTGGGAAGCATCGCAACGTCACAGCGGTGAGCCCTCGCAAGTCTCTGGAAGGATTTTTGGCCGGCGTGTTTGTTCCGTTCCTGATAGTGATTATATTATATTTCACCAAGGTCGATTTTCTGTCGGGTTGGTTGATGGCGCTGATCGCGATAGCGGCAGGCGTCTTTGGCCAGCTTGGCGATCTGGCGGAAAGCATGCTGAAACGCTATTGCGGCGTGAAGGACAGCTCCCGTCTGATACCAGGTCACGGTGGCATACTGGACCGAGTGGACAGCCTCTTGCTGGCTGGCTCGTTCTTGTATTGCGCGCTAAAGCTCTTTGGAATGATTGAGTGTCTTTAAGATATTACGAAATTAGTAGAAGCATCATGGAGGTATGATGAAAACGATCTTATTAGTAGTCGCTGCGCTGATGTTAGCGCTTTGCCTAAATGCACAAACTCTAATGCATTACTGGAATTTCAACACTGGAGCCCCGGGAACAGACCAGAATTGGACACTGCCAATCATGGCAGCTACCGGGAGTGGACAACTCACGCACACATTTACTGAAGCCTACTCTTTTACTGGTACGACTATCAATGGCGTAGCCGGTGAATCTAATGGTGGAAGCTTCGCGCCCCGTGGCGGTATTGACATGGTGAATAACGGTGCTCATTTCACTCTGTCTGTTCCTTCAACCGGGTTTGAGAACATAGTGCTCACTTATCCAACCAGGCGAACTTCATCCGGTTTTCACACTCAGGAGATCCAGTACTCAACAGACGGTACCACCTGGCAACCGAAAGAGACTGTAGATATTAGCGGCTATGAAAACAATTGGGTCTCCACCCAGCTCGTTACTGTTGATTTCACTGGAATTGCGGGTGTAGATAACAACCCCAATTTTAAGATCCGGATCATTCTAACTGGTGCCACATCAGCGGTTGGCAACAATCGATTTGATAACATCCAGGTTGTTGCATCCAATCAAGGCGCAACGGCACCCGTTCAGTTCTCTCCTCTCCCCGGAGTATATTCATCCCCAATGCACGTCACTTTGGCATCCGCAACCTCAGGCGCTGTAATCTATTACACGACTAACGGCACAGATCCAACCCTGAGTTCCCCGCAATACGCCTCTCCCATACCAGTTTCATCCACAACTACAATCAAAGCTATGGCAAAAGCACCAAGCCTTGATGCAAGCCAAATTACTTCAGGTGCTTATATCTTCCCGGTTTCGGTGAGCAATGTCGCTCAGCTTCGTGCTCAGACTCCTGGCGACGGCACAGTCTATCAAATCACCGGTCCCGTGATTTTGACCTTCAAACAGACCTTCCGCAATCAGAAATACGTGCAGGACAACGCTGCTGGCGTGTTGATTGACGATACAGCCGGTGTGATCACCACCAATTACAACGTAGGTGACGCGATTGTCGGCCTCACAGGCACTATTGCCCGTTATAACAACATGTTACAGCTCACTCCCGTTGCCAATCCAGGTCCTCCTGCTTCCACCGGAAACGGTGTGTTTGTGCCCGTGGTAACCATCCAGCAGGTGAATGGAAACATCGAAATGTATCAGAGCCGTCTGGTGAGAATCAACAACGCTCACTTCGTGGGTGCAAGTGGAGCCTTTGCCAATGGTACCAACTACAATCTGGAAGATGCCAGCGGTACCATCGTATTCCGCAGCACCTTTTATGATGTGGATTACATCGGCACCGACATCCCCACCGGCAACTTCAGCCTGGTTTCTATTGTCAACCAGTTCAACCAGACTCCACAGCTCACAGCCCGCAATCTGGCAGACTGGGGAGCCGTTGACAATGACGATTATGTGGCCAATCCCAATCAGACCGAGCTCCTGGGCAATTATCCCAACCCCTTCAACCCCAAGACCACCATTGAGTTCAACGCCGCAAAATCCGAACCCGCCCAGATCACTATCTACAACCTTAAGGGTCAGGCTGTCAAACACTTCACGATCGACAGCCCTGCCAAGGGAATCAATAAAGTTACCTGGGACGGCAAGAACGATAACGGTATCGACGTTGCCAGCGGGACCTATCTGTTCCGTCTGCGCTCCGGTTCCTATTCCAGCACCAAAAAAATGATCATGATGAAGTAACGCGTCGGGAACTAATGATAATTAACGGGGGAGACCTAGCCATGGCCTCTCCCGTTTTTGCATAAGTATGAAGCAGTTATCGGAATTTCGCAGCCACCTCTACTGTCTCCTGACGATCGCGATCTGGTCCACTCTTGAGGTGGTCGGCAAGCTGTTGGGGACCTCTGTATCGCCCTACGCGATCACGGCCTGGCGTTTTTTGATCGGTGGGCTGGTGATCCTGCCCTTCGCGCTCCGCAACAGAGGAGATATCAAGCTGGGTCTCAAAGGGATAGCTCATCTTAGTGCTCTGGGAATCCTCAACGTCTGCCTGGCTATGCTGATCCTGCAACTCTCCATCCACTATGGCAAAGCATCCGTCAGCGCGGTGATCATCAGCGTCAATCCTCTGTTCGTGGCTATGTTTGCCATGCTGTTGCTGAAAGAAAAGATGGGCATCGCTCAGGTTTTGGGGTTGATCCTGGGCGTGACGGGCATCGTGATTCTGGTGCTGGGAGAGGTGGAAATGCGCAATGTGCGCTATCTGAACCTGCCTCTGGGGATCGGACTGGCAATCGTGGCGGCTCTGGCTTTTGGAACCTATACAGTGTTGACCCGCGCCGCGGTGGCACGTTATGGCAACTTGCTGAGCAACTCCACTTCCTTTCTGGCTGGTTCTATCAGTCTGTTTGCGTATAACATAATAGCGGGAGAGCAACTCACGATTCAGCCCACGCTACCCAATCTCTTGCTGGCAGGATATTTGGGATTGATCCTCACCGGCTTGGCCTATCTCCTTTATTTTGAAGGGATGAAGCGGATCGGAGCAGGCAAAGCGTCTATGTATTTCTTTACTAAACCTTTAATCTCCACATTTCTGGCCTGGATGCTGCTGGGTGAGACATTGCGGGCTTCACAGCTTGCCGCGGTGGTCCTGATCGTCTCGGCCATGAATCTTCCCCGGCTGCAGAACTTATTCAGCAAGGGCACCAGTCACTAACTGCCTCTAACCAGCCAAAGGCTCTAACCAGCCAAAGGCTCTAACCAGCCGTAGGCTCTAACCAGCCAAAGGCTCTAACCAGCAGAAGGCTCTAACCAGCCAAAGGCTCTAACCAGCCGTAGGCTCCCCCCAAAATAGAGCTTGACGAAAATAGCCACTTGGAATTCTTGGGCATATTATCAGAATTATCTTATAGAGAATAACTAAGGAGACATAATGGTCAAGCTGAGACTGAGACGGATGGGCGCCAACGACCAGCCCTTCTACCGCATTGTGGCAGTTGATGCCCGCGTCAAACGCGACGGCAAATACATTGAATGCGTAGGCTGGTATGATCCCAAGCCCAACCCTTCCAAGATCAATATCGAGACCGATCGTGCCATCTATTGGCTGAGCGTTGGTGCCCAGCCGAGCGATACAGTACGCTCCCTGCTGCGTAAAGCGGGTGTGCTGCAGATCTGGCACGAACGTAAGATAGCCAAGCAAGCCGCTACAGAAATTGATACTCAATAAAAGAGGTGAAAGATGAAAGACTTGATCGAATTCATGGTTAAAGCCTTGGTTGACGATCCCAGCGAAGTGAACATCACCGAGATAGCCGGAGACAGGATCACCCTTTACGAACTGAGAGTCTCAAAGAGCGATATCGGAAAAGTGATCGGCAAGCGCGGTCGCACCGCGGGGGCCATCCGCACCATAATCAACGCCGTAAGCACCAAACAAGGAAAGCGGGCGGAGCTGGAAATTATCGAATAAATGGAAGTTTCCGATCTGATCGGAATCGGCAGGTTGGGCGGCATGGACGCCCAGGGCTTTTTTCAGGTACTGATCAAGCCTCGTTATCGGCCTGTCTTCGAAGACGCCAAGTGTGTCTTCTTGATCTTTAAAAGCGATAGAGTGTTTTACGTAACTATCAGTGAGAGAAAGGTATCAGACAAGAAGATTATGGTCCGCTTTGTTGAGGACGGCATCGATATCGAGCGTCGTCTGCACCGCGAAGTCCTGATCGCCCTTGAGCCTGAATTCCTCGACGAGGACGAAGGTCTGGATCACCTGCTGGGTTATGAAGTGCTGTTTGAAGACCGTTCTTTGGGCACCGTGAAGGATTACTTTCACAACCATGCCCAATATGTGCTGGTGATCGGCACTCCCACCGGTAAGGAACTACTGGTCCCCTATGTGGACCACTACGTCCAGGCAGAGATTCACGATCCCGGAGTGTTGCTGCTCCAGAGCGCACAGCCTCTGATTGACGCACTGGACAGCGATAGCTGAACCCCCATGACCATCGATGTGCTCAGCCTCTTTCCGCGCGGTTTTGACGGCTTTAAGGACGTCAGCATCGTGGCCCGTGCCATCCAGAAAGGGGCAGTGACGCTGAACTTTACTGACTTTCGGGAGTTCAGCGCGGACAAGCACCGCAAGGTGGACGACTACGCTTATGGTGGTTTTCCCGGGCTCGTGCTGCAGCCGCAGCCGATCTGGGACGCCCTCGTACATCTGCTTGAAGATGGCTTCGCGCCGGTGATCTACTTCAGCCCTCAGGGACGTCCACTCACTCAGCCAATCCTGGAGTTCTATGCTCAACTGCCGCGGGTGATATTACTCTGCGGTCATTACAAGGAACTCGATCAGCGGGTGAGAGATCTGGCCATTTCGGACGAGCTTTCCCTGGGAGATTTTGTGCTCTCGGGAGGAGAGATCGCGGCAATGGCCTTCATCGATGGCGTAGCCAGACTTCAGGATGGAGTGCTCACGGATGCCGCTTCGGCCAGGAGCGATTCCTTTTCAGACGGCAAGACCAAGCTGGGATTTCCCTGTTATACCCGTCCTGATACGTGGATGGGAATCGAGGTCCCGGCCGTGTTAAGGAATGGCGATCACGCCAAAATTGAGGCCTGGGCTGAAGAACGCTCCCAGGCTATGACTCACGCGCGGCGCCCGGAACTGCTCACAAAGCGATGAGCCCCATCCATATTGCCCTTTTGCATTATCCGGTGCTGAATAAGAACGGCGCCCGGATCACATCCTCGCTCACCAATCTGGATATCCACGATATCGCAAGAGCGGCAAAGACTTATGGTATCGCGGGATATTGGATCGTGCATCCTGATAAGGTCCAGATCGATCTGCTGGAAGAAATCAGAAACTTCTGGAAACAAGCTCCGGATTTGCCCTACAACCCTGAGCGCTCAGAGGCCCTGAACCTTATCCGCCCATGCCATGACTTTGATGAACTGATACAAATGATTACAACGCAGGAAGCTACGCGTCCCATTATTATTACAACGACGGCGCGCACCAGGCAGCCGCAGATTGGATTTGAAGATCTGCGGGCTCTTCGCCTCCCGGCCAGGCCCATATTGCTAATCTTTGGCACTGGCTATGGACTATGCGAAGAGATTCACGCTGCCGCTGACCACGTCCTGGCTCCCATAACCGGAGCGGGAAACTATAACCACTTATCCGTGCGCAGCGCCGTTGCCGTCATTTTGGACCGCCTGGTTTCCGAGAACATATATGGGAGGAACCATGGATATTCTGCACACAGTTGGCAGAGACCAAATCAGAACCGACTTTCCCGAGTACCGCGTCGGCGATACCGTGAAGGTCCATTATAAAATTAAAGAAGGCAGTAAAGAACGCGTCCAGGTGTTTCAGGGCATTGTGATCCAGAAACGCGGGGCTGGCGTCTCCAAAACCTTCACAGTGCGTAAAGTGTCGAACGGTATCGGCGTGGAGAGGATTTTCCCACAACACTCTCCCAATATCGACAAGCTCGAGATCGTTCGCTTTGGCCAGGTCCGCAGGGCCAAACTCTTTTACCTGCGCAGCGCCAAAGGTAAAGCCGGAAGGATCAAAGAACGCCGGAGATTCACTGCTTAGTTGCTGATAACACCCTCATTATGGAGCCCGATTGTGTACATATAAAGCAGCGGGCTCCATATTTGTTTATGGTCAGTAACACCTTCCTCTATTGCTGATGAAAGCCGCCTTCTCCCTGGAGCTTGCGCCTGGGGTTGATTCACCTCAAACATCCCGTGCTTCATTCGGCCGGTGCTGGGTGAATTTGGCAGGGACGCTGGAAACAAGGATCAGGCCCAATCAGGCCTTGATAGGCATATATTCAATCTGGACTCAAAAATGAAAGCAAAGAAACACAGTTACATAAACCAAACACCAAGCCCCGCGGAGCGGATAAGTCTCTATTACAATCAGGGCTGTTTCCATTTCAAGCTTGAGCTCGAGGGAGATCTGGTGGTCCGCGTCGGCTTCCTCAAGCCCGATGGTCCTGAAGCCGCTGAGCCCAATTCCGCTCATCCTTATATAGATATGCTGGATTGCTATTTACGCGGTATTAACCAGCGACTCGAGCTACCTCACGCCCTCAGGGTGACTGACTTCGCGCGCAAGGTCTATACCGCTACCAGTGATATACCTCCAGGCGAAACCTCCACTTATGGTGCCATCGCCACCCGCATCGGTGCTCCCCAGGCTGCCAGAGCGGTGGGAGCAGCCCTCAGGGCCAATCCCCTGCCGTTGATCGTTCCCTGCCACAGAGTGGTGGGAGCCAGTGGCAAACTGACAGGCTTCGCGGGTGGACTTGAGCTTAAGCTTAGACTGCAGGAGCTGGAGAAAAGATCATGATCGTTGGAATCGGCACAGATATCATCAAAGTGGAGCGCATCCAAAAGAGCATCGAAGCCAATCCCCGCTTTGGAGAAAAGCTCTTCACCCCGGCCGAGACAGCCTATTGTGAATCAAGGGCCAGTAAATACCAATCCTACGCGGCTCGTTTCGCGGCAAAAGAAGCTGTGATGAAGGCTTTGGGGACCGGCTGGAACGAACTGGTCCACTGGCTCAATATTGAGATCGTCAGAGAGGGTGACGGCGCGCCTAAGGTGCTGTTGCACAATGAAACAAATGCTTTCGCCGCAAGCCTTGGCATTCAGGCCATCCATCTCAGCATTGCTCACGAGAAGGAATACGCCACGGCTTTTGCGGTCCTGGAAAAATAGATTTCTTGACAACAGGACCGCGGCTTGGGAAACTGCTCCGAAAAGGTGGTTTTTATGCAATGCATCGTCATTTTCGGTATCCAGGGCAGCGGTAAAGGCACCCAGGCCAAGCTGCTGAGCGAGTCACTGGGCTACCAGCACGTCAATATTGGCGATCTGTTGAGAGACCAGGTGTCCCGTGGAACTGAGCTTGGCAACGAGGTCAAAGCTGTGATCGCCAGAGGCGAGCTCGTAGAAGACGAGCTGATCTTTCGCCTCATTGCCAACGCCATCCAGGCAAATGCCAAAGGCATCGTGTTCGACGGTTTCCCTCGCACAGAAGCCCAGGCTGAACATCTCGGCAGGCATTTCACCGTGCGCAAGGTCTTCTACCTCGATTTGTCTGAGGAAGAGGCAATATCCCGCATTGGAGCCAGAAGAGTGTGTCAGTCTTGTGGCGAGAACTTTAACCTCAATAGCAAAAAGCCTGCCAAGGAGGGTGTTTGCGACCGCTGCGGAGGCAAACTTGGCATCCGGCAGGACGACCGTCCCGAAGCCATCCGTAAACGCATGATCGAGTTTTATGCCCAAACCCAGGGGCTCACCAGCTGGTTTGAAGCGCATGGATTACTGGCCAGGATCGATGCAGGAAAGAGCGTGGAAGCAGTATTCAGGATTCTGATGGAAGGGGTCAGCTAAACCGGAGCTGAGATGCTGAAATCGATCACCCGGGGCCTGCTGGGCAGAATCGAGCTGGTCGCCTATCTACTGGCGATCTGGAGCTTTGTGGTGCTCTTTATGGAGTCGGTGATATCGTTCTACGCCGATTTCAGTATTGTAGAACACCTTACCGCTCTGGCCAACATCCTGCTTCTCTTCCTCACGATCATCAACCGTCTGATCACCCGCGAACCGGGCAAAGGCAACAATCTGCTCATCTTCGACGGTTCCATGCTGGCTCTGGGCACCTTGCTGTTCTTCTTCGACGCCAAGTTTGTGATCTTCTTCTTGCTGATCCGCCAGACCTGGTATATCCTCGAGTTCTTTCTCTTCAAAGCGTTTGAAGGACGTTTCTTCAAACAGCTGACAGCCAATCCTCCCGCCACATTGATGCTCAGTTTTGCGCTGGTGATCAGTATCGGGACCATACTGCTGATGATGCCAGCCGCCTCATCCAGCAATCAAGTGACCAATATCGTGGACGCTTTGTTTACTGCCACATCTGCCACCTGTGTAACCGGTTTGACCGTGGTCGATACCGGCAGCCATTTCAGCTTCTTTGGGCAGCTGGTCATCCTGGTGCTGATCCAGATCGGCGGTTTGGGCATAATGACGATTTCCACCGCCTTCGCCATCATGCTGGGCCAGAGGATAACTCTCAAGCTGGAAAGCGTGATGTATGACGTGGTGGGCGGCAGCCAGTCTCTAAACGTCCTGCAGCTCTTGAAAAGCATTGTGCTGGCAACCTTTCTCATTGAAAGCCTGGGAGCAGTGTTGCTCTACACCCGTTTTTCGGCGCATTATCTGCCTCTGGAAGCATTCTATATGAGTGTGTTTCACTCCGTCTCGGCTTTTTGCAACGCGGGTTTCTCCCTGATGAGTGAAAATATGATGGGCTATGTGAGCGATATTGTCATGAACCTGGGCATCACTTTTCTGATCATTCTGGGCGGTTTGGGCTTCACCGTGATCGTGGATTTGAACCGGTATTTGTTTTATCGCGAGAGGGTTAAGAAGCTATCGCTGCACTCCAAGATCGTGCTGATTACTACCGGGAGTCTGTTGTTGCTGGGAGTCGTGACCTTCTATTGGGCGGAATACTATGGCACGATGGAAGGTTTTACCATAGCCAAGCGGCTGCTGGCATCCTGGTTTCAGAGTGTCACTACCCGCACGGCTGGATTCAACACAATCGATACCAGTGTCCTAAGCAAGGCCAGTATCCTGATCACGCTGGCGCTGATGTTTATAGGAGCGTCTCCCGGATCCACAGGTGGAGGGATCAAGACCACCACCTTCGCGGTGCTTTCACTTTCGATCACCTCCCTCCTGAAGGGCAAGCGGGAATTGAGCATCTTCAACCGCAAGATCCCGTCCACAAACTTCCGGGAGGCCACATCCCTGATCACGCTTTCCGCGGCGATCATCTTTGTGATCCTGTTTCTCTTGTTGCTGGTGGAGCCCTTTCCTTTTGATAAGCTCTTTTTCGAAGCCGTCTCGGCATTTGGCACAGTGGGCCTCTCCACTGGCATCACACCGCTGCTGAGTCAAACCGGTAAAGTCTTGATAACCTTATTGATGTATGTGGGCCGAATCGGCCCGCTCACAATGATTTACGCCCTCGCGATCAAACGGCATGTGGTCAATCTGGACTACGCCGAAGAAAAGATCGCGATAGGATGACGAGGAGATTAACATGGCCCGTTACGCTGTAATAGGACTGGGCAGATTTGGAATGACGGTGGCCACTATCCTGGCGGAGTATGGAATGGATGTATTGGCCATCGATAAGAGCCAGGAACTCATCGATGAGGTGAGTGGCAAGGTGGCATCGGCAGTCTGTATGGACTCCACCGATGAAAACACGCTTCGCACGCTCAATCTCAACGAGGTCGATGCCGTGATTATAGGCATTGGCAGCAACATTCAGGAGTGCATCCTCACCGCCGCTATCCTCAAAAAGATCGGCGTGAGCGTGATTTACGCCAAGGTGGAAAACCGCCTGCATGGCCGGATTATGGAACTCATCGGAGTCCAGAACATTCTGCTGCCGGAAGAGATTGTGGGCAATCAGCTGGCCAAGAAACTGATCTCCACCAACATCCTGGAATACACCAACCTTTCCAGCGGGCATACCATGATCGAGCTGATCGCGCCCAAAGACTTCATT
>Ga0209311_1001874_pt1 | contig 16179 bp, 18 predicted proteins | sample AD_UKC045_MetaG_FD_184417 | JGI IMG/M metagenome (GOLD analysis project Ga0209311, IMG submission 184417) | Active sludge microbial communities of municipal wastewater-treating anaerobic digesters from USA - AD_UKC045_MetaG (SPAdes) (version 2) | ecosystem: Engineered > Bioreactor > Anaerobic >... | reverse complement strand
TCGGGGTGTATGTTTTTGGCAATAATCTACTAAACACAGATATCGCTTATTTTTATCTCTATCCCAATCCAGGATTGACTTTTGGGGGAGGAATAACCTTACGTTTCTAATTAGGATTTCTCTTGCTTTTTTCGTATCTTTGCTTGTTATTCAAAGACTGAAAAAGTGAGTATAGAGAATCAGTATTCTGCAGAAAGTATCCAGGTGCTGGAAGGCCTGGAAGCAGTCAGAAAACGTCCCTCCATGTATATCGGGGACATCGCATCCAGAGGATTACACCATCTTGTATACGAGGTTGTGGATAATTCCATAGACGAGGCTCTTGCGGGCTATTGTGACCTTATAAAGGTTGTCATCAACGCCGACAACAGCATTACCGTGACCGATAATGGCCGCGGCATCCCTACCGGAATGCATGAAAAGGAAAAGAAATCGGCCCTTGAAGTGGTTCTTACCGTGTTGCACGCGGGAGGAAAATTTTCCAAGGATTCCTATAAAGTTTCAGGCGGTCTGCACGGAGTAGGCTTATCTTGTGTCAATGCGCTATCCAGTAAGCTGGTGGCCACCATTTACCGGGAGGGAAAAATATTCAGACAGACCTATTCACGCGGAGTTCCCCAGACCCCGGTTCAAATCCTGGGAGATACAGAGATAACGGGCACAGAAATCTACTTTATACCGGACAAGGAAATTTTTACCCTGGGAACAGTGTACAGCTACGAGATCCTCTCTGCCAGGCTTCGCGAGCTGGCCTTCCTTAACAAAGGTGTTCGTCTGATCATAGAAGACCAGAGAACACATGGCATGGAAGACGATTTCTCCGAAGATTCCGACGAGGAGACGCTGCCCCCCGCCGGAAGTTTTCGCAAAGATGAGTTCTATTCCGAGGCGGGACTGCTGGATTTCGTGGAATTTCTGGATAAAACAAGAGAACCGCTCACCCAGAAGCCCATCTACCTGGAAAGTAACAAAACCAACATCCCTATTGAAATTGCCATGCAATACAATACGGGGTTCACAGAAAACATCCACGCTTACGTTAACAACATCAACACCATAGAAGGGGGTACCCACCTTACAGGATTTCGAAGAGGGCTTACCAGCACATTGAAAAGCTATGCCGATAAGAGCGGAATGCTCAGCAAATTGAAATTCGACATTGATCCTGCCGATTTCCGCGAAGGATTGACTGCCATCATATCGGTCAAAGTCAACGAACCACAATTTGAGGGACAGACAAAAACCAAGCTGGGCAACAGTGAAGTGACAGGTGCCGTTTCGCAGGCTGTAAGCATTGCGCTGGAAAACTACCTGGAAGAAAATCCTAAGGATGCAAAAACCATTGTGGAAAAAGTGATTGTAGCGGCTACGGCCCGTCACGCTGCCCGCAAGGCCCGTGAACTGGTCCAGCGCAAAAACGTGATGTCCGGCGCAGGTTTGCCCGGAAAACTGGCAGACTGCTCCAACAGAGACCCTGCACAAAGCGAGATATTCCTTGTTGAAGGAGACTCTGCCGGGGGTACGGCAAAAAGCGGCCGGGACCGCTCGTTCCAGGCAATCCTTCCCTTGCGCGGCAAGATTCTGAATGTGGAAAAAGCCCAGGAACACCGTGTTTTTGACAACGAAGAGATACGCAACATATACACTGCCTTTGGAGTTACCCGGGGAACAGAAGAAGATAGCAAAGCCCTGAACATGAGTAAACTCCGGTACCACCGGGTTATCATCATGACAGACGCCGATGTGGACGGGAGCCATATAGACACCTTGTTGCTGACTTTCTTCTTCCGACATATGCCCGATCTGATCCGCGGCGGACATGTATACATAGCTTCTCCCCCGCTTTACATGGTCAAAAGAGGCAAAGAAGAACGGTATTGCTGGACAGAAGAGCAAAGGCAGATTGCTGTGGAAGAACTCGGGAAAGGACGTGAAAGTGCAGTTACCGTTCAGCGGTACAAAGGTCTGGGAGAAATGGACGCCATCCAGTTGTGGGATACCACAATGAATCCGGAAAAAAGGATCCTCAGGCAGGTCCAAATTGACAATGCCGCCGAAGCCGACCGGATTTTCTCCATGTTGATGGGCGATGAAGTGCCGCCCAGAAGGGAATTTATTGAACAACACGCCAAATACGCAAACATAGACGCATAATCATGGATATTTTTGAAAGAATCAGAAAGGACGAAGGAGGCCCTCTGGGCCAATACCGCAGAAAAGCTCACGGATATTATATGTTCCCTAAACTGGAAGGACCCATTGAGCCTTACATGACCTTCCAGGGTAAGCAGGTTCTTGCCTGGACATTTAACAACTACCTGGGTCTGGCCAACCATCCTGATGTGAGGAAAGCCGATGCCGAGGCCACAGCCCGGTGGGGTCTTGCTTACCCCATGGGGGCCAGGATGATGAGCGGGCACACCTCCCTTCACGAGCGTCTGGAGCGTGAACTGGCAGATTTTGAAAAGAAAGAGGACGCCTATTTGTTCAATTTCGGTTACCAGGGAATGGTTTCAACCATAGACGCACTGCTGAACCGGCGCGATGTTGTGGTATACGATTCCCAGGCTCACGCCTGCATCATGGACGGGATGCGCCTGCATATGGGCCAACGCATAGTCTATCCCCACAACGACCTGGAAAAATGTGACAAGGCGCTGGAACGGGCCACCCGCCTTACAGAAAAAAGCGGCGGAGGCATCCTGCTCATCACCGAGGGTGTTTACGGAATGACCGGTGCCATGGGCTTTCTGGATAAAATCGTATCATTGAAGAAGAAATATAATTTCCGTATCCTGATTGATGATGCACACGGTTTTGGGGTAATGGGAAAGAACGGACGGGGTACCTCGGAACATTTCAACGTGATGGATGAAGTGGACCTGTATTTTGGGGCTTTTGCCAAAGCCATGGCCGGGATTGGTGGTTTTGTAGCAGGACCTTCAGATATCATCAATTACCTGAGATACAACTTGCGTTCCCAGATTTACGCCAAGAGCCTGCCCATGGCCATGGTGGAAGGATTGCTCAAACGTCTGGATATGATCCGGACCATGCCTGAATTAAGAGAAAAATTATGGCTTATCACTACAAAACTCCAGGAAGGATTAAAAAAGAACGGATTTGACATAGGTCCTGCCGAGGCCTGCGTTACTCCGGTTTTCCTGAAGGGAGAACTTTCTCAGGCCACCAACATCCTGATAGACCTGAGAGAAAACTACAGGATATTCTGCTCTGTTGTGGTATACCCGGTAGTTCCCCGTGATGTGATCATGTTCAGGCTCATTCCCACTGCCATGCACTCCCTGGAACATGTGACATACACCCTGAATGCCTTTAGCCAGATCCAGGAAAAACTTCAGAAAGGCTTGTATAAGGGCAATGAAATCAAAGATATGGCCGTCAAATAAGTATGGCTGGCTTTCTAAAGGGTAAAGTAGCCGTCATAACGGGCGCCTCTTCCGGCATAGGGCTGGAATGCGCCCGTGTTTTTTCTCATGAAGGAGCCTCTGTGGTACTGGCAGCGCGTTCTGCCGGCAAGCTCAAAGACCTGGAAGAAGAATTGCACGGCCACCCGGTCTTAACGGTCGTAACAGACGTTACGGTAGAGTCTGACTGTAAACACCTGGTAGAAGAAACGATCAGCCGCTTTGGCAGGATAGACATCCTGGTCAACAACGCCGGTCTTTCCATGCGTGCCTTGTTCAAAGACCTGGACCTGTCTGTGATGAAAAGGCTGATGGACGTCAATTTCTGGGGATGCGTGTATTGTACCAAATACGCTTTGCCATGGCTGCTTGACAGTAAGGGCTCTGTAGTAGGAGTCACTTCCATTGCAGGATTCAGCGGACTTCCCGGACGCACGGGGTATTCGGCTTCTAAATTTGCCATGAGCGGTTTCCTGGATACGCTCCGCACCGAACACCTCTACGATGGGTTGCACGTGATGACCTTCGCACCGGGATTCACCTCCTCCAATGTACGTATTGCTGCGCTCACAGCAGACGGAACGCCGCAAGGCGCCACCCCCAGGGCCGAGGAAAAAATGATGTCTGCCAGGGAAGTGGCCCTGCATATGCTCAAGGGTATCAGAAAACGGAAAAATTTTGTGATACTTACCACAATTGGAAAAGCAACTGTATGGCTGTCCAAATTCTTTCCACGGATCGTTTCCAGGCTGGAATACCGTGTTATGGCCAAAGAACCCGACTCTCCCCTGTCAGGCGCTAACTAACGAAACCTCCTCTGCCGGCCTGAGGTACCAGAGCTCATTCTCTTTTTTGAACCTTTCTTCCCCTCCTCCCGTGATATTGAGCATGATAACTGCCGATTTATCTACTTTTCCCAGCTTTACGTTTTTCATCAGACTGGCGGTGGCCACACCGGCGGCAGGATGAATATCGATTCCTTCCAGTTCCCTGAATAGTGCGACGGCCCGTTCCAGCTCCTGGTTGGTGGCGTAATCCATATAACCGTTTGTCTCTACCAATGCATCGTAAAGACCTCCGTAAATTCCATAAGGGGGTTTCCTGTTGGACAAAACCCTGGCTTTGATGCGGGCACATTTCTGCCTGGCTACTTCAGGTTCCATGAACTTCATGTCACGGCCAGTTGTTTCCCAGGCTTCATAAATCGGCAAAAACGGAGCGTTTTGTGAAGCGACAAGCCGCATAAAATGATTTCCAAAGCGACCGTCTTGTATCAGGCGTGCATTCGCTTCCCAGGCAGCAATCACCCCGGTCCCGCTTCCCACTGCCTGGAAGTAATAATCGGGAATACGCCCTATAAAGGTCGTGGCAGAAAGGACGGTTGTTCCCATGCCATCCCTTCGGGCAATGTTCTTTGCCCCTCCCTCGGCAAAATAACGACCGGTATCTTCACAAAAACGGTTGCTCAGCTCTATGGCATCAAAATAATCGGTACCCGGCGGGGAACAAAGCAGTTGCACACACGGATCCAAGGCTGAATCAAACCACAGGTTATCCAGGTTGTCATACGGCACAAAAAGAAGAAGGGGAATCTTGTTATCCGAGCACACTTTTGCGAATGCACGCGCGGTGTTCCCGGCCGAAGCCACAACCATCGTTCGCTTTTCACCTTCAGGAATATGGGCACAAACAGAATAGGCCTCGGTCTCCTTGAAAGAGCACGTTTTCATATAAGCCCCTCTTTCCGGCCAGTATCCGTTGAATGTTATGTACAGGTTCTTAAGCCCTATGTGGCGGGCAAGGCCTTCACTTTTGTAAGTGATTGGTGCTGCAGAATTGGGCAGGATTCTCTTTATGGGCAGCCAGTCGGCAAAACGGTAGAATCCCTTGCTATGGTCGCTGTAATCAAGTTGCTTCTTATGATACAAAGCCCTGATTAGGGAATTTCCCGTATCTCGGGGGTCTGAGAGCAACCAGCCTGAATCATCAAAAACCCGTCCCGTGGCATAATTCTGCAATACATATCCGGCATTCATACTCATTTTTTTTTCAGGAGTTTCTTCATGTTTTTATTGAGTTTGTTCAGCACTTCCACCACCTTGGCCAGTTCATCGTCGGGAATTCCCCCCAGGATGTTGTCAGCCGCATTGATGGCAATATGCGTGATCTCCTGTTTTTGCGCCTGTCCGAAAGTAGTTACTTCCACCACATTCCTGCGGCGGTCATCATTATCTGTTTTCCTTGACACATAGCCTTTCTTCTCCAATCCGTCTATCAGTTTAGTAATGGAATTCTTATCTTTCTGCATCCTGTCTGCTATTTCCTTTTGCGTAAGCGGTCCCTCGTCCCAGAGCAGGTCTATGAGCAGGTACTGTTCCGGTGTAATATCCACGTTGTTGTTTACCAATTCTGTAAGGAAACATTGTTTAAACAGGAAATGTGCCTGGTTCAGGTATACACCCATTTTTTTACTTAGTAACATAATATATAGTAAATGCTGTTACAAATATACAAATCTTATACATACAAAAAAAACGGGATTATTTTACAGAAGGGGGCTCAGTAAACGGGTAAGCTGCTCGTAGACCTTATGGCGAAAAGGTCTTTTGTCCCAGGCCTTGCTGATGATAAGACGGGAATCGTTCAAATACCGGTCAAACTGATCTTCCACTTCCAGGCTGACAGCGGGATTGTATATAATGGCACCCACCTCAAAGTGATGCTCCAGGCTTCTGTTATCCAGGTTGGCAGACCCTATCACACAACAGCTTCCGTCTATGCTGATGGTCTTGGAATGGATGAATCCTTTGTTGTACAGGTAAACCTTTACCCCGGCGTCCAATAGTTCCGTTATATAGGAAAGACTTGCATAGTGGACAAAACGGGCATCAGATTCCCGGGGAAGCATGATACGCACTTCAATCCCACCCAGTGCTGCAGTCCTGAGAGCGTTCAGGATGCTCTCGTTTGGTATAAAGTAGGGAGTTGTTATGCTAATACGCTTGCGGGCTTCGGTGATGATGGTCAGGTACAGCTGCATGATGTCGGCCCAGTCACTGTCCGGTCCGGAACTGACTATCTGCATGTAACAGGTTTCGGGGAGGGTATCTTCTTCAAGGTAAGGAGGCTGGTAACTGTAATGCTTCCTGCGCCGCAGGTTCTTATGGGTGATGAAATACCAATCCATTAAAAAAATCGATTCAAGCTGCCTGACCGCTTCGCCTTGAATTCGGATTTGGGTATCGCGCCATTCCAGGCTGGATCCCCCGTCGTAATACCTGTCCGCTATGTTGACACCTCCAAGATACCCTTCCTCCCCGTCTACAATCAACAGTTTGCGGTGATTCCTATAATTGATCATAGCTCTCAGGCTCCGGAAACCCACTTTTCCAAAAGGTTCAATGTGCACCCCCGAATTACGCATCTGGTTAATAAAAGATTTAGGCAGATACCAGCTGCCAAAATCGTCGTATATGACGCAAACATCTACTCCCTCCATAGCCTTTCTGCAGAGCATGTTCTTCCACATTGTACCAACAGCATCATTCTCAATGATAAAAGATTGCAGGTGGATGTGGTGTCTGGCTTTTCCGGCACTTTCATACATGGCTTCCAGGGCTTCCTTGCCTGTATAGTAAAGCCGGGTGCTGTTGTGGACGGTAAGAATGCTCTTGCTGTTATTCAGGGCAAGATAAACGAGTTTTTTATGGGTTGCGATATCGGCTGGTAAATTTTCCTGGGCCTGATTCAACTGCTCAACCTGGAGTGCGCTCAGCTCACGTTTAAGACGTTCGTCATGAAGGCCTTTGCGACTGTACATTTTGTTCTTTCTGAAATCCCTGCCCACATATATGTAAATGATCAGCCCCACATAGGGTAGCAGCAACATCACAACAATCCAGGCCAGTGATTTGGAAGGATTGTGTTTTTTGAATATCAGGTCATAAATAAAATAAAGGGCCAGTCCCAGGTAAAAGAGATAGAGCAACAGGCTTATGATAGAACCAACATTATTATCCATTATGTACTTTTTTTTGGCCTGTGAACAATACCACAACTCCAGGGAAGAGCCGCGTGCATGAAACCTGCACGAACCCAGCCTCTTCCAGCTCACGGCAGATCACCTGCGGAGCAGGGAACGATGCTATCGTATCCCCGAGGTAATCATAAGCTTCTTTTTTCCCCGTACTGAGCCACCCCAACAGGGGAAGTACTTTGCCAATGTAAAATCGCTGCATAGCCATCGCAAAGCCGGCATTGGCCTTAAGTGAAAATTCCAGGATGAACAGGTTCCCACCCGGCTCCAGCACCCGTAATGCTTGGCGGAACGCGGCATTCCTGTCGGCAAAATTCCTGATCCCATATGAGACGGTAATCACCTGGAAGGATTTGTCGGCGAAGGGAAGCGACTCGGCATAACCCTTTTTATAAACGATGTCCGGCCTGTCCGGCGCTCTGCCTGTTTCTGCCGGGGTTCGGTTGTCTGGTGCTCTGCCTGTTTCTGCCGGGGTTCGGTTGTCCGGCGCTCTGCCTGTTTCTGCCGGGATTCTGCCCGCAGCTTCCCAAAGCATGCTGTCCGAGGGGTCCAGGCCGGTGACGTGCGCTCCTCCAAGCTTCGCCAGTTTTCTGGTGAGCGTACCGGTACCACAGGCCAGATCCAGGATCCTAAGGTGTGAAACCTTTCGGACCAGGCTAATCAATTTGCGTTGCCATAGACGGTTTAAGCCAATTGACACCAGCGTATTGGTACGTTCATACCTGGTGGCAATGGCGTTGAAGATCCTGTTGGTCAGATCATATCTGGCGGATATTTCCGTAGGACTGGTCATCAATGCGTATATCCCCCTTGGTTACGTGGCCCAGTGTCATAACAGTGACCTGGTTGTCAAAAAGAAATTGGACCAATTCCTCGTCTTTGTCCGGGTGAACCGCTACGACAGCACAAGTTCCCGGATCTTCAAAAAGAAACTGCCCCTCGGGGATTTCGGAATCTGTTGTTATGTCGAATCCCAGCCCGGCAGGCATGGCGGCCCTGAGCAATGCCTCAAGGATCCCACCATCGGATACTTCCTGAACACATGATAGAAGGTTCTTGCGCATGGCAGAAAGCATAACTTTCTGAATCTTGTAGTCCTTATCCAGGTTAACTTCTTTAGATCCGGTTTCGCCCACCAAATAGATCATTTCTCCCTTGTTCCTGAAAAGACCGTAAGATTCTTCCGGTGCCGGTTTATCAGCTCCTTCGCGGCGAAGCCTTGCCATCATTTCAACCACCTTGGGTAATAATATGCTTTGCGTATCCATAATCAGATTTTTACCAAACAAATATAGGAAGAATAAGGAAAAATATCTTATATTTGCCGCGCAAATTGCCCAGGTGGTGGAATTGGTAGACACGCCACTTTGAGGGGGTGGTGCCGGTTGCGGTGTGCAAGTTCGAGTCTTGTCCTGGGCACATGATGTGAGACCAAACTATTGAAAATCAGTAGTTTGGTTTTTTATTTTCTAAAAAGTTCCGCAAAAGTTCCGCTAATTATAAAAACGAAAGAAAAAAAACGCCATTGGATGCAATAAAAAAGCGTCGGGTTTTTACACCCAACGCTTCTCTTTGCTTAAAATATCGTCTGACTCACGTCATAAGGATAATTCAAATATAAACGTTTACCCCATATAATGTAATCAAGTTACGTAGCCGCACATACAGGAAATCTGTAAATAAAGCGCAAAAATATTTACATGTATATTAGTGTCTAAAAGGACTCGTCAAACAGGGAAATTTGCTCTGGGAAAAAAACTTCCATAAAGACATTCGCGCTTAGTACCTTTCCGATCCCGGTATTCTTTTGTGCTGGAAGAAAAAGTTCATAAATTAGTACAATCAAAAAACAGGTTGTATGAGGCGTGAGATTGAATCTAAATTATCATTCTTTGAGACTTGGCTCCGGAATCAAAGATACAGTGACAAAACAATAGTCACCTATGTCAAAGCAATAACCATATTCTTTGGGTTTTTTGAAAACACACTTCCAGAGCAGATTACTATTGCAGATTTTCATTGTTTTAACAAAGATTATGTTTTAAAAAACAGATATTCTGCTTCGTATCAGAACCAGCTTATTAATGCCATCAAGTTGTTTTACTTAAAAGTTGAGCAAAAGAAGTTGGATATTGAACTTATTGAAAGGCCCAGAAGATATAACCCTCTTCCTAAGGTAATTCCCAAAGAAGTGATAAAAAAGATGCTGACCTCCATTCCCAACCTGAAACATCAGACGGCACTTACTCTTATTTATTCCTGCGGTCTAAGAAGGGGAGAGTTGATTAACCTTAAATTGAGCCATCTGGATTCCAGACGAAGAACTGTAGCCATTATTAACGGCAAAGGTCAGAAAGACAGAGTGCTGCCAGTCAGTGAAAAAATGATGAAAATGATCATCAGGTATTACAGGATTTACAGACCAGAAATTTATTTGATTGAAGGGCAGGTAAAGGGTCAAAAATATAGCGAGACGAGTCTGGAAAATATCTTTCATAAGTACTTGGGAATGATTTATAAAAAACATAACTTTACATTGCATTGCCTAAGACACAGTTACGCTACCCACCTGCTTGAAGCGGGCGTTAGCCTGAGATACATCCAGGAACTGCTGGGCCATAAAAGCAGCAAAACTACCGAGATTTATACTCACGTGTCCACTCATTCCCTAAGCACCATTCGGAACCCTATAGATGATTTTGACTTATAAGATGTTATATCAACCATAAACATTATTCTATCTCCTCAATTTTGGGGGGATAGATTCACATTTACTGAATCTATAAACAAGTTACCAACAAGCCTAAAAAAAACGACAGCGGTAATTTTGCAGTGAGAAAAAGAAAAAATGAAACAGCCAACCCACAAAACAACACATTTGCAAGCTCCGACACACAAGCCGAAGCTTCAGCTTGCAAAAGAGTTGTTTTTTTGCCAACGCACCGGAGAAAAATCGACACTACGACATGGATTGGCTGACTTGGAGAATACTTTTGACATAACAAGGAAAGCCGAAAACTTTAGAGTAGGCATAAACTATAAATTTTAAAATTATGGCTAATTTTTATTGCGAGTATTGCGGACAAAAATTTTCAAGTGTATCAAGTTTAACAGCTTCAAGTTGTTCACGTCATCCACTTGGTTCAAACAAAGGAAAGCACAAACTTTATGAAGGTAGTGAAAAGGCAAAATATACATGTAAGTATTGTGGACAATCGTTTAGTTCAATAAGCTCTATGACAGCTTCAAGTTGTTCGAGACACCCAAATGGTTCAAACAAAGGAAAACATGCTCCTGCCTTATAAATATGGAGAATTTTACGGCAATAGATTTTGAAACTGCACAAGGTTATCGTTGGAGCATTTGTCAGGTTGGACTAGTTCGAGTTGAACAAGGAGTAATAACCAATGAAATAAATTTATTGGTACAGCCACCTGATAATTACTATTGGGATAAGTTTATTGATATTCACGGCATAACACCACAGGATACAGCTAACGCTCCGACTTTCGATAAAATCTGGCACAAAATAGAACCATTCATAAAGAACCAAACCGTTGTTGCACACAACGGTTTGTCTTTTGATTTTCCAGTATTGGAAAAGACCCTTGAATATTTTGGAATGAAAGCTCCATTTTATGAAAAGTGTTGTACTTACAGAATTTTTAAGGATAATTTGGCTTCATTGTGCCATAATTATTCTATTCCTTTGAATCATCACGATGCTTTAAGTGATGCAAGGGCTTGTGCAAAATTGTTTTTAATTCATATTTCATCAGAAGTTTAATGGAAAGAGAATCAATCATTAAAAGATTATTTGACAATTCAGATATTCAATTTGTCATCCCACCCTATCAAAGAGCCTATTCTTGGGAAAAGGATAAACAGATAAAACAGTTTATTTCAGATTTGAGAGAACAAAATCCCAAGAAAAAATATTTTTTCGGGCACTTTCTTTTTGAAAAAGACGAAGCAAATGAAAACAAATACTGGGTAATTGATGGACAGCAAAGGCTTACCAGTATTGTAATTTTCTTTAGCTGTTTGATTACTGAATTACAAAACAGAGAAAATAAAGGCGAAAAGCTATTAGACAGTTTTGATAATCCTATTGAGCTTTGGCGGGTTAAAGAAACATACCTGCAAATTGGCAAGCGGAGAAAATTCAAAACTGTTGAATATGACGACAATTATTTTGAAAATCTTGTAGTTTTTTCAAACACTGAAATAGTTGCTGATACCGATTCAAAACACAGGATTAATGATGCGTGGCAATATTTTAACGAATTAATGCCAAAGGAAAATTCTCAGGAACTTGTCAAATGGAAGAAAACTATTGAAGAGGCAATTATTACAACGTTCGAGGTTTCAGACAAGGTTCAGGCAACACAAATATTTGCTTTCCAAAACGATAGAGGAAAAGACCTTACAAATCTTGAAAAGCTCAAAGCATATTTAATGTATCAGGTTTATTTAAATGCCGAAGAACCAAATCCAATTGATGCAATTAAGTATGTTGAAAACGAGTTCTCAGACATTTATAAACAAACTGAACGGATTGAAAAACTCAATGAAGACCAGGTTTTGGGTCATTATAGTACAGGTTTTCTAAAAGGTTGGGAATCTCCATTGGAAAATATAAAACGTGAACTAAATGATTCAAAAGACAAGGAGCAATGGATTAAGGATTTTTGTACCAGTCTGAAAAACACATTTATAAATGTTGAGAAAATTGAAAAATTATCAAACGGAAATAGTGTAATTGGTGATGTTCTAATTCTTGACGCATACAATAGCTGGCCATTACTTTTAAAAGTATTTCATTATCATGGTTTTTCCGATATATCAGATTTGGAAAAAACAATCAGGTTAATGGAAATTATTTTGTTTAAAATGGAATATAGTTATGGCGACTACAGAACTAACGAGTTTCACTCTTATGCAAAACATTATAAAGGCAATTTTGAAGAACTAAAAGAAAAGCTATTAAACACATCTAAATCTGGTTTTAAATGGTATTGGCAGTTTAATAATAATTTTATTGGTTATCTGAACGATACAAATCATTATCGCAAAGCCACAAGGTATTTGTTATGGAAATATGAAAATCATTTACGAAATGTTCATAAAGTTGCTCCAATGCCAGTAAGTGAATTTTTAAATAAGTTTGAAGCGAGGAATCTTGATAACACATTAGAACATATAACTCCTGTCAATCCTGAATTTACTGCGTACTCTGATGATTTTAGAAATCAATTTCTAAACAATATCGGAAACTTGGTTTTAATGACTTTAGGAAAAAATGCACAGTTGAACAATAACAGCCCAATTGACAAATCAGAAGGCTTTCTAAACTCTACATTACTTTCTCAAAAGGAAATCGGGGATTTGATAAAATCAAGAGGGAAATGGGATGAATTGGAAATAAAAGAAAGACAATCTTCTATAATTTCATTTGCAAAAAAATTCTGGAGAGTTGAAGATTAATTTATACTGCGACATGTTTTGGCTTGCCTCAAAAGTAGTTTTGATAAAAAAGAAATAAAACACCATGTCAAAAAGAGAAGCAATTTCACGTTATAACTTGATTATTAAAAAGCTGAGAAAGTGTTCTGCATCTTTTAGTGAGATTGCTGATTATCTTTCGCTTGAATCAGAATTGCTATCTTACGATTTCAACGTATCAAAACGAACTTTCCAAAGAGACCTTGAAGACATTCGTTCAATCTATAATATTGATATTCAATATAATTTTTCAAGAAAAGTTTATTTCATTGACTTTGAGCAACAACCCGAAGTTAATGAGAGAATTTTAGAAGCATTTGATACATTTAATGCTTTGAATATAACCGACAGGCTTTCAAACCATATACATTTTGAAAAACGGAGACCTCAAGGAACTGAAAACTTGTACGGATTACTTCATGCAATAAAAAATCAGGTTCAGATTAATTTCACTTATAAAAAATATTGGGAAGATGAATTGACTGAACGCATTGTAGAACCTTATGCACTTAAAGAGTTTAAAAACAGGTGGTATGTTTTAGCAAATGACCTGAAAGGTAATCAAGTAAAAAGTTTTGCCCTTGACCGATTAACTGATTTAGAGATTACAAAAAGGAAATTCCAGTTCCCAAATGATTTTAACATTAACGACCATTATAAATATTGTTTTGGAATAATCAGCCCAAATGGGCATAAACCGCAGGAAGTGATTCTGTCTTTCGACCCTTTTCAAGGTAAATACATTAAATCTTTGCCACTGCATGAGTCACAACAGATTTTGATTGACAATGAAGAAGAATTGCGGATTAAACTAACATTGTTTGTAACTCATGACTTTTTTATGGAGTTGCTTTCGTATGGTGAAAACCTGAAAGTAATTGAACCGGAAAGCTTGATAAAAGACATTAAGAATTCAATGCAGGCAACTCTAAAACAGTATTAAATGATAGCAGTTGAAGAAATAGTAGAGAAATTGAAACTGACTTTAAATAGTACAGATTTTAACATAAACGATTTTGAGAACCTTTTGGAATCCCTTATAGAACAGGAAGAAGTAAAGAGGAAAATACTGGATTTTGAATATTACAATGAAAAAAGATTGGAACACGCAAAGAAAGAAAAAATTGAAGGAGTAAAATCACAGAATTTTGAGTGGGCTGCATCGTGGCGAGATAAGGAAAAGAAAATTTTAAAATATATTGAATTGCGAGAGGAATTTGACATTAAAAAATCAGGATTTCATTATGAGGAAGATTATTTGCTTTATTTTTACCTTGGAACAGAAAAAAATGACATACAGATTAAAGAGATAATAAAGCAGAGGATAAAAAAATAGCCCTCGCTTCACAGCCACACACATTGCCAAGTCGCTCGAAAAGCCGAACGCACGACCAAAACTTGTCAAAGAGTATGTCTGTCCGAACGCACGGGGTACTGCAAAATTGATAGCTAATTGATTGAAAATGAATAAAGGCCAGTTGGTAACACGGTATATAAAACATTTGGCGGAAAGTGCTAATTTTAAGGGCGGTCCATTTAATAAACGTTGCAACGGTTTGATAGGAAATCGCTTTGAATTGCCAAACGTTTCATATACCCATCCGTTATGCAACACTATGAAAAGAAAAGTTCATCAACATAAATATTATAAAAATGGAAACTTGGCACATTTTAATAGCAATTGGAATAATCGCATTTATAGCTGAAATATTTACAGCAGGATTCATTTCTGGTGCGGTGGGAATTGGATTTATATTTGCTGCAATCGGTAATTACTTTGGATTGGAAATAAAATGGCAAATATTATTTTTTGCATTTGGAGTTACTCTTACCTATTTTCTAGTAAGACCAATCATAACAAAATACGGGTATAGAAAAAACAAAGTCAAAACTAACCAAGATGCTTTAATTCATAAAAATGGAACAGTCACAGAGGAAATAAACCTTTTAAAAAATTCAGGTAGGATAAAAATAGATGGAGATGACTGGAAGGCAAAATCATTAAACAATGAAATAATTCAAATTGGGAAAATTGTCACAGTTGTTGAAATAGACAGTATTGTATTAATTGTTAAACCTTTAAATTAACTAATTATGGGACTAATTATCATCGCAGGAGCCATTGCTTTTTTCGTTTTAATCTTTGCAATTGCAGGTTTTAAGATTGTGCAACAAGCTGAAGTTATGGTAATAGAACGACTTGGAAAGTATAGTCGTACATTACAATCTGGAATAAACATAATCTGGCCTATCGTTGATAAACCAAGAGAAATAACATGGCGATATGTTGTTGAAGGTATGGATGACCAAAAACACGTTAGATTTAGTACTAAAACCAAAATTGATATACGTGAAACCGTATATGACTTTCCAAAGCAAAATGTTATTACAAAGGATAATGTAAATGTTCAAATAAACGCATTATTATATTTCCAAATTATGGATCCAGTCAAAGCAGTTTATGAAATTGAAAATTTGCCCGATGCAATTGAAAAACTAACACAAACAACACTAAGGAATGTGATTGGTGAATTAGAACTGGATGAATCTTTAAGTTCACGTGATACCATTAATTCAAAACTACGTACAATCCTTGATGATGCAACAAATAAATGGGGTGTAAAGGTTAATCGTGTAGAATTACAGGACATTAATCCGCCTGAAGATATTAAGCAGGCTATGGAGAAGCAAATGCGCGCTGAAAGAGATAGAAGAGCAGCTGTGTTGGATGCAGAAGGAAAGAAAACAGCTAAAGTATTAGAAGCTGAAGGATTCCGAGAAAGTGAAATAAAGAAAGCTGAAGGAGAAAAACAATCTGAGATTCTCAGAGCTGAAGGACAAGCTCAAGCCAGAATTAAAACGGCAGAAGCTGAAGCAGAAGCAATTAAACTTGTCACAAATGCAATTAGTTCAAAAAATGGTGACCCAATTAACTATCTAATAGCAACTAAATATATTGATACGCTTCAAGAAATGGTATCTGGAAAAGATAATAAAACGATTTACATACCGTTTGAAGCAACAGGAATTTTAAGCTCAATTGGTGGAATAAAAGAAATGCTGAGTAATCACAAATAGCGTTGCATAACAGCCGGTATATGTTATTGCTGGGTGAGGGTTTGCTATGGTCAGTTCAACTGGTTACCTTGTGGTAACTCGACAAATAAGCGCTTCAAAGACGCAACATCACATACCGGCAACCGTTACCAA
>Ga0209311_1001873_pt1 | contig 16181 bp, 9 predicted proteins | sample AD_UKC045_MetaG_FD_184417 | JGI IMG/M metagenome (GOLD analysis project Ga0209311, IMG submission 184417) | Active sludge microbial communities of municipal wastewater-treating anaerobic digesters from USA - AD_UKC045_MetaG (SPAdes) (version 2) | ecosystem: Engineered > Bioreactor > Anaerobic >... | reverse complement strand
TAAACCTTTTTCTTTCAAATGGTCAAGATAGTATGTGAATTCGTTTTTGCTTTTTGCAAAACAGATTGAATAATCGTTAAGGTTGTTTATTTTTACATTCTCTGATGGATACGATGTTTTTCTTTTGATATAAAACAAAATCATGTTTAATTTGTCGTCGATGGTTCTTGGAACAATTATTCTTGGGTCTTCATTGTTCAACAACTTTTCAATTGAGGCTGTATCCATGTCGAATGTTTCATTGTAAATATCATGCAAAATTCTGATATATCCAGATATTATATGTCTCTTGCCTGAATAGTTTTCTTCGTGTTTTAACATCGCTTCCATTGTCATAGAGGATGTAAATTCTGAGCAAGTCGGACATTTATATTTAACCATGCTCTCTCTTGGTCTTTGAATAGTTGAAGCATCTGTGTTTTTACAAACTATACAGGGAGTTCTTGTGCCGTTCATCGTTATCTCCACGGTCGTTATTTTTAATATCTTAACACAGAATCGCTGATTGGGGAGAACTTTTGAAAGTATATGAATACCAAATCAGCACTTTACAATTTGGTACGGTGGCAGGAATCAGCGTTCTCACTCTACACTGGAGCCGGGAATGAATTCCCGGCAAAGGCAGAGCGGCGATGAATCGCCGCAGTCTAAAGCACCACATTGTTTTTAGCTGTTCTTTAGGCATAGGCAAAAACAATATTATGTATGCCACCTAGCAAATATTAACTCTTTATCAATATATTAGAGGCTATTCACGCATATAAGAGGCTGTATAGAAAACAGCAACGGCTATTTCTGGGGCCGCTAATCAAGATTCAAACTGCGCTTCTGCGTTCATGGTCAGACGAAGAAAGGCATGTCGTGGCCGGGGATAATCATGCGGTATTTGAGGTTGCGGGCGTAAAGGGCGGCGAGGAGCGCGCGGACGCTGGCGCGCCCGGCTTCAGGGTCTGCGTACGCAAGGGGCTTGCCCATGCTCAGGTAGTGGGCATGGCTCATGACGAGGTCTCCGGCGGCGGCGATGGCGAGGTCCCACTGCGGCGCGTCGAATATGTAGCTGCAATGGGGCGTTCCGTGCCCCGGCGTGTTCAGACAGGACATCCATGCGGGCAGCGACGACATTTCCAGAGGTTCGGCTCCGGGGATGCGCGAATCGGGATGAGCGAAAACGCGCGCGTTCGGCAACAGCGCCGGAAGCCGGGGATCAAAATGATCGGCGTGGGAATGTGTAACAAAAAGACTTTTCAAATCTCCGGGGGCAATCCCCAGAGTTTCTAGCGCGGCGAGCGCGGCGGCGACGGATTTTTCGCCTCTCATCTGCGGGTCGGCGCAGATGAATGACAGGTCAACCGCCGCCGGAAACAAGGAATGTCCGCTCTCCTTAATCAGCAGGGAGGTTGAAGCCCCGTTCTGGCCCATGCGGATTTTAATCGCCGCGAGGTCGTCCCACACGGCGTCCGCCTCAGGGGTGGATGTTCCCGCCGCGAACAAAGCCGCCTTCATGTCCGGCGACCCCATCAGGTTTCCATATTTAATCGGAATGATTTCCATTAGTCCGCTCCCGCATCCGGTTCGCCGGCGTCAGAAATCGTCTTTTGCCATTTTTATCAACGGAACGACAATAAAAACGACCGCAACGATGAGAGATGGCGGGAAGACTGCTGCCATCAGCGTCATTCCGCTCTCGACGTACATCCCCGGACTGTTCACCAGCGCGTACGCGAGCATGCCCATGCCGAGGAAATAAACGCTACGGCCCCATGATATGCTTTTCAGCAACCCTATGCCGCCCGCCAGCAGCGCCATGCACGTCATCATCTCCGCCGCTATGTGGAGCGACATCTCCAGCGGCCGCTCCTCGAAAAACGGCACGGTGTTCGTTATCGCAAAATACATCCATATCCAGAACATAAAGATAGAAACGGCTATCGCGTAAAGCCCCGCAATGGTTCTCAATTTCATGGCAGACGCCTCCCGGCGGCGCGCGTCGGCATTCGCAAACTCTACAGCTCCGCGTCCCGCCTGTAATATTTATTGTACTGATCCCGCTGGGATTTCGAAATGAACGGCATCGCAATCCCGAACGCGGCCTTTTCGAGCGCGACGCAAAGCCCGGCTTTCCATCCCGCTCCGGAGAGCGGCCGCGTCTTCTTCTCCGCTCTGATTATCTTCGACATTTCTTCCGCCGATATCTTCTTTTCGTTCACTTCGCTGACTATGCCTTTGCGGTTGAAACCTTTCTGGTATTTGTTCAGCCGGATGGGGCTTTTGAAATCCCTGTAAATCCAGATGAACCAACCCGAAATCCAGTCCATGCCGTTGAGGACGGCGATATAGTGGGAAAGGAAATCGCGCTGGAACTCTTCGGAGAATTTGACGTTTGCGGCGTTTCGGAATCCGAACTTGGCGCAGGCGCCGAACTCGGTGACGATCCACGGTTTGTCAGGGGCGGTCGTGCGGGTCATCTCCAACAGCGGGGCGAGCGACTTCTTTTCTCCGTAGTACCAACCGACGTAACAGTTGACGCAGCAGACGTCGGACGCGCGCCGGGTGGTGTCCGAGATGAACCGGCAGGAGACGTAGGAGGCGAGCCGCGTCGGGTCGAGGGCGCGCGCGAGCTCCATCAACTCTCTCATCAGGCTGTCGCAGCGGGGGTTCTCGACCGGGACTTCGTTGCCGACCGACCACAGGATGACGCAGGGATGATTGAAGTCGCGCGATATCATGTCTCTGGTCATTTTGGCGGCTGTCCCGCGCAGTTTTTCGCTCGCGTAATCCAAATCCCAATATACGGGGATTTCCTCGAAAACCAGAAGGCCCTCCTCGTCCGCCGCGTCGAGCAGAGCCTCGTCGTGCGTGTAGTGAGCCGTCCTCAGCGCGTTGAAACCCAGAGCCTTTATATCCCTGACGTCCCTGCGCCGCCGCTCCGGAGGCATCGACCTCCCGTGCGGGACTTGCTCCTCGTGGAGGCTGACGCCGCGCAGTTTTATCTGTTTGCCGTTAAGCAATAGCTTCGCGCCGTCAGCTTTTATCTCGCGGATTCCCACGCGCGCCGAGAACGGGTCGGCGTCCGAGCCTTCGCGGGGAGTCAGATCGAGTGCGTACAGATGCGGGTCGTCCGGACTCCACAGTCTGGCGTTTTCGACGCTGATGCGGATGCTGCCGACAGGCGACGCGCTTTCCACCGAGCCTGAAGCGACGACCGCGCCGTCTGCGTCCGTCAACCGCCAATCGAAAGGGAACGCGAATTTGCGGGAGTATTCGATCCTCGCGACCGCCCCTCCACCTGCGCTCAGTTCGGTGGTTATCCTGACGGCGTCGAACCGGCGGGGGGACCGAGTGTGAATCTCGACATCCCTGACTATTCCGCCATAGTTGAACCAGTCGAAAACCTCGCCGGGGATCCTTCGTGGAGAGCGGAAATTCTCCACCATCGCGACAAGCCGGTTGACCCTGCCGAAACATTCCGGCGGAGCCTTGAACTCGAACGGGAGGAAACCGCCTTCGTGCTCGCCGAGCGGCGCGCCGTTGAGCCACACGCGGCATAGATAGTTGGCGGCAAGGAAACGGATGTAAATTTCGGTCTCGCGCGCGGGCCTGTCTTCGGGCGCTGAAAAGTCCGTCGCGTACCAGAATGTCCCTTCGTACCGCTCTAACTTGGGGTCGCAGTTCCAGCAGGAGGGGACTTTCGCGGCGCTCCATCCGGGCACGCCCGCGCCGCTGTTCTCCTCGGCGAACCAGCCCTCTTTCTCGCCTATGCGCGAAGGGTCAGGCCTGCCGCGCCACATTCCTCCGATTGATATCTTCATAGCGAATTGTTCTCCGTCCTTAATTTATCCGCCGCTGCCGTTCAGTCCCATCTGCCGGGAAGATAGCGCTCCACAATGGCCTCCGCGTTGCCGCGAAGTATCGATTCCCTGTCCCGCTCCGCCATCCGGATATTGAAGAAATCGCCGTATATCTCGCCGTACCCGCCCATGCCCGCCGGATGGTCGGAGCCGAACAGCAACCTGTCCGCGAACGCCGGGATTCTTTTTTCGAGAGCGGCCATTTCCGGCGTCTCGTGAAACGCTAGGCCTTTAGAAAACGCGAGGAGCCGCAACGCGCCGGGCACGTTGGTCAAATCGCCCAGCGCGGACGGGAACTCTTCCATTATGTCGAACGCGCCGCCGATGTCGGGAAAAAGCATGTGGGAGATGACCAGCGGCATGTCAGGATAAGAGGATATCAGCCGCCTTACATCGCGCGCGGGCATCGACGTTCGGTAAAACTCGTCGAAACCGGTGTGGATAATCAGCGGGCGCTTCATCTCACTGAGCGTCTCATACACCGGCGTCATCCTCTGGTCGAATATCGAGAACTTTTGAACGAATGGGTGGAACTTCATCCCGATGAAACCTTGTTCGGACAGGCATCTGCGGGTTATCCCGGCGCGGTCCGGGTTCTCCGGGTGGAGCGAACCCCAGCCGACGGCTTGCGGCAGTTTGCGGGTCAACTCGAAATTGAAACGGTTCAGCGCGTCCGTCTCGTCCGGCGTGAGAGGATACGCCATGTTGAAGAACCTGCGGGCGCCCCCCGCCTCGATGTCCGCGAGAGCGCCTTCGCAGTCGATATCTGCGGGGACAGGGTGGCCGGGGAAAGCGCGGTGAATCCAACGCATCAGCCCCGCCATCCGCTCCGGCGGGATAATATGGACATGCGCGTCCACAATCCGGCCCGCCGCGCGCGCGTCCGCTCCATGTGTCTCGGTTTTCGTTTTCGCCATACTGTCCGCGTTCCCGCCGCGTTTGCGCGCGCTTCCTATGAATAATACCTTTTCGGGCGCTCTTTCATCAACAACATTCCGAGAAGAGCGCGAACCGCGCGCCTGCCTCGCGCTGTTGCGCGGGAAGCGGCTCCAGCATATAATCAACCTATGATACGGGAACTTGTCGAATTCATTAAAGAAGAGCTTGTCCCGATGCTGGAGAAGAGAAAGAACTGCCGGCACGAAGGCGAGGAAGGCCACAGTTTCTGCGGCAAATGCGGGGCGGACATTCGCGCCGTGACAAGCTGGGAATGCCGGCTCTGCGAGATTCTGGCTGAAAGCACAATCTATCCTGATGAAAAGTGTCCGGACTTCTGCACATCCTGCGGCGCGCCTAAGTTCTCCTTTAGGCCCATTCGAAAAAAACGCTCGAAACCCGGCGCGTGAAAACCCCTCTCCCCGTTTCAACCGGCGGCATCTTATGACTCCTCTCGAACAACACCTTCGCAAGTGGATGGAAAAAGCGGCGGTCGATTTCAACATGATATCCCCCGGCGACCGCGTTCTCATGGCGGTGTCCGGCGGGCGCGACAGCCTTGTTATGACCCGGCTGCTGAGAGGCCCGTTCGTGAGGATGACCCCGGATTTCCACGTCGAATACGCTCACATCGACATCGGCGCCCCCGGCCACGACTCGGAGCCGATCAGAGAATGGTTCTCCCGTTCCGGCCTCGACATCCACATTGTAAAAACCGACATCTTCGCCGAATCGACCGGGCAGAAAAAACGACCCTGTTTCCTGTGCTCCCGCAAGCGCCGCAAGGCCCTTCTGGAAACCGCTCAGTCTCTAGACTGCCGGAAAATCATCCTCGCCCATCACAGGGACGACGCCGTTGAATCGTTCCTTCTCAACTTGTTTTACAACCGGGAGGTTGCCGCCATGCTCCCGGTTCAGGAGCTTTTTAAAGGCGAATACCATTTCATCCGCCCCCTCTACTACATCAGAGACCACACGGTGAAGAAGTTCGCCGACGAGCAAAACATCGCAAGTTTGGAAGCCGGGTGTCCTCACGAGGACGACTCTAAACGCGAGTTCATCAGGTCGATGCTTAAACAGTTGGAAACGCAGAGGCCGACCGCTTCGGACGACCTTTTCGCCGCTCAGTTCAGAGTGAAACCCGACTACCTGCCGGAGGCTCCCGGCGGCGTCATCCCCGATACCCCCCCGCGCATCTGATTCGATTTTCTGAGTTTTTATGAAGAATCCGAGATAACATCAACCCGGCGGCGGGAGGCCCGCGTCGGGATAGACTTCGAACACGATTTGCGAGGTCGCAGTTCTTCCAGCCGCGTCTTTGACGGAAGCGGTCAGGCGCATCGTCCTCACAACATCATTTGAAGCAAGAGGAAAAAGGCTCCTATTGAATTCATATATGCCTGAGCTTGAGATGGTGTCGCCCGATATGGAAAAGTATTGCGAGATATTCTGCGCGGCGGCGGAGTCCATCTTCAAAGTGACCGCGAGGGTGGACGCGTTCGCCGGGCCGGAGCCTGAGAACGCGGCGGTTATCTGAAAATCCTCGCTTCTGAAAGCGATGTCCGAGATCGAGGCGCCATTTTGCGGATTGACAAATGCTAGAGTTGGAGCCGCCGTGGGCGCGGCCGCTCCGCCGCCTCCCCCGCCTCCGCATCCTGAGATAACGGCGGCGACCGCCAAAACCGCGACAACCGCAAGCGCCTTATTCGCCGCCATTGCTCAGAATCACCTCGCACGCGCGCGACGCTTTGACGAAGTATCCCTTCCACGGTTTTAACTCCACCGCCGGGACGTGGGCCCGCCCGTCATACTCGAAAATGGCCGCGCTCACGTATCCCGCCGCTTCCGCCGCCGACAGCGCGTAATCCGTCCCGCCGCACTTGAAAACCACCGAGTCGTCCCACGGAACCGGAGACTCGAACGGATTGCCGATGAGGTTCCAACCGGAGACAAGCGGCGTCGCGACGGTTTGCCCTTCAGCAACCGGCAATCCGAAGAACTCCAATTCGGTGTCCGCCGCCACATGCGCCCAGTAGCCCAGTCCGGCCTGTATGTCCACTTCCGCGCCAGTGTAGAACGCGCCGTCGTAATACTGATAAATATCCACCAGCCGAAGCTTGTCGCCGAGTTGAACCAAAGCCCCGGTCGCTTCCGGCTCCAGCGGCACGCTTATCAGGTTCCATCCGGCCTTGAGCGAGCATGTCTTCGCCACCGACGCCGCGCCGAGCTTTACGATCTCTATCCTGAATCTGGCGGTCGACGACCCCGCCCCCGCCGCGACGTAGGCGTACACGCACTGTTCAGCCATGTTTACTCTCGCCCCTGTCGCGAGGTCGACCAGCGTGAATGTATATTTGTCAATCGGCAACGCGTCGCAATCCCATGCAAGCTCCACCCTTTCGCCGACTTGTTTTGTTTCGACGGCGAAATCCCAAGACTCCGACTGCCCTGCCCTCGCGACGGTCGGCCTGAAATCTGCGGAGTAGTCGCCCGGATTCCGCGCCCAGTTCGATTTGGGGAAATATAGGGAGATGTGCTTGCCGTCCTCGATGTCTCTCATGGCTCGCGGCGGCTTCTCCGCGTCGAGAACGTCGTATTCGGCGGACGCGGCGTTTGACAGCCCGAAATAATTGTTGGAGTCGCGGCGGTCTCCGACAGCGGCGGAAATTTCAACGCGCAATTCCTCGACGGGCCTCACGATGCGGGACAGCGCTCGCGCGCTCTGGTCGAACATCAGCTCCACGTCGTCGTACGCGCGGACGTAGCAACCCGTCTGGGGAGCGATGGTCGAACCGGAATGTCCGGGAACCCACGCGCCGCTCCCTTGGTCGTATGTGTAAAACGTCGGATGTATCAACCCCATTCCGGCGGCGGTGGAAAGGTCGTAAACAGTCCCCGCCTTCCGCACCTGAACCCCGCCCCAGTTGAACGACGCGTCGTATGGCGAGCTTATCTGGTTCCATCCCGGCTTGACGGGAAGCGAATACAACTCGCTTGTCGGAGTCCGCGACGCAGAGTATGAGTAGCTCAACGGGCCGCCGTAAGACTTTATCCAGAAACCGTATCCCGGCTCGATTGCCGCCGGATATCTATACCTGTCCGTGTGCGGGTCGGGCGACGCTTCGGGATTCCACCGGAACACTTTATATTCGCCGTTTCCGAAAATTGAAATCGGGTCAGGATTCGCCGGGGCCGCAGGCAAGCCGATGAAGACCCATTGCATCGCGGGGATGGAACCGGAAATCGACAGAGTGTAATCCACGCTGAAAGTGACGGTCGCCTGAGCAGCGTTGCCACGCGCGTCCACAGCGACGAGTTTATACGTGTAGCGGCCCGCGTAGCGCGAGGAATCCCACGCGCCGAACGTGTAAGAAACAGCGCGGTTGCCGGAGCCGGACGCGACCTGAGTCCAGACGGTCGGGGCGTCTCCGGGGCCGATGTAGAGCGTCCACTGAATGTCGTTGCTGTCGAACGCGGTTCCAACGAGGGCCACGGAGCCGTTTAAGGATTGGTTCGCCGTCGGGCCGGTAATTGAGACGGTCGGGACGTCTGTGTCGACCGCGCCGAGCAATCCGCTCACGCAAGAGAAAGCGCCGCCGGTAGCCAGCCTGTTGCTAGAGCGCTGTCCGACGGAAGAAATGATTTCAAAATTTCCGCCTGCCGCGGCCCCTCCGCCAGCGTTGGCTGCGTCCTGCAATATCTGATAGTTGCCGCCCGTTTTATTCGTTCCGGCAAACGCGGGCGCGCAAACCATCGCCGCCGCTATGACCGCAATCAATGCCCTCAATATCCTGAATCTCACTTATTGCTCCTCTAATAACATATTCCTAAGTTGCTATTTCGCCATTTTACTTTATCTCTCTCTCCAATAATGTTTCCCGCAATACTTTGAACGACCCGATTGAAAAGAAATTAAGATTCCATTTTGATAATCACCATGCCATAACTCTGATTAGGCCTGTGTTACAATAATCATCAAGTCGATGGCCATGCCAAACCGAACCATCGCCGGATCTTACTACAATTTGCGTGTCCGTGATCGCCTCAACGACCGAACCCCAATACTCCCCGCCGCTGCCGCGAAACAATGCCGAAATGGGTTTCCATTCATCTCTGTCAGCGGGGTAACTCCCAGCGCCATAGACGCCCGTGCATCTGATCCATGCCTGAACCATAACCGGAAGCCTGCCGAGGCCATGAGTAAAAGTCTTGGTCTGGCTTAATGATACCGCTGTGTCGGCAGAAGTGTAGTTCGGCAAAAAACCGCCTGCGGCGACCCATGATCCCTCGTTCGTAAGATAGGCTCCCTTATTTGTGTCTATGAGCCGCCCTGCAGTTGTTCCGCCGCCGGTGTATGCGGTTTCGAGATAAAGAACATCATTGTTGTTTGCGACATTTTCGACAATGAATTTTCCAGCCCTGCCGGCTGTGCCTGTTGTTCGGGAGTCAATGCCGTGAGCGGTATTTGTTGTCGTTACCCTGATACCGGCAGAGTCGCCTGAACCGACGCCGTCGTGGGTCACGCGAACAGCGTTATTAGCATTGTCGGCTTTAGTCAAAGAAAATGATGCGGCCATGCCGTCGCCATTAGTGGCTATTTTTATCGCGGTACTGGAATTGGCAGCGTTGTTGATTTCTCCGCATAAGGCTTCGCCGCCTCCGGTGTTGTTTGCCCAAAGCGAGCAGGCCGTGTTTGCGGCGTTGTTGTTTTCGAAGCGCCCGGCGCGGGAAGAGCCGCCGCCGGCGTTGAGCGCATAAACCGTCTGACCGGTATTATTGCCCGGGTTGCTGGTGGTGAAGTACGCGCCGTTGCCGCTTGCGTCGCTGTTATCGACGTGGAGTTTGTCGGCTGGCGAATTTGTGCCGATGCCAACGCTGCCCTCGACAATCAGTCCGTCCGCCGGGGCGGCGCTTGTGCCGGAGTATGTCGCGCCGACCGCCATCGATCCTTCTACATCCAGTTTGTTCGCAGGACTGGTCGTTCCTATGCCCACGTTGCCACCCGGCGATATGTGCAGCCTGCCCATAGCAACGCTTTCTTCGGTTATGTCAAATCCGTTCGCTGTGTCTTTCAAGATGCTCCATTTGGCGGTTCCCCTGTCGGAAAATGTCAACTCTGAAATCTGCGCCGAGCCACTCCCGCTGTCAACAGCTATGACGGAAGACTCGTCGCCCGTTTTTACATGCAGATTATAGCTCGGAGCCGACGTTCCCAACCCGACCTTCCCCGCGTATGTTATCGCCAGCTTTGAATAAAACTGCGGGGTTCCGGACAGCGCGGCTATGAATTCAAACGCCCTGTCCGTCCCGACTGTTCCTTTATTTATGCGCAAGTCGGCGGAAGGCGCGGCTCCGTTCCCGTTCTGCCAAGACAACCCGTCCTCCCACACGTTCCATCCGAGGTTCAGCCCCGACGGCGACCACGATATCACCGATTCCGTGCTGTCGGTCGCGTTCAGCGCCATCCTCCCCGGCGCCGCATGTTGAAACACCACATTGTTTATCGGCAAACTCGACTGTATAACGCCGTTGATATCGACATCGTCGTTGATATTCACGCTGCCAGCGCTGTCGGTAATTGCGCCGCCTGCCAGCGTCAATGCGCCCCCCGCGTTGTCGAATGTTATGTCAGCGTTCGCGCCGCTCATATTTATCACGACGTTGTTCATCGTAAGCGCGCCCGTCATCGCGTCGCCACCCGCGTCTACCCAGTTGTCTGCGGTCGCCGACATGAAACCCGTCGAATCCAACCCGTCAAGCGCGTCAGCGTTCAAGTTCGTCACTTTCGTCGTCGATGCCACAACAAACGGAGCCGTTCCGTCCGCCACGCTCGATGTGAGTTGTCCGGACATCGTGTCCCCGCCGACGTTCACATACGACGCGTCGTGGTTGTGCGTTCCCGCTGCTATGTTCGTCAGCGCCGAGCCATCCCCCGAAAACGCCGTCGCCGTCACTGTTCCCGCATTCGTGATGTCGTTCGTCCCCATATTCAGCGCGCCCGTCATCGCGTCTCCTGCCGCGTCCACCCAGTTATCTGCGGTCGCCGACATGAAATCCGTCGAGTCCAGTCCGTCAAGCGCGTCCGCGTTCAGGTTCGTCACTTTCGTCGTCGATGCCACAACAAACGGAGCCGTTCCAGTTGCCACCGTCGATGTAAGAGCGCCCGTCATCGTGTCCCCGCCGACGTTCACATACGCTGCGTCATGGTTGTGCGTTCCCGCGCTGATATTCGTCAGCGCGCTTCCGTCCCCGACGAAATCCGTTGCGGTCACCGTTCCCGCATTCGTGATGTCGTTCGTCCCCATATTCAGCGCGCCCGTCATCGTATCCCCGCCGATGTCCACCCAGTTGTCTGCGGTCGCCGACATGAAATCCGAAGAGTCAAGCCCGTCCAACGCGTCCACGTTGAGGTTCGTTACTTTGGTTGCTGACGCCACAACAAACGGAGCTGTTCCGGTTGTCACCGTCGATGTAAGCTGCCCCGTCATCGTGTCCCCGCCGACGTTTACATACGATGCGTCGTGGTTGTGAGTTCCCGCTGCTATATTCGTCAGCGCGCTGCCATCTCCGGCGAACGCGGTGGCCGTCACTGTGCCGGCTACTTGCAACGCGCTTGACGGCCCGGTTGTTCCTATCCCCACATATCCAGAGTCTTTCTTTATCGTCAGCCTGTCCCCAGTTCCCAGTTCCTGAACGTAAAAATCATTGTCAATATTCTTCCCCATCCCCCATTTGCCTATTCCTCGATCATAAAAATCTATCGCCGAGTAATAACCGTTTGCCAATCCGGAATCAATGAATATCACGCCGCTTACATCCGCGTCGGCATCTATCCTGACACTCTTTTTAAGATTTATATTCCCCGCGCTGTCGGTGATGCCCCCGCCCGCCAGCGTGATTGAGCCGCCAGCATTGTCGAACACGATATCTCCATTCGCTCCGCTCATATTCAGCGCGGCGTTGTTCATCGTCAGCGCGCCCGTCATTGCGTCGCCCGCCGCATTCACCCAGTTGTCTGCTGTCGCCGACATGAAATCCGAAGAGTCAAGCCCGTCCAGAGCGTCCGCGTTCAGGTTCGTCACTTTCGTCGTCGATGCCACGACGAACGGCGCGGTTCCAGTTGCCACCGTCGATGTAAGCTGCCCCGTCATCGTGTCCCCGCCGACACCCACATAGTTCGAGTCGTGGTTGTGCGTTCCCGCGCTGATGTTTGTGAGCGCGCTACCGTCTCCCACAAAATCCGTCGCAGTAACAGTTCCCGCATCGCTGATATCGTTGCCGCCCATGTTCAACGCGCCCGTCATCGCGTCTCCAGCCGCGTCAACCCAGTTGTCTACGGTCGCCGCCATGAACGCCGTCGAATCCAGCCCGTCCAACGCGTCCGCGTTCAGGTTCGTCACTTTCGTCGTCGATGCCACCACAAACGGAGCCGTTCCATCCGCCACGCTCGATGTGAGTTGCCCCGTCATCGTGTCTCCGCCCGAGTTCACATACGACGCGTCGTGGTTGTGCGTGCCAGCGCTGATATTCGTCAGCGCCGAGCCATCCCCAGAAAACGCGGTGGCCGTAACCGTTCCGACCACTTGCAACGCGGTTGACGGCCCGGTTGTTCCTATTCCAACGTATCCGGTCGTGTTCTTTATCGTCAGCCTGTCCCCGGTCCCCAGTTCCTGTACGTAAAAATCATTGTCGATATTCTTCCCCATCCCCCATTTGCCTATTCCTCGATCATAAAAATCTATCGCCGAGTAATAACCGTTTGCCAATCCGGAATCAATGAACAGCACGCCGCTTACATCCGCGTCGGCATCTATCCTGACACTCTTTTTAAGATTTATATTCCCCGCGCTGTCGGTGATGCCCCCGCCCGCCAGCGTGATTGAGCCGCCAGCATTGTCGAACATGATATCCCCATTCGCTCCGCTCATATTCAGCGCGGCGTTGTTCATCATCAGCGCTCCCGACATCGTGTCCCCGCCTGCGTCCACATACACCGCGTCGTGGTTGTGCGTTCCCGCGCTGATGTTAGTGAGCGCGCTGCCATCTCCCACAAAATCCGTCGCCGTCACCGTCCCCGACGCAGTCACATCTCCAGTGAGCGATAGCGAGCCTGAGATTGTTCCGCCTGTTTTATCCAGCTTATCCGCGTCGAGTTCCTCTATGGCGCTCTGAGCGTTCGTGGCTGAAACGTTCCCCGACGGAGCGAAAATCACATTCGCCGCTTTCGTCTGCACCGAATAAGCCGCGCCCGCGATTCTCTCCCTTGGCGCCAGCGTAGTTCCCTCGACCATCATTTCAAGATACACCGGATTGTCCCAGTTGATAGTCGATAGGTCGCAGCCCGCCGAGCCGATTGAATGCGAGAATACGCCCTTCATGACAGTAACCGTCTGCGCGCCCGTCGAACACAGTTGTAAGCCGCCAGAGGCCGCGTCGAACAGTCTGAACGTTACGCTCTTCGTGCCGTTAACAGCCACGCCGCTCTCCATCAGGTATCCCTGATAGTCTATCAACTGCGGAACAGCCGCCCGCGCCCCTGCCGACGCGCATAAAACCGCTAAAACAACAATAGATATCTTTTTCATAACCTGACTCCTTCCAATTAAACCTTCGCGTCAACCTTTAAATTCCGAATTGCATCATCCGCCCGGTTCTCCCGGCGGCCCCGGTGGCGACTCTTCGACCAGCGAAATCGAAACCGAACCGGCCGCCCCTCCCCGCCTAGCCGTTATCACTGCGGTTCCAGCAGATGAACCTGTCGTATATGTCGCCTCAGCCAGCCCTTCCGAAGTCGTCGCAACCGCGTCGACTTCTCCCGAACTCGCGAGCAATGTCACCATCGTTCCGTCTTTTACCGGATTGAATGCCGAGTCGCGGACTTCCAGATATATCGTCGCGGTGTCCGCCCTGTTCGCTTTTAGTTGAGATTCCGACGCGCGGACTGATATATGCGCCGCTACATCCGTGTGCCTCAAAAACGTGTCCGCGTCGGACACTGTCAGCAGTTTCCATCCCTCGTCGTCCAAGTCGAACACGAATGTCCCTGTATGCGTATATCCCGCCGTCCTTCTGTCCGCGTCCCAGTTGAACATCACGCGCCCCGTGTTCCCGCTCACCGTCGTCGAAACCACAAGATACCGGATATACACCGTCGACTGTTCCATGAATTTGGTGTTCAGCGAATAATCGAGGCGCGAAAGGTCCTCAATCGTATTCACCGGAGAAGAGTACCTGCTTGAAACGCCGTCAATGAATCCTCCGGCGTTCTTATCCCTGTACGCCGCCATGAGCGCGTCAAAATCGATCCTCAGCAGTTCCTCGTCCGTCTTGTCTATGTATTGCACTTCGACTGTCGCGGACACTGCGGATTCCTGCCCGTCATCATCCGCCGCTCTAGCAACTATCTCATACGTCCCGTCCCTCGGAACGAAGGAATATGACCAGAATCCGCCTCCGTTCGCCCTGTTCCACGCCGTTCCGTCGTTCACGCTCACGTCCACTCTTGATATATCGCAACGGGGCGAATCTGCCGTTCCCTCAATGCTCATTCTTCCGTTCGTCAGACGCGATTTGTTCAGTTTCATTCGTCCGCCGAATGTCGGAGCCTGCCTGTTCGCTATTGTCTGCAACGACACGTTTGGCGGCTCGACGTTCTTTTCCATTTCCATCCTGAATTCATATGCGGCCGAGACAGCGCCAGTCTCGTCAACCGCCCAGATTTTAATCGGCCATGTCCCCGCCTTTTCCACCGCCGCCGTGTATGACCAACTCTTTTTTCCGTCCGCCTGATATGTCTCTTCGTCTTCGTCTTCAATCTTTATCATAACTTTTTCGACCGGACCGCATCCGTCTTCGGCAGTCCCGATAAACATCACTTGCATCGGGCCGCATTCGTAGAAATCCAGCGACGGCCTAGAACCCGGAAGTAAGTTCGTTTCATTTGCGGAGACTTTTATGATTCTTGGCGGAGTGGCGCACACAGGCTGCTCCTCGGCAACTTCGGGAACGGAGGGAGCCAAAGCCTCTTCCGACTTAGCTTCCGTCTTCGCTTCCGACGCCGCAAACTGCACCGTGACAGCGGTGGAAACAGATATCTCATACTCTTCTTCTTCCGGTTCGTCCCCCTGCCCCGAAAAACCTTCCTCGGGTTGCGAGGCAACCAGCATCGGGGCAAGGTCTGGCATCTCCGGCGCGGATTCCTCTTCTTGCTTAATCGCATTAAACTGAACGGTTACGACGGTGGAAATGGAAACGACGCTCTCTTCTCCGGATTCTTCCTCTGCTCCGACGGCCGCCGGCGCGGATGTGTCCACGGACTGTTCGATTTGCTGTTGCGCCTCAGGCCGCTTTCGTTCAGGCATGCAGGAATGCGTCGCCATATCAAAATCCGCTACGTCCGCTTCAAACAATGACATTGAGTCGTCCGCGAACAAACCTATCGCTCTTTGCCCGTGAACAAGCGGAAACTTGACCGAGGCGTCGAGCGTAGACGTCAAATAAGCGTCCCCGCTCAGCACATCAACGCACCCTCCGTCTTCCTCGACTTCAACAAACACGGACGCGTTTCTTGCCCGAAACGCCGTGTTTCCGGCCTTGACCACGAACTGCGCGGACGCTTCGCCGCTATCCGCCCGCAACAAAGCGCGACCGGATTCCAAGTTAATAGCGACTGACGCCAACCCGTTCTTTTCTACTAGGTCGAACACGACTTCCGTCATCGGCAGGATATCGACTGCTCCGCCTTTCGCAAAAACCGCAAGAGCGGTCGAATTAGACAATGTTTTCACCGAGTCGCCCGGTTCTATTGCTTCTCCTTCCGCCGCTGCGCGCCAGATCGCTTCCCCCTTTTGCCGTGTCAGCGTTTTCCCTTCTATATTTGCAAGCTTCGCTATCGCGTCCGCCGCGAACGCCGTCCGGGAACACTCCGGCGCTAACGTCAACAGCGCGGCCGCCGCTATCATCGCAGCCAGCCTCGCCCGCCCCCGCATATATAAACGCCTTTGTCTGTTGCTCCCGTTCGTCTTCAATCGCATTTCTCCCGCGCTATCTTACGTAACTGTATTTCAAGCCTATTCTGTTTTCGTTGTGCGCCGCATAGTTGTGGAACCCGTATGTGATCGCTATCTCGCTATCGTTGATGTTGTCCAACAACCTGTAATCCGCCTCCACGCAGTTGCGGTCGTATTCAGTTCCGTTGTAATATCTCTCGAAAGTCAGCCCCACGTCGTTCCACTCTTTCAACTCATACTCTAAACGCGCCCTGTAGAACCGGCTTATAGGCGTCTGGTTCGGATTTCTCTTCTCCTGTCTGAATTGAAATGTTCCAGTCAGCCTGTCCGTCAGCTTCGATGTCGCCTGCGCCTTGAAGTTCGTCCTGAAGTTCAGTTCGCCCTGATA
>Ga0209311_1001861_pt1 | contig 16268 bp, 16 predicted proteins | sample AD_UKC045_MetaG_FD_184417 | JGI IMG/M metagenome (GOLD analysis project Ga0209311, IMG submission 184417) | Active sludge microbial communities of municipal wastewater-treating anaerobic digesters from USA - AD_UKC045_MetaG (SPAdes) (version 2) | ecosystem: Engineered > Bioreactor > Anaerobic >... | reverse complement strand
GCGGCGTGCGCGGCCCCGCTGGACGCCGCCTCCGGGCGCTGGGTGGCAGAGATGCCCGGTCGCGACATCGCGGGCTTCCAGTTCTCTCAACTCTGGTCTCAGGTGGTGCAGCGGGGCGCTCCGATGGCCCGCGCCATTCTCGACGATTTCCGTAACACGCGCCATATCGCGGATTTTTGGAATTCCAGAATAGGGCTTCCTTATGAAGATAAAACGACGTCTCTGACGCGGGACGCGCTCGACGCGTGCGACGGCGACTACGGGCTTGCGCCGCGCGGGTCCGCCTGCACGATGGGCGTGGATCAGGGGGATGAATTACATGTGGTGATTTCCGAACGGCAGCAGGGGATACGGCGGGTCGTGTGGGCGGGCGTTCTTGACGGGTTCGGCGGGTTGCCCGGCCTGATGCGCAATTACGACGTCCGCTCCTGCGTAATTGACGCCATGCCGAACACGCATTCCGCGCGGGACTTCGCCGCGATGTTTCCCGGCAGGGTTTTCCTCTGCCACTACGTGGAATCGGCCCGGGGCGGCCCGAGGTGGAACAGCTCCGAGCGCGCGGTGGCGGTAAACCGGACGGAAGCACTGGACGCTGCGGCCGCCGCATACCGCAGGCTGGAGGTCAGGCTGCCGAAAGCCCCAGTCATCGAAGACCTGTTCAAACCCCAGATGGGGGCGATGGTCAGAAGGCCCATCAGAGATGAAAACGGCGATATCGAGGGGTACGAGTGGGCGAAACGGGGGGCCGACCATTTCCGCCACGCCGATTGCTACGACCAGTTGGCGGGCGCGCGGCGCGGGCGCTCGCTCGGCGACATCCTTTCCGGCGTGCTGGACTCCGGCCCCCGCGAATCGGTCGCATCCTCTCCCACTGATTCTCCGCGCGTCCCTCCGGCGACGAAATCCGCGCGCGCGCCTTCAGACGAGCCTTTCATCAAAAAAGAGATGGAAAACTGGTGATTTTGCCGGTGTTGCGGAAAACCAAAAAATTGAATTGCGAAAAAACGCTCAAGAAAGTGAAATAAATCAATGAGAAATCGCGAATTTCAAAGAAGGGAGATGTGAGCATGAAGACAAGAAAGGAAGCTGAAGAGCGCTCGTGCGGACATCTGGGAGAGATGGCGCAGATGGAGATGGCGGCGAAGCTGTGCGACAGGCACGCGATACACGGCGAACTGCCGGCGGAGGCGCTTGACGCGGCTCTGGCGGACATCGAGCGCGACATAGCGGATTTCGAGAGGTCGCCGACGGGGGATTCGACGCGGAACGCGCTTGTTCTGGGGCTGGCGCGGCGGGTGTTCGTGTCGAGGCTCAGGACGATGGCGGAAAAGGTGAAGGCCGCGAAGGCGGCGGGGACGGGGATAACGGTCGAGCGGCTTCGCTCCTGACCGGTTAGACTCGGCCGGGAGATATCTATGAATTATCCGTTGTTCGACAGGTCGGAAGGGTTTTATCACGCGCTGGCGCTTCTGCCCGACTGGGAGGAGCGGCTGGCCAGACAGCTTGACCTTGAGACGTTCGCCCGCGCGCGCCTCGACGAGGCCGAGCGCATCGTGTTGCGTTTCAGCCAGCTCGGATACACCACGCGCGAAATCGCTTCTTACTACGGCGTCAGCCAGTCCGGGCTTTCGAGGAAACTCAAGCGGATATTCTCGCGCATGGCGGACGCCGCAATCATGCGGGAACGCAGGGAGGAAAGCATAAGGGAGATGCAAAGAATTCTGAGCGTCGGGGAAGACGAGGCGGACGAAGCCGCCTGAACGCCTCGCGCTCCATCACACAAAAGGGGGAAAGAGAATGAAAGCGATGGAAACGATAGGGAATCTTTTTAGGAATAGAAAGGCCGCCGCGAGGGCGGAAGGGCGCGTCGCCGAATACTCCGCGCGCGCCGAAGGAGTAGCGGAGGGCGAAAGCGCGGGCGCGGGAAGCGTCCCGGCGGGCGCGGCGCGCGAGCGCGGCGTCGATTCGCAGATTGCTCGCCAGCGCGGCCCCGGCGGTTTCACGGGCTTCGTCAACCCGGACGAGCTTGCCGCCGGAAAGGGTCTCGAAACGTATGACCGCATGATGACCGACGCGCAGGTGCGCATGGCGGTCAACTACAAAAGGTTCGCCGTGATAAGCGCCGACTGGGACGTGGTTCCCGGCGGCCCCGGCAAGCGAGACGCAGACATCGCCGCGTTCGCCAAACGCTCTCTTGAACTAATGCGCGGCTCCGTCGTTCAGACCGTTTTCGGCGTGATGAACGCTCTGGTCCACGGCTACAGCATTTCCGAAATGGTGTTCAAGCCCGTCGAATCGGGCGAGGACGCGGGCAGATGGCGGATCGACGCGATCAAACCCAAACATCCCCGCGACTATGAGTTCGAGATCGACCCGTTCGGCAACCTGACCGGGCTTGAGCTGATCGACGAGAACGGGCGGCGCTCGAAGCTGCCGCTCTGGAAGTTCGTGGTGTACACCTATCTGCCGGAGTTCAACCGTCCGTGGGGCCGCTCCGACTTGCGCGCAGTCTACAAACACTGGTGGAGCAAGGATTTCCTATTGAAGTGGTGGAACATCTATCTTGAGACGTACGGCGCTCCTACGCGCGTCGGCAAATATCCTGCCGGAGCCACCCCGGAATCCCGTCAGGCCGACCTCAAACGCGTCCTGCGCGACATCGTCAACAATACCGCCATCACCATTCCCGACGACATGGACATTGAGTTCATATCCGCGGCGGGCGACGCGGGCTTCGAGTCCGCCGTCGAGTACCACGACCGCCAGATAGTCAAAGGCATCCTCGGACAGACCCTCACCACCGGCGAAGGCGCTCATTGCGGCTCCTACGCCCTCGGCAGCGTCCACGCCGACACTCTCGAAGACTATGTGTCGTTCCTGCGACGCGACATCGCCGAATCCGTGATGTCCGAACAGGTAATAAGGCGGCTGGTGGACTTCAACTTCGCGGACGTCGAAAGCTACCCGTCGTTCGAATGGCGGCCCAGAAGGGAAAAAGTGGTCCTCGCCTCCGTCTCTGACATCGTAGCCCTGATGGATGCGGGAATCGCCACCGAGGCGGACCGCAATATCCTGCGCGCTAGGGTGGACCTCCCTCCCGATGCCGCTCCTCAAGCCGCCTGATTCGCGCGAAAAACGGGGGAGGGAGAAAAAGGAGGGAAGACGGAGGAAAAAAGAAGTGAAGAAAAAGGCCAAAGAGAAACTTTTGAAAAAGTTTCTCTTTGAATCTCTTCAAAACGTTTCACTGGCCGTCGGGGGAGAATCGCTGACGCGCTTCTCTCCCGACGTCCCATGCAAGACATTTGGAAACAGATTCCTCTTGAAAATCCTTTTCCAATATTTTTTTCCATGACACGCGCCGATGGGGAGAGCGAAGCCTTCCCATCGGCGCTAGCAGGAAAAGTTTTGAAAGGGATATTAAGGGAAAACTTTTTCAAAAGTTTTCCCTTAAATACAGCGCATCTCTTTCCTTATCCGCAATCCCTCATTAAATCAGAGGAAATTGATTTGGCAGTGACATTCGGAGGCGTCGATTATTTCCCGAATTCTGCGTTGTTGGGGTTCGTCTCTTACGCGTTCGAGGATGGAGTAAGGCCTGCCGTCTTCCGTTGTTCCGGCGTTGCGCTCGACGATGAGGCCGGCCACCTGCGCGAATCTGCATCCGCCGGAACCGCAGCACGAAGTGTCCACCACCGCGAACCCGAAAGCCACCAGCGCAGTCCCGAACTCCGTCTCCATCTCCGACTCTTTTTCGATGACGTATCTGCCCGCGATGCTTGTGGTCTCGGAGCCTTCCTCGCTATGGACGTATATGTAGGGCATGGCGGCGTTTCTCCCGCTCATAATAGTATCATCATGAGGACGGCCGAGGCGAAGAACAGAGGGAAAAAGATATGTCGCGCCGCTTTCGCCGGAAGGGCGGCAAGCAGCCGCGCCGCCAGAAGCGAAGAGATCGCGAAACCGACAGCGGCGGCGGCGAACAGCGCCCACGGCGCGCCCTGCATGTCCGCCACATGCGGCCCGGAGGACGACATCCCGCCTTCCACAAAGAACAGCTTAGCCGCGCACAGAGGGACGAACGCGAACGGGACTCCCGCCGCCATGCCTGTCTCATCCTCGTTGAGCACGAGCATATAGACTAAGAACAGGAGGGCGACGAGGGCCTGAATCCATACGACTTCAACATAGCCCGCCCAGAAACCGACGGCCGGCCCCGCGGCCGCGCTCCACATCCAATGCCTTCGCGCCGGGGTCCAGCCTCCCAGCCATCTGACCGCGCCGAACAGCGCCACCGCTCCCACTATGAACCACACCGGCGCCGCGCTGCTGAAAAAACCCGAAAACAACTCGTAAAACAGAGACCCCGCGCCTTTAGCCCATGACGCCGCCGCCATCCCCGCAAGCCCTAGTCCGGGGACGATTAGCGCCGGCTCATATCTGAACCAGCCCCTTTTCAGTCCGTCCCGCGCCGTTGCCACAACCATCAGCCCCGCCGCCGCCAATATCATCGCCTCCGGACTTAAGAAACCGCCCATAACGGCGGATGGAAAATCTGCCGCCTGCCCCGCCGCAATCCCGAACCTCTCCGCCGCGCGCTCCGGCAGCGCGACGAGCGCGGGATTGCCCGTGAACCCGGCGAGCAGTCCGGCGGCGGCGGCGAACGCGAAAACGGCGAACGCCCGCCCCGCCCCAATCGCGCCCGAAAGAACGAACGCCGCCCCGCCCGCCGCCGCGATTATCGCCGCGTGCAAAATCAGCGCCCGCGACGCTCCCGCATCGAACGCTTCTCTGGGAGCCCATCCTCCGCCGGCCTTCTTCTTTTTGCCCTTTTTCTTCTTCGCCGCCATCTCTCCCGCCTCTTTTCCATCAGATATAGTATCAGCGCGCGACAGCTTTTCTTTCCCTCGAAAACTCGCTTGCGCTCTTAATGAATGTGTTCAGAGATTAATTTGTTTGTGTGCGGGGAAACCATTTTTTGCAAAAATAGGTTCCCCGCGCTCCTTCCAAAAAAACTCCCGGTCGCCGGTTTTGTTGAACTTCGTTCATCACAAAACCGGCTTATTCCGCATCTTTCACCAATGCCTATACCCGCTTTTTGCCCATGTTCGAAAAGTTTCGGAAAAGGGGGTTGGGAAAGAACCCTTTTCAAAGGGTTTTTCCCCAATCGCCGAAGGCGAAAACCGATTCTATCGGTTTTTCGTATTTAATCTTATCGCCGCAAGATAAAACAGAACCGGGGCGGCGGCCCACACAACCTGAATGAGCGCCGTTATGTTGTGTCCGTTGAAAAGGAACAACACGGGGTTCCACGGATATTCGATGTAAGACCAGCCGTCGTTCATCGTGCTGGAGAGTTCGACGAGCAGGGCAGACGCTTGGCCCCAGAGCAAGAGAACCGCCAACTCCCGGAGCCTGAAGCTCTGAAAATGCGGCCCGCGGCACAAACCTATGACCAGCCGCGCGCCTATCACGAACAGCAGACCGTCCCACAGCGAATGACATATCAGGAACACGACATAATGCGCGGGCAACGGATTGTGCCAGACGATTATCGGCAACGCAGTGGTTTCCCCGCTCAATATGAATATCGGCGCTTCCCAAAGAGCGCCGAGCAACGCGCCCAGCCAGAAAACCCGCCACATGAAACCGTCTATCCGCCCGCTCCTGAGCATCAGAAACAAAACGACCGGAGACAAATAACCCGCCAGCAGATCGAGATAGTAATAATACTCTTTGAAAAGCTCCATCATCCCCCGCCGCCCTCTGATTTGCTATCCCCTGATACGCTCTACATTATACACCGCCCGCGCGAAACCCAACGCCCTTGCCGCAATGTATCCCTAAGCAATACAGACAATGTCCTCGGATTCACTCTAATTGTTTCTTTCCAAGAACTTCTTAAAATCTGGTAGTTGGAGGAAACCTAAGCTTGCGTAAAGCTTTTGATTCAATCTTTCTTATATTGCTTGGATTTTCATTCATTGATTCTGCTATCGTTTCGCAATCACGCGGTATTCCGTCAATCAATCCAAACCTTAATTCGAGAACACGTCTTTCCTTATTTGTCAACACAACTAGCATTTCTTGAATATGTCTTTTAAGTTGAACCCCAGAATCTTCTATCGGTATGTCATCGCCTTCGAACACGGGGACAACAATCAGTGATGATTTATAGATTGCTTTATGATAATTAAAAAGATCGTCATAAGTTAAAAATTCAATATTATTGTAATTGTTAATCAAGTCAATCAGTTCTTCATTGCTGATATTGTTGTTTTTTCTACCTGCAATAAGCAATATTTTAGGTTTGTAAATTTTAATTCCCGTTTTATTCTCAGTTAATTCCCTATTTGTCTTATCATTCATCAAATTTCTGTAATTAAGGGATTGGTTTATTCCGTTCTGTACTACAGATGAAAAGTTCCAGTGTTTACCTTTCTTTACTAGCGGCGAAACCCCCGGCTTTTTAAGTTCAACTATATCCCAGTACAATGAGCCATACCTCTTCCTGCAAAAATCCACACGGTACATCTGTTCATTTTGAGGTGTGGATAACCACATTTCTCTTTCTAATCTCTCATAGCCATCCATCAAAAGAAATTTTGGGAACAAAGGCAAAGAATTTAGAGACTTCAGGTTCACTTATATTCGCGTTTTCCAATATCATATTTTCATATTTTAGCAAATCTGCCATTTCAACGACGCCAGAAGACACTGTTATTATCTTTGTATTCATAACCCTAACCCTCCTGATAGTATTAACAATTACGGGTTATCATCATCAACGTTACTCACTTGCGAGATGTTATACGATGCTCCTTGTATTCTGTTACTTCAAGTCTCAAAATCCATAAAAGGCCTTATGAACATTGTTTTTTTAGATATTGCCGATTTTTGTAATGCTTTGCTTCGATGTTATCATAATGCTCCCTATTTGGCAAATTGAATGTTTTGTTTTAAGTAACCCGTCTTTTTTGCCAACACGGGAGTAGGGAATTCACTATGGAAAGAAGCCGGTTTTTGCGTTGAACGAAGTTCAGCGAAAACCGGCGTCCGGGAGTTTTTTTGGAAGGGGCGCGGGGAAACCTATTTTTGCAAAAAATGGTTTCCCCGCACACATACGAAAAGCCTTGCGCGCGAGCAGGGCTATTTCTTTTTCTTGTGGGCGTCAGGGGCGGGAGGGCCGGGTTTTTTGAATTTCAGGGTCCAATTCGCATTTCCGGATTCGGCGGGGGTGAACCTTACGGTTATCACTCTGCCTTCCGGCGAAAGCTCCGCTGCTGCCGAGGAGCCTGCGACTTCGGCGACGTCAAACTGGTAAGGCTCCGGCGCGTGGAATGTCAGGGCGTAGTCGAACCCGGCGACGGAGTCTTGAGAGCCGCGCAGTTCGAGCGATGCTTGGTCCCAAGAGACGGAGCGGACGTCTGTTGCGCCCATCGTGATGTGTCTGTTGGTGGCGATGAATTGGGGTCTGTCGAGAGCTTCGACGACAGAGACGACTTGAACGGAATGAGGAGCCAGCCGGACGGCGTGGCCGAATTTCGGGTTTCCGACATATTCGTTTTTCCAGAAATCAAAGACATGGCACTGGGCGTTGGGAGAGAGGCCGAGAGCTGAAAACGGAAGGTGGACGAGGCGGGCTTCGGCTGGTATTGTCGCGCCGTTGTCATCGTTTTCGCCCCAGTTGAAAATGCCGACGATGTGGCGAGGGGAGTCCGGGGCGTCGAGCCGGAGGGATAGGATTTCCGGGAAGTTTTTTGTGAACAGGTCGAGAGGTCGAGCGCCTTTGGGAAAGACGGGGAGAACGGCGCGGGCGATTGCCAGAGCGTCCGGAGTCATATCTGCTGGCGGGTCTGCGATTTCGAGTATCTGGCCTGACAAGGCGACGGCGCTAGCCCACGCGGCGAGCGCGTCCTTCGGCAGCGGGTTTTCTCCCCACCTTTTCGCTGTCTCTTCAGAGCCGGTGTAGATGACGTCCGGGTCGTTGTGCCACAGGATGTTGTTTAGGAATTGCCTGCGAATCATTGAGGAGAAAGCAGGTTTGAAGCCCTGCGCGGCGTAACCGCGTTCTTCGCCGATGCGGGGGGCGGTGTCCAGTCCGGTTCTCATGCCGTCCACCAGCCCGGCGTGGATGCCGACGGGCACGCCGACGGCGAGGATGTAGGCATCAGGCCCGGCGGCGGCGCGCATGGCCTTGAACGCGTCCCTGAATATCTCCGCGCGCGTTCTGCCCTTCGCCGCGTAGTTCCTGCCCAAAAGCGAATAGTAGGTGAAATCGACTTTGATTATGCCGAAGCCCCAATCATGGACGACGCGGGAAATAACCCCGCTCAGCCAAGCGAGGGCTTCCGGGTTTGAGATGTCGAGAGCGCGCTCGTTGGACGGTATGATGGCGGAGCCGATGGCGTCCGGGTCGAGGAACCAGCCGGGGTTGTCGACGCAGACGGGGGAATCGGCGGCAGCCGAGAAAGGGGCGATCCAGATGGAGGGAGTGAGGCCGCGCGCGCGGATCGCGTCCGCCAGCGCCTTCATCCCTCCGGGGAATTTTTCATTCGGCTCCCAGTCGCCCCTGCGCTTCTCCCAGCCCGCGTCGATGTGGAATGCGTTGAGACCGAACGGGGCGAGCTTTTCGGTGGCGGCGTCGAGGTTGTCGAGTATTATCTGTTCGTTGATGCCGGTGGAATATTTGGAGTACCAAGTGTCCCAGAAAGTCGGCACGGGGCGGAGGAGGGAAGAGGGGACGCTGTTTTCCTGCGCTGATGCGCGGGCGAAAACGTCTAGCGCGCCGAGAGGCGCGTCCCAAGCGCCCATGATGAAGAAGGCGTCGGATTCGAGCGCCGTATAAGGGGCCACCCGGTGTGTCGGCGTGAAAGCGGAGCGGGCGTGGAACAGACCCAGTCCGCGCCTGCCGGTGCGCGCGTCCAAAGCAGGCTCGACCGCGCCGCTGCCTGTGGACACCGACCCGAACGCCTCGCGCTGAGACAGGAACCCGGCAACCAAAGCCCGGCCCGACTTCTCGTCGTAGAGAGCTACGCTCCAGTTGCTGTCAGACCCGTCGGCGGCCCGCGTCCTTCTCACCCAGAAATCAAACTCCAGCCTGTGTCCGTTCTCAAGGGCCACCACGTCCGCCGGGTCAAGTCCGAGGAACACTCCCGATTCGCCGTCCCCTGAGTCCACCACAATCGGCGACAGCCTTCTGACCCCGATGGGTTTGTCCGACACGTTCTGCGCCGTGACGCTCATCAGTATGAAAGGCTAGTTGTCGTAAACGCGGAAAGTGTGAACGACGTCAGGGTCGGACCCGGAGCCGGTGGCTGTGACGCTGACGGAGGCTCCTTTGCCGTGCGCGTCTTCGATGTCCTCGAAGAACCAGCCGAGTTTGGCGGCCCCGCGAGTGGAGAGAGTGGATTCCTTGCCGCCTGCCGTGACGACGACCTCCGCGCGAGCGCCCCGCGCGACGGCCTCGCCGTTCGTCCTCGCGATGTCGAACGTCCCGGTCTCCATGTTGTAAATCACGGCAAGCTGCGCGCCCATAGCGAACAGCCGGTTGTCTTTCCTTACCACCGGGGCCGCGCCGGCGCCCGAACTGACAAACAGCGACAATATAATCGCGGCGGCAACGCCAGCCGCCCTGTTCTTCATTGTTTCCATCGTCTTCCACGCTCCCGCGCAACATTATACCGCCTATTCAATGTTTTTTTCTATGAGTTTGCGGGGCAACCGTTTTTTGCAAAAACCGGTTTCCCCGCGCCCCTTCCCCGAAAAACTCTTGGAGAGCCGATTTTGTTGAACTGCGTTCAACACAAAATCGGCTTCTGAACATTCGCGTCCGCGCCGCGTCCCGGTTTGTGAATTTTTTCCTTTACAACCGCGCCGCCGTTCTGATAACATTCATATCGCAACATCAAATTAAAATAACGCTTGTTTAAGGGGGAAAAGAATGGCCATACTTGATGATTTCAAATTAGACGGAAAAGTAGCGGTGGTCACCGGAGCAGGGCGCGGCATCGGGCAGACGGTGGCGGTAGCCCTCGCTGAAGGCGGCGCGAAGATCATCGTCAACGACCTTGACATCGAGCCGGCGAACGAAACGCTCGAACTGGTCAAGAAGGCGGGCAGCGACGGCGTCGCCATCGCGGGCAACGTCGCCTCTAAAGACGACGTGCAGAAGACGGTCAAGACCGCCCTCGACAAGTTCGGCGGGCTGGACATCATGGCGAACATCGCGGGCATCACCCGCGACGGCATGCTCCACAAGATGTCAGAAGATATGTGGGACTTCATAGTGGACGTGAACATGAAAGGCACGTTCTTCTGTTGTCAGGCGGCGATGGCGGCAATGCGCGATCTGGCGAAAGCCGACGGCAAAGAGAAAAAATCCCGCAAAATCATCAACACCTCCTCAGTCGCCGGGCTTTTCGGCAACAAGGGACAGGCCAACTACTCGGCGGCCAAATCCGGCATCGTCGGTCTCACCAAGACGGTCGCCATCGAAGGCCTTATGTTTAACGTGCAGTGCAACTGCGTGGCTCCCGGCTGGATTGACACACGCCTCACCCAGAAAAAACCCGAAGGCTCCGACATCGGAATCCCCGATCAGGACCGCCAGCAGTCCCTGATGTACATGAACTTCATGGGAATCCGCATGGGCGCGCCCATCGACATCGCCCGCGTGGTCTATTTCCTGTCAACCTCCGGCTCCGACTACCTGACCGGAGTGACGCTGAACGTGAGCGGCGGCCTCAAGACCTGAGCCTGCTGTCGCGCGAGCAACCGCGGAGCGCGTTCCGAACCCGGAAGACTCGCTGATTTCGGATTTAAGAAAACCAAAACCGCCCCGGCACAAACCCCGGGGCGGTTTTTTTTATGCGCGCATACGAAGTAATAAACCTGTTCTTATTTGGTTTTGCTCATCGCACACCCACAACAGGGTTGTGGGTGGCGCCCGGCACGATGGGTAAAATTAAATAATTCATCGTATAAAGGATTCATCCATTGTGCCGGGATGCGTAGGCTATTCCGGCTGAGCGCTTTCGCGGAGCCGCTGTTCGAGTTTTTTCTGGCAGATGATGTTGGTGAGGTCGCCCCGCGTGCGTTCGATTATGGGGCGGAACTGGTCCTGTTTTCGGCGCATCGGCAGCACGGCGTCCGTGTGGTCGAACTTCATCAGGATGCCCTGCAGGTCGTCCATCAGGTCCATGAAGGCGATTGATTCGTCGATGCGGTCGTTGCGGAGCAGGTCGAGAATGTGGCGGCGAAGCTCTCCGATGACGTCCGCCATGCCGAGGAGGTAGCCGCGTTCGGTGGCCCCGATGTCCTCGCGCGAGGGCGGTTCCTGTCCTGAGATGAAAGCCAGAGTGAGGGCGGCTTCGGCGTATTCCTGTTGTGCCTCTTCAGCGAAACCGAACCTGCTTTCGAGGGCGGCGAGTTCTACCGCGGCGTCGCGGCCTTTGGCTATCAGCTCGCGGGCTTCGTCGAACCTTCCGCGATGGATGTGGCGCACCGCCTGCACGGAGTCGCGGCGCAACTCCCTTGCCGTCACATACGCCCATTCGCGTTTGCCGTCTATGCCGTCGAAATGGTTTTTGAGGGTTTCTATCTCAGCGTAAAACTTTTCCGTCAGGCTCATTATTGTCTCCTCAATCGCGCGGGCCTCGCGTGTCGCGCTGTCTTGCGGCGCCGCGCCGTGTTCCGCCGATTATACAGTTTTTGCGGAGCTTTGAACAGGAGATTGACGAGTGCGGCGCGGCGGACATATCATTTCGGCGAGAGGCAGCGGGTCTGCCGGAGGGCGGGATGGCGACTATAGGTTTCGCCGGATACGGATTCATGGCAAGGGTCAGGCGCGACGCGTACGCGGCTGCGGGAGGCTCGCGTCCGTCGTTCGCTGCGGACACCGACCCTGCGAGGCGCGCGGAAGCGGAAGCGGCGGGAATGAAAGCGTTCGCTTCCATCGAAGATATGCTGGAGCGAGCGAGGCCGGACGTGGTGGACGTGTGTCTGCCGACGCACCTGCACGCGCCTGCGGTCAGGGCGTCTCTGGAAGCCGGGGCGCATGTGTTCTGCGAGAAACCGCTGTGCGCGAACCCCGCTGAAGCGCGGGCGCTGGCCGCGCTGGCGGCCTCAAGGGGCCGGTTGCTGCTCGTCGGCCACATCCTGCGTTTTTTTCCGGATTACAGGACATTGCTGAACAGTTACAGGAACGGGGATGTCGGAGCGCCGGGAGTGGCGCGCGCGCGCCGGCTGACCAACCGCCCGCCGGAATCGCGCGCATGGTACTGCGACGACGCGCTCTGCGGCGGCGTGATACTCGACCTGATGATTCACGACATAGATTTTGCGCTGCTGGCTCTGGGAGCGCCCGAAAGGGCATTCGCGCGGCGGGCATGCGACCCGGCGTCGGGGCTCGATTTCGCTCTGGCGACTCTTCGGTTCAAGTCCGGGGCCATGGCCCACTTCGAGGCGTGCTGGGCCGCTAACATCGGTTTCAGATACGAGTTCGAGCTTGCGGGAGACCGGGGGCTGCTGCACATCGACAGCGCCTCCAAACCCGCTCTCAAGACTTCGCTTTACGACGGCTGCTCGCGGCTCGAAAACCCGACATCGAAATCTCCGATGGCGCTTCAACTCGAACATTTCTTGGACTGCGTGGAAAACGGGGCGGAACCGTTGATAAACGCGGACGAAGCGGCGCTCGCGGTGGCCGCCGCAGACGCGATAGCGCGCTCCGCGAGGGAAGGAAAGGTTGTCGCCATTGAAACTTAAAGCGGTCATGGCAAGTTTCGCTCACCCGCACGCCAATAGTTACGCGAACTGTCTGGCGCGGCGGGAAGACGTCTCCGTCTGCGGCGTGTACGATGACGATGCGCAACGAGGGAGCGCGGCGGCGAAAAAGCTGGGCGCGGCTTACGACGACAATCTGCCGGAGCTGCTCGACCGGCTGAAACCTGACTTCGCGGTGATATGCTCTGAAAACGCGGCGCACCGCAGGGACGCTGAAGCGTGCGCCGCCGCCGGAGTCCACGCGCTCTGCGAAAAACCTATCGCGCACACGCTGGAAGACGCGCGGGCGATGATGGCTGCGTTCGAGCGCGCGGGGCGGATTCTATCCGTCGCGTTCCCTGTCAGGTATTCCCCGCCGGTGGCGAGGTTGAGGGAAAAAGTCATGGGCGGGGAGATAGGCCTTCCGATGGCCGCCTCCTGCACGAATCACGGACGCATGCCTCCCGGCTGGTTCCTCGACGCCTCTATGTCCGGAGGCGGCGCGGTTATCGACCACACTGTCCACGTGGCGGATGTCCTGCGCTGGATTCTTGCCGCCGACGCCGTCGAGGTGTTCGCGGAAGTCGGAAACTCTCTCCTGCATCCGGGGTTGGGGCTGGACGACGCGGGCCTGCTGTCCGTGAAGTTCGAAGGGGGCTTTTTCGCGACTATCGACACGAGCTGGTCGCGCCCGAAATCGTTCCCGACGTGGGGGGACGTGACGATAAATATATTTGGAGACGCGGGAGCGATCGAGCTTGACGCGTTCGCGCAGAACGCGCTTTGCAGCGACGACCGGGCGGGGATGACGGTGTGGAAGGGATGGGGCGACAACATGGACGCGTTGCTTATCGACGACTTCGTCCGCGCGGTCCGCTGCGGCGGCCCGGCTCCCGTGCCCGCTATCGACGGCCTAAAAGCTCTCGAAATCGCTCTCGCCGCCTACGAATCCGCCCGCCGCGTCGCGCCTGTCGCTTTGCCGCTCTAAAGGCGGGGAGTTAAGGGAAAACTTTTGAAAATGTTTTCCCTTAAACCCTTTTAAAACATTTCCTTCTTGCGGCGAAGCGGAGGCGTTCGCGCCTTCGCTCGGCGGCTCTCATGTGAAAATATATCTGGAAAATTTTTAAGGCAATGTCTTTATCCTGTATGTCGCTGATAATCAGGATGTCGTTTTTGTAGGGACGATTCACGAATCGAGCGTGAACGAGGGCGCATACTGTTTCGCATGTGACGGCAGTTCGAGTCGACGATTCAACCCGGATTCGTCAATAGGAAACAAGGCCTTGTAAATATCAACGAAAACATCGCAATGTTCTAAAAAGCGATCAAACAAAAAGAGGCGAAAATTTTGGAAAAGGATTTTCCCCAATCGCCGAAAGCAAAAAACGATTCATTCGGTTTTAGGGTTCATATCGGGACGCCAAAATCCAGTTTACCGCGAATCGAGCGCCCCGGCGTCTATCTTCCTCACCATATCCATCGTCAATTGCAATGAGACGGCCAGCGATTCCGGCCTCACGTGCTCGATGGTGTCATAGCGGGTGTGATAGTTCGGAACCAGCCTGCTGACGTCCTGACAGACTATGGTGGTGGAAGGGATTCCGGCAAGCGAGAACGGGGTGGCGTCCGACGCGCCGAGCGGAATGAGCGTGGTCTTGATCGGGAAGCCTCGGCTCGCGGCGGCTTCCTGCGCTAGCTTCACCAGCGCGGGGTCGTGCTTAGCCCCCGTGCAGATTTCCCGCGTCATCACCGCCAGAAACTTCTCGTCATATATTCCGTCGAGGAAAATCCCGTATGTCGGGATTTCCTTGAGCTTGGCTTTGTTGTCGGAAACGTACCTTTTCGCGCCGCGCAGTCCGGCCTCCTCGGAGGACATGCCGATCAGGACGACTTCGGTGTTCTTCAGCGGGTCGCCCGCCGACTTTTCATCTTTGAGCATCTTTCCCAGCGCCGACGCCACGGCGACTCCCGCCATGTCGTCCATAGCCCCCGGAACCGGCTTGTACGTGTGAAACACAAAGAAAAGAGCCACCACCGGCGCCAGCCCCAGCGCGACATAGCCGACTATGTTATAGACCTGCGCCGAAGGGTCCCCGGCGTACATCGCAACCGTCTTCGCGATGCTTCCGAAGAACAACGTCAGCACGCCGACTATCCCAACGATCATAACCGGGATCGCCGCATTTTTCAGAACCAGCCAGATGTTAAACTCGTACGCCGAATCCATATGCCCGCAGACTATCACCCGCCGCTTCACTTTTCCCTTGGGCTTTATCGTTCCTATTATGCTCTCGCCGTCCGCTTTCGGGAAAAGAAAGTCCACGAATTCCTTGTAGCGGACGAATTCGAACAGGAGCAGAGCGGTTCCGAGCGCGGACAGCGCCAGCGCCAACTGAGGATAGAACCAATACGCCGCCACGCCACCCATGTACAGCAGCACGGCAAACGGCATGAAACCCAGAAACGCGTAAGGGCTGCACCTGAATTTATGCTTCTCCACCTTGTCGCACACCGGCTTCCATTCCTTGACGAGCATGTCGCCAAGCATCCTTTCCTTCGGCCCGCATGGGGGCCTCGGCCCTATTTCATCCACAACCTTCCTAATCATGTCGTGCATGTAGCTTTTATATTTGTCGGCAAGCATCGGCGTCAGCGCCCTTCCCCGCCCCGGACTCGGCCGCCCGGAACTTGATGTAGTCCCAAACATTATTCAGCCGAACGCCGGGTTTTTCAACCCGATGCCCGAAACGAATACCGCCCTGTTTCGCTCGCTTTCTCCCCGCCATCCGCGCGGCTCCGGTGTGGACATCTTTTTAATTGTGTGAGATGCTATGCGTAAAGCTATATTTAAAAGAGTAATTTTCCGGGTTTCCCAGTAGAAATCCGGTCAGGCAGGATATGTTCCGGGCGCGCTCAACCGGCATTTCCTAAAGCTACGGCGCGTCGCGGGGCGACTAAGGCGGTGTGTTATGCCGGAACCCGGCGATCCTGATTTCTTTGAGTTCCTCGCCCTGAACAACATGCTTATGTACATGGCAGAAACGGAAGACGAGGACATGGGCGCCCCGCGCAGCCGGACCGAAAAGCCGCCAATCGCGGCAGACCCTTCCATCGGCGGTTGCGTCCTCTTCGCCGCCGCCGCCGTCATCCTCCTTATCATCATAATAGCCGCCTTCTAAAAGCCGTCGCAAGGATTCGGGCGGACACGGCCTCCGGCGGCCAAAGAGAAACTTTTGAAAAAGTTTCTCTTTGGATTCTCTTCAAAACGTTTCAATGGTCGTCGGCAGCAGAATCGCTGCCGCGATTCCCTCCCGACGCCCCATGTAAAATCGTAATCGTAGGGGCGGGGCTTGCCCCCGCCCTTTTAACATTTCGGGCGACCGCAAGGGTCGCCCCTACGGTTGCGGTTACGCAACGCATGATATGAAATCGTTTATGTGCAAGATTCCTCATAAAACCCCTTTCCCAATATCTTTTCCCATGATACGCGCCGATGGGGAGAGCGA
>Ga0209311_1001853_pt1 | contig 16316 bp, 9 predicted proteins | sample AD_UKC045_MetaG_FD_184417 | JGI IMG/M metagenome (GOLD analysis project Ga0209311, IMG submission 184417) | Active sludge microbial communities of municipal wastewater-treating anaerobic digesters from USA - AD_UKC045_MetaG (SPAdes) (version 2) | ecosystem: Engineered > Bioreactor > Anaerobic >... | reverse complement strand
CCCGGGAGGCGCTCGAAGCGCTGCAGCTCAAAAGACTCCAGCAGGTCGCCTCGCGGGTGTATCATAACGTCGGTTTTTACAAAAAGTCCTTCGACAGGGCGGGCGTGACGCCGGAGAGCCTGAAAACCCTCGATGATCTGAAGCGTTTTCCTTTTACCACCAAGCAGGATTTGCGGGACAATTATCCCTTCGGGCTTTTTGCCGCGCCGATGAGCAATGTCGTGCGCCTGCACGCCTCGTCCGGCACAACCGGCGCATCCACCGTGGTCGGCTACACGAAACGCGACATCGACACCTGGGCGGAGCTCATGGGACGCTGCTTTGTGGCCGCGGGCCTCACCAAGAACGACGTCATTCACAACGCTTACGGCTACGGCCTGTTCACCGGGGGTCTGGGCGCTCATTACGGCGCGGAAAAAATCGGCGCCAGCGTCGTGCCGATGTCCGGGGGCAACACCAAACGCCAGATCATGATTCTGCAGGACTTTCGTCCCACCGCCATCTGCTGCACGCCTTCCTACGCGCTGAACCTGGCGGAGCAGGGCCGCGCCATGGGCGTGGACATGCGCTCTCTGGCGCTTCGCGTCGGCGTTTTCGGCGCGGAGCCCTGGAGCGAACAAATGCGGGACGAAATCGAAAAAGCAATGAACCTCAAGGCCTTCAACATCTACGGCCTGTCGGAAATCATGGGGCCGGGCGTGGCCATGGAATGCGACGAGGCGCGCGACGGCATGCATATCTTTGAGGATCATTTTCTCGTTGAAACGATCGATCCCAAAACGGGAGACGTTCTGCCGCCCGGCTCCGAGGGCGAACTGGTTTTCACCACGCTGACCAAAGAGGCTTTCCCTCTGATCCGCTACCGGACGCGCGACATCTCCCGCCTGAATCCGGCGTCCTGCCGCTGTGGACGGACGCATTACCGCATGGGGCGCGTCATGGGCCGCAGCGACGACATGCTGATCATCCGCGGCGTCAATGTCTTCCCCTCGCAAATTGAAGCGGTGCTGGTCGGCATTGAGGGATTGGAGCCGCATTACCAGCTGATCGTGGACCGGGAAGGAACGCTGGACACGCTGGAAGTCCAGGTGGAATTGACGGAAAAGCAATTCGACGGCGCCGATGAAGTCAAAGGGCTGCAGCGGCTGGAAAATCAACTAAAAAAGGACATGAAGGATTATCTGGGCATCACCGCCAAGATCAAACTGGTCGAGCCCAAAACCATCCAGCGCTCCGACGGCAAAGCCAGCCGCGTGATCGATCGACGAAAATTGTGATTGGTAAATCGTGGATGGTGCCCCTCCCCCCGACTTCTCGAGGACAGGCTCCGGACAAGCTACGCTCGGGGTGAAAAGATTGATTGTCATGGTGAGCCAGTCGAACCATGGCACGCTGTTCATGGTCCTCTGCGGGGAACGGTTTGAAACCGTTCCCTACACATCACCATCCACCATCCACCATCTCTGTCACCCCGAGCCCGTCGAGGGGCGCCATCCACCATTCACTAACCACCATTCACTATTAACGATTCTTCACTTCCCGGACAATCCGGGCTGCGTCTTCGTAGCAGCTTTTGCCGAAAGGCATGATCAGGTAAAGGCCGGAAGCCTCCGCGGCAATTCCTGCGGCAAGCTCGCAGGCCCGATCCAGGCCGTAGCGGCGCTGGTCCTGGGCCGATTCGTACCGGTCAAACCCCGCCGCAACTTCCGGAGGAACGGCAATGCCCGGAATCCGGCCGCCGGCCAGAAATTGTGCGTTGCGACGGCTCGTAAGCGGCATAACACCGGGGAAAAGGCGGATCGGCAATCCCGCCAGGGCGCCTTGCAGCCTGTGAAAATCGTCCAGCGTAAAGACCGGCTGGGAAAACACGAACTCGGCGCCTGCGTCAATCTTGGCTCTGAGCCACTTGATCTGCGGCGGGATGGGCCGGGCAATCGCGCAGCCGGCGCAGAAATCCGGCGGATCGGCCAGCCCCTCGCCGTTGATGATCCGGCCTTCGCGCAAACCGCGGAGAAGCCGCAGCAGTTCCACCGATGAGCGCACATCCGTCACGCGCTGCGCCAGATTGCCCAGATGCCCCATGGACGGCGCGTCACCCGTCACGGCCAAAAGCCCCCGGAGCCCCAGATCCCAGCAGCCGATAAGCGAGGAGTGCAGGCGCATCAGGTTGGACTGCGTTACGCCCAGGTGGCAGATCGAGGGAACGTCCAGAGCGGATTGAAGGCGGGCGGCGGTGACCATCGCGTCGCGCCCGACCGTAGCGCCGGGATTGTCCGGCACGTCGAACATATCCGCTCCCGCTTCGGCCACAACGGCCGCGCCCCGCACGATTTCATCGAGCGATCGCGTTCGCTCGGCGCGGATTTCCACGCTGATCAGAAAACGTTTGTCCGCCACGAGCGCGCGGACGGGGTTCGCGGCCGCGGCTGCCGTTGCGACAACGGCAGGCAGCGGCATGGCGACTGCGGCCGGACGCGGACGCGGTGCAACCGCCCGGCCACCCAGCGCTTCGGACAATTTGCGGATGTGGTCCGGCGTGGTGCCGCAGCAACCGCCGATCACCGCCACGCCGGTGCCGGCAAGTTCAAACGCAAACGCGGCGAAATCGTCCGGCGAAAATTCGTAGGTGACGGCGCCGCGTTCGATTTGCGGATGGCCGGCGTTGGCCGAGGCGGTAACGGGCCAATCGGTTTGCGCCGCAAGATAGGCGGCCACGCGGACGATTTCGTTCGGATGGCGGCAGTTGGTGCCCACGGCGGCGACATTTGCCAGGCGCGCCTCCGCGAGCAGACGGTCCACGCGTTCCCATCTCTGCCCTCCCCCGCCGGTGTTGCCGATCTGGAAAATGACGGGCCGTCCCGTCGCGGCAGCGGCGGCCAGAGCGGCTTTGGCTTCACGCGGCTCCACAAACGTCTCCAGCAGCAGCGCATCGGCTTCGACAAGCGCAAGGCACTGTCTCCGGTAGATCTCCTCCAGCGCCCCGTCCGGATAGTCCTCCAGGCGAAGCCCCAGCCCCAGCGGCCCGATCGAAGCCCAGACCAGGCACTCCGAGCCGCCCGCCTCTCTGGCCAGGGTTACCCCCACGCAGTTCACGTCGTCGCACAAATCGCCCGCGCCCGCTTCACCCAGGATCAGCGCATTGGCCGCAAACGTATTGGTCACGAGAATCTGCGACCCCGCATCCCGATAAGCGGCGTGCAGGTTCCGGACCAGCGTCGGCTCGCGGAGGTTGAGCAGTTCCACCGGTTCATCGTTTCTGCCGCCGGCTTTGCGCAGGCAGGTTCCGATCGCCCCGCTGCCGACAAGTACCGTTCGCCCCAGTTCGTTCATCAGGGGATGCGTCATGGATATCTTTCTCCTGTCGTTCTCAGTAGTGGATATTCCGTTTCGTCTAGCCCATCCAGTGAGGCCGGTCGGCGATCCATGCCGCCACCTCCCCGGCAAGCCACTCTTCAATCTCCCGGACCATGTAGAAAGCAGGCCTCAGGAGCGCATCGTCCCGGGCAATCTTTCCCTCGTCTGCGGCAATCTTCGCCAGCGCCGTGCCGGGATAAATGCGAATCCCCCGCGAGACTTTTCCCGAATCCAGAGACAGCGAATCGGCAAAACGGAGGCTCTCCATCACCGATTCCCGGGTTTCGCCGGGTCCGCCCAGGAGAAGAAACCCCATCTGACGGATGCCGTGGCGGGCAAGCACTTCAGAGGTCCTGTGGACTTCTTCGGGGCTGAACCGCTTGTTCAGCGCTTTCAGGATTCTTGCGCTGCCGCTTTCAAACCCCAGGCTGACTTCACAACAGCCCGCTTCCGCCATGAGCCCGATGAGTTCCTCATCGACAGTCCCGGGATAAAAAATACATCGCCATTGGATATCGAGGCCCTCGCGGATAATCAGCCGGCAGATTTCCTTTGCATAGGACGCGGGCAAATTGAAGGTGTTGTCAACAAAATAGAACTGGCGGAATCCGGCTTGTACCAGCATCTTCAGCTCCCGGACCGCTTGCTCCGGCGGCCGCTTCCGGAGAGTCCGCCCTTCAATGACGGCCGTGGAGCAGTAGCTGCAATTCATGGGACAGCCGCGCCTGGTCTGAAACGGCATCCAGAGATTCCGGTCATAAGCCGTCAGAAAATGATGGACGCCGGAAACCGGCAGGCAGCCGAGGTCCCGGATAAACGCCCGTTCGCCCTGCAGTCCGCGGCCCTGCAGATAGAGGCCGGGCAACCCTGCCGGATCCTCTCCCTTCGCCAGCCTCGCCAGTAGCTCGGGGAAAGCCGCCTCGCCTTCGCCCTGAATGCCCATGTCCGCTTCCAGATAGTCCAGCACCGCCTGCGGAAAGATGCTGTACCCCGCGCCTCCGAGCACAATCGGCGCTCCGGAAAGATTGCGGCATTCCCGGACGAGGCCGCGAACCTCGTCGAGCAGAAATCTCGCGGCCTGCATAACCTGGTCGTCGATATTCCGCACGGAGATACCGATGATTTCGGGCTGAAACGATTCGACCGCCTGGCGCACGGGCGCCAGGCGGTCCGCATGGGACATCAGATCGAGCAGGCGCACATCGTGGCCGGATTCCTGCGTGGCGGCGGCCACATAATTCAGGCCCAGCGGCGCGGGCAGAATATTGATTTTTTCCGTATTGGCGGAAATAAGCAGAACGCGCATATTTCTTTCCATTTCAAAAGAAATGATGTCCGGCGGCAGCATTACCTCTTCAGTGAAGGGCGTTCGCAGGCGCAGGGAATGGCCGCTACTCGGTAATCCCCTTCTGCGTCATAACCTGCGCATTGGTGAAAAATGCCATGCCGGTTTTCAGCCTCCGGAATCCGAACTTTTCGTAAAACCGTTCTCTGCCCGCCGCCGCATAAAGAATCACATTGCAGCCGGGAAGCCTCTCGAGAATCTTCTGCACGATCAGCGTGCCGACGCCCTGTCGCTGAAACTCGGGAACGACAGCAATATCGTAAAGGACCGCCTGGTAAACACCGTCCGCGAGAGCCCGACCGAATCCGATCATCCGGCCTGCCTGATAAGCAAAGACCGTCGTGTGGCTTGCGGCAAATGCCCTGCGGTGTTCGTCAGGCTCATGATAACTCATGCCGACGCTTTTCAACGTCTGAGCCACATCCTTCCAATCCACACCGGTCATGTCGTATCGGATTTCCATTTCCTTTTCTTTCACAAAATGTTCTCGTGTTTGAGAGCGTACCACTTCCCTGAAGAATATGCAAAGATCGCCCTGTGCATTAAAGAAGGAGTCAAGGTCTGCCTTAGACCTTTGATGCCCAGTTCTATTTGCTATAATTCTTTCTGTAATTTGCAATATCAAAAGCCGCACCGATTTCAACGAGCTTTTTCCCGTTGTCTCGCCCCTTGAACTTTTTCACCATCCACCAATTACATTTTCCTTGCATTGATATAATAAAATTGTAAGATGTCGAAAATCATGATGTTCTCATAATACCAATTGGAAACGGGCGAAGAATCATCATGCGCAAGATTGAGGATCAAAATCAGGAATTCAAACAGGTCTGGAATGATAACTGTCTGAAGACCATTTGCGCGTTTGCCAATACCACCGGGGGGAAACTCTACATCGGCATTGACGACGAAGGAAACGCCACCGGCGTGAAAGACGCCGCCCGCTATCTGGATGACATACCCAACAAGACCAAAGACATTTTAGGCATTACGCCCGCCGTCAAGATCAAAAAGAAAGCAGGCAAAGAGATTATTGAAATATCGGTAGAGCCGTCTTCCGCGCCGATTTCGTATCATGGCCGGTTCTTTACCCGCAGCGGCAGCTCGTCGATTGAAATCAAGGGCCATGAACTGGTGGAAATGCTGATGCGCAAATCCGGCCGTTCCTGGGACGGATTTATTGAAGAAGATGCAACGCTCAAAGACATCGACACCGCCGCCGTCAATAAATTCCGGAAGCTGGCTACTAAAAAAATCCCCGTCATTGCAAAAGAAAAAAATGTTACGGCCATCTTACAGAAATTAAACCTCCTGAAGCGCGGCAAACTACGCCGCGCCGCTCTTTTGCTTTTCGGCAAAAATCCGAAGAAGTTCTACATCACCGCCTACATCAAGATCGGCAAGTTTATCAGCGCGACCGACCTGATCAGCACGGACGATATTGAAGGGAATATTTTTGATCAGGTGGACCGGGCCATAGAAATGTTGCGCGTCAAATATCTGCTTTCCAACATCACGTATGAAGGCATTTACCGTAAAGACAACATGGAATATCCCGAAGAAGCCCTGCGGGAAGCCATCATCAACGCGGTGATTCACCGTAATTACATGGGAGCGCACACACAGCTTCGGATTGACCCCGACAGCCTGAACCTCTGGAATGAAGGAACGTTGCCGCCCGATATCAAAATCGACGATTTGAAAAAATGGCATCTGTCCCGCCCGCGCAATGAGTTTCTGGCCGACGCTTTTTTCAAAGCGGGCATGATTGAGGCCTGGGGCCGCGGCACGATTAAGATCGTTGATGAATGCAAGAAAGCCGGACTGCCGGAACCGGAATTCCGCCAAGAGTTCGGCGGCCTATCCGTACGCTTCCGGAAAGCGGATAAGGCCCATGAAAGGGCCCAGGTCGAGGACCAAGTCGGGACCAAGTCAAAACAGCACCGGGTGCAAATTGGAAGGCAGCTAGAGTCGCAGCCAGAGTCACGGCCAGAGTCACGGCCAGAGTCTCTAGATATCAGGATTATTCGACGCCTTGTTCCTACGCCTTTGAGCAAAGCAGAATTGTCTGCATTGCTTGGGCAGAAAGAAATATCCGGCCAATTAAACAAGATTATTCGTGAACTGTTACAAAAGAAAGTAATTGAATATACGATTCCCGATAAGCCCAACAGCCGCATGCAAAAATACCTGCTTACCGATAAAGGCCGGAAGATTTTGGTCACGATACAAGGAGATAAAAAGTAAAAACGTGATCGCACGCGTTGGGCCCGCTAAAGGTAGTTACTGGAAGATAGAAATCTAAATGTACCTGTGCCATTAATTTATATACCAAAGAGTTATTCGATTATGTGATTTTAAAGGTGCCTCAGATAAGAAACTTGACATGAATAAAAAACAAAAACTTGAATTAACCTGGATTGGGAAGGAAAACCGGCCGCGGCTGGAGCCGCGGATTTTACTGGAAGAACCGAAGAAATCGTATCATGCGCTTCACCGGGTGAGCGGTAAAGATATTTTCGACAATCAGTTGATCTTCGGCGACAACCTGCTGGCATTAAAGGCACTGGAGTCGGAATATGCCGGAAAGGTGAAGTGCGTATTCATCGATCCGCCTTACAATACAGGCAGCGCTTTTACTCATTATGATGATGGGGTGGAGCATTCCATCTGGTTGTCGCTCATGCGTGATCGGCTGGAGATTATACGGCGATTATTGTCAGAGAATGGTTCTCTCTGGATTACGATTGACGATAACGAGGCGCATTACCTGAAGGTCTTGTGTGATGAAGTCTTCGGGCGCGGAAACTTCATGACCAACGTAGTTTGGCAAAAAAGAACATCGCCGGATAACAGGCTTAGATTGGGTGATGCGCATGATAGCATTTTGGTATTCCGAAAAAACAAATTCTCTGGAAATGAATCATTTAACCAATTGCCTGTTACTGATTGTCGAACAAAGGATTTTAAAAATCCTGATAATGACCCAAGAGGACCTTGGGCTTCGACTGATTTCACTGGCATGACAGGTCATGCTACGCCAAATCAATTTTATACAATTACTTCTCCAAACGGCACTATGCATCCTCCGCCCGATGGCAGATGTTGGGCATTATCGGAAGAAACTTTTAAAAAATATTTAGCAGAGAATCGAGTTTGGTTCGGCAAAGATGGCAAGGCGAGACCGAGATTAAAACGATTTCTAAATGAGCTTGAAGGACAAAATTCATGGTCATGGTGGCCGAACACTGAAGTTGGACATAATCAAGAAGCCAAGAAAGAAGTTGTTGCTCTTTTTGGCGCTAACTCCACATTTGATACACCAAAACCTGAACGCCTATTGCAGAGAGTTCTAACTATCGCCACCAACCCCGGCGACCTTGTCCTTGACTCTTTCGCCGGTTCCGGGACCACCGGCGCAGTGGCGCACAAGATGGGACGGCGTTGGATCATGGTGGAGCTGGGCGACCATTGTCACACACACATTATCCCGCGTTTAAAAAAGGTGATCGATGGCGAAGATTCAGGCGGCATTACCAAAGCGGTTAAATGGAAAGGCGGTGGCGGATTCCGCTATTACCGCCTTGCGCCTTCCCTTCTGGAAAAAGACAAATGGGGAAACTGGGTCATCAACAAAACTTATAACGCCGCCATGCTGGCGGAAGCGCTCTGCAAGCTGGAAGGTTTTACGTATGCACCCAGCGATACCGTTTATTGGCAGCACGGCTACTCCACGGAGCGGGATTTTCTTTATGTGACGACCGCCAATCTCACGCACCAGCAGCTTTTGCAGCTCTCCGACGAGGTCGGACCGGACCGCGCGCTGCTGGTGCTCTGCACGGCTTTCCGCGGCAAGGGCGAATATCCTAATCTGACCGTCAAAAAGATTCCCCGGCAGGTGCTTTCCCGCTGTGAGTGGGGTCATGACGACTACAGCCTGCAAGTGGAAAATCTGCCCCAAGCACCGCCCAAAGCCGGGCAGCAGAGTCTTTTCACCGAGGAGGAATCATGAAGGCAAAGCCATCCGAAAGAAGGCTGAAAAACAAGCCGGCGATTTACGATCGCATTTTGCGCATTCTGGAATCCGCCCGAAGTTCCGTTACGCGATCCGTCAACACATCACAGGTTGTGGCCAACTGGCTTATTGGCAGGGAGATTGTGGAAGAAGAGCAACAAGGAAAGGTCAGGGCCGGCTATGGAGAATTATTGATAACAGCATTGGCTGAGCAATTCAAGGGCGATGGGATCGCCGGTTATTCCGTGCAGAATCTGCGATATATGCGTCAGTTTTATTTAACGTATTCCGAACTGATTGCCATTCCAACAATTCGCCACGCACTGCGTGGCAAATCTTCTAAAACGGATGTTCCCCATGCCGAAAAAAACGACCAGCGGAAAGCGGATGGCGAAACTTATTTCGCCGCCTCTCAGATTCACCACGCAACGCGTGGCGAATCCTGGAGGCCCGGCCTTCTGCATCCCAACCTTTCCTGGACGCATTACCGCACACTGCTGCGCGTGGATAAGCCGGAAGCCCGCGCCTTCTACGAGGTTGAAGCGATCCGGAACAACTGGGCGGCCCGTGAACTGGAACGCCAGATCAACAGTTTGCTTTATGAACGCCTTGCGCTCAGCAAGGACAAAAAAGGACTGATGCGACTGGCCGCAAAAGGCCAGGAAATTCAGAAATCCGCCGATATTTTCAAAGACCCGGTGGTCATGGAGTTTCTGGGTCTTCCGGCATCGCCGAAATTGACGGAGTCGGCGCTGGAGCAGGCGCTGATTGACAATTTACAGGTATTCCTGCTGGAGCTGGGCAGGGGGTTCGCCTTTGTCGCCCGCCAGCAAAGAATTACGCTTGACAGCGACCACTTTTACATCGATCTGGTTTTCTACCACACCATTCTCAAATGCTACGTCTTAATCGATTTGAAAGTCGGCAAGTTGACCCACAACGATCTGGGCCAGATTCAGCTCTATGTAAATTATTTCGATAAGGAACGCCGGGCTGCCGACGACAATCCTTCCCTGGGGCTGATTCTTTGTACGGACAAAAACGACGCCGTTGTCAGATATACGCTGGGTGAAAACCGGCAGGATAAAATCTTTGCCAGCCGCTACAAACTTTATCTGCCGACGGAAGAGGAGCTAAAGGCGGAACTTCGCCGCGAAGTGAAATTAATCGGTCCTGCGCCGGGTGGAGGGAAACCATGAATAAACACGTGAATTCCATAGCGGGACGCTTGAGCCTGCGGCCCCCGCAACGCCGCTCCCTGGAGATTCTGGACCGCATCATGGAGATTACCCCACCGGGGAAAAGCTCCGATTCGGCAACCAGGCTTTCGGCCATCCAAAGCGAATTTCCTTCGATTGCCGACTTTGAGCGGGAGTTTCCCTCTTTGTGTTTTGCCCTGGCCACCGGCGTGGGGAAAACAAGGCTCATGGGCGCCTTCATCAGTTATTTGCACCTGGCCCACGGCATCAATAATTTTTTTGTGATGGCGCCGAATCTGACGATCTATAACAAACTGATCGCCGATTTTACGCCCAACACACCCAAATATGTTTTCAAAGGCATAGCAGAATTTGCCACGGATGCTCCGTCCATTGTCACCGGCGATAACTACGAAGGCATGGCGGTTACGCTGTTTGACGAATTCCTGCGCTGTAAGATCAACATCTTCAATATTTCTAAAATCAATACGGAGGTGCGCGGCGGAAAGTCGCCGCGGATCAAAAGGCTTTCCGAATATATCGGCCAAAGTTACTTTGATTACCTTGCGGGACTGCCGGATCTGGTGCTGATTATGGACGAATCCCACCGCTACCGCGCAAGCGCCGGTGTGCGGGCCATCAATGAACTCAAACCTATTCTGGGGCTGGAGCTGACTGCTACGCCCTTTATGGAGACACCACGCGGCCCTGCGCCATTTAAGAATGTGATTTACGATTATCCCTTGGGCAGGGCGATGGAAGATGGTTTTGTAAAAGAACCGGCTGTTGTGACGCGCAGAGACTTCAATCCGGCGGGGATGTCGCCGGAAGAGATCGAAAAAATAAAACTGATGGACGGAGTGCGTTTGCATGAGAGTGTGAAAGTGGAACTGGAAACCTATGCCCGGGAAAGCGGCAATCCAATCGTCAAACCCTTTCTGCTTGTAATCGCCCGCGACACAACCCATGCGGGCGCTTTGATGCAACTTATAGGGTCGGAGGCGTTTTTTGAAGGCGCGTATCGTGAAAAAGTTATCCAGGTGGACTCCAGTAAGGCCGGCCGGGAAGAAGAAGAGATGATTGAGCGCCTCCTTCAGGTCGAATCTACATCCGAGCCGACGGAAATCGTCATCCATGTGAATATGCTCAAAGAAGGATGGGACGTGACCAACCTCTATACGATTGTACCCCTGCGCGCGGCCAATGCGCGTATTCTGATCGAGCAATCCATCGGTCGGGGGCTTCGCTTGCCGTACGGCAAGCGAACCGGTGTTACGGCTGTTGACCGGCTCAATATCGTTGCCCATGACAAGTTTCAGGAAATTATTGACGAGGCCAATTGTCCTGATTCGGTCATCCATATGCAGGCGGTTGTCCTGGATGAGGCGGCGCTGGCAAAAAAGACGGTCACCGTGGTTTCGCAGTCCAACCTGGCGACCAAACTGGGGATCAGGCCGCAGCAAGAAACCGGCAGTGCAACGATTGCCGGACAAAATCAGACACCGGTTTTTGCCAAGCCGGAAGAACAAGAGGCTGCAAAAATCGCCTGGGAAGTAATTCGCAAGATGGAAAACCAGCCCACAATACTACCGGATATTACCCATCTGAAGAAACCGGAAATACAGGCGGCAATCGTTCGCGAGGTGGAAGCTAAGCGTCAACCCGTCCAGCAGGAGCTGGAAGGCGTTCAAGAAAAACCCGACATCGCTGCCGTTGTGGCGAAGACGGTAGAACTCATTACAGACCAGACCATCAATATTCCACGAATTCTGGTGACCCCCAAAGGCGAGGTGAAATCAGGCTTCCGAATCTTTAAACTTTCTTTGGACACGCTGAAATATCAGGCGATATCGGATGAATTATGGGTTCAACACTTGCGGACCAATCAAAAGGAGGTCCTGGCATTGAACCGTGCAGGCATAGCGGAATCGCGTCTGGAAGATTACGTCGTCAGCGGTCTGGTTGATTTTGACGATATTTCCTATGACGATCATGCCGATCTGCTCTACGATCTGGCGACCCAGACGGTACAGCATTTCAGAACCTATCTTTCCGAGGAAGATGCCCGAAAGGTGCTCGCCTGTTACCAGCGGGATATTGCTCGTTTTATCCATGCGCAAATGCTTGACCATTATTGGGAAGAAGCCGCAGGATATGAAGTGGTGGTCAGCAAAGGTTATACGGAATTGAAGGAAAGCGCTTATACGTATGGAATTTCAGAGCCGCCTCTTGATTACCATGTGTCGCCTACCGACAAGAGTAATATGGCAAAATATCTCTTTAACGGTTTTGAGCGCTGCTTGTATCCTGTGCAGAAATTCGCTTCGGATGCCGAACGCAAGCTTGCCGTGATTCTTGACCGGGATTCCATCAAGTGGTTCAAACCGGCCAAAGGGCAGTTTCAGATATTTTACCGTCAAGGCGCCGATCATCTGGAATATCAGCCTGATTTTGTAGCTGAAACTGGGGCCATGATTTTCATGCTGGAACCGAAAGCCAGAAACGAGATGAACGATGAAATCGTTTTGGCGAAAAAAGAAGCAGCTTTAAATTGGTGCGCCAATGCCTCGAACCATGCGCAAAGCAATGGCGGCAAATCCTGGCGCTACCTGCTCATCCCGCATGACGAGATCGCCGAGAATATGACGCTGGATGGATTGTCGAAGAGATATTGAACGGTTATTTATGCCGACAAACCGGCAGCTAAAAGCTCATCGGTGATTAAGAATAAAGGGAATAAAAATGGGTACAAAAACACTTGGCCGTTTGCAGAAGGTTGAATTACGCGAAGCATGGACAACAGAATCAGGCGATTTTACTCCTTGGCTTGCCAAAGAGGAAAATTTGAGCCTGCTGGGTGAAACTATTGGTATTGAACTCGAACTGGAATCGCAGGAAAAAGACGTCGGGCCATTTCGAGCTGATATTTTGTGTAAAGACACGGCAACCGACAATTGGGTATTGATTGAAAATCAATTGGAACGCACCGATCACACGCACTTGGGGCAATTATTGACCTATGCCGCGGGCCTGAATGCAGTAACGATTGTCTGGATTGCAGAACGTTTCACCGCCGAGCATCGCGCCGCTTTGGACTGGCTCAATGAGAAGACCGATGAGAAAATAAATTTTTTTGGTCTGGAAATAGAATTGTGGCAGATTGGTGATTCACCGATTGCCCCCAAATTTAATATTATCAGTCAACCCAATGACTGGTTCCGTGCGGTACAGAAAGCGGCGGCCGGCGATGGCGAAATATCTGCTCATAAACAATTCCAGTTGAAGTTCTGGACGGCATTTAAACAGTATATGGAAGAGAAAGGCAGCTTTGTCCGATGCCAAAAACCCTTGCCCCAACATTGGACAAATCATGCGATCGGGCGGTCTGGTGTCCATCTGGATTCGATCATATCTTCATGGAATTCGGAGACAGGTATGAAAGGACCGGAAATACGTGCAGAGCTTTATCTTGATGGGCCTAACGCTAAACATGAGTTTGCTGCATTAGAAAAACAAAAAGAAAGTATCGAAAAAGCATTGGGCTTTGCGCTTACATGGCATAATCCTGAAAACAAGGCGGCATGCCGACTCTATACAAGACAAAGTTATAATTTTATGGACGAAACCTCATGGACGGAACAATTTGAGTGGCTTCGGGCACGGTTGGAAACAATGCATAAGGTTTTTGCTCCGATAATGAAAAGTATTAAAATAATGACTTAACAGGGTCAAATGGAGGTCAGGTTTGCCTTTGACCTTTGACGGACGCCCCATTATTTAAAGACACGGCCGGTTTGAGCAGGGCAAGGTTTGGACGGGCATAGCGACGGGAATCTTTCCTATAAACGAAAGGCTGAAACGCAGCGCGCTTCAGCCTTTCGTTCACTTTTCTGGATTCCCGCCTTCGCGGGAATGACAAATTTTCCCTAGCGGCTGCGGAACGGTCGGGGACCGTTCCCTACGTCTACAGCCTATAGCCTAACAGTCTACAGTCTAAGAGCCTCAGAACGGTTTTAAACCGTTCCCTACATGAAGCTTTCTTCCGGGATATCGATCGCGCTGCGGTCGCCGTATTTCATGGTCTTCAGATATCCGAAGATTTCGGGAACATGATTCATGACGTAGAACCGGGCCGTGGCGATTTTGCCCTTGTAGAAATCGGCGTCGATTGCGCCTTTCTCTTTCATCTTTGCCGAAGCCAAGAGCGCCTGGTCGAGTAGCAGCATGCCGCAGTAGACTCTCGCGCCCGCGTGCAGGGTCCGGGTAGCGAAAAGCTGTTTCATCTGTTTGTCGCCCGTCGTCCAGGCGTCGTTCATGCTGACGATCTCCTTGAACGCCGTCATGGCTTCCGCCATCATGGCAAATTCCGCCGCGAATTCATCCGTCTTTTTATTGGCGACAAAGTCGTCGATTTCGGCCACCCACTTTTTGAACGGCGCGCCGTCCTTCATGGTGAACTTGCGGCCGGTATAATCCTGGGCCTGGATGAAGTTGGTGCCTTCCCAGATGCCGTAAATCACGACGTCCCGGTACAGCTCCGCCGGGGCGTACTCTTCCGTGAAGCCGTAGCCGCCGTGGCACTGGATGGCGTCGCCGGTGGTGAGCCTGGCCATATCGGAAGTATAGGCCTTGCACATGGGGTTGTTGATCGCAAACATGTCATCGTAATATTCCCGCTCTTCGGGCGTGGCGGCGTCGACCGCCAGGTCGCGGTAGAGATAGGACTTGTAAATGAGCGCCCGGCAGGCTTCCAGAACGGACTTCTGGGACAAAAGCATGCGGCGGACGTCTTCGTGTTCGATGATCCGGACGCTGGGGCCCTTGGGATTGGTGGAATGCTTGCTCTGCACGCGCAGCTTGGCATAATCCAATGCGGCATAGTAGGCGGAGCCGATGCAGCCCAGTGAGAACAGGCCGGTGTTCAGGCGCTCTTCGTTCATATAGGCAAACATCTGCTTCATGCCGATGCCGCGTCCGTCTTTCACTTCCGCTTCGCCGACCATCCAGCCGTAGCAGTTGTCGTTTTCCCCCATGGAGAGTGTGGCGGTGGTCGAGCCGTGAATGCCCAGCTTGTGCTCAATGCCCATGGTGGTGACGTCGTTCCAGGCGCCCAGCGAGCCGTCCTCGTTGACCCAGAACTTGGGCACGATGAAAAGCGATATGCCGGCGGTGCCTTCTTTGGCGCCCGGCGTCTTCGCCAGCATCAGATGGATGATGTTTTCGGCCAGGTCATGGTCGCCCGATGAGATGAAGCATTTCGTTCCGGTGAGTTTGTACTTGCCGGGTGTGTCGGTGGGAAACGCCTTGCTCTGCACCGCGCCGACTTCGGAGCCTGCGCCCGGTTCGGTAAGCCCCATGGTACCGCCCCATTCGCCGGTGCGCAGTTTGGGAATGAACAGGTCCTGCTGTTTTTGCGTGGCAAATTCATGAAGCACGGTGATTGCGCCCTGCGTCAGACACCAGAACATGACGATCGACGGCGACGCGGCGGACTGCATCTCCAGAATCGGCGCATACCAGCACAGCGGGATTTTGCCTTCGCCGCGGTAGCCGAACTGGGGGCCCAGCTCCGCATCCATAATGGTTTTATAAACATTCTTGAACGAGTCGGGGGTCGTCACCGCATGTTCGTTGCCGCCCACAAATTTCGCGCCGGGTTCATCGGCGTCCTTGTTGGCCGGACACATCACGTCGCGGCAGACTTTGAAGTTGACATCGAGGAAGCTGTCGATGTCGTCCATCCCGTAGTAATCCTTATAAGCGTCAAGGGCCAGGAGCTTTTCCACGCCGAGCCATTCTTTGATCTGGAACATGATGTCCCGTGTCTGATACAACCAGTTACTGTGAGCCATACTTGAATTCCTCCCGTTGAAATTTAAAGATTATTTCCCTTTGAACACCGCAGCGCGCCGTTCGATAAAAGATTGCAGACCTTCCATCATATCTTCACTTTTCATCACTTCTTCCATAGCCGGATAAATCAATCCCCTGGCGGTTTCTTCTCCCTCATGCACAGCCAGACGGCTTAATCTCAAAGCATGCGCAACGCCCAGCGGAGCGGCTTTGGCTACATGCCTGGCAAGCGCCAGCGCGCGGTCGAACTGCTGCCCCGGTTCGGCAAGCTCCTGAACCAGCCCCAGCCGGTATGCCTCCGGCCCGCTCATTTCATCGCCCGTCAGCATGTAGCGCATCGCGTTCGCCCAGCCGATTTCTTTCGCCAGCCTGAGCGTCGCCCCGGCGCCCGGGAAAAATCCGCGCTTGACCTCCAGCATACCGAAACGCGTGTCGGTGGCGGCAACCCGGATGTCCGTATTGAGCATCATCTCAAAGCCCCAGGTGTAGCAATAGCCATGAACGGCCAGAACAATCGGTTTGCGGCAGCGCTTGTCGCTCATCATGTAAAAGG
>Ga0209311_1001847_pt1 | contig 16339 bp, 13 predicted proteins | sample AD_UKC045_MetaG_FD_184417 | JGI IMG/M metagenome (GOLD analysis project Ga0209311, IMG submission 184417) | Active sludge microbial communities of municipal wastewater-treating anaerobic digesters from USA - AD_UKC045_MetaG (SPAdes) (version 2) | ecosystem: Engineered > Bioreactor > Anaerobic >... | reverse complement strand
CAAAGAACAGATACTGGACCAGGTGAAGCCTACCATGGGCTGGTTTGGCTATATGCAGGCCGAACTTTGGGAGATGCTGTATTTTCGGGCTGCCTATCAGGATATGTATGGCAAAGACATGAAAGCCGGTAAATCGATCTGGGCCAAGCTGGGGGCCACTCCCAAAATGATTCCCAAGTTGAAACAGGCCACCTTGTATTACTCACAGACCAATGTTGATTACATCGATTTTCGCCGTCTCAGGACCAGCCAGGCCCATGTGGTGGGTGAGCTGATTTACGCCATCGCCGATAACGCCAACCTGATCGGCCGCTATACTGAGCACTACACTGATATCAACAACGATGGCCGTATCCGTGGCAAGAATGAGATCAAAGAGATTCTGACCTTTGGGGTGGAGTTTACGTTTTAGAGCTGAGAGCTGAGGCGGTGAGAGCTGAACTGTGAGATACCTGCGGTAGGTGAGATACTGCGTAGGTGAGATACTGCGTAGGGTGAGAGCACTGCGTGCTGGTTGAGAGCCATCCCAGTTCGGCATCCACCATTACACTCTCAATTATCCATAAGCCCCATTAGTCAAGTCTCAAGTCTCATTTGTCAATTGTCAATTCTCAATTTCCTGGCGCTGTCACACAGATAAAAGCCTTGCCCTCTCCTGTCAGTGTTATCTTGGTTGCCCTGGCATCGATGAAAAACGCGTCGCCTTTCAGAGCGTTATACCCTTCCCCGCTGGTTGAAATCAGGATATTCCCAGACTGACATAGAAGAATCGCGGGGCCTGAGATACTGGTTTTCAGGGCCTGGCCTGCCATGATATCAGCTATCCCAAGAGAGAATTCCCGGGCCGGCGTATGAAACCAGCTTACACCCGTTTTATCTGGTACAGCTTTCTGCACCATCAGGTCCAGAGGCTCGAAATCCAACACCCTGACCAGTTCTTCGGGATCGATATGCTTGGGGGTGAGCCCTCCTCTGAGCACGTTGTCGGAATTGGCCATCACTTCAATCCCGACGCCGTTCAGATAGGCGTGAGGGATTCCGGCATCCAGATACAAGGCTTCCTGGGGTTGCAGTTCCACCAGGTTCAGATACAGAGGAGCCAGCGCTCCCGCGTCCCCTGGATACAGCTCTGCCAGTTTTCCCACCCAGCGCAAAGCGTCTTGCATCCCCGGTCCCAATCTTTGCTCCTGCGTCCCGAGCGCGTTTTGAACTGCCCGAACAGCAGCCGAAGCGTCCATGGCCAGTATTGCCTGAAAACAGGACTGCCAAGCGGTCCTGGAAGCAGATTGAATAAAGTTCCGGGCCTCCGGCAGCACCTGATCCAGCCCGCAATGCCTAAGCCCGGCAATGATTTGCGGGTAAGGACGAAAACCGCAAAGGGCAGTAAAAGGAGTGAGGGCGCAGATCAGTTCCGGTTTGTGGCGCGGGTCTTTGTAGTTGCGGGAAGGGGCGTCGAGCGGAATTTCCAGAGCGTTTTCCCGGTCAAATCCTTCCCGGGCCTGGGCTGCGTTGGGATGCGCCTGAATGGACAAAGGCTTAGCCGCGGCCAGTACTTTCACCAGAAAGGGCAGTCCATCATAGACTTGAGCAGCCGGGCCCAAAGCTTCGGGATGGCTGTCCAGATAAAGGTCCAGGGCTTGCTCCCCACTATCCAATACTATCCTGGAGGGCGCTTTGGGATGCGCTCCCATCCACAACTCGGCCACAGGTTTGCCCATCAGGTCCGGACGGCTGGTCAGCGTCTGGATATACTCTCCGGAACCCCAGTCATATTCCTGACAGCTGTTGAGCAGTCTGTTGATCAGTTGGACCCCTCTTCATTGGTGATCCTGGCCTGCAGCAGTTTGAGCATGGGATTGAAGCGGGTAACGTGCTTTTTGGCCTGAGTGAGAACCTTACGGGCCGCTTTCATATCCTTCTGCTGGATTAGCAGCCTCAGGAGCTCTTCGTAGAACAAGCTGGAGTAGGGGTTATCCTCCAAAGCCCGGTGGAGCAGTTCTATCGCTTTGGAATCCAGGCCAATCCGCATCGCGCTGACGGCGTAGCTGTGCAGGTAGTCTGAATTTGTCAGTCCCTGGTCGGCATCGGCCTTAGTGAAGGAGTCGTAGGCCTGAATCCACACTTCCAACCGGGAATAGATCAGCGCTTTCAGCAGCATCAAATGCTTGTGTTTGCCCATTTTGCCTTCTGCGAGCTGCACATAACGCAGAGCTTCCTTATACTCCTGGTTCCTCAGCAGTTGCTCGACCAGCAGGAAATATATGAAAGGATTGGCATCAGGATACTTGACCAGTTCACGGATGATCACCACCGATTCCTGGGATTTGCCCATGTAGGCCAGCGCCAGAGCTTTGTTGTAGAGAATATCGTTCCAGGGGCTGGCAATCTGGTCATAGTAGACTACGGCCATGCGGTAGTTGCCATCTGCAAAAAAGCAGTTGCCGATCAGGTATTTGATCAGATCATCATTGGCCGCGAGCTGGAGGGCGGACTGCAGTTTGGCGATAGCCTGAGGATACATCTGGCGGCGCATATAGAATTCACCCAGGCTGATGAGGGCGCGAGGGTCCTCCGGATGAGTGGAGATAGCTTCCTCAAGCAGATGGACCGCGTGCAGCCAGTTGGTCTTCATCAGGGCTTCCGCCCTTAGGATCAGATTGTTTAAGCTTTGGTCTGTCATTATGTTTTCCACTCCTCCCCAGCCCAGAATCCAGGGCTGGGGAGGATTTTTGCTCTTACTTCAGTTCGAGGATGATCTCTTCAATTGCCCTCAGCAGTTGAGGGTCCCGATCGGAGATTACATCGTTGGGAGTATTCTCCACGATAATATCTGGCATGGCTCCGGTGCCTTCCATGTTGGTGCCGTCCATTTTATACCAGCCGGAACCGGGTAAACGCATGCTGGAGCCATCGATTAGCTCATATTCCCAGGTGCCGATCACTGCTCCGCTGGAGGGGATGCCCACCACCTTGCCCAGCTTGAGTTCTTTGTAGATAATCGGAAAGATTTCACCATCGGAAAAGGACCTTTCATCCACCAACACGATACTGGGACGATCCCAAACTCTGAAGGGTTCGGGAGAGTGCTGATATCTGAGGCGTCTGGAAGTGGAAGTGGCATATTGCTTTTTCATCAGGAGGGTGAGCAGTTGATCGTGAATCCTGCCGCCCACATTGCCACGCACATCGATGATGAGGGCTTTTTTATCCAGATTGTCGCGATAGAGCTCGCGGGTGAAGTTTTCATAGTCCCGCTGTCCCATGGCGGGAATGTGGATATAGCCCACCTGATTGTCTGTCAATTGCTTGACCAGTGCGCGTCGCTGATCGATGCGATAGTTGTATTCCAGACGGCGTAACTCTGAAAATGACAAGCCCTTGATATCGGCCTTGATGATCTCACCCGCTCTTTCCAGTTCCAGAAAGACGCGCTTGCCGATCTTGTCCAACAACAGGGAATCGATGGAAGTGTGGGAATTGATCACCACTCCATCTATGGAAGTGAGCAAATCTCCCGTTTGCAACTTGAAGAACTGGCTCAACCTGGTGCCGGGATAGACCAGAGAGATTCTCAAGCCTCTTTCCAGTACCGCTGCCTGATCAAATTCCAGGCCCAGACTGGCCACCGACCGGCTGACCGACACCTGTTCCGTGCGGGGATAAAAACCCGTGTGCGAGGCATTGAGATCGCCGATCATTTCATCGACGATGGTGCCAATCTGATCTATGTTTTGGGCTTTTTCCGCGTAGGGCAGATAGAGCTTATACATGGCCTGCCAGTCTTTTCCGTGCATGTTGGGATCGTAAAAGTTGTCGCCAAACACACCCCAGGCCTCTTCAAAGACGCGGGTGTTAAGCGTCTTGAGGTCCCATTCATATTCCAGATCGATCCGGATGTCCTTACGGTTTCCACCTGGCCATTGCGTCCTCAGCATGCCGTCCAGCACATAATAGAAGTTACCGTTCTTCTCAACAAAGCCCCAGGGGCTCATGCCAAAATTCAGCTCGTCCTTGATGTTTTTCCCATAGAGGTTGACGGATTTGAGGATGGTGGGTTTGCCATAATAACCGCCATTGGAGAGATAATAGAAGGTGGAGTCCGTCTTGACGCGATAGGGAGTGAGCTGTGCTTCGGAATCCGTAACGATCGGATAGACGCGTTTTTCCAGCTCCGGCCACCAAATCTCTATCTTGGTGGGAGGCTTGGGCTCAGCTTCTGGAATTGTCTCGTTTACATCAGGGCTCTGGGGCTCAGTTTCTTCGAGTTCGGGCTCTTCCACAGGAGCAAGCTCATCGCTGTTTTCAGTTGAAAGCGCGTCGCTCTGTTTCTCATCTTCAATATCGCCGCTGTCTGTCTCAGTACTGATGGGAGCAAACACATCAGCCCAATAGTCCTTTTCAAGCTCAAACTCATCTCTGGGCATCAAATCCAGCCTGGAGATATTGCCACCGCGGGAGAGGATAAGAGAGCGGTTGTCATTAGTCCAGATGATGTCGGAGGTCCAGCTGTCGTCATTGAGCAGCTTGGTATGGGTGCCAGTGGCAAACTCATACACATAGAGTTCCCGGATATAATCAGCCCGGGTACAGGTATAGGCTGCCCAGCTGGCATCGGAGTTGATCCCCACTCTGGATGTCACCGGCCCGGAGGCATTGAGCGGACGGAAATTCACCAATCCGGAATCGGCAATGGCCACCTGTCCGCTCATGGTCGGTCCCGTATAATAGATCACCCATTTGCCGCTTAAGTCACGATAAAAGCTCTCGACGTTGAGGCTGTCGCGGCCAAACCAATCGAGCTCCTTCAGGATGGTGGGCTCGCTGGCGTTGACGGTGAATAGTTTTTGCCGGCCATGGTCGAGTTTCTGCAGCACCAGAGTGCGTTTATCCTCCAAAAACTCCATACCGCTGATCCCAGCCTGGTCAAAAGTAACGCGCCTGGCATCTCCACCCTCGCGGGGCTTCAGAAACGCGTCAAACTTATATTGCAGGCCCAGCAGCTTCTCATCGTCCGACACACAGAATTGCCATACGTCGTTGCGCATGCTATCGACGCGGCGGGTGTCCAGCCATTGGTCTTCCGGGATGCGGATGTCCAGTTTCATCACCTGAGCGCTGTGCTGACGCTGAGGATCGTATTTCCAGAGCTCGTTAAAGTGTTCAAACACCACCCGCTCACTGGTCCTTGCCACGCTGATGTCTCTCGCGGACCACTGAGAGAGGTTGCTGATCCGCTCAGCCCTGGAAAAATCCAGATTCTCCACCCGGGTCAGTTGATATCGATTGCCATCCGATTCGCAGTAGAACAGCGCTCCACTGGAAGCGGCGAAGCGGGGATATCGTTCCGTGTGGTCGGTATTGGTAAGCCTGCTATACTCTTTTGTGGCCAGATCTATCTTCCAGAGCTCGCCGGCCAGGCTGCCCCGGTATGATTCCCTGTAGGCGTCTCCGTAGCGGTTGAATACTATGCTTTTGTTGTCTGGAGACAAGGTGGCAAAACGGTCTCCGATCTCCGCCAGGAGCGTGGGACGGGTTCCATCGAGAGGCAGACGATAAAACGAGGTCCCAAAGCGGGGATTGTATCTGGCCGCCAGCAGGGAACGGGCATCCGAAAACCACTCCACCACCGTGTAACTTTCCTTGATAATGGGAGTGGCGGAACCACCAGCAACCGGCATCACATAAGGATAAACGACGCCCTCCCGGTTCGAGTTAAAGGCAATCATCTTGCCATCGGGAGACCATTGAGGTCCCCACTCCGGTGTGGCAGTCGAAGTCAGACGGCGGGCTGATCCACCCCAGAATGGCACTATCCAGAGATCTCCGTCGTATTCAAAACAGACATCGTTGCCGTCCGGCGAGATACTTGGGTCCTTGGGAAACATTGGTTGATTGGCGCTCAGTGTCGCCATGCCGATCAAGGCCAGCAACACAACAAAGAACGTCTTGCGCATTATAGCTCCTGTGTGAGTTGTAGGGTTGTAGGGTTTTAGGGTTGTAGGGTTTTAGGGTTTAAGGTTTTAGAGTTTTTGAGTTTTAGAGTTATGGCGAATAACAGCCGACCAATCAGTTCCACAGCTTCAGCTATCACAGCGCAGCTCTAACCAGCGCAGCTCTAACCAGCGTAGCTCTAACCAGCGTAGCTCTAACCAGCGTAGCTCTAACCAGCGTAGCTCTAACCAGCGCAGCTCTAACCAGCAAAGCTCTAACCAGCGAAGCTCTAACCAGCAAAGCTCTAACCAGCGAAGCTCTAACCAGCAAAGCTCTAACCAGCGAAGCTCTAACCAGCGTAGCTCTAACCAGCAAAGCTCTAACCAGCGAAGCTCTAACCAGCAAAGCTCTAACCAGCAAAGCTCTAACCAGCGAAGATCTAACCAGCGTAGCTCTAACCAGCAAAGCTCTAACCAGCGAAGCTCTAACCAGCGAAGCTCTAACCAGCAAAGCTCTAACCAGCGAAGCTCTAACCAGCGTAGCTCTCACAGCGCAGCTCTCACTGCTTCTCATCGATGCTGAGCCCACTCTGGTATTTGCTGATTTTATACTCATGTTTCAAGACCCGGACTTTCAGGACCGGATAGACATTGCCGATGATTTTGACCCCACGGAGCTGGTCGCTCTCGCAAACCAAAAAATCGTTCAGTTCACTGTCCAGTTCATGTTCGCAGGTGGAGATCCGGGCGGCAATTTCCTGCACTTCTTCCTGCCGGCCGTTTTGCTTGGCGTGCACCAGTTCACGGGTCAAATGCATCATCAGGGCTTTGAGAAAAGGACTGATCGTGATCTCCAACACCGTTTCGCTCTCGTCGTCTGCTTCCCCGGCATGACCAGCTTCAATGCGGACAGCGCTTTGCGCGTTGCTGGCAATGATGGGACCATCGGCCTGAGTGCTGATGCCCTTCTCCCCCACCACTTCGGAAGACCTGATCTCGCTGCAGCTTAGCAGCCCCCTGCAGAGCACCCTGGAGCTGATGATCCTGCCGCAGCGCAGATCTCCGATCACCTCCAGGCTCCCTTGACGACAGGAACGGATTTCACCTCCTACCAGGAGATCGCCTCCGCAGCTGATGCCGCTTTCATAAATATCACCGGAAACGCTGAGTCCGCCTTGAAGATGGATGCCAGAACCCCGGATGGAGCCTTCCACGATCAAATCGACGGGGGCCCTGAGGTCCTGAACCCCTTCCAGATCGCCCTGGATGATCAGAGTGGCATGCACGCTCAAGCGGTCTTCATCGTCCAAAGCAATGTAACCGGATTTGACGCTCACAAACTGCCCCTTTTCTGGCAGATAGCTCACGTTCTCTCCCGCCATGGCCGTGGCGGCATCCAGATCTGTCTGAGTGGGAGCGATCATCTCGCCCAGCACGTTGTAGATGCTACCCTCCCGATCGAAGATGTTGTCACTCAGATCGGCCAGCACCGTCCCCGCTTCCACGCAGGTCAGGCTTGGAATCTGCTCGGGTGTCACTCTGGGATTGAAAGCTCTGGCCTGCTCCACGTCGAAAAAGCGTTTGATGGTATTACCGCTGCCACCGATTTTGCACATGGCCACCGGAAAGGGCTGATCAAAATCCTTTTCGAGATTGTGGGCCCGGATGTATCGGAGCGCGTCCTCAAAGCCATATTTGATGCCTGCCCGGTCTATCAGGTCCAGGATGTCACGTTCGTTGATCAGCTTGCCGCTCGTGTGAACGGTCAGCCAGGCGGAGAGCTTGTCTTCGCTGATTCTGAGGCTTAGATTGCCGGATGGATTGGTATAGGTATCAGTCATATTCGATCCCGACGAGGTTGATCTGACGGTTGTGGGTGCCATCTCTGCGGAAGGAGTGGTAACCCTGGGTCTCAAAGGTGCAGCTGTGGTCCTGCTCGATATCGCGAAACGCGATCCCGGCTGCGATGAGCTGCTGAAAAATACAGTGGCGGATATCCAGTTTGAGATCATCCCGCGGCCCTGGACTTATGCCTGTCTCTATCAAGCTGGTGTGGAACTCATCATAGACGGCCCGGTTCACCCGATAGTGGTCCACACAGATTCCGGCCCCGATCCAGGCACAGAGGTCACCCGGTTCGATGCCGTATTCGCTTTTCAGGAGTTCCACAGCCCGGCCCACGATGTTTTTCCGCGTGCCTTCCCTGCCGCTGTGAACTGCTCCCACGGCTCTGTGAAGCTTGTCGGTAAACAGCACCGGAGTGCAGTCCGCCGTCCTGATCAGGAGATACTGATGGGGCACATTGGTCACAAAACCATCCGCGACCGCGATCTGAGGATGAGCTCCAAAACCGGCCCCGCTGTCCGCTTCGCTACAGATATGCACTTCCCTGGAATGGGTCTGCTGGCAGATCACTACTCTGGAAGCGGGAATCAGCTTATCCCCGATGTAGAAGTCATGGTGGGCGGCCATAATGCTGCGGTAATCTGGAGTCCCGTTGCCCAAATGCAGCCAGGTCTTCACACTTCCCCCGGGTTTAGCTTTACCGCCACTGGCCTGTAGATTTCTTTGTTGCCGCTAATGATTAGCATCCTGAAGATGTCGCGCACGATGTTTGGAATCAATCTGAGACCAAACAAGGCCCAGATCAGACAAACTCCCGCGCAGATGCTGAGCGCGTTGCGGGGACCAAACTGCCGGGTCAGCGTTCCTGCCAGCAAGCCTCCAAAGGGAGACGCGGCCATAAAAGACATCGTGTAAACGCTCAGAACCCGGCCCCGCATATGGTCTGCCACCACGGACTGGATAATGGTGTTGGTGGATGCCATTTGCATGGTCATGCCCAGGCCGATAAAGAGCATCAGGAACAGGCTGAGCGGTAAAGACGAACTGCGTGAAAAGATGATCAGCACCAGGCTCACAGCCACTCCCAGACTGATCATCACAGTTGGCAACCCCTTGATAGTCTTGCGGCTGGCCAGATAAAAGGAGGTGCACAAAGCTCCGATCCCAGCCGTGGATAGCAATAAACCTTGCGTGCCGGCAGTGCCTTTGAGAATATCCCGCGCGAAGACAGGAATCAAAGTGGAATAGGACATCCCAAAGAGGGTAAACACCATTAGATTGGAGATCAGGAAGCGTATCGGCAGATGACCGAAAGCATAGTTCCAGCCCTCTTTGATCTTGGTGAAGGTGCTCTCGGATTGGGGTTTTCGGGCCGGATAACTGAGATGGATCATAAACAGCATCACGATCACGGGGATATAGGATATCGCGTTGATGGCAAAGCACATCCCCTCTCCAAACAACAGGATCATCGCTCCCCCAAAACTGGGGCCCACCAGTCTGGCGCTGTTGAACATGGCGGAATTGGTGGCGATAGCATTGGGCAGCAGGCTGCGTTTGGCTACCAGATCGATCACAAAGCTCTGGCGGATGGGTGAATCCACCGCTTCGATCACTCCCTGCATCAAGCTGAGGGCCATCAGCGGCCAGATCCTGTCGGCATTGATAAATCCGCTGATGGCTGCTAATGCCAGCAGCGCTGCCTGCAGCATAAACAGGCTCTGGGTGATGATCAGAGTGTGATGACGGTTCCACCGGTCTCCCCAGGCCCCGGCAAAGGGACTGATAAAGAGGGCCGGGATCATGCTGAGGAAGCTGATCACTCCCAGCAGGAAGGCTGAATTGGTGAGCCGGTAGACAAACCAGCCCATGGTGGTGCGCTGCATCCAGGTGCCGATCAGAGAAATCCCCTGACCCATAAAAAAGAGACGGTAGTTGCGCACCGTGAGGGCTACAAACAGCTCTTTGATCTTCTTCATCAGAGGATAAAGCGGGCCAGATCGTCACTCTCGATCACTCTGGCCATCTTGGCACGTACCAGCTTCGGAGTCACTTTCAGGCTGGTCAGCGTGGGATTGGGCATGTCAAACAGGTACTCGTCCAAGAGCGTATTCATGATCGTATGCAGACGCCGGGCCCCGATGTCTTCCATCTTTTCATTGGCCAGAGCGGCATATCTGGCGATCTCAGCCACCGCGTCCTTGCTGAAGCTCAGCTTGCAGCCATCCGCGGCGAAGAGAGCTTGATACTGTTTGATGAGAGCATTTTCCGGCTCCACCAGAATGCGCTCAAAATCCGCTTGCGTGAGGCTGTTGAGTTCCACCCGGATGGGAAAGCGGCCTTGCAGCTCCGGGATCAGATCACTTGGCTTGGCGGTGTGAAAAGCCCCCGCCGCTATGAATAGCACATGGCAGGTGTCGATGGGACCGTATTTGGTGGGCACCACGCTTCCTTCCACGATGGGCAGCAAATCGCGTTGCACTCCGCTGCGGGAAACATCCACCTGACCGTGGCGGTCCGGAGAGGCGATCTTATCGATCTCATCGATGAAAATGATGCCATCGTTTTCCACCGCTTCGCGAGCGGCCTCCACCACCTTCTCCTTGCTCACCATGCGGTTGGCCTCTTTGTCCATAAAGTAGTCGATGGCTTCCTTCACGCTCATGCGCAGGCGCTTCTTTTTGTTCTGGCCGGGAAAGAGGCCAGAGATCATCTCGCTGATATCAAACTCCGCCATATCCATGCTTTGAGGATTCAGGAGCTCCAAGGTGGCGCTGGGTATGTCCTCCGCTTTAAACTCCACTTCCCGGTCGTCCAGCTTGCCGCTGATCAGCTTGTCCAGCATCTTTTCACGGGTACGGGCTTTTCTGGCCGCGGTCTCGGGATCTTTTTCACTGTTTGCCACTGGCACCAGCAGATCGAGCACCCGGTTCAAAGCCGCGTCGTAGGCCTCCAGTTGCACATTCTCCAGCATCTGATGACGGATCTGATTGACGGCGTTGCTCATCAGCTCTCTCACCATCGATTCCACATCCCTGCCCACATATCCCACCTCGGTAAACTTGGAGGCTTCCACCTTGATGAAAGGAGCGTTGGCCAGCCTGGACAGCCTTCTGGCGATCTCAGTCTTCCCCACTCCGGTAGGACCGATCAGGATGATGTTGTTGGGCATGATCTCCTGCTGGAGATCACTGTCAATCTGCTGACGGCGCCAGCGGTTTCTGAGCGCGATGGCCACGCTGCGCTTGGCAGCATGCTGGCCTACGATATACTTGTCAAGTTCCTCCACCACTCTTTGAGGGGTGAGCTCATCGGGAGCGAATGTCATATCTCTTCCACCACCAGATTGGCATTTGTATACACACAGATCTCAGAGGCCAGGCGCACCGCCTCCGTCACAATGGTCCGGTTGTCCAGCTTGCTGTGCAGTGCCATCGCCCTGGCAGCTGCCAGGGCGTAGTTGCCACCGGAACCGATGGCGGCGATGCCATCGTCGGGTTCCAGCACGTCCCCCACTCCACTGATCACAATAATGCCAGTGGCATCCCCAGCGATCAGCATGGCTTCCAGCCTGCGCAGATAACGATCGCTGCGCCAGTCTCTTGCCAGCTCGACAGCGGCTTTGCGCAAAGCACCTTTGTGGGCCTTGAGCTTCTCTTCAAACTTTTCAAACAGGGTAAAAGCGTCTGCCGTAGCTCCGGCAAAACCGATGATCACCTTGCCATCAAAGATACGGCGAATCTTGATCGCCTTGCTCTTGACGACGGCGTCGCCCATTGTGACCTGCCCGTCTCCACAGATGGCGGTATGGCCGTTTCTGTGGATGCCGATGATGGTGGTTCCATGCCAGAGGCTCATACTTTCTTCTCCTTTTGGAAAGGTAGGCCAGTTTCCCGCGGATTACACATTTCCCACAGATTGCTCATTTCCCGCAGATTACGCAGATTGGTGCGCAGATTTCGCAGAATTTTTTCGGGTTTAATGGGCAGAGGTCTAATCCCTTTAGGATCTGATGAGAAGGTTGAGAGAGTGGCACCACAGCGAGCGCTGGTACTTCTCAAATCTCTAAACGGTATAACAATCCGCGAGATCTGCGCGCCAATCCGCGAAATCTGCTGGAAACCTGCCTGACTTCTAAACCTGATCAATCCTCTAAACCTTCTGAACTCTGCTGGGAGGGTTGCGCAGGTTCCGGAACGCTGGAAGCTATCGTTTCAGCATCCAGCACCTCGCTGTGTTCAAAGCGCAGCTCTTTGGCCTTGGCATATTTGGCTTCGATCATAGCTTGCTTGGCCACATCCACATCTGCCAGGATCATCTCAAAGATCTCGTCCGTGCCCAGGGTCTCCTTTTCAAACAGCTCTATGGCCATTTTATCCAGGAGGTCCCGGTGCTCGGTCATGATGTCCAGAGCGCGTTTGTGGGCGGTGGCCACAAAGCCTCTGATCTCCTCATCCACCATGCGGGCCGTTTCATTGCTGTGGATATCTCTGGATACCAGTTCCTTGCCCAGATACACCTCGCCCTGATCCTTGCCCACAGTCATGGGACCGATGCGATCGCTCATGCCCCAGGTGCAGACCATCTTCTTGGCGATATCGGTCACCCGCTCCAGATCGTTTCCCGCTCCGGTAGTAAGCTCTCCAAACACTTCCTCTTCCGCGGCCCGTCCACCCAGCAGCTCCACCATCAGCTGTTCCAGATAGCCTCTGGAATAGCCCATCTTGTCGGTCTGCAGAAAGTGAGTGGCCCCGGCGGAAAAGCCTCTGGGGATGATAGATACCTTGTGCACCGGCTCGGTCTTGTCCTGAAACACGCTTGCCAGCACATGCCCGATCTCGTGATAGGCAGTGAGGCGTTTATCGTCTTCGGGAATCACGCGGCTGCGTTTCTCCTTGCCCAGGATGAGCTTGTCCTTGGCCTCCTCAAAATCGATCATGCCAATCTCTTTCTTGTTGGCGGAGGCGGCTATCAGGGCAGCTTCATTGACGATGTTGGCCAGATCGGCGCCACTGAATCCAGGGGTGCCCCTGGCAATCAGTTCCAGATTCACATCGGCTCCCAGTGGAACCTTGGCGGCATGGACCTTGAGGATCTCGGTGCGGCCTTTGATATCTGGCAGATCGACCGTCACCTGGCGGTCAAAACGTCCCGGTCTCAGGAGCGCGGGGTCCAGGATGTCGGGACGGTTGGTAGCGGCGATGATGATCACCGCTTCGTTGGGCTCAAAGCCATCCATCTCCACCAACAGCTGATTGAGGGTCTGCTCACGCTCGTCGTGACCTCCTCCCAATCCGGTTCCGCGATGACGGCCCACGGCATCGATCTCGTCGATAAAAGTGATGCAGGGGCTGTTTTTCTTGGCCTGTTCAAAGAGGTCTCTCACTCTGGCTGCCCCCACCCCCACAAACATCTCCACAAAGTCTGAGCCGCTGATGCTGAAAAACGGCACGCCCGCCTCACCGGAAACCGCTTTGGCCAACAGGGTCTTACCCGTTCCCGGTCTTCCGATCAGCAGGACCCCTCTGGGTATCCTGCCGCCCAACCTCTGAAACTTTTTGGGATCTTTGAGAAACTCCACTATCTCCTGCAGTTCTTCTTTGGCTTCATCGACCCCCGCCACGTCCTTGAAGGTGATGCCACTCTTGCTGGCTTCGTGGAGCCGCGCCTTGCTCTTGCCAAAGCTGAAAGCCTTGGAATTCTGGTTGTTCATGCCCCTGAGGAAGAAGAGCCAGAACGCCACCAGCAGCAAAAGCGGCAACATATATTCCAGCAGCCTGCCCCAGCGGGAAGGACGGTTGGTGATCACCATCACGCCCCGCTCCACCAGGCTGTCCACCAGGGCGGGATTCTCGAAAGGCATAATGGTGTGATACTTCACTTTGTTGGTATCGGTATAAAGGATGTCGCGTTCGGTAAACTCCGCTCTGGCAATCTGCCCCAGCTTCAGTTGCGCGTTAAACTCGGTATAGCTTTTGTTTTCAATCTTTTGCCGGGAGCTGTTCCAGGTGCTGAAAAACACAAAGAGCAGGGCCAGCAGCACCAGGATAAAGGTGAAGGAAACAGGTGATCTTTTCATCACGGGTGGCATAGGCCTGCGCTCCTGAGGCTGTTCGCCAGGCTTTTTCTCTTTGTCATCCAGAGGAAATACGGGGGGTGGGGTTTCGGAGCCATCGCGACCGCGTCTCTTCACCAGCCAGATCCTGATCAGGCTGATCACGCTGATCGCGATCAGGGCATAGACAAACCACCGCATCATCACCCCAAACTCGGTAAAGGTACGCTGCACTTCTTCAGGAGGAAGCTCTGGCACAGGCTGTTGCGGCACTGGTGCCGACTCCACCCTGGGAACGCTGTCCCGGGCAGCTTGGGTTCCTGACGCAAGGCTGTCCGCCTGGGCAAAAACTGCCATCCAGGCCCATAGGCAGAGCAAGGCCACAAAAAGTCTTTTCATGAATACATCTCTTCCTTGAGGATGCCGATATAGGGCAGGTTGCGATAGTGCTCGTCAAAATCCAGACCGTAGCCCACCACAAACTCGTTGCCCACCTCGAAGCCCACATAATCAAAGCTCACTTCCAGCTTGTGGGCCTGAGGTTTGTCCAACAGCACGCAGACACGCACGCTGCTGGGTTTGTGTTTCCAGATATAGTCTTTGATATACTGCAGCGAAAGACCGCTATCCACGATATCTTCCACGATAATCACATCCCGGCCTTCGATATTGATGTCTATATCCTTGCGGATCTTGACGGCCCCGGTGCTGGTGGTGCCGCTGCCATAACTGGAGATCGCCAGAAAGTCCACCTCCATGGGAATGCTGATCGCCCTCGCCAGATCGGCTAGAAACACAAATCCACCCTTGAGGATGCCGATCAGGACGGGCACCTTGCCGTTGTAGTCCATGGAGATCTGACTGCCGATCTCGCGGATGCGGGTCTGAATCTTATATTCGTCAAAAAGGACTGCTGAAATATCGCAATTCATCTGGTTCACTCTTTCCTCCCTGAGTTTTGACGCGGCTGGCGGCCCGTTTGGGTTTTTCCACCGTGGGCTCAGCCACTATCTGTAAGAGCCGTGTACTGTTATGATCTGCCAAAGCACGCGCGTCCGCTCTCAAGCCCACCACCCAGAGGAGCTTTTCTCCGTCCTCGAGGATGGGCACCTGGTCGCGGGAGCTTTTTGGCACCTTGGCATCGATAAAAAAGTCTTTTAGTTTTTTGCTGTGGCCCATGCCCTGAGGCACAAAACGGTCGCCGTCTCTCCTGGACCTCAGGCAGAGCGGCCAGATCAGTTTGTCGGCATCCAATACCACGCTGAAATGGTCGAGCGCCTGCTCGCGCGGCAGCAGCTTGAGGTGTCTGAAACTAAAGCGATAAGCGCCATAGACCACCCGGGCGCGGTCTTCATCCACGCTCAGCTCCTCCGGAACAGGGATTTCAGCCTGGCCCATCCTCATACTGAGGATGTCATACTCCCGCTGAGCGATCACACCGTTGGGCAGATTGATCATGCTGCTGCCCTGGCCTTTCAGGAGCTCCAGCAGGTCTTCAAAGTTATGATAAAAGAAGTCTTTATGCTCGCCGCTGACATTTGTGTAGGCCAGCTTGAGCAGATAATAGAGCTCCACGCGCTGCAGCTTGCTGATCCCTTTGACGCTCAGACTGAGGTGACCGGAATCGCTCTCCAGACTCAGCCGCTTCAGATGCGTCTGGGCCAGACCGCGAAAGTATGCGTCGGCATCGCTCAAAATCTGGCTCTGGCGGTTGAGCTTGTCCACGATGTCCGCGCTGTAACGCTCTTCCAGATGAGGCAAGAGCTCCAGCCGCAGACGGTTGCGTCTGAACCTGGGATCCTGGTTGCTGGCGTCTTCTCTCCACTTCAGCCCCTCTTCAATAAGCATATCTCTAAGCTCCGTCCTGCCAAAATCCAGCAGAGGATGCAAAACCTTGCCCTGCTTGACTTTGATCCCCGCCAGGCCGTTGATGCCGGCCCCTCTCAGCATGTTCATCAGGGCCGTCTCAGCCTGGTCTTCACGCTGATGGCCCAGCACCACGTAATCGAAGCGATAGAGCTCCAGCAGATGAAACAGCGCTTCAAACCTCAGCTTGCGGGCCCGGTTTTCCAGGTCCGCTCCAGCTTCCAGCTTGATCTTACGTGCGATCAGCGGAACGTTCAGCCGCAGGCACAAATCTTTCACCAATGCCTCATCGGCATCACTTTGCTCACCCCTGAGCCCGTGATTCACATGACAGCAGAGCAGCGTGATGGGCAGCCTGGACCTCAGCCGCGCGAACAGACAAAGCAGCCCCACCGAATCCGATCCACCGGACACGGCCAGCAGCAGCTTGCTTCCACTTGCAAACAAGCTCTTGTCCACTATGTACTTGTGCAGTTTGTCCAGGCCTTTTTCCAGGGCGCGCATCGCTGCTCCATCATGATATTTTTAGAGAAAGTAAGCTTTTTGGAGGGGGGAGGATTGTCAAGGGGAAAGAGTGAGAGCTACGCTGTGAGAGCTACGCTGTGAGAGCTGAAGCTGTGAGAGCTGAAGCTGTGAGAGCTGA
>Ga0209311_1001843_pt1 | contig 16353 bp, 19 predicted proteins | sample AD_UKC045_MetaG_FD_184417 | JGI IMG/M metagenome (GOLD analysis project Ga0209311, IMG submission 184417) | Active sludge microbial communities of municipal wastewater-treating anaerobic digesters from USA - AD_UKC045_MetaG (SPAdes) (version 2) | ecosystem: Engineered > Bioreactor > Anaerobic >... | reverse complement strand
TGGAAATATGCTGGTCGGCAGACTGATTGGCAATGTCATGAAAAATGGCAAACGCAGCGTGGCGGAAAAAATCATTTACGATTGCTTTGACGTTATTCATGAAAGAACCAAAAAGGGCGGACTTAATGTTTTTGAACAAGCTATCAAAAATGTTTCACCGCTTTTGGAACTTAAATCAAAAAGAGTAGGAGGCGCCAACTATCAAGTGCCGATCCAAGTTAGCGGTGAACGCCGACAGACTTTGGCTATCCGCTGGATTTTGGCAGCTGTCAGAAGCCGCAAAGGCAAGAAAATGGCAGAAAAATTGGCAGACGAACTTATTGATGCTTCCAACAAAACCGGATCTTCTATCAAGAAACGCGAAGATGTGCACCGTATGGCTGAAGCCAACAAAGCCTTTGCCCACTTCGCATAAAAATGTAAAATGTAAATCTCAAAATGGAAAATGACAAATAAGAATGTAAAAATAAATTAATAATTTAAAAATATTTTTTTATTTTTCAACTGTCATTTTGATTTTTGATTTTTCAATTTTTAATTAAAAAATATGTCTAAGGATATTTCAAAACTAAGAAACATTGGTATCATCGCTCATATTGACGGCGGCAAAACAACCACCACCGAGCGTATTTTGTTCTACACCGGCATTACCCACAAAATCGGGGAAGTGCATGAAGGCGAAGCAACGATGGACTGGATGGAACAGGAACGCGAACGCGGCATCACCATCACCAGCGCGGCTACCACTTGTTTTTGGAAAGAACACCAAATCAACATCATTGACACGCCAGGACACGTGGATTTTACCGTGGAAGTGGAAAGATCACTCCGCGTTTTGGATGGTGCGGTAGTAATTTTTGACGGCAAGGAAGGCGTGGAACCGCAATCTGAAACAGTATGGCGCCAAGCTGACAAATATCACGTGCCGCGCATGTGCTTCGTAAATAAGATCGACAAAGAAGGCGCGGACTTTAATTTTGTTTTGAATTCAATCTGGAATCGTCTGACTCCGAACGCAGTGGCAATTCAAATACCAATTGGCGAAAGAAGTGAATTTAGAGGTGTTGTTGATCTTATCAAAATGAAAGCCTACACTTTCGAAGGCCAAATGGGAGAAAAAATCGTGGAAGCTGAAATTCCAGCTGAACTTTTGGACAAAGCCAAAGAAATGCGCGAAAAAATGGTGGAAAAAATTTCCGAGACTGATGATGCGCTCACAGAAAAATATTTGAACGGCGAAGAAATTTCCATTGAAGAACTCAAAACCGCACTTAGAAAAGCTGTGATTGCTGTTAAAATTGTGCCGGTCTTGACCGGAACTGCTCTTCGCAACAAAGGAGTACAATTAGTTTTGGATGCCGTGGTTGACTATCTGCCATCGCCGATTGATATTCCGCCTGTCAAAGGCATTGATCCAAAAGACGGAAGCGAAATTGAAAGAAAAGCTGATGACGGAGAACCTTTTGCGGCGCTGGCTTTCAAAGTTGCCACTGATCCTTTCGTGGGTCAGCTGACATTTTTCCGTGTTTATTCAGGAACGCTGAAAGCTGGTTCATATGTGATAAATGCTACTAACGGAGAAAAAGAAAGAATCGGACGCATTTTGCAGATGCATGCCAATCATCGTGAAGAAATTCAGGAAATTTCAGCCGGAGGAATCGGCGCATTGGTCGGACTCAAAAACACAACAACAGGCGACACTCTTTGCGATGAAAACAAACAAATCCAGCTCGAAAATATCGTTTTCCCGGAACCGGTGATCGACATTGCTGTTGAACCGAAGACCAAAGCTGATCAGGAAAAAATGGGCACTGCCCTTCGCAAACTTTCCGGTGAAGATCCGACTCTCCGCCTGCGCACGGATGAAGAAAGCGGCCAGACAATCATTTCCGGCATGGGCGAACTTCATTTGGACATCATCATCGATCGTATGAAAAGGGAATTCAATGTTGAAGCCAACATCGGCCAGCCGCAAGTAGCCTATCGTGAAACAATCAAAAAAGAAGCTCAAGCTGAAGGAAAATATATCCGTCAATCCGGCGGTCGCGGACAATATGGACATTGCTGGCTCAAAGTGCAGCCGCAGGAAGAAAAAGGCAAGGGTTATGAATTTATTGACGAAATCAAAGGCGGTGTCATTCCGCAGGAATATATCAAACCGATCAATGTCGGCGTCAAAGAAGCTTTGGAAAACGGAGTTTTGGCCGGCTATCCAATGGTGGATGTGAAAGTAACTCTCTATGACGGATCTTTCCATGAAGTTGACTCTTCGGAAGCTGCTTTCAAAATTGCCGGATCATTGGCAGTGCAAGAAGCAGTGAAAAGAGCTGAACCTGTCATCCTTGAACCGATTATGAAAATGGTGGTCACGACGCCGGAACAATTTATGGGCGATGTGGTGGGCGACATCAATTCTCGTCGTGGCATGATCAAAGAAATCAATGATCGCGGAGAAGGCAATGCGCGCGTCAAAGAAATTGAATCGGAAGTGCCACTGGCCAACATGTTCGGCTACGCAACCCAAATGAGAAGCATGACCCAGGGCCGCGCCAGCTACTACATGGAATTTTCACACTACAACGAAGTGCCGAAAAATGTAGCAGAAACAATCATTGCGAAAAAATAGCTTATAGAAATTTGAATACTTTTTACAAAAGCAGCCCTTCGGGGCTGTTTTTTATGGCTTGACAACAGTCATAGAAGATGTAATATATTGCTGTTGTTCTTTAAGATGATAATTCAGCACAAGGAGGTGGGTAAAAATTTTTATTTCTAATCACATTGAAGGCAACAATTCTATATTGGAGGGTTTAAAGTGGATAATAAAATACCATTTGAAAAATTTGCACGCAAAGTTGGAGTGAGCCGGACGCGTACCATGTATCTAGGCAAACTTTCAAAAGAAGCCAAAGACAAATTCGATTTCAACGATTGGGAGGGCATATATACCAAAGTTGTACGTTTTTATGAAAAAGACAAATACCGGGAACGCCTTCTCAAAATTATTCTCAAAAAAATGCTGGATAAAGCCAAAGATGTCGAAGAGACACTTTTGGCTTATCAGGAAACCAAAAAGGGCAGTCCTGAAGAGAAAGAAGCTCTGGAAAAACTTGCTGCTTTCAAATACCCTGAAGATTGGATTGCCATGTTTGATAAAGAATCAAACGTCTTCATTGATGAAAAGGGCCTGAATTATCTCAAGGGAAAAGTGGAGAGTCTTATAGATTTTCCGTAACAAATAAACCGAAGGCTTGGTGACGATTGTGTCGCCAAGCCTTTTTCTTTTGCTAAGGGGGATTTTTAGGCGTAGAATTGAAGTACGCTTGCCCCGTTAAATAGTGAAGCGATATTTAACTGGGGGTGCGTTGGTAGTGAGAGATTTTAAAAGTAAAAAATAAATTATTTAATAAAATAAAATTATGGGAGAATTAATACAATTCCCGGTTCCATCGGGTCGAAAAGCAGAAATAAAAAAAGCTAATCAAGAAGAAACAAGAAATACGAGTGATAAAAAATATAAACTTTCAGCTGAAGAGAAAGCTTTTTTAGATGAAAAATGTAAAAAATACTTAGAAAATAAGGAATGGGTAGTTGAAACCCTGATTAGTTTGAGGCATTCAAGCCCAGGTGCTATAAGTTCTGAAAATGTTCAAAAACGCAGAGCTCTTGTGCATGATGCATCAAGTATAGAATTGATGGATATCATAATAGCTGCAGATGAAACTAAAATAAAAAGTCATCCTGCGTACTATGAAGCAGTTGTGCTAGAGCTTGAATCCAGGGGAAGACGTAAGGAAAACAAAGAACCAAACGAAGAACCAAACAAAGAAAATGTAAGGAAGATTTACCCTGTTAAATAGCGAAGCGATATTTAACCGGGGGCGGGCTGATGATTAAGGATTATTATTCAAAAAATAATTAACATAAATATACGAAAATCAAGCCGATCAAAACCAAGCGGTTTATAATCAGAAATTACAAAAAAACAGATAAGGATGTGCTGATAAAAAATATAAATGATCCCGACATTGGCCGCTATATGTCAGTAGTGCCGTATCCTTACGGATCCAAAGAAGCGAATATTTTTCTGAAAAAAGCACTTAACCTAAAAAGGAAGGACAGGGTAAACCTTGCCATTGAAATTGAAGGTGAAGTTGCTGGCAGTTGCGGAATACATAGAAACGGGCATCAGGCGGAGATCGGTTACTGGCTGGCAAAAAAGCATTGGGGCAAAGGTTTGATTACCGAGGTCACAAGAGAGCTGGTGAAGCTATGTTTTGACAAATTAAAATTAAAAAGAGTTACAGCAAAGGTGTATCTCCCGAATAAAGCATCGGCAAGAGTTTTGGAGAAGAATAAATTTAAGTTGGAGGGAATATTAAGGAAAGAAGTCTGCAAAAACGGGAAATATTATGATGTTTATCTTTTCGCAAAGGTTCGATAAATTTTATTAGAATTATAAGTAGCAACAAAAAAATATGGCAAACAAAAAATCAAACGAAAAAAATGTGCGAAAATTAACAAAAATTGGAAAACACTCAATCGGTTTAACTCTGCCTATTGAAGTTGTTAGGGAACTGGGGTGGAAGGAGCGGCAAAAAATAACCGTTAAAAAAATTAAGGGCGGTTTTGTAATAAGGGACTGGAAAAAAAGATAAGGTTTACCCCGTTAAATAGCGAAGCGATATTTAACTGGGGCGGGCTGATGATTAAGGATTATTATTCAAAAAAATAATAAATATAGAATTCCGAAAGTGGGCGAAAAAAACTTTGCGCGATTCTTTGCGCGATTATTGCGTGATTATCAAAAACATGCTATACTTTCTATATCGATATGTTTAATCCAAAATATAAAATTACTGACAATATTGTAAAAATGTTGACTGCGGTGGCTGAGGCCAAGGCAGTTATTGAGCGAGCCAAGATTCTTCCTAAAAATGAGCTGAAATTGCGCCGGCAAGCTTTGATCAGGATGACTCATAGCTCAACTGCCATTGAAGGCAACCAGCTCAATATGCACGAAGTTGAAGCTTTAGTTGGCCGGAAAAAAGTGGATGCTCCCCAGAGAGAAATTTTTGAAGTGCAAAATTATCTCAATGCTTTGAAATATATCGAGCAAGTCGTCAAAAAAAAGCAGGCGATTACCGAAAAAGTTTTGCTTAAAATACATAAATTAGTTACAGACAAAACATTGGATGAGGAATCGTCAGGACACTACAGAAAAGGTCCGGTCTATATCGTCAGAAGGCGCTTAGGCTTTCCTAATGAGGTTATGTATACAGGCCCGGATGCCAAGAAAGTTCCGAAACTTTGCGCTGATCTTATTTCTTGGATAGAAGATAGTAAGAAAAAAGACACTAGCCCGATCATTGTGGCTGGCATAGCCCATCAGGAAATTGCTGCCATCCATCCATTCAATGATGGCAATGGCAGGACAGCCAGGGCGTTGGCCACTCTTATTCTCTATAAGCGGGGCTATGACTTCAGAAAACTTTTTGCTTTGGAAGATTATTACAACAAAGATAGACAACGATATTATAAAGCTATCAATATAGGCAAGACTTATGATGAAAGAAAAACTGATTTCACTTTATGGCTGGAATATTTCTCCAAAGGTTTCAAAGAGGAAATTGACAATGTCAAAAACAAAATAATCTCGCTTTCCGCCATGAAAATTGATGCGGATGTTAATTCGCAAATCTATCTGGACAAGGATCAGATGAAAATTTTGGATTTTTTGGATAAGCTTGGAAAAATAAACGTGAACGATGTGGTTGATATTCTGAATTGTCCCAAGAGGACAGCTCAGTTGCATCTTCAAAAACTCAAAAAAATCGGGTCAATAAAACAAGTAGGCAAAGGTCCCGCCTCCGCCTATGTTTTTAGAAAATAGGCTCAAATCGTATTTAACCGGGGTGGGCTGATGATTAAGGATTATTATTCAAAAAAATAATTAAAGCACAGCCACGTGATAATGAAATTGTTTTACGTGGATTGGGGAAAATAAAAAATGGCATATATATTTTTGGATGAAAGTGGAGACTTAGGATTTGATTCGAACAAGAAATCTTCAAAATTTTTTGTGGTTACTTTTTTATTTGTTAAAAATAAAGGTCCTGTAGAAAAAGTAATTAAAAAAGTTGCTAGAAATTTAAGCAAGAAGGAGCTTAAAAAGCATGTCGGAATTTTGCATGCTTGCAAAGAAAAACCAAAGACAATTATAAAAACATTGGGAATGCTAAATGAAAAAGATATTTCAGTTCTTTCCATACATCTAAATAAGGCGAAAGTATATACCAAACTCAGAGATGAAAAACACGTCCTTTATAATTATGTTTCTAATATATTATTGGATAGAATATTCACCAAAAAACTTATTTCACTAGATTCGCCAATAATTTTAATAGCTTCTAGGCGTGAAACAAACAGATTTCTTAATGATAATTTTAAAAATTATTTAGAAAATCAGGTTAAGAATAATCATAAACTTGATATTTGTGTAAAAATAAAAACACCTGAAGCTGAAAAGTGCTTGCAGGCGGTTGATTTTATTTGCTGGGCGATATATAAGAAAAAAGAATTAGGAGATGAGAGCTATTATAATTTAATAAGGCAGAAAATCGTTGAAGAAAGTCCATTATTCCCATAAAAACAAAACCTTATGCGCTATTTAAGAGGAACCATCCGGAACCCCACGCATAAGGAATTTACTTGTCTATGTATAGATACTACCATATTCTTATAATTATTTCAAGCCCCTGTGGATAATTTTCAAAAATCAAGAAAAATTGCTTTATTTAAAGGAAAATTAGTTTTTATAAAATTATGGAAAATAAATCGTCGAATAAAAACTTGCACAAGGCAAACAAGGCCAAAAAAGATGAGTTTTACACTCAGCTGGTTGATATTGAAAAGGAACTCATGCATTATAAAGACCAGTTTCGTGGGAAAGTGGTTTATTGTAATTGCGACGATCCGTTTGAAAGTAATTTTTTCAAATATTTTGCATCAAATTTCAATGCTTTGGGTTTGAAAAAACTTATGGCTACCAGCTATAAGCCATCGCCGATTGCCAACACTCAACTTAGCCTATTTGGCGATGACAAAACACTTACAGTAAAAAAGGGCCGCCCAAAAACAACTGCTAACAAATTTATTATTAATGAAGTTGGTGATCTTGATAATAACGGAGCTTTTGATTTGAATGATATTGCCCAGCAACTCAAAGACAATAAAAATAATGAATGGGCGCCGCTCCAGGGAGAAGGGGATTTTAGAAGTCAAGAAAGTATAGAGCTGTTAAAACAAGCGGACATGGTTGTCACTAATCCGCCGTTTTCATTGTTTAGGGAATATGTAGATCAATTAGTAAAACATAATAAAAATTTTTTAATATTAGGTCAGCAAGGCGCAGTGATTTATAAAGAATTTTTTCCTTTGATAAAAGAAAATAAAGTTTGGCTTGGATATGATAATGGTGGAACAAAATGGTTTCAAGTCCCAATGGATTATGATATTCCTACGGAATCGAGGAAGAAAATTGTTAACGGAGTGAAATATTTCAGCATGGGAAGTGTTAATTGGTATACCAATCTTGATGTTGCTAGTCGTCACAAAGATCTCACATTATATAAAAAATATAACCCTAAAGAATATTTAAAATATGATAATTATAATGGGATTAATGTAAATAGATATATTGATATTCCTATGGATTATGATGGAGTAATGGGTGTGCCAATTACTTTTCTTAATTATCATAATCCTAGTCAATTTGAAATAATAGGATTAGATAGATATACAGGAAAAAATGGAGATAAAGACTTTACTATAAATGGAAAAATGTTATTTCGACGTATATTAATTAAAAATAAGAAAGTGAAAAAATAGTTGTCCGATAATTAAAAATATCTATGTCAAAAGATCAACTAAATTGTAAGCATGATTGGAGAATTTTAACTTATGATGGAAGAGATGGGCCAGGGGTTTCCGAATGTAAAAAATGCGGCTTATGGCTAAGCCATTCAAATAGACTGCAATTAGAAATGAATAAGCATATAACTGGTTATCAGAAAAAAATTTCATTAGCATCTTTAATAATCTCAATATTAGCACTTATTTTATCTGTCACAGCGTTCATTTATAAAATTGATTTAGTAGATAATTTTAAATCTCTATTTAAAATTGATTAGATATTTTAATTAAAAATAAAAAAATAATAAGGAATTTTATGAAACTACAAGTTAAGAATAAACATTGTTTAATAAAATGCGATCCTTTAGCTATTTCGATTACTCCTTATATGCTAGCCAAAATTTCAGACGATTTTCATAATTCGGCAGAATCATACAAGCAAAAGCATTTTTCGTTAGCTAAATATTCTATGTATTTATCTTCAATAGAAAGGGGATTGAAAGCAGCAATTTTAAGCAAAGAATGCACTAAGTCTAAAAAACGTTTTTTAGCAATAAGTATCAAGCATAATTTAGAGAAAGTAATTAAAGAATTTGAATTATTATTTATTAATATTTTTTCAAAGAAAGACAAAAAAAATCTTAAAAATGTTAATAAATTATATTTTAAAAAAGGATTTGATTATTTTTCAGATGAAATGTTATTAGAAATGATGTATGGATATAAAAAAATGCCAAAATTAGAAGTTATTGAAAAAATAAGTCAAAAAGTCAACCAATTTATTATTGATAACAATTATTTCAAAAATTAAAATAATATGAAAATTGAACTACAAAGAATTTCGGTGCGGGACGTTATCAATGGCTATAAGGACAGTCACGAAGAAGGCGTGGTGGCTTATGGCGGCAAGTTGGATATTCGTCCGAAATATCAACGGGAGTTTGTATACACCGGCAAACAGCGCGATGCTGTGATTGAAACAATCAAAAACAGTTTTCCACTTAATGTAATGTATTGGGTCAAAACTGATCAGGGAAATTTTGAAGTGCTTGATGGTCAACAAAGAACAATTAGTATTGCGGAATATAAAGAAGGTAATTATTCTGTTGAATTCAACGGTAGACTAGCTGCGTTTCACAATCTAACCAAAGAAGAACAAGAACAGATTCTGAATTATGAACTCATGATCTATTTTTGCGAAGGCAGTGACAAAGAGCGATTAGATTGGTTTAAAATTATTAATATTGCCGGCGAGAAATTGACTGACCAAGAACTTAGAAATGCTGTCTATACTGGTCCGTGGCTTTCTGATGCAAAACTAAAATTCAGTAAATCAAATTGCGCAGCTTATCTTCTGGCCAATGATGGAGGTGGGTTAGTTAGTGGTTCGCCAATTCGGCAAGAATATTTAGAAACTGCAATTTCATGGATAAATGATGGAAAAATTGAAGACTATATGGCCAAACATCAGCACGACAAAAATGCCGAAGAATTGTGGGAATATTTTCAAAATGTTATTGAGTGGGCCAGAAAAACTTTCATAAATTATCGCAAAGAAATGAAAAACGTGCAGTGGGGTGAATTATATAATGAATTTAAAGATAAAAAACTAGATACTAAAAAACTTGAAACCGAAATCAAAGATTTAATGCAGGATGAAGATGTGACGAAAAAATCCGGAATTTATCCGTATGTTTTAACCAGACAGGAAAAATATCTTTCGATTCGGGCGTTTACTGACAAAATGAAGCGTGAAGCTTATGAAAGACAAAATGGAATTTGTCCGAAATGCAGTGAACATTTTAAAATAGGCGAGATGGAAGCTGATCATATCAAACCTTGGCATGAGGGCGGAAAAACAATTGCTGAAAATTGTCAGATGCTTTGCAAACAAGACAATCGAACTAAATCGGGGAAATAATAGGATAAAAAATTTATGGGAAAATGTAGAAAATGTGGTTATCAATCAAAGTATATAAAAAGTATATATTGTAATGACTGCTGGGAAAAAGTGCAAAAAGAAAATAAGGCGAGATATGGAATGAGAAAATGTATTTGTGGTGTTAAGATAACAGGAAATTGGAAATATTGTCCATCTTGTAATAAAAAATATAATAGATAATTACGTAATTAATTACTTGCCAGAACTTATGAACAACCCAGAAGACAAACAATTAAATCAGCCGACTAAAAATTATTTCAAAAGTAAATTCAAATGTAATTTTTCTGTTACGGAATTTAAATTTTCAGCTGGCTTCCTTGATGTTCTGGCCTATAATCAAAACGAAAAATGTTTCTATATTAGTGAAGGGAAAAGATCTGGAAATGTTGCTTCGATCGGCCATGCAGTTGGCCAGCTTATTGCCTATATGTCAGTTATCCAGGAGAAAGGTTATGAATTTCTTGAAAAAATAACTCAACAAGAAAGATTGGAGCTAGAAGATGTTTCAACTTTTCTTGAAAATAAAGCCATCCGTGCTTGTTTTTTTGTAACTTTACCTCTAGAAAAAAAGGACAAATTATTACCTTCGGCTAAATTAATGTTAAAAAATCTAGGTGATTTCGGATCTTCTATAGGAGTTTTTTTTGCGAATAGTAAAAAATGTGAATTAGGTATTCCAGCTAAACCGCTGCTAATTAAGTTGAGAAAAATTTATACCAGAGAGCAAATTTTACAAGAAATTCTAAATAAATTTTTAAATCAGCCAATTGCTGAAGGACTAATGGAAAACAGGACTCAGTTTAGACATATGATTCAAATTAAAGAAAAAATAGGAAATCCATTTTTACATTTTGAAATAACTTCTAAAAAAATAACTAAAGCAAGCGATAAAGCGCAGTTTGAAATAGCTTTTCATGTTGAATTTGCTAAATCCCATTTGATTCATGATTTTACTAAGAAAAGAAGAAATAAATTACTTAAAATAATGAAGAATGTGCAAAAAGATTTATCTAAGAGTGATAAAATTTTTAAGTTAAAAGCTAAGTGGGGCAAAAATTGGTCAAAATTATATAATGTTTATTCTACAACAAATAAAATTGAATTTGATCAAGAAGATGTGAATGAAATTTTGGATAGATTAGATTTATTAGTATCAAGATTAAAACCAGAATTGGATAGAATAAATTGGGGAAGAATTAGAAATAATGAGGAATAAATTTGAATTTACGTAATTAATTACGTACCTCTGAATTTATGCCGAAGGGGGAGGTGAATGCAAAAAAATTTAAAGTATTCTAAGTATACAATAAATTATGATCTATACTCCAAAAATACAAAAGGCGATAAAATTTGCCACTAAAACACACGAAGTGTATCAGAAGCAAAAAAGAAAAGGCAAAGATATCGCATATATAACCCATCCATTAACTGTAGGGATTATCCTCTCACTGATCAAAGCCAAAGAAGACATAGTTGTGGCTGGAATTTTGCACGATACGATTGAGGATTCTATAGATCAGAAAAAAGTAAATGCCAAAATGCTGGAAGAAAGATTCGGTAAAAAAGTTGCAAGAGGAGTTTTGAGTGTAACAGAGATTGAGAAAAAATTACCATGGGAGGAAAGGAAAAAGCAAGCATTGGAACACATAAAGAATTTTTCGCATGATTCTTTACTAATTAAATCGGCTGATATTATTGCTAACGTTTCTGAATTGTTGGATGATTATAATCGTTACAGAGAGGAAGTTTTTGCCAGATTTAATGCGCCAAAAGAAAAAATCTTAAATCATCAGCAAATGGCTATCAAATCAATCCTGAAAAGATGGAAAGGAAATCCATTGTCAAAAGATTTAAATTTTTTGTTAAAAGAGATTGAAAGAATAAATAATTAATTACCCCAGAAGCAAAGCTTCGCTTGCTACGGGGCGAGCGTACCTAGGTATGTACAGGTGGTGATATTTTTAACACTTCTTTAACAACTTATAAAAAGAAAATAACTCTCAAATATTTAATGAAAGGAGGTTCAAATGATACGATTGAAGAGCTTGTTAAAAAAAGAAACAAAAACCCAGGCAATAGGCATTATGACTGAAGAATTTAATGATCTTTTGAATAATAAGCGATTCATTCAGTATGTAGGATTAGAAGAACCATATACGCCTGGCATCAGGGAATGCATGCTGACTGTGAAGCATAAGCATTTCAATCCGCAAAGCCAACAGAGCGCGCTTTTTTTCATGCACACGATCCGTTGGGCTAAAAAAATTTGGACTGTAATGAGCGTCCCTGCTGAATGTAGGGATGCGGTAGAAAAAATTGCAGCAGAATGCGGTCTTGAATCGACGAGAGGAGTCCCGATGCAGATTAAGGGGGATAGATGGGAAACCTTTCTTCCTTTCACTGGGAGAACATTTGTTTTCGATAACACGCCCGATCATCTCATTTTTCGCAGGGATCCTTTTATTGAGGAAATCCTCAAAAACGCTGAGCAAATGGCTATAGACAAGATTATAAGGACGTAAGGAGTTGAAAAAGGAAATTTTTCCAATCTATAAAGGCCGCAAGACAAGTTTAAAAGCGGCCTTTTTAATTTGGTGATATAATAAAATCAGCCAAGAATTGTATAATTAAACATGCTTGGCGGGGTAAGTAATTAATTATTTATTTAATAAAACCATGAACAAAAAAATAATCATTCTGCCGATGTTAATTGTTGGAGCCATTTTTCTTTCCGGTTGTGCAAATAACAATCAAGCTGAAAAAAATAATAATGCGGAAAGTGTAGCGTCAGCCCCAGCAACTGAAGATAATTTAGACGGAGCTTGCGAAAAAGAAAATGTATCAATAGAAGGTTATGGCGAACCAGGAAAGCGTCTTAAAAATTGTTTTGTGGAATATCCAGGAGAACCAAGTCGTCAGGACAAAAGTTATTATATTGTTGAAGATATCTGCGGTCAGTTTACTAAAGAATTTGTGGAAAATGCCTTAGGCCAAAAAGTAGTAAAAATCGAACTGCCAAAATATGCAAGTCTTTATAATTGTTCCTATTATCTTAATGATAAGGAATATTTATTGTTTAATCTGGAATATTTAAAAATTGAAAATCAAAAACTTTTTTATCAACAGACCGGAGATAAGGTAGAAAAAAATCCTAAAATTCCTATGGATAATGTAGTAATTACACAAGGAGATCTTGTCAGTGAAATTTATTTTGTACTTAGTCCGGAAAAATTTATTTCAATCAAGCCAAGTTCAAAAAATACGATTGAGAACGGAAAATTCATTGATTTTGCAATAAAGATAGGCGAAGCGATCAAAAATTACAAATAATCAAAATTACACTATTCCGGTATTCTCAAGAATTCCGGAATAAGTATAAATTAATTATAATTATTAAGAAGGGTATTAAATTTATGACCAAAAAAACAATATATTTAATTGCCAGCATTGTTTTGTTTATTCTGCTTTCGGTGATTGCTCGTGCCGGATTGGAATTGTGGTATATTAAGAGTCTTTTGAAATCAGGTACTGGCCCGTCAATTCTTGGAAACGGGGGATATGTCTGGCCAATGCTAACTTTCATCCTTCTGCTTTTGGGCGTAGCTGCGGGCTATTTCATCGGCCAGAAATGGTGGCAAATTGTCTATGTTGAAAAACGTCGGATAAGTCTCTTTAGCAAAAAATGATTACATCCCCCTGAATTTATGCCGAAGGGGGATGTGAAATCGGCCTTTTTAATTTGGTGATATAATAAAAACAGCCAAGAATTGTATAATTAATCTGATTGGCGGAGTAAGTAATTAATACAGACAGTAAATTTTTTATGGAGAAGTATTTGTTTGAAAAAGCAGAAAATGAGGCACATGTAATAAGAGATAAAGCTCTTGATTTGAAGCTGAAAAGAAATGAAAGCGGAGAGCCTTCCAGAGATGATTATGCTCAATCTGAAATAACGCTGCAAGAAGAAAGAGATAGACAAGAAAATGGTCAACAAGGTCCAAAAGCTAGAAGGAAAATTGAGCTGAGGAAAGTTTTTTGCGAATTTAAAATAACTATTCCTGCCGATAATCAAAAAGAAGAACAAAAAATTGTTTTCACAGATGATGAAGTAAATAAGATTATTTCAAACGAAGCAATTCTTAGATGTCGTCCGGAAACTCTTAAATCAGACAAATACAAATATAATTTCTTGCGAAGTATGCGTAATTTTAATGTGTCAGCAGATGAATGGAAAAAGTGCATATTTAAAACGCCACAACTTTTTTGTCAATCTCCAGAAACTATCGATAGTAATATTAAAAATTCAGCTAAGCTAATAGGAATATCAGAAGAAGAATTTATTAAAGCTGCAATTAAACACCCGTCACTTTTTGGTATGCTCCCAGAAACTATCAATAGTAATATCGAAAATTCAGCTAAATTGTTGGGTATTTCGAGAGAAAAATTTCTCAACGCAGCTCTTAAAAGACCATCGCTCTTAGTTCAATATCCCGAAACTATAAATAATAATGCTGAAAATTCGGCCGAATTATTAGGGATCAAAAAAGAGATGTTTATAAAAAGCTCTCTTAAAGCTCCTCAAATTCTTTATCTTAACCCAAGCACGATAAATAATAATATTGAAAGTACATCAAAGCTTATAAGCATTGATAAACAAGAATTTCTGGAAGTTGCGTTAAAGCATCCACAGCTTTTTTATCAATCTCCCATGACTATTGTTAAAAATATTGAAAATTCAGTCGAGATATTAGGACTTTCCAAAGAAGATTTTATTAAAATTGCATTAAGACAGCCATCGCTTTTCCATCAGTCTTACCAAACTTCTAAAAGAAATTTTCAAACTCTAACCATGATTTTTGACAATGATATTAAAGAAACAAGAAATGCAATTTTAAAAATGCCGGCATCCCTGACCTATTCTTCAGAAAGAAATATTATCCACTGCATTTTAAAAAGAATGACACACAAAAAATATAGTTTAGCGGTAAATCCCGAGGAAGAATTAAAAAAATTTTTTTTAACTAGGAAAAAATTTAAAGATTGGGATAAAATGCAAGTAATAATAAATAAAATTAAACAATCAGAAAGAGCGAAAAAATAGATAAAAAATAAAATCGAGCAAAGGAAAAATAAAGATAATCATTTTCTGATCAGATATAATTGACGGGGTAAGTAATTAATTACGTAATTAATAAAACTATGAACAACGAAAATCAAAAACAAGAATGCTGTCCCGAATTTAGTGTAGAAAAATGGGACAAGCAAACATTGAGCTGGGACAATAAAAAATTCATCAAAGATTCCATGCCGGAGTTTTTCCATATCCCTTTTCCGCCGATGATCGGCAAAAAAATAACCAGAATGTGGACGGCTGTGGAAAAGGTCGGGGCGGGCGCGCCGGACAAAAAAGACACCCTGATATTGTTCCGCGATCCGACGCCTTTTAGGGGCGAGATATATGTAGCGGTGGAAAAAGACGTTCCGGATGAAAACAACGTTGTGATTTCCGGAAATTTTATCTCCAGAGTTTTTGATGGCGGCTATAATGATATTCCTAAATTTATCAAAGTTATGGATGGATATCTGGCCGAGACAGGGAAAAAGGCCAAGGATTATTACATCCACTATGCCTATTGTCCGAAATGCGCCAAGAAATTCGGGCATAATTATATGATATTTTTTGCCGAAATATAAAATTGTAAAAAAAGAAAAACGGATCAGAAATAATTACTTAATTAATTATTTATTTAATAAAATGGATAAATACAAAAATTTTAAAATTTTCTTTTTGCTGGCTTCGCTGGGCGGAGTATTGTTTTCCGGCTATATGAGCGGAGTCAAAATGTTTTCATCTGTCTGCGCTTTCGGGGAAACTTGCCCGCTGTTCCTGGGCTTTCCGGCCTGCTACTACGGCTTTGTCATGTTCTGCCTCCTTTTTATTTTTTCCGTCGTCCTTTTTTTCAAGGAACAGGCGACAAAATGTTTGGCCAATCTTTTATTTTTGTTTTCATTTTTGGGAGTTCTTTTTGCCGGCTATTTTTCTTGGGGAGAATTGTCCTTGTTTTTTGAAAATGGACCGAGCGCATATTTCTTCGGCCTGCCGACATGCGTCATGGGTTCGATCTTTTTCATTTTAATTTTCATTGTTTCAATTTTCTTCAGAAAAAAAATCTAATTTCTGGGCGGAATAATTTAATACTTACTTCGCTACGTATTAAAAATGTGGATATAGTGAGTAAAATCTTCAAATTCCTAGGTTTTCTGAGGGTTGGTTATTGGCTAAGGTAAGACAAAAGTGCCAAATTGGCGGGGGCTTGACCCCGCACTAACTTTAGGCTTGCTGAAAGCAATCCAGTGTTGTACACTTGCCTAAAGTTAGTGCGGGGTTGACAGATTTTATAGGTCGTGTAGAATGAGTCATGTATTGAATTTTCCACAGACGGATTTTTTAAATTTGCCTGAAAAAGGAATTTAGTGTATAGTAAACAGATGCAATA
>Ga0209311_1001837_pt1 | contig 16378 bp, 12 predicted proteins | sample AD_UKC045_MetaG_FD_184417 | JGI IMG/M metagenome (GOLD analysis project Ga0209311, IMG submission 184417) | Active sludge microbial communities of municipal wastewater-treating anaerobic digesters from USA - AD_UKC045_MetaG (SPAdes) (version 2) | ecosystem: Engineered > Bioreactor > Anaerobic >... | reverse complement strand
AAAAGCCGGATTTACTTGTGAATATCAGCTCTCCGGGGAGTAGAGCAAAGTGGGCAGCGGCTATCAGGACCTCACCAGGAGCGCGACCTGCTTCACACCGCGTCTATGGAATAGAAACTGATGGAGGGGGGCAGCTTCAGTTCGAGTTTTTCAGCTCCACCGGCACCCAGATTTCGATCACGGTGCTTTCGCTTTCGATCTTGCTGTCTTCGTCATAGCGTTCAAAGTAAAACTGGGCCGCGGGCGTGAGATTGTGGGCCGGGAGCCAGGTGCTGAAGATACTGTCGATAGTGCCGAGGATATTTGTAAATGAACCAACGTGTTCAAACACAGCGTATCTGGCTGCCGGGATCGTGGTGGCGTTGAGCAGCGAGGGCTTGATATTGAGGCTGGGAACTTCGTACCCGGCCAGATAGATAACTTGTTGATCGGTGGTGGGGGATAGGCCGTCACCATAAGCATAAAGGCCGTATTCCACTCCGGGGATGGGCTTTGGAACGATGGAAGCCGTCTTGAAAAAGTCCAGCCACAGCATCAGCAGGACGCCGGGATCACGATTGTCCCGCAAGGACTTTCCCATCAGATGAAAACTGGGTTTTTCCTCGAGGCGGAGGCTTGGCAGGGCGGGATTCTCAACGGCACACAACAGGGTAGCCAGACAGACAAAACCACATATCAGCAGGATGTGAGCTTTCATTCAGGACTCCAGTCAATGGTTTGGGAGACTGATCTTTTGCGGCGCCAATCACGTCAAGTGATATTATTGCGTGATCCGGATCTGCCCTTCAGGACTGGGAAGAGAACCTGTTATTGATAAAGAGTTGTTCTAATCAGCCCGGCTGTTAAAACGCGTAGCGGTAGCCAAAGGAAAAGAGGAAGCGGCTGCCCTTGGAAAAAGTGCCATATCCTTGGGATTCCAGCTCTTCGATGCGTTTGGCCTGAGTGGTCGTGAGGATGTAGAGGATGCCGGCGTCAAAGCCATGCCGTTTGGATTTGCTGAACATCCACTGGCCCCCCGCTCCCAGACAAAAACCGTGGTGCGCTTCCGTGACGTCCGGCAGGCCCGGATTATCAGGCCTGGCCACGATCATGGCGTTCACGCCATACCAGGCTGACAACATCGGACGAAAGGTGCTGTCGAATTGGCCAAAGTAATACTTGCCGCCCAGTTCCCAGCCGCCCACATAGCCAAAGGTGCCGATGCTGCCAGAAACAGCAATATCGTCGTTGATGTTATAGTCACCGTTGAAGCCCAGACCGGCATAGCAGAGGCCGTATCCGATTCCCAGAGAGCCGCGCCGGTGTTTGATCGTGGGAGAAAAGGCTGTGTCCGTCTGGGCGGCCAGGGTCGTCGCGGCCAGAATGGCCACCAGCATTATAAACATCTTCAAGCTATTGGGCTTCATCATTACTCCCTGAGAGGTTTTTGTCACAAGATGCCGAATTGCTGTGCATGTCAAGTGAAATCGCAACAGACTGACGGAGGAACTGGTGCCAAACGCGGTATGGACCCTCACTGAAGACTTCAGATCTCTTCACCACAACTTCAAACGCTTATACAGAAGCCGTATTTATGGACTTCAACCCGCTCATCACACAGGATGTTGTGATGCCTGCCCCGGAAGTAGCTGGAAAGTTTTTTACCCCTTACCGGTATTAGCCTGAAAAGATCCAACATAATCCTTGACACAATGTATCTCCAGCAAAAAACGTCCCACACAGGCAAATCAACGCGCAAGGGAGTCACCATGTCACAAACCCAAATCGTGGAATATTCTCATCAATTCGCCAAAGCCGTCGCGTCCATGTGGAATGCCAGCGGCGAAGGCTGGAACGGCCGCGTCTTCAATAGCAGCGAGGCCAGAGTGTGCCAGGAGGAATCCAGCACCAGATATCTGAATCTCTATCTGAGCGTGGAGGGCGAGCGCGTGCTGGGCTATGCCAAGCTCACGGACTATACCGAGGAACCAGGTGTGGCCTACATCGAGCTCCTGAACGTGATTCCCAGTCACCACGGCAAAGGCATCGGACGCGATCTCGTGAAACGCTGCGTCCTCAGGGCCGCGGAACTGGGTTACGAGCGTCTGGACCTCTTCACCTGGGCCGGCAACACCAAGGCCGTGCCCCTCTACAAGAAATGCGGTTTTTTCTGGGAGAAGATGGAAAACAACAGCACCCATCTGATGAACTTTTTACCGGGTCTCCTCAAGCTGGCTATCCTCAAGCCCTGGTGGGATGTCTTTGATTGGTATGAAGACTGCAAACGGGTGCTGGATACCGAACCGGACGGCCGTGACGAGCACGGTTTTGACATCTATGACTATAGCTGGGAAAAGGACGGCCGGCGCCTCGAGATCAGCTTTGAGCGCAGCGGACGCGGCATCGTGGCCATCCGGACCCCGGACTTCCAAATAGCGATCTCCACTGAGCAGCCCAAGCCCGTCTTCGGAATTCCCCGCAAACTGCGTTACAGCCTCTCCAATCTGAGTGGAAAAGCCCTGGAGATCAGGTTGGACGGGCTCAACGACGCCGGTATCAGTCATAGTTTTCAGCACTCAGGCCTGCTGGAAAGCAGCCTCGAGCTGGAATCAGATTATCTTCCCAATCCCCTGGACAAAGAGGTGAGCGAGTGGGAAACCAGTCCCCGCGTAAGATGTATGATCACCCTCGATGGGCATGCATTTTCGATGGCCATCGGCCTGCGGGTGCAGTATCCGCTCACAGCCACACTGCGCAACGTGGATTCGCTGTTGCAGCCAGGCCTCTGGTACAAGATGTACCTCAATCTGGAGAGCCATTTCGACCGTGACTGCTATTTTGAGATCAGGCTCGAGGAGCATGAGCATATCTGCCTGCGTGAGAGCGAGTTCTCTATCACTTCCGAAGCTGAGGGCCGCCGCTGGCTGGAGCTGGAGTTTAGCTGTGACCAGGCCCTGGTCTATAATCCCAAAATCCGGGTGGAAGCCACTCCTGAAGGAGGATCAGCCCTGGATTTCTGTCTCAATCCCTCCCTCATCCTGCATCAGCCGCGGGGCAGGCATGGCAGTGAAAACCCGGATGCCAGCTTCATGGTCAATTCCCTCAATTCCTATCGCTCCTACAAGGAGGGCAGCAAAAACTTTGCCTGGGTAGGCCGTCTGTTTTGCAACGGCATCTCGCTGATGTGTCCCCAGCCCGGCAAGCCCTACAGTGAAGAGCTGGAATCCGCTCTGCCTTATCAGACCCTGTTCAATCAGGGCCCGGACTATATCGAGACCGAAAACCGCTTTCGTTCCAAAGACATGTACGGCTTGGAGTTTGCCCTTATCTACCGTTTTTGGGACAGCGGCCTGGTAGAGGTTTTTCCGCGCTGCCTGGCACTTCCCGAAGACCGGGACGAGATCTGGCTCAAACTGCCCTTCAACATCTACGAAGGCCGTTTATCCTTCTGGTTCGACGGACGGATTGTGGAGACTGACAAAGAGCTGCTGGATTTTGGCTGCTGCGACCTGCCCAGAGCCTGCCCTCAGGAGAACTGGCTGTTTTCTGAAACCGACGATGCCAGCATCGGTTTGATCTGGTCTGAGGATACCAGGCTGACCCCGGATCGCTATTGGCTGGCCTGGGAAGTGGACCTCAAGGCGTTGGCAGCAAAGGGCCTGGACGCTCCTCAGCCTCTGCAGATTCACCTCGACGTTTTCAAAAACGCCTGGCAACTGCGCAATCTGGCGCGGGGTAGAGTCCCAACCCAGCCCATCAGCAGCGGTGTGGAACTGCGGGCCAATCAGGGTGATCCCGTTTTGAAACTGCCCTGCCGGGCCGAGCTCATCCAGAATCTGGATATGGAACTCAAAGCAACTTACAGCCTGGAAAGCTCTTGCGTGTCCAAGCCAGCGGTGCTGGACAGTCCTGTCAACGAGGACGGCATCCGCAGGCTGAGCTGGGATCTCACGCAAGCGCCGGATCAGCCATTGGAGCTCGTAAAGGCATCAGTAAGAATGCCCTACACGGATATTGAGAGGAGCCAGCTGCTGCTCCATCCCCGCGGCGAAAGTTCTTACCGGGAAGACGCTCAGCTATTGAGCTTCGATAATGGCCAGATCACAATCACCGCGGCCCGGGATGCCCGCTTGCCGGGATTGATATCTCTGAAACACAAGGGCTTGGAATATCTGGACAACGCCTATCCCGACTACGCTGCCAAGGGCTTTTACAACCCCTTTCCGGGAGGCCTGTCTCTCACCCCGGCTGATGTATCCAAACGCAAGCAGCTGGAAGAGTTACACACGGTGGAAGCGGCCAGCCTCACAGACCAGTTTGGCACGCTTTGGCAAGGGCTGGCACTGAGCACCCGAGTGGAGCAGTTTGGTCCCCAGAAGGGCCTGGTATTCAGGCAGTTGTATCTTGCGCTGCCGGGCGTACCGGTGCTCATGCTGCTGGGTGAGATCAGCGATTGGGGAGGCAGAAGGCAGTATTACAACTTCAACCTCAGCCTCTACAGGCAGCTTGGTCACAAGCGTGGAGAAGACGGCTATCTGTTGGGCCACAAGGATGGAAGGCAGCAGCGCATCCACTGCAGCGCTACCGAAAGCTATGCCAGCGCCTGGCTCGATACGGTGGCAATCACCAGCCCTCAGAACCCCAGCCATCTCCAGTTTCAGACTCTTGGCTCAATCTGGGCTGCCATTACCCAGGATCCCTGCATGTCTGTAATCCAGCTCAGGCTCTATACGCGCGTCTCCGATCCTCTGCCCCAAAGAACTGAGCCGCTGTTTCTGATCTTCAGTCCCCACATATATCAGAAACACGAGCTTGGTCATTTGTTGGGCCTGGAAATTTAACCAGTTGTCAGGCAGCAGGATATAGCCAGGGGCAGGACCTGAGCCTCTTTGATTTACATCACCCTGCAGCCAGGTTAGGCATGTCTTCAGATCAGAACTGGCCCCTGTGTTGATGCTCAATACCTGGGCTAGCGTTGGCCTGATCCACCCAATCGGAGACTTATAGAGAATCTGGCCTGGGACATCTTCCCCTTTCGCCACCCATGCCTATCCCGTGCCTATCCCATGCCTATCCCATGCTTAAGCTTGGGATAGGTTTGGGTGATGGGTGAGTGCTTTGAACGAGGCTAAGCGGAAGTTTACTTGAGCTTTCTGGCTACCCTGAACCCCAAATCCGGGGCTTTGTAGAGGGGGTCGTGCCAGGTTTTGATCCCAGCCCCGCAATCTTCTTCGGGGCTCAGGTATCCGCTTCCCCTCACGATCCGGACTGCGTCTCTGTCCACTCCCAGGGCTCTGGCATCACCGGATTTGAGCTTTTCCCCCACCCATTCGCGGACGTTTCCGCACAGGTCGAAGAGTCCCAGTTCATTGGGGGACTTGAGGCCCACGGTCTGGTGGGTGGAATCTGAATTGGCAATGTACCAGCCCAGTTCCTCCAGCTTGTTTCCACCGCTGAAACGGTATCCGGAATACTTGTTTCCGCCCAGGAAGGCAAACTCCCATTCGTAGTCGTTGGGGAGGCGATAGCCGTTGGCAATTCCGAATACCGAGATCTTGTTGTGGCTGGAGCTGTCTGTCTTCCAGCCCTTGGGCCAGCCGTCCGGGTCTGATTTGGCACCCTTGAAGGTATAGACGGGCGTGAGGCCTGACTTGATGCTGAGCCGGTTGCAATACTCCACCGCGTCCAGCCAGGAGACGTTTTCCACCGGATGAGCAGGGTCCCTGAGCAGGAAAGGATTGGAGCCCATGATCAGCTCATATTGGGCCTGAGTGACCTCGTTGAGGCTGATTTGAAAACCTGCCACCGAAAGCATATTGTCGCCCCGGGTCACAGTGCCGCCTTCTACTGGTACAATCAACGGAAGCTTCGTGACCTCTTTGGCAACGCCATCAGTCTGCTGTGCAACAAGGCATCCTGCCACGCCAAACATTGCGGTCAGACATATCAAAGCTTTGAGTTGCTTCATCGTTCCTCCTGTTTTTGGCATATTGGTTGACGAATCCAAGAAAAATGATACGGGTAGGGTTTGTCAAGAAATAGTCATGCTCGATGGCAGGAGTTCTGGGTACAAAGTGACAGCGAAAACTGCATACTGACGCATTATAGCTCATCCTTTCCAAGACCCCTTTAGGTAGTTTCTGACAGGATTTCTGCAAATTAGATCACCGAAAACTTCAAATTCTGACAGGAAATCTGCAACCGCCAGACTTAGAAATTGTGTTCGGCGACGGAAGAATCAGATAATACGAATAATACGAAGTTGTTGCTTATTAATTTTTGGACTCGCTCAGCATAATTGGCATTATTCTGCATTGCTGCTACGTTAAGTCCTGACTGGGTATCGAGTAACTTGGACGCCATATCCAGCCTGGGATTCTGGGTGTGCTGAAGAAGTATTCGGGGATGAGACATCCGTATGCAATGAAAAAGTGAGGATGCTTGTGACCGTACCCCCAAAAATTGTACCAGTATCAAATGGACTTTTCAAAGCTAACGCGCCCTCAGGACAAGTTAACACTTGTTCGCTAGCTCTCAAGTATTAACTTGTCCTGAGGCAATAAGAAAAGAAGCAGGAATAATGAAAGGAAAACGATTTGCCCCCACTCAGATCATCAAGATACTGAAAGAACACGAAGCCGGTACGGAAGTGACGGAACTCATCCGCAAGTATGGCATAGCCAGAAACACATTCTACATCTGGAAGAGCAAGTACGGTGGCATGGAGAACAACCAGATTCAAAAGCTCAAAGACCTGGAATCGGAGAACTCCAAGCTCAAGAAGCTCTTGGCTGAAAGATGCTTGGAGATAGAGGCTCTCAAGGACGTACTATCAAAAAAATGGTAGAGCCCCGGCAGAAACGTGAAGCTGTCGGGGTGGCGATGTCTCACGGACTTAGCGAACGCCATGCCTGTAGAGTGATAGCCGTTAACCGTAATACATTGCGCTATCAGGCAATCATCAAAGAGGAGAATGTTGCCATAGAGAAGTTCTTGCGTGAGAAGGTGGTCGCTCCGAGGTCACAAAGCTATGGTTTGCCGAGGCTGGTAGTCTTGGTAAGAAAGAAGTTCGGTGAGGTCAATCACAAGCGGGTGGAACGTATCTACAAAGCTGCTAGCCTGCAGCTTGCCAAGCGTCCCAAGAAGTATATCAAACGAGATCCGGTACCTTTGGAAAAGGCTACTGAGCCAAACCAGATCTGGGCAATGGACTTCATGACCGATACCCTGGAGAATGGGAGAAAGTTCAGAGTTTTCAACCTGATCGACACCTTCACTAAAGAGAGTGTTCTCCAGATCATCGACAACTCCCTTCAGGGAAGCAGGCTTGTTCGCGAGCTTAGCCAGCTTGCTGAACTACGTGGACTTCCCAAAGCAATTAAATGTGATAACGGTCCTGAGTTTACCAGCAAAGTGATGCTCAAATGGGCAGACGAGACTGGAGTTCAGCTGGGTTTTATAGCTAAAGGAAAGCCAACGCAGAATGGCTTTATCGAGAGTTTCAATGGTAAAATGAGGAAGGAATGTCTTGACAGGCATATCTTCCGCAATTTAGTTGAAGCAAAGGAACTTATTATGAATTGGGTAAGTCACTACAATGAAGAACGACCGCATCGGTCTCTGAATTACATGGCTCCCTACGAGTTATTAATGCCTATAACGTCAAAGCGAATTCACCATTACAGATTGGTCTATAAAATGGGGTATGGTCACGTAGTCCCCATACTTATCTCTAAATCACTTTCTGGTTTGCCCAATATTAGTTCAGAATTATCCGCCCAATTATTATCTAAGATAGCGTCAAAAAATCCAGACACCGTAAACAAACACTTGCTTGGCGATGGAGTAATTGACAAGTTACTTAAGATCAAACACTTCATGATTAGGCAGCACTACATTGATATACTACAGACCCTTGGACGGAGTTCTCCAAAAGCTATAGATGTTTATCGGCAGTTGATATCACGCATACCAAGTAAGGTCGTATTGACCAGTTCTTTTCAGTTTGAATCAAGTGTCAGCAAATCAAGCCATATCCTACTTATGAGGCTTAATCAAATCAACCTACTTAAACCAGATTTGATAGATAATATCGAAGCATGATGAATCTGCGCAGTACTTTACTGAGGTGAGATCCCACTATGAGAAGAATTTTTGTAACACTATGCATCTTGTTCTGCCTAACGCGGCTAAGCTCAGTTCCCGTCGCGCCTGTAGCGCCCGAACATCCGGACACCTTATTGATTCACGGCACCATGATGATCGATCCCTGGGCATGGATGAAGGATCGTGAGCATCCCGGCTTGCGTAAGCATCTGAAAGCTGAAGCAAGATACGCAAAGAAAGTGCTGAAGCAATCACGGGCGTTGGCGAATACTCTGTATCGGGAGTTCGAGGAAGGCATAACCGATTTTGAACAAAGCTATCCCAGGTACGACAAGGGATTCTATTACTACACCGAAAGCTCCAGGGCTGATCTATATCCGCGCTACTACCGAAAGGCCGGTGATCTTGCCGCCCCGGCATCCCTGGTGCTGGATCAGAATAAACTGGCTCGGGGAGAGGATTACTTTGAACTCGGCGTATATTCCATATCCCCCGACCAGCGCTATCTGGCCTACTCGGTAGACCTTAGTGGCAATGAAGATTACCGGCTTTACATCAGGGATTTAGAGGAGGGCAGCACTTCCGACATGGGGCTGAATGCCGTTGGTGATTTCTGCTGGTATGCGGATAGCGAACACTTTCTGGTGGTGCGCAGCAATGAGCGCTGGCAAAACAATACCTGTTATCGGGGCTCAAGGAAAGACCGGGAACTGCGCTTGCTTTATACAGAAGAGAATCCGGAATTTGATCTTTCTGTGTACAAGGGCACGGACGACAGCAAGATATTCCTTCTGTCATACAACAAATCAAGCACCGAAGTATTTGAGACCGATGCAGCGATTCCGGAAGGCAGCTTCCGTTCCTTTGCCGGAAGACAGCCCAATCACACCTACTATCCAGACTACCTGGATGGCAGGTATTACATTCAATCCAATCATATTCATCGCGAAAGCCCCATCTATACCTGCGAGGAAAGCGACATTGCCATCGCCTCCTGGCAGGAACTGATCGGCACTACAGATACCGGGCCGATTGAGGAATACCTGGCGATGCAGGATTATCTGGTTTTACTCCATCGGGATAATGGCTTCGATGCCATCAGCATCTATGATCGCCTAAGTGGCAAAGAACTGGCACAATACAAGCCCCGGCAGGTTTCTGACCTGGCCTTCTGGCACAATCCGGACCCCGATACTAAGAGCTTCACCTTTACCATGGAAAACGCCCTGTCTCCGCTCTCCATCTACTCATACTACATTCCGGACGCTGAGCTGAAGTTGCTACATCAATATCCGGAGAATATCCCTCGCAATTATAATGATTACACGAGTAAAACTCTTTGGGTAAGTGCCTCAGACGGCAGCATGATTCCCCTCAGTCTGGTATATAAAAATACCATCAAACCCGGCCCTGCTCCCTTGTGGCTAAATGCATACGGAGCCTACGGCAGCTCGGAAGACCCCTATTTCTCTCACAGCTTGTTTTCCTTGCTGGATCGGGGAGTAATCTATGCCGTGGCACATGTGCGCGGTGGGGGAGAGCTTGGCGCGTCCTGGTATGATGCGGGGAAAAAGCAGCATAAAATGAATAGCTTCACAGATCTCATCGCCTGCATGGATTATCTGATCGATGAAGGCTATACCACGGCCGGACAAATGGTGATCGAAGGTGGTAGCGCCGGGGGTCTTTTGGTGGGAGCTGTGGCAAATATGGCAGCCGACAAGTGTGCCGTGGTGATTGCCGACGTCCCCTTCGTGGATATGATCAACACCATGCTGGACGACAGCCTGCCCCTAACCGTTCAGGAGTATGAAGAATGGGGCAATCCTCAGGATGTGGAAGCCTTCGAATATATGCTCAGTTACAGTCCTTACGACAATGTGCGTCCTCAAAGCTACCCCGCCTTCTTGATTTCCGCTGGCTGGAATGACACCAGAGTGGGCTATTGGGAAGCGCTGAAATGGGCTCAGAAATTACGCAAAAACACTTTGAGAAACAATCCCATCGTCTTTCGCCTCAGCTACAATGAAGGACACCTGGGAACTACAGATCGCTTTGCGAGTCTGCGTCAGTATGCAGAATCAATGGCTTTTGCCCTGGACCTTATACTTCCTGCAAAGGCAGTGAAAGAGTAAGCTGGAAACGAGGCATGGATGTTTGTGCCTTCTGTGATGACTTTCCCTGTGCCACGCTGAAAATCCTTACAAATGCCTACCCCTTTATTCTGAAGAACAATGGGCGCATCAGAGAGATCGGCATCGAAGCTTGGCTACGGGAACAGGACGAACATGTAGCAAATGGGGTTACGCATAGAAGCTTAAAACAATCCTGATTGGATCAGAGTTCCCAGCGCCCATCCTTGTTCCGGAAATTTCCGGAGCCCAGCACTTCAAATTTCAGGTTTGAGATCAGCCAATCCTGATGTCCGTGGTCAATGGCGTTTGATCTCTGCATGGCCTGAGTAGTCTGAGCCGTATATATACACATTCCCAGCTTCTGATTCAGCGGATTGGGCAGGCAAAGCGCGATCCTTAGGTCTGTTCCGGTGTATGTCTTATCAGCGACAATCCTATCCGGATAAATCTCAATCGGGACCTCCTGTCGGTAACGATCCAGGATCAGATTTGTCCCCCAGGCTCCAAACAGCACTAGCGACTTATTGCTAAGATCCATGTCCAGCGCGGTCTGATCGGATACGGCCTGAAAACCCTTGTTAAGAACCATCCATTCGACCGTGGGCATGATGTTTACCGTTACTCCGACCACACGCTCCGGATCCGGATAAATGACGAGGACATCACCCAAATAGACATTATTGATGGGACCTGTGAAGCGTTGCAAGAGTCTGATATCCTCCTCGGAGATATCAGTTCTATCCATAAAGAAACGGGCGATAGTGGTAAAATGCCCAGCATAATCTATCCCCTTGCTCTGATGCTCTTCTTCATATTGCCGTATAGCATCATAGGCTGCCCGGATGAAGATGAAACCAGAATCTACTTCGCTTTGTAGTGCCCGGCCGGGTTCCAAATTGAAATACAACTCCCCGAGACGGTGATCGTTGACGCGTACCAGATGCTCAGCTACCACTACCCACCACGAACTGTAGGCATGATACATCTTGTCTTGCAGGAGTTCATAAATATCCTCGCCACTTTCAAACATGTCCCAGTGCTTATCCACCAGGGAATTGACATAGGAGTGGGAAAACTCGTGAAAGAGCCAGCTGGAGACTTGTCGTAGCTTAGTTTCATCGAAATCGCTGCAGTTAATATCCGCAACGCAGAAAGCATGGATTCCGCCCTCTGCATCAACCATCGCGGGGCCGTAGCCTCCGTCTGCCAATGGGGATATGACAAGGTTGTATGAAGTGTGACTGTAGCCATACCAGGCCACCATGTGAGCTATCATATCCGGATATTGGTTCAACGCGTTTGCTGCTTCGTCCACTCTCCGCTGGAAGTATTCTCTTTGGGAGGCATAAAAACCGGCAAAATCGCTCTTCAGAGCAAAATCTCGAACCAAGTCATAAAACTCCTCCAAAGGTCCGGTTTGCGAAACGCACTCCAGTCTTTTCAGATTCATCGTTTCCATGGTGGAGTCCCAGTTGAAGCTAATCTTCTGTAAAGCGCAATCTTCAAAACGGAGAAAACAGCTCACCGGAAGGTCGTACACATATCCGCACTCTTCCATATCCCGCAGTCTCTGCATCACCGGGTGATTCTGATATTCTGCAAACCATTCCCCGATTGCCCCAGCGTATGATCCACCACGGTGGGCCATTTTGCTGCCGGAGGTATATTGGATGACTGCCAGCAGTTCTATGCGTGGATCAATCGAGATCCGCAGCATCCCCGATTCGCGACTGATGGCCGAAGGTGCAGCAGCAGAGTGAGGTTCCTCTGATGTGGCAAAGACTGATAGAACGCTAAACAGCATGATCAACAGAGGCGATAGCACGAGTAAGTGGTGTAACATTATCATTATCTCCTTATCAAGCGGCATTTTGATATTGATTAATTCCATTTGACGGGTGAATTTAATCCATATAATAGATTGCCCTGATAGGGTCTATCTGCGCGGCTTTGATGGCTGGGTAGAGGCCAGAGACCACTCCCACCAGCAGAGAGAAGAAGGTGCCCAATCCCACCCCCGCGATAGGAAGATAGAGCGGAAAGTGAATCGCTTTGCCGATCGAAGTGAGAATCAGCCAGGCCAGTAGGATGCCCAACAGCGCTCCGCCCAGGGCCAAAGCCACCGCTTCGTAGAGGAAATAGAAAAAGATGCTTCTGTCCGTGGCGCCGATGCTTTTGCGCACTCCGATCTCGGTCATGCGTTCCTGGATAGAGATCAGGAGGGTGGAAAAGAGGCCTATACCTCCCACCAGCAATGAGATGGACGCGATGGCCGAGAGGGTGATGTTCCATTTGCGCATTTGGTCGTCGATTTCTTTATTGATAGTGAGCAGCATGTCTCCGATATCCATAAAGCTGAAATTGGGATACATGTTATGCCTGGAAAGCAGGAGCTGACGGGCCGTCCTCTTCATGGTGGCGAACCCGGCTTCGGAGTGGGCCTGCAGATAGATCATGTGCACTCCCCCGGCGGTACCAAAATAAGTGGCGCCGTACTTGAGGGGCACATACACGGCCTCGAGGTCCATCTTGCGCTCGTAGTTGTTGAAATTCATCCCGTTTCCGCTGGAGAGCTTATCTTTATCCAGTACTCCCACGATGCGATAGCGAAATTGGCCCAGCGCGAGCTCCTGGCCAACGGGGTTTTTGTCGCCAAACCTATCCTGGGCAAAGTAATAGCCCAATACGGCCACCGGCAGCAGCAGTTCGTTTTCCCGGTCTGTAAAGTAACGTCCCTTGAGAATGGGATAGCTCTTGTTGCCAAAGAACTCCGGATTGGTGGCCCGGACGCGCACAAACTTGTCTTTGCCCTTCACTTTGTGAAGACTATTGCTTTCGATCATGCCATAGATGCTGCGGTGGGGAATGCCGTCCCGCAGGGCTACAAAGTCATCATAGCTGATGGTCTTGACGTTTTGGGCCGTTCGCCTGATAGCCCGTCTCATGGTGCGGGGTCCGATAATCCTTTCTCCCCCCTCGGCGGTGATGATCACGGAGTAATTCCATCCCATGCCTTCCATGTTGTCCTTGATCAGCTTTTTGAGGGCATAGACGCTGGAAAACATCGTCACGACGGCCAGGACGCCGATCACGATGCCGGTGAGGGTGAGCAGAGAACGCAGCTTGTGGCTGAAAATGCTCTGCAGTGCGCTGCGGATTCCGTCCCCGGCGGTCATCTTTCTATTCCACTATGGTCTTGCACTTGGGGCAGAGCTTGTGGTTGCCCCGCGCCTTGGAATATTTCTCAAACATATAGGGGTTGCCGCAGTTGGGGCACTGAACGGCCACGGGTTTGTCGTTGCTGATCCATTTGCAATCCGGATAGCGGTTGCAGGAATAGAAGAGCTTGCCTTGTTTGCTGCGGCGCTGGGTTACTTCTCCGGTGCCGCATTCGGGGCATTTGATCCCAGTGGTCTTGGGCCGGGCAAATTTGCACTTGGGGTAGTTGGAGCAGGCGATAAAAGCTCCAAAGCGTCCTTCCCGCTCCATCAGAGGTGAACCACACTGGGGACAGGTTTCGTCCAGCTGGGTGGGCACGATGATCTGGATATTACCTTCCGCGTCGCGTTTGAAGCTCTTGCTGTTTTTGCAAGCCGGAAAGCGGTCGCAGGCCAGGAATTCCCCGCCTTTGGACCTCTTGATCAGCATCTTGCCTTCTTTACACACGTCACAGAGCAGGCCGCTGTCCTGCACGAAGGAGCTCTTTTCCTTTTTGACGTCCACAGCGCCGATCAGTTCACGCAGGCTGTCGTAATAGCTCTGCACCAATTCCGGCCACTGGACTTTGCCATATTCCACTTCATCCAGTTTCTCTTCCATGGCTGCGGTGAATTTGACGTTGAAGATGGAATCAAACTTGTCCACCAGGAAGCGGTTGACGTCGTTGCCGAGGTCGGTGGGCGCAAAGATCTTTTTCTCCAGTTTCACGTAATCGCGTTGACGGATGGTGCTGATGATAGCGGCATAGGTGGAGGGGCGTCCGATGCCGCGGGCCTCAAGTTCTTTGATCAGAGAGGCTTCCGTGAAGCGGGGCGGGGGAGTGGTAAAATGCTGGCTGGGAGCGATGGCGTCATGCTCCAGCTCGTCAGACTTGGTGTAATCGGCGTGGATCTTCTCTCCGGCAGGAATGTTGACATAGGGATAGGCTTTCATGAAGCCTTCCTCGGTGATCAGATTGCCGCTGGCCGTGAACAGGGCCGGTCCCAAAGTGATCTGGGCATTGGTGACGGCCAGCTTCACACTTTTCATTTGGGTAGCCACAAAGCGTTGCCAGATAAGGGTGTAGAGCTTGAGCTGTTCTTTGCTGAGGTATTCCGCCACGCTCTCAGGAGTGTGAAAAGGATCGGTGGGGCGGATCGCTTCGTGAGCATCCTGAGCGCTGTTTTTGTTTTTGAATGTCCGGACAGAGCCATGCAGCAGCTTTTCGCCAAAGCGCTCTTTGATCAAGGATTGGAGCGCCGTGACAGCCTCATCGGCGATGCGGGTGCTGTCGGTACGCATATAGGTGATCAGACCGGTGCGCTCACCCTTGAGGTCGATGCCTTCATAGAGCTGCTGGGCAATGGCCATAGTCCTCTGAGACTGCATTCCCAGGAGCTTTGAGGCTTCCTGCTGCAGAGTGCTGGTGATAAAGGGAGGGGGCGGTTCGACGTTGCGGCTGGAGCGTTTGATCTCAGAGAGGACGGCCTGGCTTGTCTCGCAGGCAGTCTTCAATTCCAGCGCTCTGGCCTGGGTGTCGATCTCGGCTTTCTGGCCTTCCCATTTCTCCAGGCTGGCCTTGAAGGGAGGCAGCTCGTCGCGCCAGAAATTGGCTTCCAGACGCCAGAACTCTTTGGGCTCAAAGGCGTTGATCTCGGCTTCACGTTCACAGATCAGGCGCAGGGCCACAGATTGTACCCTGCCGGCGCTGAGATCTTTGGCAATCACTTTCCACAATAGGGGGCTCACCTGATAGCCCACCAGGCGGTCCAGGACGCGTCTGGCCTGCTGGGCGTCCACCTTGGCGTCGTCGATAATGCCGGGGTGTTCGATCGCGGCGTTGATGGCCTTGGAAGTGATCTCGTTGAAAACGATCCGGTGCACCTGTTTGCCTTCCAATTGCTTGGCGAGGGCCTGGGAAAGATGCCAGGCAATGGCCTCTCCCTCACGGTCATGATCGCTGGCCAGATAGACGGCCGGGACGTCTTTGATGGCATCCTTGAGGCCGGTGATCACTTTCTTCTGACGATCGTCCATCACATAGACGGGTTTGAATTGATGCGCGATATCCACGCCCATATCATGTTTGGGAAGATCGCGTACATGGCCCATGGAGGCTTTGACGATAAACTGGTTTTTGAGGAACTTGGAAATCGTGCTGGCTTTGGCCGGAGATTCCACTATGATCAGACCTTTTGACATGCTCTATCCTTATATATAATTGTGGTTGGCGATTGAATTGTCATTCCCGGGAAGGCGGGAATTGATGCTATTGATGGTGTTTATGTTCTCATCATTCTTCAGAGAAAGCGGAGAAAACAGCTGGTCCAGTGGGAGTTCAAGCGGCCGGGATAATGGATTACATGGCAGCGAGTTTGCGGGCCGTTTGGACTTCAACCAGCCCACCGCAGGAAGATACGCACCAGGGTAATCCTTGACAATACACGCGCTCCGATGCACTGTTTGAAGTCCAAAGCGCCCGAAATCTTGATACAATGCCGGGTCAGCGTATGGCGCTTTGAACTCCAAGATACACAAGACATCCTCTGCTTTCTCTGCTTTCTTCCAATTCGTCAAAAGGCTCACTCCATCCTGGATGCTCATTGCTCATCGCCTTCATGGATGCCGCAGCATTTCTTGTATTTCTTGCCACTGCCGCAGGGACAGGGATCGTTGCGGCCCACTCTTTCGGCTACGCGCACGGGGCGCTGCTTTTCTTCCGGAGGGGCGTCGTAAGCTCCACTGTACTGGGGCGGAGCGCTCACGTTCTGGGTCACGGCGGCTTGCTGTTTGGCCTGCAGGAAGGTGTCGATATCCTCATGACGGGCATTGGCCTGTTTGAGGAGGCTGTCCATCTGCTCCTGGGTGAGGTAGTAGGTGGTAAAGACCTTGCGGGTTACGCCTTCCTGGATGCGGGTGATGAGGCTCTGGAAGAGGTCGAAACTCTCCCGTTTGTATTC
>Ga0209311_1001832_pt1 | contig 16390 bp, 16 predicted proteins | sample AD_UKC045_MetaG_FD_184417 | JGI IMG/M metagenome (GOLD analysis project Ga0209311, IMG submission 184417) | Active sludge microbial communities of municipal wastewater-treating anaerobic digesters from USA - AD_UKC045_MetaG (SPAdes) (version 2) | ecosystem: Engineered > Bioreactor > Anaerobic >... | reverse complement strand
TCGATGATTTCTTTTTTTAATACTTTTTTTGCGCGGTTTTTGCTTTGATAATTAAATTCGACCGCATCGCTTTTTAATATTTTTTGAACTGTCGTTGTGGAAATTTCCCTCTTTTCGGCTATCTCTCCGATTGTTAAAGAATCCTGATACCTTAACTGCCTTACTTCTTTGATTTCTTCCATTGCCTTCACCTTTTCCTCACCATTCCTTATTAAAATATTTTAGGAATAGTATATTTATTTTTCCGCTTGTGTCACTTTTCAATTACAATCTTGTGGCAGTTTTCAATTACAATTTACAGTTTTATTATTAGTTTGAAAGCTAAACGTTGTAATTCATCTGTCTTTGAAAAAATTTCTTGATTGTTTTTACAATGAAAACTTTGGACTATTGAGTTCTTCAAAAATATTTTTATTTTATTTTCTATTTTAATTTCCAACTTTTCCGAATGTCCTTCAATTAAATCAATGCCGTTTATTATTTTCTGAAATAGAAGCAGCGCAATTTCAATCATCATTGTTTCGATGTCGTATTCTAATTTTTCATAACCGCTTTTTTTTGCAGTTTCAAGAGATATTTTCTCATAGATAAATTCAACTACTGAATCTAATATTTTTTTTTCTAATAAAAACATTTTTAATTTTCTCCTTGACATTTACTGAATTTCTTGATAAATTTAAAAAATATATCAATTAAAGGAGGATATTATATCATATCATGAAATCACATTTGTCAACACTAAAAAACAAGAGAAATTATTTGATGAAAAAATTACAGGCAGTAGATTTTTTTTTCATAAGAGGCACTATTTCAACGATTAAACATAAATGTAGCAATAAAAAATGTCTGTGTCATAGCGGCGGTGAAAAACATCCGGGAATTTATTTTACTTCGACTATTGATAAAAAAACAAAAATTGTTTATTTAGGCAATAAGAAACAAACTATTGCTAAAAACTGGATGGAAAATTATTCTAAAATCAAATCAATTTTAGATAAACTTAATGACATTAACATTCAAATTTTGAAATTTCAGGACTTTTAATTTGGATTGTTGTAAAAAACTTCTACTTTCTGTGACTGCACCCGAGTAAGAAAGCGGGCAATATTTTTCTTGCTAATCCGAAATAAATAAAATATTATAGCGGTATGTTAAAAATATTATTGAAGTCGGGATTAGAAACCGTTAAAGCAAACCTGTTCAAAAAGCATAAATATCCAATCGGAGTATACGTATGTCTAACGCCCGTCTGCAATTTAAATTGCAGATATTGCGATTTCGACAAATTAAGCAAAAATTTTAAAATGGAATTTCCGACAAAAGACGTTCTTTCTCTTATTGACGAAATGTCCGAAGCCGGTGTTAAAAAAATTAATCTTACGGGAGGCGAGCCGCTATTGCATTCGGGCATAGATGAAATTATTGATTATTTAAAATCAAAAAAAATTTTTACGGCTCTTTCCACAAACGGGCTTTTAGCGGAACGGCATATTAATTCATTAAAAAAAATCGACGCTATTATGATAAGTTTTGACGGCAAAAAGAAAAATCATGAGATTATGAGAGGGAAAAATTCTTTTGATAAAGTCGTTGAAACGTTTGAACTTTTAAAAAAAAATTCAATAAATTTTTGGACCACCACTACTCTAAATAAATATAATATCAACGATATTGAATACGTTGTCGAGAACGCAGAGCGTTACGGGACATACGCCAATTTTGTTTTAATACAATATTTTAATAATCCCAACGATATTAATTCGCTGCCGGAATATGAAAGAATAAAAGATTTTATTCCGCCGAAGCCGCAAATCAAAATTGCGTTTGAAAAATTAATTGAAATGAAGAAAAATAATCGCCGCATCGGTTCGACGCTCGGTTTTCTTGAATTTATGAAGAATTGGAACGATTACGATATTCTATATTCGCCGGAAAAATTCAATTACAAGTGTTTTGCCGGAAAATTATATTGTCATGTTTATTACGATTATTTAATGTTTGCCTGCGGACAAAGCCGCGGAATAGAAAAAGGAATGGATTATAGAAAATCCGGTTTTCGAGAGACGTTTAACAGACTTCAAAAAATGAAAAACTGCAATTCCTGCAGAGTCGCTTGCGATTCTGAAAACAATTTAATTTATAGTTTGAATATAAAATCCATAATGAATTGGCTGAAAAAAATATAATTCGAAATTGCCGGATTATTTTGTCTAAAAACAAATTGACATTTTAAAAAAAATTGTAATAATTATATTATTTGAAATATGTCGGCATTTAAAAATATAAATTTCCCGGAATTTATTTTGTCATTAAATATTAAATAAAAAAGGAGACGACGATTATGAGTTTAGTAGAGAATATTAAAGCGGCGCGCGGGGAGATAAAAGCCGATCTACTGTTGAAAAATTGCAGAATAGTGAATACTTTATCGGGCGAGATAGAAAAAAATAATATTGCGATAAAAGGAAATAAAATTATTGGAATCGGCGATTATAAAGCCGAACGGGTAATTGACATTAAAAACAATTACGCGTGTCCCGGTTTTATTGATTCGCATCTTCATATTGAAAGTTCTATGGTAACATTAAACGAACTTGTGAAAGTTATCGCGCCGCAGGGAACAACGAGCATAGTGGCGGACCCGCACGAAATAGCAAACGTTCTCGGATTAGCCGGAATAACATATATTCTCGAATCGTCAAAAGAACTGCCGATGAATACTTTTATTATGCTGCCTTCCTGCGTTCCGGCCACGAATATGGAAACGTCGGGAGCGGAACTCACCGCAGACGAATTAAACATACTGCTCGCTTCTCCGTGGATAACGGGATTGGCTGAAATGATGAATTTTCCGGGAGTTATTTTTAGAGATCCGCAGGTCATGAAAAAAATCGCAATGGCGCACAAATACAATATGGTCATTGACGGACACGCGCCCGGATTAAAAGGCAAAGATTTAAACGCTTATATAGAGGCGGGAATCACTTCGGATCACGAATGCACGGTTAAAGAAGAAGCGCTTGAGAAAGTCAGACGCGGAATGTTTATTATGGTAAGAGAAGGGACTACGGAAAAAAATCTCGCGGAATTAATTAAAATCATAACGCCTTATAATTATCACAGATTTTTATTCGCCACCGACGATAGGCATCCGGGCGATTTAATGGAAGAAGGTCATATTAACTTTCTAATAAAAAAGGCGGTAAAACTCGGATTAAATCCGATTATAGCCATTCAGATGGCGACGATTAATCCTTGTTCGCATTTCAGATTCAGACGAATGGGAGCAATAGCTCCGGGTTATTTTGCGGATATAGCGGTATTTAATAATCTGAAAGATTTTAAAGTATTGAAGGTTATAAAAAACGGCAAATTAATTGCGGAAAACAATAAAATGTTGAAAACGACCTCGCCGTCTAAAACTCCGATTTTAAGAAGTTCGGTCAATGTAAAATGGCTTCATAAAGACAAACTTGAAGTCAAATATAAAAATCAGAGTAAGATTAAGGTTATTCAGATAGTTCCTGGTCAAATAGTAACAAAACAAATTTTAGTAAAACCAAATGTTGTTAACGGAAAAATTGAATCCGACGTCAATCAAGACTTATTGAAAATTGCGGTTGTCGAAAGACATCTTTCAACCGGAAACGTCGGAATAGGTTTTGTAAAAGGATTCGGGCTAAAAACCGGAGCGATCGCCGGAAGCATAGCTCACGATTCGCATAATATAATTGCGGTCGGAGTAAGCGACGCCGATATTTATGAAGCGATTATAAGAATCGTAAAACTTGGCGGAGGGCTTTCGGTTGTAAATAACTGTCAACCAATTGAAGAATTGGAACTTCCGATAGCCGGCTTAATGTCTGCGAAAGATATGGGATATGTAAAAGATAAACTCGCGGCTCTTAATAAAGCCGCAAAAAAACTCGGATGCAGACTTCCGGATCCTTTTATGACGATGTCTTTTTTAGCGCTGCCGGTGATACCGGAACTTAAAATTACAGATAGGGGATTGTTTGACGTAACCAAATTCGGCTTTACTGAATTATGACACGGCGTTTTTTTTTAATAATATTTTTGATTTTATTTATTGCCGGTTGCGGTTATAAAAAAGACCCTAAAAACAACGCGGTTTCCGCTGAAGACGCCTCCCGCATTAAGCGGCTTGAAATGCAGTTGAATTCTTCCGCGGACAAAGGTCTAATATATATTGAACTCGGCGACATTTACAGAAAAAACAAACAAGACGATTCCGCGCTTGAGCATTATAAAAAATCCATTGATTTTTTATCTCATAAAATACCGGGTTATTCAAAAATTCTTTCGTTATATTATGAAAAAAAAGAATATGACAAATTGGAAGAGTTTGTTTTAAATCTTTCAATAAACAAAAAAAACCCGGATTATCTTAATTTGTTTTTGAAATTATCGGACGTCTATTTAAACAAACGGGAGTTAAAAAAATATATCGGTTTATTGGAAGAATTGAAAAAAAACTTTCCGGAAAATTCGGGTTTGACCGAAAGGCTTATTTCCGCATATCTTGAAGCGGGGGAATATTATCTTGCCGAAAATATGATAACCGCATTAATGAAAAAAAACAATAAGGACGCGGCGGCGTTATATTTCTCGGCAAAATACGCTAATTTATTGAAAAAAACCGAAGAATCAAAAAATCTGTATAAAAAAATTATTGAGTTAAACGTAGAAAACGGCAAATATCAGGCTCTTGCCCACAAGGAACTCGGATTGATTAATTTAAATGAACATCAATATTCCGAAGCTCTGAATTATTTTGACAAATCATCGAAATATTTTACTGAAGACTCGGAATTATTTTATTTAAAAGGATTATGTTATTTCAATTTGTTCAATTATATTATGGCGCTTGAAAACCTTAATAAGAGCATAGAATTTGACGCGGCAAATCATAACGCCCATTTTTTACTCGCAAAGGTATTAATCAAACATTTAAAACTTTATAAAGAAGCCGTATATAATCTTGACGAACTGCTTACTTTATTTCCTGAAAATCTCGAATATTTAAAAATGAAAGCGGACTGTCTTTTTGTCGTTGAAAATTTTTCCGAAGCCGTAGAAACTTACAAAAGAATAGTAGAGCTCGACCCTGTGGGGATTTATGCCGAAGAATCGTTTTTGGCGCTTGGGACTATTAATAAAAAAATAGATAACAAACCCTCCGCTCTGAAAGAGTATCTCGCCGGCGCAAAATATTTTCCATCGAATTGGCAATTTTATTTTAACGCCGCAAATATATTCGACGATATGGGAGAGCTTGAACAATCGGCGGGAATGTATTTAAAAGCGATTCAATTAAATCCTGAAACCAACATCATTTATATAAATCTCGGCAACGTTTATTTTAAACAAAAATTTTATTCTAAAGCCGCAAGCTGTTACGAATACGCTTTGAAACTCGGTAAAAATCCAGACGCGGCGTATAATTTGGCTATAGTCGAAAAAATTTTAAATAAATCTAATAAAACGGAATATTAAATTATGAAACTTGTATTTTATAAAAAAATTTACTTTAGCTTTTTTATATTTTTGTTTTTATCCGGTTGCGCCGGATTAGAAAAAAAACCGTTTTCCACGGCAGAATTCGAGAATCTTATTAACGCCGGACAAATTGAAAATATTCCGGCTGATATGGTTGATTCGTTAAAAGAAAGCGGCAATATCGACGCGGACAGAAAAAATATTCTTTTGGCAAGATATTATTCGACAGCCGCCGCGTATTATTATCATAAAAAAGACATTGATAATTATATCGCATATACAGGCGATTTGATGACAGTTCAACCGACGGAAAAAAACGCCGCTGATTTTTTTAACGAAGTCTATACCAATTATTATAAAAACGGAAATTATTCAAAAACCATATCGGCGATAAACAGAATCGAATCGGCGTTTCCCAAAACATTCAGGGAATTAATCGAATTGAAAATATACGCGTATTATTATTCGCAGAATTTCTACGATGTGATTTCTCTGATTCAGAGGTATTCCAAAGAATTCGAGTTCTCTTCAAATTTTAAGAAATTTATTGAAAAGGTTAAGAACGAATATAAAACCGAATTGAATTTTTACGAATACAATTCCGGAAACTACAATATATTTTACGATAATACCGTCAGTTATGATACTATTACTGCGCTTTCGTCTTACCTTGACCAGGCGGTAAATTTCTGTTCGGATTTTTTCGGATGGTATCCGGACGCGAAGGTTTCTGTTTTGATTTATACCGCTTCGGATTATAGAAGCAATATAAACGCTCCCGTATGGAGTTCGGCGTTATTTGACGGAAAAATACGGATACCGGTTTCTGCGAATTCAAATCCATTATATTTGAGAACCCTTGTTTTTCACGAATATACGCATTCGATTCAGTTTCAAAAAACAAACGGCGATATGATTTCTTACTGGTTTGCCGAAGGAATAGCGAAACTTGTAGAAACGCTCGGCGCCAACCTTATTTATAAAGAAACCGGGCAATTCATTGAACTTAACGAAATTGATTCCGTTTTTAGAAACAAACAATCCGAATACTCGAAAATCAGTTTGTCGTATTACGAATCATATTTGATAATGAAACATTTATATGAAAAATACGGCGGCAGGGCGATTTCTTCAATAGCTGAAAATTATAAAAAAGACAGGAATATTGATAAAGCTTTCGAAAAAGAGATATTCATGAAAACATCCGAATTGTTCGATAGAATCAGACTTGATTTAAAAAGGGAAGTTGAAACTCTGCAATGACGGTCGTTTCATTTGATATTGGAAATAAAAATATAGGAGTCGCGGTTTCGGATAATACGGATTCAATAGCGTTGCCTGTAGAAACGGTAAAATACGAATCGCCGGAAAAACTTTTGGAATACTGCGAAAATCTGAAAGATAAATATAAAGCGGATTCGCTTGTTATCGGATTGCCTGTTTCTCTAAATCAGGACAATGAACAACCGGTCGAAAATTTTGCAATATGCAAAATGATGGAAAAAATCAAATTGCTCGTTGACAATATAGGGATTCCGGTTTATTATCAAGACGAAAGATTCACGAGCGCTTCGGCTCATAAAACAACGATGTTTGAGGAAATTAAATCAAAGAATAGAAAATATTCAAAAACCAAAATCAAAATTAAAATTAAAAAACCGGCTCCGGAAAAAATCGATATGATAGCGGCTACGTATATTTTGCAATCGTTCCTCGATAAAAGGAGGCAGATTTGACTTTAAAAGCGGCGCATAAAATTTTACTAACGCTGATTCTCGCAGTCATAACTTTATTTATATTAGCGTTTGGTTTTTATAAATATGTCAAATATGCGGGAGGACTCTCTTCTAAAGAATATTATGAAAAACCGATTTCCGCTAAAATAATAATTAAACGCGGCGATAATTTAATTCAAATCGCCCAGTATTTAAGCGATAACAAAATCATAGTTTCCAAGATTTATTTTATCGCGTATTCCAAATTCAAAGGATACGGGAATAAATATAAAGCGGGCGAATATTTTTTTACAAATGAATTATCATATAAAAATGTCGCTTCCGTATTGATGAAAGGCGGAAACGTATTTTATAAAGCGACGATTCCGGAAGGTTTAACCGCCGAAAAAATATCCGAATTATTAGAGGATAAAACCAAAGGAAACATAAATTTCTCAGGAAAAGTTTTTCTGGAAATCTGCGCGTCGAATATTGATTATGTGAACAATTTATTTGATATTCAAATTGATTCAATAGAAGGTTTTTTATTTCCTGAAACTTACACATATACCAAAGACGATAATGAAACCACTTTTTTTAAAATGATAATAGACCGGTTTAACAATAAAACCGTAAAACTCAGGAATATACCGGCTCCGCAATCTTTGAATTTTTACGATTTATTGAAACTTGCTTCTATAGTTCAGAGAGAAGCCGCGTATGCCGATGAAATGCCGACTATTGCCGGAGTATATTACAACCGTCTTGAAAAGAATATGAAACTGCAAGCGGACCCGACAATTTTATACGCTATGAATTACAGTAAAAACCGTCTTTTATATAAACATCTGAAACTCGACACTTTATATAATACCTATATATATTACGGATTGCCGCCCACGCCAATCTGCAATCCGGGTTTTGACGCTATTTATAATACTGTTTATCCTGAAATTCATAATTATCTTTTTTTTGTTGCGGACACGAATATGCGTCATCAATTTTCTTCAACCGGAAGGGAACACGAACGTAAACGGATTAAAATAAAAGCAAAACGAAAAGAACTCGAAAGAATGAAATTAATAGAACCCGAAGCGGAAGAAGACGCGGCTGACGACAGCTAATAATTAAATTTTTTTTTGGAGATACCGTTATGATAAAGCCTAAAGAATTCAAAGCGAAACTAATTGAGAAAATTCAGAGAACGCCGAGCGTTCAGAGTTTAAGATTCTCCGCCGGAGAAAAAATCGAGTTTATCGCGGGTCAGTTTATGCAAGTTATTTTTGACGAATCCAACGCCGCCAATAGAGAATTAAATAAATTTCTATCATTTTCCTGCGCCCCGGACAAAGATTATTTTGAAATAACAAAAAGATTAAGCGGCAGCAAATTTTCCGATAAATTAAGAGAACTTAAAATAAACGATTCGGTAAAATTTAAAGCTCCGTTTGGAACCTGCCTGCTAAATCCGGATAAACATAAAAAAACCGTTTTTCTTGTCGGCGGCATAGGAATAACGCCTGTCATTTCCATACTCGAGGATGAAGCTGAAAAACAAAATTGTAAAGATATAATTTTGTTTTACGCCAACCGGAACGACGAAGAAATAGCGTTTAGAAAAGAGCTTGATTTATTGAAAAACAGAATAGAAAAAATCAAAATATTTTATATAGTTTCGGAATGTAAAACGGGCGACGAAAACTGCGTTGTAGGCGGCATAGACAACGACATAGTTTTAAAAAATGTCGACGATATTCTGGAAAGAACTTTTTTTGTTTACGGGCCTCCCGGAATGGTTAACGCCGCAAAAACGATTTGTTCGGAAATAGGCTGTAAAAACGATAATATTTTATCCGAAAGTTTTACTGGTTATTAATTTCGTGAAATTATATTAAGCCGAATTTTCGGAAAAGGATAGAGAGCAAATTATACGGTTATCCTTTTCCGAAAATTCGGCTTAGGGTTAAATGCAAATGTTTAAAATGTAAATTAAATAAGGCTTGATAATGGATAATAATAAAATAAAAACGGTTACTGTAAGCGAAATAACTTTGCGGATTAAGAATACGCTCGAACCGAATTTTTTTAATATCGCGGTCGAAGGCGAAGTTTCAAATTTTAAATTATCGTTTACGGGTCATGCGTATTTTACTTTAAAGGATTCTAAATCCGAATTATCCGCGGTCATGTTTAAACAAAAACTTTTTTATTCAAATCTGAAAATATCCGACGGAATGAAAATAATCGCGTTCGGGAACATAATCGTTTATGAGCCGCGCGGAACGTATCAGTTGAATATCGGCAAAATTATTCCGGCGGGTTTAGGCGCTCTTCAATTGGAATTCGAGCGGTTGAAAAAAAAATTGTTCGAAGCCGGATGGTTTGATGAATCTCGAAAAAAAAGGATACCCGTTTATCCTGAAACAATAGGAATAATTACGTCTCCGGCAGGCGCGGCAATTCAGGATATTTTGAACGTGATAAAACGAAGATATCCGAAAGTTAAAATATTTATTTATCCTTCGGCAGTTCAAGGCGAAAACGCCAAATATGAGATTAAAGCGGGATTCGATTATTTTAAACGAAATCCAATTGTCGACGTTATTATTTTAGGACGCGGGGGCGGGTCGATAGAAGATTTATGGGCTTTTAACGAGGAAATAGTGGCTGAAGCTATTTATAAATGTCAGATACCGGTGATTACCGGAATAGGACACGAAACAGATTTTACAATAGCCGATTTTACCGGAGATTTAAGAGCGCCCACTCCTTCGGCTGCGGCGGAACTTGCGGTTCCTGATTATTCCGAATTATTTGAAACGCTTGTTAAATACAAAAAAATTCTTCATTCGGATTTGAATTCAAAAATTAAATACGCAAAAAAACGGATAGATTCCGTAGTTTCTTCAACGCCTTTCAAATATCCATTATTAAAAACGGAAAAATTTAAGCAGTTTTGCGATGAAACCGGTTCAAGATTATATTCTTCATTGACTTCAAAACGCAATTTTTATAAAAAAATAATTTCCGGAATAAATTTGAATACAAAGATTTCTTCAAAAATTTCAGTTTCAAAAAAATTAGTTTTAACAAAGAATAATGAATTGAAAAATTCGCTTGAAAACAAAATAAATTCCGCTAAACAAAAAAATGCGCATATTGACAAAATATTAAATAAAGTTATACGAATTTTTTTAGACAAACGGAAAACCGCCGCCTTGAAATATAATGAAAATTTAATTCATTTGAATCCGTTGAATATCATAAAAAGAGGATATTCGGTAGCGTTCAATGAAAATAATAAAACCATTAACTCGGTTGAAAAAGTAAATATTTCAGATAAAGTAAGCATCAGGGTTATTGACGGAAGGATAAATTGTTATGTCGATAATATTTCCAGATATGAGCCGGATTATTAAGTCGAGTAGAGCGAGATAGGTTTTAATCTATCTCGCTCTACTCAACTTAATCATAATTCCAATAAATTTTGGACTTGGAGAGAATCGGCTTTTAGAAAATAAATCTTTTCTAAAAGCCGATTGATTTTTTACAACTTTTTAAAAGCGTTCCCAATTCTTAATTTTAAAAAAAATAGCTTGCGTTACTTTTCAATGACAATCTTGTGGCAGTTTTAGATTACAATTTACAGTTTTCAGAATTAGCCCATAATGCGTTCAGAAAAATTTATTTTTAAAAACTCAATCGATTCTAAAAATTTTCGGAGCTCAAAAAGTTCGATTATGACATTCCCCGAGTAATTGCGTTTAACGAGAAAATTTAAAACTTCGGAAATTCTTTTTTTATTATTAAGAGCGCTATGGTCCTTATTTTTAGAATCAACATCATGAATATGAACAAGCCTTATTTTACCTGCGTATTCAGAAAAAGATTCTATTGCCAAATTATATAAAAAAATATGACCGAAATCAGCGCAAATACCAATATCGAATCTATCGACAAAAAATTTCAAATATCCGGGATTATAATTTAAATTTTCTATCGCGAGTTTATTTTGGATATTTGTTTTTTTCAACAGATATTCCAGATTTTTTGAAGCGTTATAATTAAAATCGTTTAAAATATTTTCGGGAAATTCAGAATAAAAAAATTCTTGTTTTAATGAAAGCGGGGCGTCGATGTGAAGAGCAAAAACTTCCGCGCCGATTTTTTTTCCGGTTTCAACGCAAAGAGAGAGCGAATCTAAGGTTTTTACCGGAAGTTTTTCAGAAAGGTTTATGTTAAGCGGAAGATGAACCGCAAAATTCAAATTATATTTTTTTTTTAAGAAAAGAATTTTATTTTCGTCAATTGGATTAGGCAATCCGGCGTAATCTTCCGATTCAAACAATAAAAATTGAATAGATTTTATCATATCAAATTTCGCGAGTTTTTCAATATTTTCGCATATATCCGCAGGATAAATATATGAAGACGTTCCAAACTTAAATTTCATAAATAACGATTCCGGTTATTAGCGCGAATAATTTCACAAGTTCGATTCCGAACCCAATAGTGTCGCCGTTAAATCCTCCGAATTTGGATTTTATAACCGAAGATACGGCGAAAGAAAAAAGATAATTGCATAAAAGAAATACGGCGGCGAATCTGAGATTAAATATTAGCGTTGCCGTTATTGAAAAAAATATAAAAGAAAAAAATATGTGACGTTTATTTACAATGTTTTTAAGACTGTTTCCCAATCCTTCTTGAAACATCGGTTTCATAAAATACGGCTGGATAAACGACGGTATAAAACCGCATACCGGATATAATAATAAAATTTTGAAATATCCGTTTTGAAGCGCTTCAAATAGCGCGCCGGTTTTTATAGCAAACAGGAAAAACATCAGGCTTCCGGCATACATCCCAATATGAGGGTCTTTAAGAATTTGATGTTTGTCTTTTCCTTTTTTTGTAAAATAAAGAGCGTCTGCGCAATCGCAAAACCCGTCAATATGAAAAAAATTAGAAACGCAGTATTCGGCGAACAAAAGTATTGTCGAATACAAAATTAGATTTAAACCGCCGCAGATTTCAATGATTTTCGCAGAACCGAAAACTACTGACCCTGTAATCAAACCCGCGACTGGAAAAAAAAATAAGGATTTTTTCAGTATTTCCTCCGAATATTTCGGTTTACACGGAATAATAGTTAAGAAGGATAAAGCGAGTTTGATTGATTCAAACCACTCTTTGATTTTCATAATTTTTTACTGATTTTTGCGCCGTCGAAAGTCGCCATTTCGTTGATGATTTTTGTCGAGGCTTCAATTATATTCATAGCCAAAACCGCGCCGGTTCCTTCGCCAAGTCTCATATCAAGGTCGAGAATCGGTTTTAATCCGAGTTTTTTCAGAGCGAAAATATGACCGGGTTCAAAAGATTTATGACCCGCGAACATATAATTTGAACTGTCAGGATTAATTAAATGACTTATTAAAGCCGCGCTTGCGCATATCAAACCGTCTATAACGACCGGAACTTTTTTTTCCGAACAGGCAATTATAGCGCCGGCCATCTGAGCGATTTCAAGACCGCCCGCCTCGCTTAATATAGTATAAGGATTTGTTTCGCCGGAAATACGTTCGATAACCGAAGCGATTATTTTTTCTTTAATTTTTAAAGACGCGTCGTTTATGCCGGTTCCGCGTCCGGTGATGGTTTCAGAATTCATATTGCATACGGTTCCGATAATCGCGGTGGCAGGGGTAGTATTTCCTATGCCCATTTCGCCGACAGTAATCAAATCAAGGTTATAATCGCCAATTAATTTTTTTGTAAGCTTTATTCCAAGCTCGACATTCAGCCGCGCTTCTTCCGCGCTCATAGCTTTATCAAGATAAATATCTCCGGTTCCTTTCATAATTTTATTATTGATAACGCCGCTGTTTTTATCGAAATCGTAATCGACTCCGGCGTCAACGATAAAAACCTTTGAACCGACAAAATTCGATAAAACATTTATGGCGGCGCCGTTGTTAATAAAATTAAAAACCATTTGAACGGTAACCTCTTTTGGAAACGCGCTGACCTTGTGTTTAACTACTCCATGGTCGCCGGCAAAAACTATCGTTCCTTTTTGTTTTATTACAGGTCTTTCGGTTTGTTGAATCAAACCGAGACGCATGGCGATTTTTTCGAGTTCGCCAAGACTATCTTTCGGTTTCGTAAGCGAATCGAGTTTCGCCTGAATTTTATCTGATAATTCCATAGTTAATAATTCTCCGGTATTTATTTTATTTTAAGCGAAATTCCCGAAACCGTTAAATATGCTTCGTTAGCCGCCGATGATATAATTTGATTTACGACTCCTGCAAGTTCTGTAAATTTTCTTGCGAGCGGATTTTCATTTATTACCGACAAACCCACTTCGTTTGATACGAATATAAAAATAGAGTTCCGCAGTTCAATAGTATTCATTAAATCTTCAATTTTTTTTATAATCAGGTTTTCATCTTCGTTTTTTATAAGCAGATTTGAAATATAAACGGTTATGCAGTCGATTAAATAACACGCGTCAGGTTCGGATTGCGATAAGATTTTTTCAAGGTCGTATCCCTCTTCAATCGTCGTCCAATTTGACGGTCTGCGGGATTTATGTTTTTCGACTTTGATTTTCATTTCATCGTCAAAAAAAACATTTGTCGCCACATAATAAATTTTATTATATTTTGAAGCCAATGATTCGGCAAATCTTGATTTGCCGCTTTTTACTCCGCCGGTTACAAAAACAATCATAAGTTCTAAGACTAAAATAACCGCGTTAACGGTTTTCAAAAATATCTCTGAAAAATAATAATCTAATTATTTAAAAAAAGTTTCTTCCGTATCAACAACGCAATCAATAACCACAGGTTTGTTTGAAGTAACCGCCTCTGTAAGAACTTTTGTTAATTCGCCGGGCTTGGAAATCGCGTATCCTTTAGCTCCAAGTCCTTGCGCAATTTTGCAAAAATCGGTTTCTTTACAAAACGTATTTAAAGACGGCTGGTCATTCAAATTAAATTTACGGTATTCGTTAGCAAATCCGTTTTTAGAATTATTCTGAATTATCCAGATAACCGGAATATTATAATTAACCGCGGTTGATATTTCCATACCGCTCGTCAAAAAACCGGAACCGTCGGCTATTGAAATTACAGGTTTATCCGGCGCGGCGAGTTTTCCGCCTATAGCCGCGCATACTCCGTATCCGGTAGAACCTAATCCGGAGGCGATAAAAGTTCCTGGCGTATTCCATTTCAAATAGTGAAGCGCGTATGCGAGATAACTTCCTGAATCCGCGAATAATATGGAATTTTCCGGAATGGATTCTTCAATTTCTTTTATAATTCTCTGAGGTTTAACCGGAACCGAATCCGACAAAATTTTTTCAGGCTCAAAAAAATCGCCAGCGTTCGAACGCATTTGCTGAATATGACGAATCCGTTTTTTTTTGACCGGTTCAAAATTGTCCATATAACGCAAAACCCTGAATCCTATTTCATTGACGACCGTATTTGCGTCGCCCACAAGCGGAATTTCCGCTTTATAATTTTTTCCAAGTTCCGAAGGATCGATATTTATATGAATTAAACAATCGGACGGAGAAATTAGCGCGTCCCAAGGCGAATTAATTATTTCATTCAGACTTGCTCCGATAACAAGAAGAACGTCTATGTTTCCGGATTTCAAATATTCCGCGGCTATTGGAGAACCGCCCAATCCCAGTATTCCAAGCGACAACGGATGTTTTTCAGGAAACGCTCCTTTGGCTTTAGCCGTAGTGGCGACGGGTATTCCGAGAGTTTCCGCAAGTTCTATTATTTCAAAACTCGCGTCTGAAATTACGGCTCCTTCGCCGATTAAAATTGCCGGAGATTTAGCGTTGACGAGTTTTTTAGCGGCGTCTATAACGAGTTGTCTATCAAAATATTTATTTGAACAAATATTTTTCAAAGGTCCTTCTGAAGCGCATTCGATTTCTTCGTCTAAAATATCGGAGGGCAAACTCAAGTGAACCGGACCTTTCCTGCCTGTGACTGCCGTTCTAAACGCTTCGCGTATTTCTGTTTCGGCTTTATATTTATTGATAATCATAGAGTTGTATTTCGTTACGCAGTTTAACATTGAAACCGGATCGCCGCCGTATTTGTTCGATTCTCTTAATATTCCCTTGACGCGGCTTTTTGCGGACGCTTGTCCGGTAAGCGCCACAACCGGAACGCTGTCCGAATATGAAGAAGCTATTCCGGCCATAAGATTTGGAAGTCCCGCCCCCGCGGCTGCAAAACACGCGCCCGGTCTTTTTTTTATCCTTGCGTATCCGTCTGCCATAAAAGCCGCGCCTGTTTCGTGTTTCGTTAATACCGGTTTTATTCTTTTATTAGATTTTAATGAGTTAAATAAAGGCGTAAGCTCGGTTCCTGGTATTCCGAAAATATATTCAATTCCCTCGTTTTCAAGATATTTTAACAATAAATCCGCAACAGAAATTTTCATAAACTATATTTCTCCAGTATAAAATTTATATATTGGAAGCGTCCCAGCCAAAAGTGAATTTAACGTCGTCAAGCGCTTCTTCCTGATTTTTTACGATTTTAAAAAAATTTGTAAAACCCGCCGTTTCCAATACCTCTAAGACATATTCGTTCAATCCGAATAATACGATTCTTCCGCCTTGCGATTTAATCTGTTTGGCGGCTTTTATAAGAACTCTTAATCCTGCGCTGGAAATATAAGAAGTTTTAGAAAAATCGCAAATAAAACTTCCGCATCCGGAATTCAGGATTTCATTTAATCCTTGTTCGGTTTCAGCCGTAACATTAGAATCGAGTCTTTCCGGTAAAACCGCTATTCTTGTATCGCCGATTTTTTTTATTTGCATAATTTTCCGCCTTTACATATACATTAATTTATTTTAACTATAATTATTCTTTAAAATAAAGTCAACTAAAATATAATGCGTCAGTACCAAAGAACAAATATTTTTCGCAAGTTACAAAACCCCAAACAAACCTTATAAAATACTAATAGCAGTAAAATCCCTAGGAAAAAAGAATTAAAAATATATTTCGCAAGTTTAGTAAAAAGGATGTTTTTATTTTTTCATCAGACTTAATTCTTTTTCTAAAGAATATATTTCATAATTAATCAAAGATAATTTAAGCATTGAG
>Ga0209311_1001810_pt1 | contig 16485 bp, 12 predicted proteins | sample AD_UKC045_MetaG_FD_184417 | JGI IMG/M metagenome (GOLD analysis project Ga0209311, IMG submission 184417) | Active sludge microbial communities of municipal wastewater-treating anaerobic digesters from USA - AD_UKC045_MetaG (SPAdes) (version 2) | ecosystem: Engineered > Bioreactor > Anaerobic >... | reverse complement strand
GGCGAAAACACTATGCGGGGCGCTTCTCAGGAATTCTATATCAACATCGCGGACGGCTATTACAGCTTTTGGATCAGGGACAAATTTGCCGATGACGACATCAATCCCGATCCCAATCTGATCAGGGCCGCCAAGCCACGCGTCAGCGTTTATCGCGGTAACGCTCTGGTGGGCAGGGTGGATATCACCCAGGGCGCGGGCCTCACCTGCAAGGTCTTTACTCTGGATGCCTCCAATGGCGCTTTTGATCAGGAAATCCGCTTCTTTCCCCGCGCCCGCATCTTTGCCGTGATGATCGTCGATGCCATCAACGGCAATGGCCTACCCAATGTGCAGATCAGCATCACCGGAGGGGAAGACCGCTATCCATCCGTGACCACCGATGCCAGCGGCTTTGCCTACATCCCCGTCGAGATTGGCAGCTACCGTCTGGAAATGTATAAAGAGGGCTACATCAACACCAGTTTTCTGGTCAGTATGGGCTTTGACGAAAACCCCCGCGAGTTTGTCTTCGCCATCGCTCCCAAGGCCAAAGACTATCGCATCGTGCTCACCTGGGGCTCCCGTCCCAACGACCTCGATGCCCATCTGACCGGCCCCAAACCGGAAGGGGGAGACTTCCACATCTGGTATCGCAACCGTATCCTGATCGCCGGAAGGGACTTTCTGGACCGCGACGACACGGATAAATACGGCCCCGAAACCGTCACCATCTACAAACCCGCGTCCGGTGAATACAGCTTTTGCGTGCACGACTATTCCAACCGTTCCGACCGCTCCTCCCGGATGCTTTCTTTCAGCAATGCCGTCGTGCAAGTCTATGCCGATGACGCTCTCAAAGCAACCTTTTCAGTCCCGGAGGGCCAGTTTGGCAACCTCTGGCGAGTTTTTAAGATTGACAAAAATCAACGTGTCGTTTCTGTGAATACCGTCGGCTGGACCGACGACGAGAAAAACATCAGATAACCCATAAATGGAGGAACCGATGAAGTCCAAAACAATGTTATTCGTTATACTGGCCGTAGTTCTGCTGGTAGCCCTGACCGCCTGTAGCAAGGACAAGAAGACCCCCGCCCCCCAAGCCGAAGGTGAAGTGGTAAACTTCCCCGCCTGGTGGAACACTCAAAACGACGACGCCTATGTCTGCACCTATGGCATCGGCACCAACGTCAAAATGACCACATCCATGGACACCGCCAAAAACAACGCCCTGTTTGAGGCCGCCCAATACGTGGAAGTGGAAGTGAAAGGCATGCTCAAGACCTACGAAGAAGAAGCCGGCGTCTTTGATCCCCAGCTTCTGGCCCTCACCTCCAAAGTCATCAAAACCGTGGCCGACGCCACCTTCTCCGGTGTCATCAACGGCCAGACCGAGACCCGCAAAGTCACCGAATTTGGCGGTCCCCGCTATACCACCTATCTGCAGCTCAAGATCCCCAAAACCGAAGTGAAAAAGACCCTCTACAACAACATTCGCAACGAAGAGGCCCTCTACAACCAGTTCAAAGCCTCCATGGCCTTTGAGGAACTCGAGCGCACCGTGGGCCAGTAAACTGTCCCTTTTTCAAATCCTTGAGCCCGGCGCCCTGCCGGGCTCTTTTTGTGCTCGGCGACAAATAGGCCCATCTCCCTGGCCCGCTTGCATGTAGCAGCACCGAGATGAAGAGCTGGGAGTCCCTTTTTCCCCCGTCCTCCCTGAATAGCATTACGGAGTCATTACGGACTCATTACGGGTGAAGTCCGTAATGACTCCGTAATGGAATGCGGGGAGGAATAGGGAAGAGGGCAGGATTTTTTAGCTCGTGGGGAAACTGTAGTTGATCACTGAAATCTGCAAATCTGATCACTGAAAATTGCAAATGGCTTTTTTGGGGGACTTCCTGATCACCGTTTCTGCAAATTTGATCACCGTTTTTGCAAATGATTCTGATCACCGTTTCTGCAAATTTGATCATCGTTTTTGCAAATAGAACTCTCTTTATCCGGATACCCATCATCATATTGGTCTATCTATCCTCAAAAAAACGTGGGAAACACCGGACGGCGTTCCCACGTATCGGAGGGCATTCTATGTAGGGTCTGTAGGCTATTAATAATATAGCCTGATCTTCTCTCGATGTCAATCAACATTACTTCGAATCTCTCTTATCGTATTGCGCAGAAAGGACTTGACCACCTGTGCGAGGGATGCATAGTAGCACCCATAAATCAACAGTCGGGTAACCGAGAAGGAGATCAAGATGACCAAGCAAAACAAGAATCGCAAGGGGCAAGCAACGCTGGAGGAGATGGTAAAATCAGGCAGCCAACTTATTCTGATGCATGACGATGGAACTGAACAGCCAATCGAGGAGATCGCTAAGAAAGATGATGTCCTGCACCTAGGCACAACAATGAGGGTAATCGAGATGGATAAATCTGGATCAGATTGCGATCCAGCCGATGACGATCCATACGCTAACGAGTTCCACTACAAGAGCTGGTGGAACCAGTTCCGAGGCCCCTGGCTGCAGTCGGAGAGGATGAGCGAGGATGAGATCAAGACAAGAGCCGACGATGCTTGGGAATGTGGAGACTACAAGGAGATGATCAATCTGATGGCAGAGCTAATCTGCAGGCTCGAAAAGAAGTAAGCGGAAGCTAATCTATCACACTTAACCCGGCGATGCCGGGTTTCTTTCTTTGGCATCATTTAGCGAGGGCAAGGAGCTTGTAGAAAGGATCAGTGGCAGTATAGACTTGGCTGATCCCGATCATGATTGTCACCAGATTCCCTTCAATCTTGGCATCGGCAATGTACAGGAAGGCATCGCACTGGTTGGTTAGGATGATATGCGGAAGCTCCTGATACTCTTTATCAAGCACATGGGTAATCACCTTATCATCGCTCAGCTTTGCCGGGCTAGCCTGGCTGTTATCTCCTACTCCCTTATCCTGATCCTGAATCTCGTATTGTAGCTTAGATAAGGAAAAGAGTCCATTCTGCAGGTGTTCTGTACCAATAGCCTCATTGGCTATCTTACTTCCGGTCACTACTCCATCCAGGATGTGATTGCCGTAGATACAGTCGTTTTGCAGACCCCGGGCATCGAGTTTACCGATAGTGCAGGTCTTGCCCCCGAATGCTCCATTGGGATTACCCCGGTTGTCCCAGATCTCATAGAAACCGCAATCGGCTTCAGTTTCGATCAGGCACTCATAATAGCCTGAGTTTTCTGTTTCAATGAGTTTGAGCCCACTCTGCCAGTCTGCTCCGGGTCTAAGTAAGCGGACATCCACTCCAGACTGAGGCTTCCTTGCCCCCTCTTCCATTGTATAGTAGCTGATTCCATATTTGAACATTTATGCTCCTCAGTATTTATGGTTTTCTGTATTTATGGCTAACTCGAGGTGATATTATCGCCATCGTCTTCTATGATGATAATGCCGAAGTCGATATAACCAGGTGATCCGATGTATCTGGATTCGATAGAGAACTTGACCTTCTCGGTATATTCATGCAGATCGTCCGGACACTTGGGGAACTGGGATACTGTGACCGGGAACTGACTCCTCACTTCATTGTAAGCTGTGTATTCAAGATAGAGCCGACCTGAGGAGGTAATGAAGTTCATCAGAGTATAGTACTCATCAGGATTGAGGGTTGCCTGCAGATCGAAGCTATCCTCTCGGTACTCGTTGGATATTCCGAACCTACTGAGCCACCCATTCCGCTTGAAGAGAGCCGCCCCCTCCGAAAAATAGAGCCACTCATTCCGATCTGAGAGCCAGTAGTCTATACCGTTATATATTGTAAAGAGTTAGGCGATATATGTGTCCGAAGATCAAAGAGGCCGTCATATTCGCGGGGGGCTGCAGCGGAGTGAGGACGTAGTCCGAACGTAGCTGCAGCCCCCCGCGAAGCGCTAATCCCTCCTATCCTTTCCCTTTGTGTTCTTTTTTCAGCCCTTTTCTTTCTCTCATTGACACTTTCCCGTCTATATAGATCTGGTATGAGTCATGTATAATCCGGTCCAGGATGGCATCAGCAAGTGTATCCTGACCAATCTTCTCATGCCATCCTCCGGGTTTAAACTGTGAGCAGAAAATGGTTGAAGCAACGTGATGTCTTGCTTCGATGATCTCCAGTAAATCGTGAGCCTCCTGGCCGACAAGAGGTGTGAGCAACCACTCATCCAGGATTAACAAGCGAACGCTTTTATACTGCTTGATCACCTTTTTGAATGTTCCTGTTCCCCTTGCTATCGCAAACTCATCCAGCAGTTCAGGAAGTCGGATGTACTTGACCGGGTAGTAATGCTGGCATGCAGCAATACCGAAGGCGCATGCCAGCCAAGACTTGCCATTTCCTGAAGCTCCCATAATAATGATATTGTGGTTCTCCTGAATGTAGGAGCATGATGCCAACTTCATTATCTGAGAGCGATCCAGCTTTCTGTCATCATGATACTCAATACCAGGAATAGAGGCATTGCTGAACTTGAGACATGCCTGCTTTATCAACTTCTGAAGCCTGTTGTGCTTGCGACTTGTCCACTCAGCATCCACCAGCATTCCAAAACGTTCATCAAAGCTAAGCTCTTTGTGAGTGGGATCCTTGGCCTGATCCTGAAAGGCCTCTGCCATCGCGCTCAGATGCATTTCCCGCAGCTTTGTAGTGGTAGACTGGTTAATCATTTGTCCATCCTCCCATAGTATTCCGATCCTCTGCTGATAGCAAATTCTGAGGACGTCATGTGTAGCTCATTCCGCTCTTTTGGTCCCATCTTATCTGAGCCTGATTTCAGTATTGCCAGAACGTTTTTGTAACTGGGTGAAGGCGTGAAAGAGAGGGCTCTCTGGCATGCATTTTCGAGCCGTTGGGCAGAATACTTGTCAGCCGCCTTAAGCAATGCCATACAAGATCTATAACCTTGTTGCTCAACCTTGCCATTGGCTAGGATTGCTTTCACCACAACTTCCGTGTGTTCCCCAATATGCTTAGCCCATGAAGTGAAACGATCAGCATTCCATTCTTGATAAAGCTGGTGTTTGGCAGGCATGTGTTCAGGGACGGTTTGATACTGACCGGGATGTCCCGATAAACGTGGATGAGAGGCGATTCTGCAGGACTTGTAAAACACCTCTATCACTTTCCTTGTAATGCGGATATCTACTTTGTGCTTGATGTATTCGTAGGGGACGGAATAGTTCATCCTGTCCACGCTTACGTGGTAGTTGAACTGCACTGTCGCGCTTGACCAGGTCGCCAGTTCAAAAGGCTGAGCGGGAAGCATGGTCAGACAATGCTGCTCCTCACTCAAAAAGACACTTTCTCTGCTTCCTTCCTTTTTCTGAAAAGGCCTGGTGTTGAAGTCAGTTAGCTTGAGCTTGATCTCGCGATTGAGCTCTGACAGCGAGAAGAAGGTTTGATTACGCAGAGAAGCTGTAATCCAGGTAGATATCACACCGACGGTTCCCTCAGCACTTGCTTTATCCTTGGGATGACGTACTCTTGCCGGAATGACAACGGTGTCATAGTATGCGGCCAGTTCATTGTAAGTCCTGTTGATCACTGTACGTGTCCACGATACGTGATCCACTCCCGTCTTAAGGTTGTCTGGGACGAGTATCCTGGCAACCCCCCTGAAGTACTCAAAGCAGTTGATATGTGCCTGAACCCAGCTTTCCATATCCATCTTCAAAAAAGCCTCAACGTATGAAAATCCGCTGTAGGGTAAGGTTGCCACAAACATATATGCCTTTATCTCTTCACCGCTTAGGTTGTCTTGGATAAAGGCAGTTTGCCCTGCCCAGTCAACTTCAAGCTTCTCGCCTGGCTTATGATGAATCCGCATGGTTGCCTTGGTCTTCTGGATGTAGTCATTGTAAAGCTTGCAGAATTGACTGTACTGATAAGGTATGGCTCGACATGTCCTGCACGCTTCAGAATACTCATACCACAGCAAAGACAAGGTGACGCCGCTTTTACCCATCTCTTTATGGATGCTGTCGAAGTCTGGCAACTTGCGGCTCCCATCCAGAACACTATCCGGAAATAGCATCTCTCCAAGCTCACGGTCGCCTATTGAATCTGGTACCGGCCAAGATATGCCAAGGGATGCTGCTGCTTTCAAAGTTACTGACACGGTATTGCGCGAACAAGATACACTTGCGGCTATCCCGCGTCCACTAATCCCCTGCTGATGTAATCGCAGGATCTCACGATATTGGGTCATCTTATTGACCTCCATGGATGTATTTGCACTATCGTGCATGAATCCAGAGATGGTCAATGTGCTAATCTGGCAAGGTGGCTCTCATATCGGAATAGGTGGCTCTATTTTTCGGAATGGGTGGCTCTCAAAGTGCGGACTGATGGCTCTATATCATCGGAATATTCAGGTGTTTCCGGTGCCTTCGACTACGAATTCACCATGAGATTCTACAACTAACCCCTCATAAGATAGCCAGACATACACAGCTCCCCCTTTATCGGGGGAGCTTTTTCATTCGGTAGAGAAGGTTGAGTTTTAGGTTGAGTAGCTTTAGAGGGTTGAGAAGGTTTAAAAACATCCTTTTCCATATTGACCTGCCAATAGTCATTAGTGATTGAGGAGGTTTAAAGGTTGTGAGAGACCGTTGCACACGATCGTAACACTGGAATCGCAGGTCGTAGCACTGAGTTAAGACGGTGCGTGCAAAAGTTCTACCCAATTTCATTACATTGAATAATGCTTCAGGGCCTGGCGTGTGGGGTACCGGTTAAAACCGGCACTACGACCGGCTAAAGAGCTGTGAAAAAGGCCAACTTGAAGTTCAAAGCCCCTGGACAGAATATGCGTTTATCTATAAGCTTGGCGGGGCGTTGGACTTCAAGCAGCACATCGGAAACACTTTACTTGCGGGTGTGCTGGTTGAAGTCCAAGCGGCCCGCAAACTCTCTGTCATACATATCTTTATCGTGGCCGCTTGAACTCCAACGGGGTTATGTTAGCCTCTGGTTTCGCTGTTTTTCACAAGCTCATCAACCAGTGACACCATTTGTTCAACCGTCTTTCTTTGCTTAAGTCAGCCCTTTATGGGCTCCTCAGAGGGGCGTTTTTGTGGTCATGGTTGTCACCGTGTCGATGCTTGCGCACCAGAGGGAATGACCATCAAAGAGGAAAAGAGTAAGGAGTGATCATTTGACAGAGCGGACGACGCGGAAGCCGACATTGGCTCCACTAAATCCAGGATCAAAGCTGTCCCGGTTGGTCGTCCTGCAGTCGCTATCCATGTTGTCCCAGCTACCACCTCGCAATGACCGTTCCGATCCTGAAGAAGCTCCCTTACCATCCAAACATGAACTACTGGAATAACAGCGTTTGTCATACCAATCCCAGCACCATTCCCAGACGTTGCCACTCATATCATAAGTGCCCAGCTCGCTTGCATCCAGATTTCCTACCTTAACTGAACTACCATCTGAGTTACCGATATACCAAGCCACAGAACCGATGTCATCAGATCCACTGTACAGGTAACCATTACTCCTGCTACCTGCCCGGGCGGCATATTCCCATTCAGCTTCAGTGGGCAGACGATAGCCATTCGCCTCCCAATTGATGCTCACAGTCCATTTCACATTATCACTAGAACTTAGGTTATTGGGGTCATTAAGGTCTTTATTAATCGAGTAGCAGGGATTTAATCCTTCCTTAATACTACGGGCATTACAATACTCAACTGCGTCATACCATGTTATAAGGTCTATGGGAAAATCTTTCCCATTAGTTGATGAAGTTGATGCGCCCTCAATATCAAGCCACTCCTTTTTAGTAACTTCGTATTTCCCAATGAAAAAGGACGAGATCGTAATCATATGTACTGGTCTCTCGTCACTTTCACCATCGTATGAACCCATCATAAAGCTCCCACCTTCCACATAGACCATGCCGGGAGGGGTGTTGTCTATGGCCTTAATGAAATCCTTCAGATCGTCCAGATTCTTCGAGGCTTCCAGACGGGTTTCCCTCAGTTTCCCGAGCTCCGCGATCAGTCCTTCCACGCCTTGCTCTGTGGTGTCCGAACTGGTGGTAGTGGCAGGACTGGCTGTCTGAGGAGGGGCAAGATAGAAATCGTCGTCCAGAATGCCATAGGCGGTAGGGACTTGCTGGCCCGCGGTGGCCGTTCTCACGTCGCTGCGGATCAGGCGCATCAGATCGTCTCCCACCCGAACGGGGCTTTGCATGTGCTTCAAAAGCGACGCGGCGAAGGGACTGTTGCGGCCCTCTCCGTCGAAGGCCTCGGTGTCCTTTTCGGTGGCGTAGATCACGTATTGGCTGCCGCTTGCAGGTTCCAGCTTGGCCAGGCCTTTTTTGGCTGACACGCTCCTGGTGAGGGTGGGATTGTCACGGCAGGCATCCAGGATCATGACGCTCACTCTGGCCCTGGCCAGCTTGCCCAAAGCCCAGGTGGCGGAGATGGCATAGGTGTCGTAATCGATTTTGTCAGAAAGCTTTCTATCGCCTACCGGGATCAGATAGTTGGTGTCCGCGATCTGGACGCCGTGACCGCTGAAATAGAAGATCGCCTCGTCTCCGGAGACCAAGGCCTCGGTGAAACTCTCGATGCCGCGATACAGGGCCGCGTAATCGGCATCTTTGATCAAAACGGTGGCAAAACCCAGGGCCTGCAGGCTGGCAGCCAGATCGGTGGCGTCGTTGACGGGATTTTTCAAGGCTTTACCGCCATAAGCGGCATTGCCGATCACCAAAGCCTTACGGGCCGCGCCGAGAGCGTTAAACGCGCAAAAAATGATAAGAATCGATATAATCAGCCGTTTCATCGGGATCCTCCATCAAGAGTGAAACAAGCTTCAGGGGAAGGGGGATTGTTGTCAAGGGAGAAATGGGGAGATGGCTGGGCATGTGAGAGCGTTCCGCTGGCGAGAGCCCACAGGGGGTTACGCGTTACGCGTGAAGCGTTCACCCAAGGATAGACTCGTTGCATTTCATGTGCTCATATCTCATTGTTGATAAACTCTGTTTTCTCTGCTTTCTCTGAGGTTGGTTGAGAAGTTACGCGAGGGAGCGGATATAAAGCCCGTAGTGGGGTCATTATGCAAACTGCCGTTATGCAAAACAACATAATTAGTGCTTGACACGATATGCCAGTTCCGCTACATGGAAACTGGGAGGTGAAACACATGGAAAACCCCTTTCAATATGGCAAAGTGGTGAGTGATCCCAGCTTCACAGACAGGCAGCAGGAGCTGAGGGAGATGCTCGCGGAGATCCAGAGTCTGCACAGTCTGGTGCTCTATTCTCCCCGCAGATACGGAAAGACGTCGCTGCTCTGCAAGGTGGCTGAACAGGCCAGAGACCTGGGCTACAAGACGATCTTCATAGATTTTTTCAGGGTCAATAGCCGGGCCGCGTTTGTAGAAATCTATGCCAGAGAGATACTTGGCCAATACCGCAAAAGCTGGCGAACAATCTTGAAGAAAATGGCCAGGCTGGCATCAGGGATCAGGCCCAAAGTGAGCCTGGACACCTTTGGCAACCTCAGCTTTTCCATCGATATCGAAGCCCAGGGAGATCAGCGGCTTGATCTGGAAGCGGTCCTGGACCTCCCGGAATCGCTGGACCCCCAGCAGAAATGGCTGATCATCTTCGATGAGTTTCAGGAGCTGGCAAAGCTGAACGGCATCAGCTTTGAAGACCTGCTGCGGGCCCGTCTGCAGCACCATCAACGCAGCTCATACATCTTCTGCGGCAGCCAGTATCATCTGCTATTGAAGATGTTCAACCTGCCCAGCCGGCCCTTCTACAGATTTGGCAAACTTATGCGCCTGGAAAAGATCGCTCCCGCTGTGATGGCGGATTTTGTCTGGGAACGCTTTGGCGCTACCAATACCCCAATCAGCCGGGAAATGGCCCAACATATTGTCCGGCTGGCGGATAACATCCCCAATTACGTGCAGTATATCGCCTCCGAATTCTGGCAACTGCTCAGGCTCAGCGGCCGTCAACCCTCTGAGGACCTTTTGCGGGAAGCCATGCAAAAGATCATTCAGAGCCAGAAGGACTATTTTTTGCAGATTTGGGATGGGCTGAGTCCCCAGCAAAGAAAACTGCTGCTGGCGCTGAGCGAGGAAAACAGCAATATCTTTTCCGAGGAATATCACAAACGCCATCGGCTGGGGGCCATATCTTCCTCGCAGACCGCGGCGCGTAAGCTGGTGGCAGACCAGTTGATTGTTAAGGAAGGATTTGCCTACCTGTTTGCCGATCCCCTGTTCAGACAGTATCTGAAGACACAGATGACCATCTCTTAGAGCTGGATTTTCACGCATAGGAGAAACAATGAAAGACTGGAAAAAAGCCCTGGGACTGGCGCTGGTCCTCACGGCCATCAGCACTACGCTGAGCGTGGCGATCACGTTGATCATCAAGGCCAAAAAGGCGCACAGCCTGAAATTCAAGGAACTGCTCAGGGAGCTGTATCCGCAACATGAATGGGAACATACGGGATTGTATATCCACCTCTGGGACGTGGTTTACAAAGCATGGTATGCGGAGGAGTTTGACTATCGCGAAGGTGAGACGGAAGCCGACGTGATAGACGCGATCAACGTCAGAGCGCCAGGTTTGAAGCCCAAGGTGGAGTTCAGACCGATAGCGGAATTTGAGGAGATGATAAAGGGGAAATGCTGTTTTAAGTAGAGCGGCAAACATCCCATTTAGCCAGATCAATAGAACGCGGATGACACGATGTTATCAATTGAGAATTGAGGATTGAGAATTGAGGATGCGTTAGCCATGGAGCGGCAAAGGTCCCCGTTTGCCAGGGAATGGAACGCAGAAAAAGGGAAAAAGGGGATGGGGTTAATTGAGAATTGAGGATTGAGAATTGAGGGTGCGTTAGCCATGGAGCGGCAAAGGTCCCCGTTTGCCAGGGAATGGAACGCAGAAAAAGGGAAAAAGGGGATGATGGGGAGGGATAATTGAGAATTGACAATTGACAATTGAGGATGCGTTAGCCATGGAGCGGCAAAGGTCCCCGTTTCCGTGGGCTGTATCGTCTGTCATTCCCATGAAGACGGTAAATAATTCGGCGCGTGATCGTAACGCTGGCTTTAGCCGGCCGTGGCACTGACTTTAGTCGGTGCGTGTAATGCTCTCAACAAACTTCAAAGAAAGCGGAGAAAGTGGAGAAAACAGAGCTTATTCATCAATGAGATGTGAGAATATGAGAAATGTTTCACGCGCTTGAGGGGTCAACTACACAACATACTGCACCCCATACATATCCAGCTCCCTGCTTTATCCCTTCAGATTAGCATTACGGACTCATTACGGACTCATTACGGACTTAGTCCGTAATGAGTCCGTAATAGGATGCGGAAAGCACGCGGGAAGAAATCAGGTGGAACCTGGCTATATGATTGTGCTATCTGATTGGCTATCTGATGGTTATGGCTAATTGGTATAAATCCTGAGTGTTGCGATCGGATTACTATGGTGGGATCGCGATTTATGAATGCCTGACATCTGATCTTCGCCTGCCCATGGAACAGCAAAGGTCCTCGTTTGCCTGAGCCCGGAGGGCGATCAAACGTTATAGCCCCCGTGCAGCATAGCGGAACGGGGGGTCTCAGATCCGCCAACAATCCGAACCCATCGGGGGTGAAACATGTTGATTGATGTGAATGAAAGGTGATGCCAGCACATATTCCGCTCCCGGGGAGCTCACAAGGTTTGGTTGCATTGGTTTCCCCCCGTTCCGCTTCGCTGCACAGGGGGCTATGACATTGGGCCACCCCTGACGGGGTTTAGCTGTGGGGGTGATTATACAGGAATAATCCCTCGCAATCACGGACGTTTGCGATTCGATGATAATGGTCGTGGCTGTGTGTGTGATCGGTTCACGAGATGAACTCACTATCGCAAACGAGGACGTTAGCAGCTCCATGCGGATAGTTACGCAACCGGGTGGCAGATCTGAACGCAAATCTACCCTCTAAACTGGTGTTGTAATTAATACAATAGATATTCAGATGGCGCCTCAATACCTGAACAGCTCCATTTCTGTGCCCTTGCCTTGCAGGGTGGGAGTCTGTTCTATGCCCAGGTTGCGTCTGGCATAGTAGGGTACTCCTTCCTGCTGGGATGCCACATAGGCGTAGATCTCCTGAACAGTCACCTTGCGATCGTTGTTTTTATCCACGGCTTTGGTGTCGTGGAAGGCCCTGAGCAGGTAGTAGGTGAAAAGGCCATGGAGGCGGTCGTTGTTCCATCCCGAGACCTCAGTACCGCTGCTCGAGGACAGCAGGGTCACCTTGTCTCCTACCTCGACGGCAGAACTGCTGATATAGACGGGGCTCACGTTTTCGAAGATATTGCTGCCGGAAAAACAGGCATCGATCAAGACCAGATTCTGCCGAGTGGGAAGGGCATTGAGATTGGCATAGAATACGCTGAGCGGGTAGCCGGACATCTCCACATACATGGGATCGCACTCCACCGGCACGAAGTAGCCCTGCTTGTCCTTGAGGCCCGGGGCCCCATGCCCGGAGTAATATACAAAGACCTCGGCGTCCGGGCTGGCCCAGTTGTAAAGCTTGCCTTGGGGATTGTCCCTGGTTCCAAAGATGGTCTCAAGATCGCCCTTGGAGGCGTTCTCCTGATAGATAATGTTTTTGGGGCTGATACCCAGCACGGAGATGCAGTACTCCCTGAAGCTGTAAGCGTCATTGATGGCAAAATCCACCGGCTTGGTATTTTGATAATCTTTGTTGCCGATGATCACGGCTACGGCCTTAGGACGCTTGGCATTGTATTCGGGGATATCGTTGTCGATCTCGCTATCCAGTTTGCTCACTGCGGTATAGCTCTCAGCGATGTCCTGGAGGCGTCTGACCACCAATTCCTTCTCAGCGCTGTGGTTTTCAATGTCCGTCACCCTGATTTTGAATGAGTTTGAACCTATCCCCAGGGGAAAGCTCTGTTCAAAGCTCAGATCGTCCTTCAATGGCACCTCTTTGCTGTTGATCCAGAGGTTTGAGATGCCCAGTTCAGATTTTACCTGGCCTGAGATGGCGATGTTTCTGGCTTTGGTTTCTTTGGGGATTTGGGAGGTAGTGATGATATCGAGAGCATCGTTTGTGGGAGTTGGTGCTTTGATCTCTACACCACCCATAATCCCTTTTTGATACATCTCGTTTAGAAGATCGTTGGTGATGTTAGTGAAAATCTCTTTATCTACCCTTGCTGGGCTTTTTAAAAAAGGCTGCAACAGGATTAACGGAATCCAAATCCATTGGGAGTAACCGTGATTATGCCAAAATTTCGATAATACCAAATCGTTATTCTTGAATACTGTAGCCTTTACCTGGTACTTTTGCGAGTAGAATGGAAATGGTACTGCGACGTAAGTGATTATTGACATCATGCGGAATCCAGTTAAATCGGGAGTTATCCTCGAGATATCAAACACTATAAATATATCATCATTTGAGGATTTAGTATCAAAAGAAATCGTGCTGAAGAAACCTGAAGTCTGCAATTGATCGTAGATTGTTTCTTGAATGTATACTGGTCTATTAACGGAACTATAACCCCGCACTTGATCATCATGAGTGATATTACATATTACGGAAGCTCGAAGCTTTTTAGCTGCAACACTCGGCAGTTCAACTTGATTAACCGACCTAACCCCAATAACCGCACAGCCTGCTATGAGTATTAGTAACGCTGTGATAAGAATCAAACATAACAACCGTTTCACTACCTCTCCTTTATCCAAGGCTTAGCGCTTGACGAGACTTTTTTTTTCTTGTTATAATCCATACTCGACTCATCCAATTAACAATTTGTTCAGTCCATTATCCATGCAGGTAACATCAAGGCAATCCAAAATAATGCAACATTCTATTCCTGTGGATATTACTCCAAGTTGGCACATAAAAGCTACAAGAGCCAGACTATAACTTTCTGTCATACAATTGCCGCACTTCAGCATCTGTCACCGCACGATCATATATCCTGATCTCGTCAATGTTCCCCTTAAGGTAGTAGTTACCAGAATACAACCTTCCCCAGTTGCCAATTACTGCCTGATATTCAGTATTTGAATAGACACTATAACCGATAGATTCTGGTTTGTAGGCGCTGTTATCCAATTTGCCATTAAGGTAAATTCCATTAAAACCATCGGTACTATTCCAAACACCCACGATATGAGTCCATTGATCCTGGGGTATTATTGAATTCATTGTCACGCCGGTAGTGGCGTCAGCTGCATTTTTGTACTGAACGCAGAAAGTACCTTTGTCGGTATCACTACCTTCACCATTGTAGAGCAGAAACACATTATTTGTATAAGGAGAAGTATTCCATTGCCCGACAAATCCTTGCACTCTATTGGAGGCTGTTTTTTTGACCCAGCAAGATACTGTGATTCCTTTTGCGTTAGATAGCTGAGTTAGTTTTCCCAGATTGATGTGATCGTCTCCATCAAAAGCATACGCTCTGTTTGCGTTCCCAAATCTGTCAGATGTCAAAGTAGCCCCATTGACCGTCCCATTGTTCCCATTCCCACTTTCGTCATTGGCGTTGCCGTTGAAGGGATAGTAAGCGATCAGGCCTTTGCTGAGTGTGTCTTCGACGGGTGGAGTTTGGACGGGTTGGCTGGTTTTAGGAGCTTCGGTGAGATAAAAGTCATCGCTGAGGAGGTTGGTCTCCCAGGGCAGTTGCGCGTCTTTGGTGCGCTGGCGAACTCCATTGCGGGTGCGCATCATGATCTGGGTGATGGAAAGGCCGGGCGTGGAGATGTTTTTAAGCAGTTCTTCCGTGAATATCCCGTTGTTACCATCCCCATCGAGGGCCACTCCGTTGGGCTGGGTGGCAAAGGCGATCAGGCAATCCGGCACGGATCGGGTGATCGTGGCCAGGCCTCGCTGGGAGCTGCGAAAGGTGGCGGCATAGGGATTGTCACGGCAGGCGTCCAGGATGATGATGTTGATGTCGTTGCGGGCATATTGCATCTCATTGAGGACTCGCTCGAGGTCCACCGCTTCCAGTTCCACGTCTCCCTCATTGCGAATTTCCGCCTGGGTGGGGATGAGGTAATTTTTCCCATCCACCTGGACACCGTGTCCGGCGTAATAGAAGAGCCCAACCCCGCCTTTCAGCAGTTCCTCGCCAAAATCCCGGATCAGTCTGCGCATGTCCTGAAAGTTTTTAACGTCGGTGGCCAGGGTGACCTTGAAGCCCAACTGAGAGAGAGACCTTTCCATGGCGCGGGCATCGTTGACGGGATTCTTTAGCGGACTGCCGGAATAAGCGGAATTGCCAATGACCAGGGCAGTGCGGATTTGCTCCGCGGCACTCAGAGAGCTGAGCGCGCAGAGCAGCAAAGCCAATATAAAGACATACTTAGGGCGCATCTTTCCTCCCCGGATGCCTTTCCCGCGCGACTTTCGCCAGCCTGGGAACGACACCGGTCTTGAAGTGATGGAACTAATAAAATGAACAAAAAAACTTGTGGACTATCTGAGGCCGAGCGGGAGTTTTTGTCAATAAAAAAGGTCGTATATGCAATCCTGAGGATCATAGAACGCAGATGAAGCGATGACAGGATTTTCACGATCTTGTCGATTGAGAACTGATGATGGAGAAAGCGCCAGCCAGTGGAGTGGTAAACGTCCCCCGTTTGCCGTGGCCCGGAGGGCTGTGCGATTGTATTGCACCGCGATTCTTTTAAATTGACAAAAAGCGCAGGGAAATCAGTTTAGAAACAAATGCACAAATCAGGAGATTACATGAAAAATAGTGGCGTGTTACCCTATCTGGTCCTGTTGGTATTGATTTTTGTGGCTGGGTGCGCAAAGAAAGATGCCGGCGTTTCTGAGTTTGGAACCACTGATCTGCAAAAACTTGAAATACGAGCGCAAGTGAAGTCTATGCGGATTGTCAGTTTTAATGCAAAGGATAATTTTGGCAAGGCGATCAAAGACGGCTTTTCCGGAGATGTTTATTATCAGTTTAACGATAACGGTTTTATCAGCGAGGAAACCCATTATTATGAGGATGGCCAGATGGACACTCATCTCGTGTACAAGCGGGACGATCAGATGAGGATTCTGGAGATCAATGAAAACGCCACGCAGCGATATAGCACTCCCAGAACCGTCTTCAAATATGACGACGGCGGCAAAAACATCGAAAAAACCGCGTATGAAGCCGATAACTCCATAGCCTGGAAGATCATGTATAGCTATGACGCAGGTGGTAACCTGGCAGAAGAGGGTACCTATGACGGAGACGGCTCTCTGATCAGTAAAAATGTCTATACCTACGACAGTGACAATAACCTGACGGACCTCAAGAAATATGGCGGTAGTTTTGAGCTCTTATCAGCCACATCTTACAAGTATTTCGAGCCGAAGAAAGCAAGCAAGAGCAGTGATGTTGGGATGATTAGAGAAGCTGTGGAGTATGACTCAAAAGAGGTGCTCCA
>Ga0209311_1001808_pt1 | contig 16511 bp, 13 predicted proteins | sample AD_UKC045_MetaG_FD_184417 | JGI IMG/M metagenome (GOLD analysis project Ga0209311, IMG submission 184417) | Active sludge microbial communities of municipal wastewater-treating anaerobic digesters from USA - AD_UKC045_MetaG (SPAdes) (version 2) | ecosystem: Engineered > Bioreactor > Anaerobic >... | reverse complement strand
GAGAAGATAGGAGGACGTAAAACCAAAGATGTACATAAGGCCATACCATCTTATAGACAGTGGACCTATCTTGATTATTACCGGGTCGATATCTGGATATTTAATCATGTAATGTTGTTTAGTCCCATAGTATGCCGTATGATACAACTTAGAAGAACGTACTGTCAACCCAGTTAATAACCCAAATGCTTTTATGGATTAGGCGAGAGGTATTTATCAGCTTTTGTTTGTATCTGCCTCTTTTGCATGTTATTATAATTCTTTAAAATAATATGGGGGTCGTTATGGAAACAAAAATTGAGAAATTGCATAGATCTCTTTTGGACAATTTAACATACAACCTCGCAAAAGATATGTATTCTGCAACCCCGAGGGATAAGTTCAATTCTGTAGTGCTTTCTGTAAGAGAGATGATTGTCAAGAATTGGATTAACACTCAGCAACGGTATTATGATGTAAATGCGAAAAGGATATATTATCTGTCTCTTGAATTTTTGCTTGGCAGGCTTTTGAAAAATTATGTGATTAATCTTGGGCTTTCCGATGAATACGGCAAGGCAGTTGATGTGCTTGGTTTGAGCTATGAGGATGCACTAGAGCACGAATGGGATGCAGGGCTGGGTAACGGGGGGCTTGGCAGGCTTGCAGCATGCTTTCTCGATTCACTCGCTACCCTTCAGTATCCAGGATATGGTTATGGTATTCGTTATGAATACGGTATATTCCAACAGAAGATCAAAGATGGTTTTCAGGTAGAGATCCCGGACAACTGGCTTAGATATGGTAATCCATGGGAGTTTCCAAGACCTGAACTTTTGTATTCAGTTCGTTTCTACGGAAAGATAGGGACCATTGCTGGGCGCAATGGAAGATTCCGGATGAAATGGATCGATGGCGATGAGGTGATGGCTATGGCGTACGATTATCCTGTTCCAGGCTTCAAGAATAATACAGTAAATACCTTACGTCTGTGGGCGGCAAAATCATCGAGGGAGTTTGACCTTGAATTTTTCAACAGTGGTGATTACATAAGGGCGGTTCAGGATAAAAACAGCAGTGAAAATATCTCAAAGGTACTTTATCCAAGCGATCAGTATGCTGCTGGTAAGGAATTGAGGCTGAAACAGCAATATTTTTTTGTTAGTGCCACTCTTAAAGATATAGTGAGGAGGTATAAAAAATTTCACCAGAGCTATAACGAATTTCCTGATAGCGTGGCTATTCAGCTCAACGATACACACCCATCTGTGGCTATACCGGAGCTCATGAGGATTTTTGTTGACCATGATGGCCTTAATTGGGATGATGCATGGAAAATAACATCAAAAACGTTTGGCTATACCAACCATACCGTACTGCCGGAGGCGCTTGAAACATGGACCGAAGGCCTGTTTGGATATCTTTTGCCACGCCACCTTCAGATTGTACAGGAGATTGACAGGCGTTTTCTCGTACAGGTGACCGAGATGTTTCCGGGCGATAAGGAAAGGAAAAACAGGGTTGCAATAATTTCTGGCAATGGTGAAAGGGTTGTTAATATGGCACGTCTTGCAATCGTGGGAAGTCACAGCGTTAACGGTGTTTCAATGCTCCATTCAGACATATTGAAGCAAAACCTTTTTAGGGATTTCTTCGAGATGATGCCGGAAAAGTTCAAAAATGTAACAAATGGCATTACACCAAGGCGCTGGCTTTTGCAATCCAACCCACAGCTTTCAAGGCTGATAATGGATGCGATAGGAGATAAATGGGCTACAGATTTGGAAGAATTGAAAAACCTTGAGGCATTCGTTGAAGACAAGGAGTTCTGCAAGGAATTCAGACTTATAAAAGAGGCAAACAAGGATGCTTTATCAGATTATATCTTTAAGGCTTACTGGATATCATTTCCCTCCGAATACCTACTCGACTGCCAGACAAAACGGTTCCATGAATATAAAAGACAACTGCTCAACATACTGCACGTTGTAACGATGTATAACAGGATTAAAGAAGGTAGGGCAGATAAGAATATCACACCGAGGACCGTTTTGTTTTCGGGAAAATCTGCACCGAGTTATTTTATGTGTAAACTTATCATTAAGCTGATCCACAGCATAAGTGCGGCTATCGATGCCGATCCATCGGTGAGCGATCGACTGAGGGTGATTTTTGTCCCAAACTATGATGTAAGTATTGCCCAGCGTATCATGCCGGCTGCGGAGCTTTCTGAACAGATCTCAACAGCAGGATATGAGGCGTCAGGAACTGGCAACATGAAATACACGATTAATGGAGCCCTTACTATAGGGACGCTTGACGGTGCGAACGTAGAGATAAGAGAAGAGGTCGGAGAGGATAATTTCTTCCTGTTTGGTTACAAAACAGAAGAGCTTGAAGCACTGAGGGCTCATTATAACCCGCGCCAGGTATATGAGGAAAACAAAGAGCTCAAGCAGGCTATAGACCAGATTGCAGGAGGTTATTTTTCACCGGATATCCGCAATCTGTTTCAACCTATTGTTAGTTCGATCCTTGATTATGACAAGTATTTTGTTTTGGCGGACTATGCGTCTTATATAGAATGTCAGGAAAGGGTTGATAAGGCTTATCGTAACAAAGACCAATGGATCAAGATGTCTATCCTTAACGTGGCACGTTCCGGAAAATTTTCAAGTGACAGATCTATCCGTGAATACGCTGAAAACATATGGAGTATTCTACCTGTACCGTTATAGAAAAACACATGATGATGAATAATGATGTGAACGATCTTATCATGTTGGGTGTAGTACACAGAGATAGCGGTGGGTACAGGCTGCTTGCCGAGCGACTGGAACAATTTATGCCAGACATCATAACGCTTGAATTTTCACACTACGGGCTTAATTACAGACGAGTTATGGGAAAGACATACAAAAAGCGCATCATGGAGGTTATTTTAAAATATTCAGGAAATAGGGAAAAACTCAATAGAGACGCATTCTCGGAACTTGTTTCTTTCGCAAATGTGCCTTATGAATATAGGGCATCTGTACGATATACGGACAAACACAGCGGTTTGTTACATTTAATTGACCTTGACATGTTTTCTTATGTAAAGCTCCAGAAAAGCGAGAAGTTATTCAGTCCTTCGAATATTGAAAGGCTTCTTTTCAGTGAACAAGGTTTTACAGACCATGGCGAAAGGGCCGTTGCACGGTTGTTTTTTGAGGGTGGCATAAAGATCTATAAGTACACCGAAGAAATGTTTATAAGGGACAGGTATATGAGCGGCAGAATTTCAATGATAAAGAACGAAAACAAAAATAAAAGACTACTCCATATCTGTGGGTGGCAGCATCTTGATGACCCCTATGAACTATATGCCCCGCTGAATCCAAGGAAGGTATTTATTTATGATAAAACTGATTGTTTTTGACCTCGGAAACGTGATTTTACCGTTTGAGCACAGACAGATTGCAAAAAAGCTCCACGAAAAATCCGCTTATCGGTCAGACTTCAACGCGGAAGAGGTCTTTTCATTTATGTTTGAAACGCATAAAGGGCTTATAAATGAATTTGAAACAGGACAGATTTCTTCTGAAGAATTTTTTGGGCTGCTTAAAGATCGCTATAAACTTAACTTGACCTTCGAGGGGTTCAAGGATATATGGAATCCTATCTTTACTGAAAATCTGAAGGTTAACGAAGCAATACTATATCTAAAGTCAAAAGGTTACCCCTTGTTTATCCTAAGCAACACGAATGAACTACATTTTTCTTATATTATTGAAAAATATCCCATTGTACACGAAATGGATGAATGGATATTGTCGTTCGAGATAGGTGTGAAAAAACCCGATGTAGGCATATACAAAATGATATTTGAGAAGATGGATGTAGCAGGGAACGAGGTGTTTTACATAGATGATATTGAACAATATGTAGATACTGCAAGAGCGTTGGGCATTAAGGGTATGGTATTCAAGAACGCCGATCAATTATGGAAGGAAATCGGTGATATTGTGGAAAACAAAAGACAATAGGCAAGTTTATTTGCATGAACTGTTGTGCCAAGGCAGCTATGTTCAGCAGAGTAGCAGGATTGTCTAAGTTCAATATAATGCATTCGTCGAAGGGCATGAAAAATGGATATATTTTTCGGCTTTTTCAGAATATCTTTGAGTTGCAATAATTGTGTTAGTTTAGAGTCCTCTCGCCTGTTGAGATTGTCTTCAGCCCATTTTTATCGACGAGATGAATCGTGCGTCCTTGCACCCTAATGAGGTTTCTGTCTACCATCTTGCTGAGGATTCTTGACAATGTTTCTGGAATCGTGCCCAGCATATTTGCCAACTGACCCTTGGCAACATCCAACTCTATGGAATCATTATAATTATCATTATCACTTAAAAAAATCAGGTATGATGCCAGTCTTTGCGGCACCTCTTTGAGCGAAAGATTTTCAACAAGTCCGATGAACTGCTTCAGTCTTTTCGAGAGTATCGCAAGCATGTTAAGCGCAATCGATGGGTCGCTTCTGATAAGGTCAACAAAAGACCCCCTGGGGAAGAATATCGTGTCACTCTCCTCCATAGCCTCGGCGTGTGCAGGGAAGGTTTTGCCCGTAAAAACAGGTACCTCGCCAAAAGGCTCTCCTGGTAAAATTATATGGAGTGTCTGCTCTTTCCCTTCAAAAGAAAGTTTAAAAATTTTGATGCGACCGGTTTTTAAAAGATAAAATCCATCTGCATTATCACCTTCAGAGAATATTGTCTCCCCGCGCTTGAATGAGTTTATTACCCCTATATTTGACAGTTTCTCGATTTGCTCTTCCGGCAGATCTTTAAATAGGAGTGTTTCTTTGATAAAATCAGAAGAAGTTCTGTTGCTATCTTTTTTTGGGTTCATCTCGTTATCATTATATATCAAATAAATATTTTTAAAAATTATTTTATTGTTGTGGCAAAAAAAACAACTTTCATGTAAATTAGATAAACATTCAAAACTCGATATGGGGAGTTATTTATGGGAAAGCATGATGTTCTAATTCTGCTTGGCAGCGACAGTGACCTTCCCGTTGTAAAAGACGCCTTGGATTTTTTTAAAGGAATGGATGTATCATTCAAGATCGATATATCTTCTGCCCATCGTAATCCAGAAAAGACAATGGTATATGCAAAAAATGCCCGCAATGAAGGCTTTAGGGTGATTATCGCTGTGGCAGGGATGGCGGCACATCTTCCTGGCGTTATTGCCTCGCACACAACCTTACCGGTTATAGGGGTACCTTCGGGCAGCGGTTCTCTGAATGGTCTTGATGCGCTTCTTTCCATAGTGTCAATGCCAAAGGGCATACCCGTTGCAACTGTGGGCATCAATGCTGCAAGAAATGCAGCAATCCTTGCGTGCGAGATACTTTCCATAAAGGATGAAAATATCGGTGAAAAATTGGAAAAGATGAAAGAAGAGCTAAGGCAACAGAATGACGAGAGTGCTATTAGAATTGAGCAGTATTTACAGGATTTATAAAAAAATTTATTTATATGGGTATTGAATATGTATAATGCGATAACAGATGTTCCTGGAATTAGGGTAGGACAAGCATCCGATTTCATAGGCTATACGGGTTGTACTGTTGTATTATGTGAACAGGGTGCGGTTTGTGGTATTGACGTTCGGGGGAGCGCCTCTGGAACAAGGCAGGTGGATGCTTTGAATATAAATCACATAGTGGAGCAGGTTCATGCCATTATCCTAAGCGGCGGGAGTTCCTTTGGCCTTGACGCTGCCTCAGGTGTCATGCAATACCTTGAGGAAAAAGGTATTGGTTTTGATGTTGGGGTTGCAAAGATCCCTATTGTGCCAACCGCTATCTTGTTTGACCTCCTTTTTGGCGACCCCAAGGCAAGGCCAACGCCTGCAATGGGCTATGAAGCTTGTAAAAACGCTTGCGAAGAAGTGGCTGAAGGAAGTGTTGGTGCTGGTACTGGCGCTGCAATTGGTAAACTCTTTGAGTTACCGAGGGCAATGAAAGGCGGCATTGGCACAAGCAGCGTTATATTGCCCGATGGGTTGATTGTTGGGGCTATAGTTGTAGTGAATGCGTTTGGGGATATAGTAGATAATATCTCGGGAAGAATTATCGCAGGTGCGAGGGTTTCTGAGGATGGTCTTGAATTTGCTCACACCGTCGACTGTCTTAAAAAAGGGTATTCGAAAAAGCAGTTCGGTCTTGTGAACACAACCCTTGGTATTGTTGCAACAAACGCAAAATTCAACAAAAAAGAGGTTACAAAGATTGCCCAGATGTCGCATGCTGGGCTTATAAAAACAATAACACCTGTTCATACGACCTTTGATGGGGACCTTATCTTTGCGCTTTCAATGGGCGAAATAGATGCTGATATAAACAAGGTTGGTGTGCTGAGCGATTTTGTTGTCTGCGAGGCGGTCAAACGTGCCGTCAAAAAGGCAGATGGTTTTGGAATTGTACCAGCGTTTAAGGACATCAGCAAAGGGTGGAAACCCGCATAAGAAAACAAACAAGTGAAGTGAAATTCAAGGGAGTCGAAGGTGATGGACGACTATAAAAAGGCAGCAGATACAATAAGGGAAAAGGGTTATGTGGTGGCGTTTACCGGTGCTGGTATTTCTGTTGACAGCGGTATTCCCACTTTTAGGGGCGGTCAGGGCTTATGGGAGAAATATGACCCAATGGAATATGCACATATAGGTTCGTTCAGCAGAGACCCTCAAAAGGTCTGGGTGATGCTTCGGGAGATGGCCCAGGTGATTTTTGATTCTTCACCAAGTCCAGCACATATTGCATTGAATGAATTGGAACAGAAAGGGTATTTGAAGGCGGTTATCACCCAAAATGTGGATGGACTGCATCAGATTGCAGGCAACAGCAGCGTCATTGAATATCATGGAAACCATAGACGACTTGTATGTATGAACTGTTCGAAAAAGATTCCATTTACACCAGAAGTGGTGGGAATAATGCCTTATCCAAACTGTGAGAAGTGCAATAGTGCCTTAAAACCTGATGTGGTGTTTTTTGGAGAAGGTATCCCGATGCTTGCAATGGTCAGGGCAAACGAAGAGGCAAATAAATGCAAGGTAATGATAATTATAGGGACTTCCGGTGTAGTGTACCCTGCGGCTGAAATTCCTTACACGTCTAAGGCTATGGGTGCGACGATAATAGAGATAAACCCTGAAAGTACACCTTTCACGTCATCAATTACAGATATGTTTTTTAAAGGCTCTGCATCGGACATATTACCCAAGATATTGAAAAATATATAGAATACTATAGATGTCAGTTAAGGAGGATTCTAACTTAAAATCCAGTATGATAGATCCAGAATTGCACAAACATATATACGTTGTTATTATGGCAGGTGGGAAAGGCGAAAGGTTCTGGCCATTGAGCACTGAATCAGAACCAAAACCATTCATTAAGGTTATGGGTGATCGTACACTTATACAGATGACTGCTGAGCGTGCAACCGGCATATCCTCTGTTGACAGAATTTTTGTTGTTCTGGGCAAAAATCACCTTGATGTTGCAAAAAAACAGCTTGAAACATTACCTGATGAAAATTTTATTGTCGAACCAGAAGGAAGGGATACCGCAGCGTGCATAGGCTACTCAGCGCTTATGCTATTGAAGAGGGATAAAGATGCTGTCATGGTTGTGCTGCCTGCCGACCAATATGTACCTGATAGTGAAAATTTTGTCGAAACAATTAATGTGGCCGCAAAGTGTGCAACAATTGGCGATTACCTAATTACTATAGGTATCACGCCTGCACGTCCTGAAACAGGTTATGGCTACATAAACGCCCACGAAATATTGCAAGACATTAAAGGGGAAATCTGTTACAAGGTGAACAGGTATGTTGAAAAGCCGAACGTGGAGACAGCGAAAACATATATAAGAGATGGGCATTATTATTGGAACAGTGGCATTTTTGTTTGGCAGGCAAGGGTTTTAATCGACGGCATCGCAAGGTTCATGCCGGGGCTATATACTTGTTTATTGAAATTGAAGGATGCCATTTCGTCGAATGATTCAGTGAAGATAGAATCCATATATAAAGGCATCCAGAGAAAGTCTATCGATTATGGGCTTATGGAAAAGGCTGACAATGTCTTGATGGTGCCTGCTAAGTTTATCTGGGACGATGTTGGAACGTGGTCCTCTATTTCCAGGGTTATGAGTTCTGACTCGAACGGTAATTGTATAAAAGGTCACGTGATAAATGTTGATACGAAAGATTGTGTGATAATAACGGAAGGTTTTGTAACAGGTACAATAGGTGTTTCAAATCTCGTAATTGTTGTCTCAAAAAACGGTGTTCTTGTGAGTAGCGTTGAAAGGGTTCAGGAAGTAAGAGAGATAGTAAGACGACTGTTACAATAAACCGGGGGGATTATGATTTCGAAAATATCCACAGCTACTATCTACGGTATCGACGGGATAAAAATAGATGTAGAGGTGGATATATCTTTTGGGTTGCCTGCCTTTAATATTGTCGGTTTGCCCGAGACATCTGTAAAAGAAAGCAAGGAAAGGGTAAGGGCGGCTATAAAAAATACCGGCTTTGAATTCCCTAACGACCGCATTACAATAAACCTTGCACCAGCAGATGTAAGAAAGGAAGGCTCATCTTTTGACCTTCCCATCGCTACTGGCATTCTTGTATCTATGGGTATTATAAACGCAGAAAAGATAAAAGGGTACTTGATTGCAGGCGAACTGTCCCTTGACGGACGGATCAAGGGTGTAAAGGGCGTATTGCCGATTGCGATGCTTACAAAGAAGGAAGGCATCCAAAATCTGATTGTGCCTGGAGAAAACGGGAAAGAGGCATCCGTTGTTCAGGGTGTCAGGGTGCATGGTGCAACGCATATACTCGATATAGTACATTTTTTCAGAGGAGAACAGGAACTCGAGGTGTTTAGTTCTGAAAGCGATCTCCTTCTTGATCGGTATGCAAAAACAGATGGACTCAACTTTTCAGATATAAAAGGACAGGCCCAGGCAAAACGTGCCCTTGAAATTTCTGCAAGCGGTGGACACAATGTTCTGATGATTGGCCCTCCGGGCTCAGGTAAAACTATGCTTGCAAGGAGGATACCCACGATTCTTCCTCCACCTGTCTATGAAGAGGCGATCGAGACGACAAAGATTCACAGCATAGCCGGTCTTTTGAATGCACACAGATACCTTATAATGGAAAGGCCTTTCAGGGCGCCTCATCATACAATATCAGATGCGGGACTTATCGGAGGCGGCCACATCCCAAAACCAGGTGAAGTAAGCCTTTCACATAACGGCGTTCTTTTTCTCGATGAATTTCCGGAGTTCAGAAGAAACGTACTCGATTCTTTAAGGCAACCGCTCGAGGATGGGTATGTAACAATTTCAAGGGTTACACACTCAATAACGTTTCCAGCAAGATTTATGCTTATTGCAGCGATGAATCCATGCCCCTGTGGGTACTGGGGTGATTCGCGTAGGGCATGCAGTTGTAGCGCTACGCAAATACGCAAATACAGGTCAAGGGTTTCGGGTCCTCTTCTTGACAGGATGGATATACATATCGAAGTGCCGCCTGTTGCGATAAAAGACCTTTCTGTCGAAAAGGAAGAAGAGTCGTCTGAAACAATCAGGGAAAGGGTAATCAATGCACGTAGCATTCAGCGGGAGAGATTCAGCGGGAAAAAGATATATTCAAACAGCCATATGCCACCAAGATTAATAAAAAAATACTGTATTTTGAATGAGGGCGGGAAGTCCTTAATTGAGAAGGCAGTTGAAAAGTTTGGCCTTTCGCCGCGTGCTTATCACAGGATACTTAAGGTTGCCCGCACAATAGCAGACCTCGAGGCAAAAGAACACATAGAGGAATCACACCTTGCCGAGGCAATTCAGTACAGATCTCTCGATAAAAGGATGACAGTATGATAATCTGTGTGTTCTGAATAAAAAATATTTTTAAAGGCAGATTATGGACATAGGCATACTCAAACACTCAGATAAAAAGGAGCTTAAAAGCTACATAGGGTTTCTTCTATGGCATTATAGGGTTGTGGATGGTTTCTGGTTTCTCTATGTGGAGGAAAAGTGTGGCAGGCCATCGGCGGAACACCTCGACGAGGCAGTTTGGCATAAGATTGCCGGTATGTCGGCAAAAGACATCATCCACAGGTTTCAAATCAAGGAACGAGGATTGAAGGGATTTGTAAAGGCGATGCAGTATTGTCCGTGGACAATGATTGTGGGATATTGTATTGAAGAGATGGAGGATGAGGTAATTTTAACCGTACCTCAGTGTATTACACAGGTAGCGCGGGTAAAACAGGGTCTGCCCGAATTCTTTTGTCGTAATATGCACCTTAAGGAATTTGAATCATTTGCGCATGCAGTGGACAAAGACATCAAAGTAGAGTGTATCTTTGCACCGCCTGACCATCCGGCAGACTGTTTCTGCAAGTGGAGATTTTATATGTAAGCGCTTACTTATCTCTTGCCGGAATAGTAATTGATTTTGTTCACATAAAAGTCATACCAATCTGCACCACAAATTATCCTGTATTTTTCCAGAATAGGCTTTACTGCCTTTTTAAACGCATCCCTCTCTTGAGCGGTTAGGGCATGGATCTCAACGCCCTGCGTCTTTGCCTTTAAGAAGGTATCAGTAATAAGCTTTGTGTTTTCGTCCCTTATGGTTTTTGCCTGAATCTCAGCCGCCTCTTTAAAAATCTTCTGTTGTTCTAAAGATAATGATTCCCAGTATTTTTTGTTTACCACTACAAGACGAACCGTAAGGATGTGATTCAACGATGTTGCATATTTGTTGATATCGGTAAGTTTTAATAGCATTGATGTTGAAAGGGGGTTATCCTGACCGTCAATCATACCATGTTGGATGGCATAATATATTTCCTGTGATGGGATATATGTCGGATTTGCGCCGAGTATCTTGAAGGTATCAATAAATATCGGTGACTGCATCGTTCTTATCTTCAATCCCCTCAAGTCATCAGGGGTCTTGATAGGTCTTCGTGAATTGGTTAAATCTCTGAGTTCGGATTCTGCATAGCCTATAAACACAAAACCCTTTGCATTACATAATGTTTCGATCTTTTCTTTCACTTCTTTGTCGTCAAGTACCTTATGGGCAGTTGCCCTGTCAGGATAAATAAAAGGCAGTTCAAGGACATTTAGTTCCGGGATATAATCTCCAAGAACATCTGCAGCAACGGCAGCTATATGTAGTGTTCCATGCTTGACCTGATTGGCCATAGAACGTTCGGCGCCAAGCTGCCCCCATGGGAAAACTTCAACTGTGATATCTGCTTTTGAGCGGTCATACACGTGTTTTGCAAATGCTGTTGCACCCAGGTTTTGGGGATGAAAAGATGTTTCGTAATGACCGTATTGTATTTTTCTCAAAGCACTTGCGCGGAAGGGCCTTGGCGGATCTTCCTTTTTTACAACAAAAGGAAACGCCTCGGATGGAGGACCTTCAAGCCCTATATTATCGATGCTTTGCGCAAATAGATAGTATTGGCCGTCAGGGATAGTATTGATATGTATTGCTTCATTTGATTTGATTATCCTATCTTGATAGAGGTCTTTTCCTTCACTGTCTTTTGAGATCATCACCCTGTAAGCGCTTGCATCTTGAATGGTGCTTAAGGCAAATTTAACCGGTGGATTGTATTGGGGTTTTGGGTCAATAGGTGTTGGTGGGGGTAGAAGTTTTTTGGGGTCAAGCGGAGGTTCACCTTTTTTGACCATAGTGCCCTCTTCCTTTTGCAATGAGATCTTTTTCATCATGGCATCAACAGAAACTGTGCCATTGAGCACCTCTGTAAATGCCTTTTTCTCTTCGTCAACCGCGGTTCTGAATTCTGTTCCCCTTACTGCGGCAATGGATGAAGGTGTCTGAATTTTAAGGCGGGAGCCTGCACCTGTTGCCTCTCTGACCCTTGTCAGAACACGTCCAGATTGAACCGACATATCCCGGATCAGATGTGATGTAATCTTTTTTTGAACTGTATTTAATCCAAGCTCAGTGTTCTGCCGCAAAAAAAATGTGCTGCCATCTTCAAAGGTGATCTCGATAGCGCTATCCTCACCAGTTTTGACAAGGCTTTTTTGTTTTATCTTGTCATTAAGCTTCAAAGGTACCCATTTTTCTTTCGATAGCTCCTGTAGTTGCGCATCTCCTTTTATAAAAGTAACCTTTCCGTCCAAAGGGGTTCCTTTAATCAACTCGATTGGAATGTTTAATCTTTCTTTTGGATATATCAGATTAGGGTTTTTAAGATTGTTTATCTTTGCAATCTGACGCCATCTCTTTGGATACTCGAGATATTTTTTGCAGATTTTGATCAGATAATCCTTCTTAACCACAGTAAGTTCAACCAAGTCTTCTGGGTTGTAAACCTTAGTGGTGGTTTCCGTTTGTTTTGAGAAGCATTGACTCGGATGAGGTATTAAAAATAAAATTGCAACGAGGATTAATACGATATTTTTCATTTTATGCCCCATTTTTAATCCGTATTTCCTATATCGTTAATTACATGTCATACGCAAGTCAAGAGTTAATTTAAAGATATTTGACAAAAGGTCTGATTCGCTCAGATATTAATACCTAATCAAACCCTCCTGATTGTCGGGCGATGCAGACAGGTGTTTTCGTTCAGTATCTGTGAGTATTGAGCGGCATGGCATATTTTATCCTCTCAAAAACGACCATTTCTGAGAAGCCATAGTCAAATGCTTCAGTATGATGCCAAGCCAAAGGATTAGACTTCTTGAAGATATTTCTTGAAATGAGAGCCTTGAATAACCGCCATTTTTGTCATCCCCAAATGACAGCCTTTTTAGAAGTTTAGATGCGTAGATGTGTAGAAGGCTGGAGGGTTAGAAGGTTAGATGTGTAGCTATCCTTCTTGCCTCTTTTGGTTTTGAAAAAAAGGTTCCAAGAGAACCACTTGACCCCTTGGATCCTCGACTCCTTGAACCCTTCGCTTTTCTGAATCCTCGACTCCTTGAACCCTTTCTTTTCTGGTTTTTTGCTACACCTCTAACCTTCCAACCCTCCAACCTTCTGCCTTTTTCACTTGACCCCTTGGATCCTCGACTCCTTGAACCCTTCGCTTTTTGAACCCTTCGCTTTTTGTCATTTCGACCGAAGGGAGAAATCCATGTCACGAATGTAATGAGGGATCTTAGGATTTCTCAGTCGCTTGCGCTCCTCCGAAATGACATCAGGGGCAGGCTTGCGCTCCTCCGAAATGACATCAGGGGCAGGCTCGCGCTCCTCGAAATGACATTTTTCAAAGGTCTCCAATGAAAAATCTGGGTTTATTTGTCTTGATATTGAGCATCCCTCCGACGTTTTATAATATATTTTAAAAAGCCAAGTATTGTAATTATAGCCGTCACAAAAAAGATGATTTCATAGATGTTTTGGGAAAAAAACAAAAGCCAAAACAGATAAGGACTGAAAGAAGCGCGCCATTTTTTTTCGAAATCCTTAAACGAGACTTTTGCATAACCCCAGCCCCTCTTATTTTTGTATCCTCATTGTTACTTTTTATGTTCACTCTATCTCATTGGGGTAGTAGTTTTATCTTCTATGATTAGTTCATTACATGCTTTTATGTCCTTTTATGATATTCTTACTCCTTTATTCTATCATTGCTGCCGCCTTCTTCAGGTTGAATGCCATAGCATTCAATAGAAACTCCATGTTCCCCTTTTCTAATCCCTTATACCTCATTCGGAAGAATTGATAACCTCTTTTTAGGGTTCCTATGGTTTGTTCTACCTTATACCGCACGGAGCTTATAAATCTGTTGATAAACCTTTGTGCGATATCAAGAGGTTTATTCCGGTACGCCTTATGCATGATACCGTCTATGAGTTTATTGTCTGCAAGTATGCTTCTGTTTTTATCACTTGCGTATCCCTTGTCTGCAAAGACAAATGAACCTTCAGGAAGATGAGATTCAGTGATGATCCTTTCTAATTCTGTGGTATCGGCAGTACTGGCAGGAGTGATGTGTCCCCTTAAGATAAACCCTTCTTTAGCGTCAACTGATATATGGCCCTTATATCCGTAATAGGCCTTCTTGCCTTTTTTAATCCACTTTGCGTCGGGGTCGTCGGAATAGGTTACGACAGAGGCAGGCATCTCTGATTTTTCCTCATGCCGGTCTTCCGGCATTACCTCAATGACCTTCCTTGGTCTGCGTGAGGACTCTATGATGGTGGCGTCAACTATGGCACCTTCTTTTACCATCAGACCTTTAGATTCAATCTGTGAGTTTATCTCATCCATCAGTTTTTCATAGAGATCGAGTTCAAGGAGGGCATTTCTGAACCTGCAGATGGTAGAGTAATCGGGTATTGAACTTGATATGGAAAATCCTGTAAAAAGGATAAATGAGATGCGGTCCTTTAAAGCTGCCTCTGCTTGCGGGTCACTTAAGTTGTTCCACCTTTGCAGCAATAAAAGCTTAAACATAGGTAATGGCGGATATGCCGGTCTTCCGTCAGCACTTTCAACCTTTTTGTATTTTTTGTTTAAAAGGCTTTCAATGTTCTTCCAGTTAATGAGCATATCGATCTTTTCTAAAAATGTGTCTGTATATCCTCTTTGTTCTATAAAGTAATCGGCAAAACCTTTTGTGGTGAATTTATCTGTCATGGGGAGGTCTCCTGAGGGTTTAATATTCACCAATATACCATATTTATCATATAGTTACAAGACATTTAAGGATAATTTACCGTGCAAAGGTCTTTATTCTTGGAAAGTTTGTGAAAGCATATCAACAAAAAGACCTGTCCCGAAAATACACATGAGGGTTTCATCAGGTAAACAATTGAAAGGCACTCATATACTTCATTTGACGAATACGTCTAAGCCCTTGATGTTTCCCCCTCCAAACTGGACCATGGTTTGTGCGGCAACGGCCAATCCATCTCTGAGATAGACTCCTTCGATACCAGGAACAGCAAAGGAATAGAAAAGAACATTGCGCGTATCAGCCCTCGCTTTTGTTTTTTCATCTGCCCCCTGGCAAAGTACACAAATGATGTCCTTTGCGTCTCGAAGCACGATCTCTCCTTCTTTCGTTATGAATTTGCGGCCTCCCATTCCAATACTCGTTTCTCCTCTGTGGGCTACGTCGAGCACAAGCCCGCCTTCAATCCGATCAAAATCAGTTACTGCTACGAGAATACCGGCACACATCTCAGCCATAAAGTGAGCATCGACCATAAGATTGTACCTTGGAAACCCGCTCTGGATTGTTCTTTGAAGATGCTTGGGCAAGGGACATTCGAAACCAAAGCCCTGAAAGAACTGATCATAGATATCGATACGCTGAGAGATGCCGGCAAGTGTTTCCCGCTTTCTCATTTTTCGAAGTAGATTTCGCTTATATTGATCAAATTCTGTGCTGTCGATTAATGATCGGCAGTCTGAAATAAGCGTCAACCCAAAAGCCACGCCCGGGTACTTAGCTTCATAGGCAGACGAGATTGAAAAATCTATCCATGTTGCCATTTTATTTTCTTCCACATCATACCTCGTAGTAAAAAATATTTTTTATACAACTTTATCACAAGACCGCAAATATGTCTCCAACCAATTCTGTTTGTATTGAAGCATCCTGCGTGTAAGATTCAAAGATGTAAAATCCACTCAACCTCGAACACCAAATCCGATAAAGGTCGAACACCAAATCCGATTTTATTCGAACACTTTTTTGGCAGCCTCTCCAATGATTTCGATTGTTTTGACCAGCGCCCACACGAGTTGGCATTCATGATCAGGACCTTCTCGACGGCGATTGCGGATACACAAGTGCCTCGTTGCGGCGTCTTAGACATGACGCAAACGAACCAAATCATCCTGCCACACACTGCACCTCTGCTTCTTGGAGTACCTTGTCCCTGAAATAACGGCTCAAGTCCTCCGGTGTTCGTAAATCCACCTTGCGTCCAACGAAGATTACCGATGACTCTTCCTCCATGCCGGCTATTTCAAACAGCGTCGGCATCTGGTTTAGTTCAAACTCCACAAGGACATTATAGTATAATGCTTTTCGTGGATACCAAAGTTGATGTACAATACAGAAACGGAGGTATTAGCCCTCTGTGCCAACATATGCCTCCTCTTGCGCTCTTGCCTTCAGAAAGAAAGACTGTTCTCAACATTCTGCATGAGGACAGGTTCATCGATAAAGCTCCGCAGGAAATCTATGCAACCCTTCTTGATGAAAAAAGATATGTCTGTTCCATCAGAACAATGTACCGGATTCTGGAAAAAGAAGGAGAGATAAAAGAAAGAAGAAATCAACTGATCCGTCCTCATTATGTAAAACCCGAACTTATTGCAGAAGCCCCTAATCAGGTATGGTCCTGGGATATCACGAAGCTTAAAAGTACCGGTAAAGTGGACATATTATTATCTATATGTAATTCTCGACATCTTCAGCAGATATGTAGT
>Ga0209311_1001806_pt1 | contig 16522 bp, 8 predicted proteins | sample AD_UKC045_MetaG_FD_184417 | JGI IMG/M metagenome (GOLD analysis project Ga0209311, IMG submission 184417) | Active sludge microbial communities of municipal wastewater-treating anaerobic digesters from USA - AD_UKC045_MetaG (SPAdes) (version 2) | ecosystem: Engineered > Bioreactor > Anaerobic >... | reverse complement strand
TCAAGGGCGGGAGCCCATCCGCGCGCCGCCGCGCCCGAATCTGTGTCGCCGAGAAGGTTGTTTCCGAACAACTTGTCGAAAGCGTCGTCCAGCCTTCCCATCTCGCTTAGAAAACCCGTCGGTCTCCACCTTACGATCGTCATAGCGACCACCTCCACATAATATTTCATTTTATTTTTCGCTTGAATTATAACCCATGACAATTATGGTGTCAAGTATTCTGATAAAATAAATCATATAATCTTTAAAATATCTGCATTGCGGTTTTTTTGAAGATAGACGCTCGCTTCTCGACTTGTCTATATCGGGAAATAACACCTTAAAATAATACGAAAATCATTGTGGGCGAAGAGGTGACGCGCCGAACTGCGCGGGAACATATCGCGTAACGTTGATAAGCAGGTAGTTGTTTTTATCGATTGATTCTAAGCAATACTTTATCTGCGGCGGCGGAGAGTTTTTGAGCGCCGCCTCCTTGACTGATTATGTCGAATGCGAGGGGAGCGTCGCGGACAATCATGCCTGCGAGCAGCGTGACTGTGGTGTCTATAAAAAGAGATGGCATGAGCGGGGTGGATGGGCCGAGCAGGGCGACTTCGCGGGCGTTGCTCAGGTTATAAAGGAGGCCGTCTGCGGTATGGTTGATTAAAGAAGTCGAAGTGACTACTGCCACATCCATGAGGGGGAGAAGTTCGGGCTGGCGTTCGATTGGCTCTTTGCAGTGGCAGTCGCCTTTGTCCAGTTCGAAAACGGTGACATCTCTTCCGGCCAGTTTATCCGCCACCGGGGCGAAGAAGCCGACCATCGCTATTTTGTCAGAATCTCTCAAATCCAAGCAATCGGCCACATCCTTATTTTCGGCGGAGATGGCTTCGGGACGGGAGTTGGCGACAGCGTTCATTGTCGCAAGCCCGATGGCCGCTTGTATGGCGTCTTTCGAGCCGGCCATTTTTGCGAGGTCTATGGCCGGGCCGCGCAAAGCTCCGGCATTATTCACCACCGAGCAACCGTGCCGGGTATTGTGTCTGAAAGTGTACGCGAGGCCCATCGAGCCATCGTCGAGTTGCACTCCGGTGTAGCCGAGTCCGACCCTGATTTCGACGGCTTTCCGTTTGTTAAGCTCGTCTTCGAGTTCGCGCATCATCCAGAAGAGAATGGCCATGTCAGCAAATCCTCCGTGAAAAGTCATTTTGGCGGCGGGGGAGATAGGGCCGTCGCGTCAACTGCATTTGGAGAAGCCGCAGATGCGGCAGACGATGCAGCCGCCGTCAGGCTCCATGACGCTGCCGCATTCGGGGCAGGAGCCGACGATGTCCACGTTGCGTCCGGCAGACGAGCGTTCGATGCGGGCGGCTGGGGCGGCGCTTTGAGCGCGGGCGCTCCCGGCCTCTCTCCATTTCATGTGTCTTTCGATCACTATGCCGATTGCGTCGGGGCAACTGGTTATCATGCCGCCGTTTTCCCACGCCGGGGAATGGCAGCGGATGCCGCGCAGGTGTTTTTTCACTTGGTCGATTTTCACGCCGGAGCGCAGGCAGAGGGAGATGAGGCGGGAAATGGCCTCGGACTGGGCGGCGGCGCAGCCTCCGGCTTTGCCCATCTGGGTGAACACTTCGCACAAGCCGCGCTCGTCTTCGTTGACAGTGACGTAAAGGTTGCCGCAGCCGGTGTTGACGCGTTCGGTTCTTCCGAAGGTGACGGAAGGGCGATTGCGGGGCGCGGGTTCTTTTTCGGCCGCTGGGGCGGGAGCGGGAGCGGGGGCTGCTGCGGCGGCGGAAGCGGCAGGCTCTTTTTTGACGCTTAGCACCTGATCCTCGCGGCTTCCTTCGCGGTAAACGGTGATTCCCTTGCAGCCGAGTTTATGCGCGAGCCGGTAGGCGTTCTCGACGTCCTCAATGGTCGCGTCGGATGGGAAGTTAATTGTTTTCGACACTGCGTTGTCCGTGTATTTCTGGAAGGCCGCCTGAAGGCGGACGTGCCATTCGGGGGAGATGTCGTGCGCGGTTGAGAAGAGGCGTTTGACGTCCGCCGGGATTTCCTCGAAGCTCTGGATGGAGCCGTGCTGGGCGATTTTGAGGAAGAGGTCGGGAGAGAAGAAGCCCCTGTCGCGGGCGATCTTTTTAAAGTAAGGGTTAATCTCCACAAGCTCGTCTTTGTCCATGACGGTGCGGATGTAGGAGACGGCGAAAAGAGGCTCGACGCCGCTGGAGCAGTTTGCGATGATGGAGATTGTTCCGGTGGGGGCGATGGTGGTGGTGGTGGCGTTGCGGAGTTTGGGAGCGCCGGGTTTGTCGAGCGCGCTTCCCTCGAAGTTCGGGAAGCAGCCTCTTTTTTCCGCGAGGTCGGCGCTCGCCGCGCGCGATTCGTCTTTGATGAAGCCCATCACTTTTTCGGCCAGTTCCACCGCTTCCTGCGAGTCGTACGACACTCCGAGTTGGATGAGCATGTCGGCGAAGCCCATAACGCCGAGGCCGATTTTGCGGTTGCCTTTCGTCATCTGCTCGATTTTGTCCAGCGGGTATCTGTTCATGTCGATGACGTTGTCGAGGAAGTGGACGGAGTCGCGGACGACGGTTTTGAGTCGGTCGAAATCGACGCATCCGTTTCTGACCATGCGGGCGAGGTTGATGGAGCCGAGGTTGCAGGACTCGTAGGGAAGCAGGGGCTGTTCGCCGCATGGGTTGGTGCTTTCGATGCGGCCTACGTGGGGGGTGGGGTTGTCGGCGTTCATGGAGTCGATGAAGATGATGCCGGGTTCGCCGTTGCGGTGGGCCATTTTGACAATGAGGTCGAAGACCTCGCGGGCGTCAAGCTCGGACGCGGGCAGTCCGGTGCGCGGGTCGATCAGTTCATATGTCGTCCCGGCTTCGACGGCTTTCATGAACGCGTCAGTGATGGCGACAGAGATGTTGAAATTGGTGAGGCGGTCTGTTTCTTTTTTGCAGGAGATGAACTGAAGAATGTCCGGGTGGTCGACGCGCAGTATGCCCATGTTTGCGCCGCGACGAGTCCCGCCCTGTTTGATTATTTCAGTGGCGGAATTAAAAACCTGCATAAATGACACCGGGCCGCTGGACGCGCCGCGAGTGCTGCGCACGGCTGAGTTTTTCGGCCTGAGGCGGGAGAAGCTGAACCCGGTGCCGCCGCCGGACTTGTGTATGAGCGCGGTGTTTTTCACCGTCTCGAAAATGTCCTCCATCGAATCTTCCACGGGAAGGACGAAGCAGGCGGAGAGTTGTTGCAGGTCGCGCCCGGCGTTCATGAGCGTCGGCGAGTTGGGCATGAACTCCATATCCGTCATCATGCGGTAGAACTTTTCCTCGACGGCCTGCAAGTCGGCGTAAGGCTCGTAGAATGAGTCCGCCGAGGCGATATTGCGGGCGACCCGGCGGAACATGTCTTCCGGGCGCTCGACGACTTTGTTGCGCTCGTCTTTTTTTAGGTATCTGCGTTCAAGCACTTTGAGCGCGTTGACGGTTATCTCAAGCGCGCTGTCGACGGTCGTCTCCTGAGGGGCCTGTTTGGCGCGCGAGTCGTCCGCCGGAGAGTGTTTTTTCTGTTTGACAACAGGGATATCTTTCATCGGGACGCCTTCCGCCGCGTCTATCGCCGCCGCGCTTTCAGCTTTCATTTCCATTCTCATATCCTCAAATATTCTTTTTTTAGCGCTTCCCCGCCCGTTTCAAGGGGCGAGGGCCGGCCTTTTCGGAGCGCCCGCGCGTTCAATCGCCAATCGCCGGTTTCAGCCGTTTTTTCACTCTGTTTTTCCCTGCTTACCGGGTCGGGTTTTAGCTTTTAATAATGCGCTCCCCAAGCGTGTACATATTAGCCCTCGCTGAATGCTTGTGTCAAGCGGGGCAGGTCAAAAAAAACACCATATATTGTGTGGCTTCATGGAGTTGTTCACAATTTATTGTGGAAAACCTAAAATCCGGTTCTTCGCATTTTTTATTTAATAACTTTTGCGTTTTGCGCGATATCGCTCTTATGTGGCGATATACGACGAAAAAAGATGTGCTAGCTGTTTATTGTCGTATAAACGACAAATAGCGGTTTATCAGGCTGTTTTCGGGAATGTTGAAAAGTCACTCAAAGGATGTGGAAAACAGTGGAATTCATTGTGAGGCTGAAAAAAATCTGATTAGGCTCAGGCGGGAGAATAATAATTACTGATTCGAAAGGGGCATCTGATGGGTGGCGGAATGAATAGCTGGGCGTTTTGAAAAAAGCTGACAGGCCAGTATAATGAAGAACTTAAAAATTAGAACGAAGGCGATATGGAAAACGAACACGAAAAACACATGAAGCGGGCGCTGGAGCTAGCGGAGCATGGACGCGGGCGGACGTCGCCGAACCCGATGGTGGGGGCGGTGATAACGCTGGGAGGAGAGACGATAGCCGAGGGTTGGCATCGGAAGGCGGGAGAGCCGCACGCGGAGATAAACGCGCTCAGGGCGGCTGGCGGGAAGGCCGCAGGAGCGACGATGTATGTCAATCTGGAGCCTTGTTCGCATCACGGCCGGACTCCGCCGTGCGCTCCGGCGGTGGCCGCCGCGGGGATAGCGAGGGTCGTGGTCGGCATGACGGACCCCAACCCGAAAGTGAGCGGCGCGGGAATCGGGTTTTTGAAAAACTCCGGAGTGGAAACGATAGTCGGCGTCTTGGAAAAAGATTGTCTCAGGCTGAATGAAGCGTTTGTGAAAGTCATGAGTACGGGATTGCCGTTTGTCATATTGAAGGCGGCGGTCACGCTTGACGGCAAGACTGCGTCGCGCGCCGGGGACTCGAAATGGATATCGTGCGAGGCGAGCAGGGAGATGGTTCACCGGATGAGGGGAGAGGCGGACGCGGTGGCGGTCGGGGCGGGGACTTTGCGCGCGGACGATCCCGCTCTGAACTGCCGACTGCCCGAATCCGAAAAGATAAAGGACCCGTTGCGCGTGGCTCTCGATCCCGAACTGATTTTATCCGTCGACTCGAAACTGGCGAGGCAGGCGGTGGACGGAAAAACCGTGGTATTCACGCTTGAGGGAGCGCCGGCGGACAGGGCGGAAGCGCTGCGCCGCGCGGGTTGCCGGGTGATCGAACTGCCGCCGGATGGCGCGGGAATGCCGGATCTGCGAAAAGCCATGCTCGAACTGGCGGGCATGGGCGTTCTATCCGTCTTGCTCGAAGGCGGCGGAACGCTCAACGCGTCGATGATAGAGGCCGGGCTGGTGGACAGGGTGGCGGTGTTCATAGCTCCGAAGCTGCTCGGCGGCGCGGACGCAAAAACGTTTTTCGACGGCGCGGGCTTCCCGCGGGTGGAGGCCGGCGTCAAGCTTTCCAATATGTCCGCGACAGTCGTCGGAGACGACATTCTGATTCAGGCCGATGTGGCAAAATAGGCATGTGCTAGCTGTTGAATGAATTTGTTCGCGAGTTTGCGGGGCAACCATTTTTGCAAAACTGGATGCCCTTCGCCCCTTTCGAAAAAACCTTTGTCTGAAAAACAATATCTCTGTGTCTTTGTGGTGAATAACGAATACCGCCATTCCATTTCTTATACCGTCATTCCATTCATTTCCTTTCACTTCGTCTTCAATCGTTGTTTTCTATGCCGCAATTTCTTTCACTATGCCGCCATTCGTTATTATCGTGCGTCATTCAATCACTTCTTTTTGCCGTCATTTCTTTTTTATCTTTGCCGTCATTCCCGCGAAAGCGGGAACCCATTTTTCACTCGCCCCAAACGCATTATTCGCCTATCAGCAAACAAGAAACCGTCAATAGTCTCGGTCTGACCCTAGTAACGTTTGACCCCAGATTTTTATTAAACTCTTTCTAACATCGGCTTAATCTGTCAATAGTCTCGGCCTGACCCCAGATTCCCTTAAACTCTTTCTAACATCGGCTTAATCTGTCAATAGTCTCGGCCTGACCCCAGATTCCCCCAGATTCCCTTACCCCAGATTCCCTTTCTCGGCCCATAATCAGAACTCAATTTGCTGTCATCATACGGCTTATTTATATTCTGCGCACATGCTATACTATAAATAGAGTACAAATAATTGATTATCACAATCAATGATGTGCATAATAATAGATGGTGTGTTGTTTTATTCATTTTTGATCTCCATTGCGAATTCTAATTTGTTTGTAATTTTATCACTTCTATACTGGTTTTTGTTTTAATGCCCAATATGGTGCTTGTTTCAACGAAAAAGGCATCACAAGAGCTATCTTGCATTTCACTAAGCATATCAGCTCTCATATTAAAGAAGCTTAACTTGCATTCTTCGCTTTCATTTTCTATTACAATGAATATGTTGCTATCAGGCGATACTCGCAATAATAAATATTCGACATGTTCGTCATATGTCAATGTCTTAATTATTGTACCATGCATGTTGTAAATTGATATGTTATGTTTTGAAATATCATATACTAGTAAATATTTACCATCATTTGACAATAGAATATTTGTTTTATCATAATATTTATCAGTATTAAATAGTATATTGCCATCATTGTCATAATATATACTTCTTTTTCCACTAATATTCACTAATAAATAACCTTGATTTGATAAGTACAATTTATATTGTGGACATCTTTCAGCAGTAATGTCGTCTTCATCTCTGATCATTATCTCGCTCCAATTAGTGTTGTTTTTGATATCATGCCATTCTATATAACATTCTAAACCGTTAAGGTCGTCATACGTGGTATGAGCATACGCTAGAAACCTTCCATTATTTGACCAAACATCTTGATAGTAATAATCTCTGATATTGAGTTTCTCATATAGGATATCGCCATTAATAGAATATGCAATTAAACCTCTTAAGCCATCTTCCCAGTTTCTTGGCGTCAATCTTGCAATTATGTATTCTGTGCTATTACCTAAATAAACATCTGGCGTGTATCCATTTGGAACAGCAAATACTCTCGATGAATGAATTGGATAAGATTGATGATATTCAATATTATATTTAAAGTCGTCAATTTTAATTAAATCAACGTATGTTGTGTAATCACAATAATAATCAGCATAGCGACATTGGCCTAGACCTATTTCCGATATTGTTGAATACACTCTTTCATAGTTCTCTGGCATATCAGATTTATCTGGTTTTTTACCTTTGATCTTTTCAGTGGTGTTAGCTAGCACATCATGGAGTCTGTTCTGCTTAATCAATGTCATAATTACCGGATATGCTTCTCTTACATTTCCTTCAATTTCAACGATCATGCTATCAACCGCAATGCTTTCAACATAGCTGTCATTTGAAGATAACGCTTGGTCAACATTGTAAAGTGACAAATAAATTACAACAAAAGAGATCAGCGTTTTTCGACCAATCGTCAATACATGAGAACTTAAACAAAATAAACCCATGACATCTCCTTTTTCTAGATATATTTATAACTCTAAACTTAACGTTGCATTTCAAATGAAATATTTGAATTAGCACTTTTATTGCCCACTTTATCAATAGCAGTCGTAATGAATACGCTAACGTAAAAAAGACTATACTCTAAATTATAGATATAGTTATTGTCAATGATTAAATCGCTGTTCAATTTATTATTTGACATCATACTGATTAAAGCTAGTGGTGTTGACTCATTTATAAATTGATCAGAAACAATATCACGATCACACGCGAGGGCGTGGATAACTATGCGACTGGAGGGGGTCAGCGAGGCGTATCGGACGGTTTTGTCCAGCCATCTTTCTATCTCCGATGTTGTGTTCTGCGTGTACGCCGTCAGCTTGTGCTCTCCGGTAGGCATTCCCGCGCGGGCAGTGAATTCGATGTTAAACAATACCGCGAACACTGGTTTAGTCGGATCAACAACCTCGGAATCCGCAAGCGGCAACGGCGTCATTGTGTCTTCTTGGTCATCGACATTTAGCCACAAAGCCGTCTCTCCAAGCGGAGAAGAGTTGTAGTCTGTGCCGTCGAACGAAAGCGCTGGGCCGTTAACATTGTACATAGGGACGCCCCCGCCGCCGGTTCCGCTCCGCTCGCATACAAGCGGCGTCGTGTCTCCGGCAACCGGGTAAACGGCCTCGCATCGATTCTGTTCGGCAACCATGTAAATATTGTACCCCAAAAGATCAGAAATTGGCGAGCCGTCCTCATTTGTCACCGGCGGCGTCCATGTGAGCGCGACCGTCCCATCCGTTACTGTCCGTCAATGTGTGTAGATTTAAATTTGGCCATAAGAGCTTCCCGGTAAGGAAAGGCCCAAATCCCCATACAGGATGCGGGTTGAAAATCGGAAAAAATAATCCACTGCCGTTAAGAATCCGCAAAGCAAAAAAAGAACTCCCGGATGTCGCCGGGAGTTCTTTGTGGTTGAAATAGAAGAAAGGGCGGTTATCTTCCGCGTTTTCGGCAGGAACGTTTTGCTGTTTTAGCCGGGGCGGAGGATTTTTCGTTTAAGGCGGCGTGCGCGGCGGCGAAGCGGGCGATGGGGACTCTGAACGGGGAGCAGCTAACGTAGTCGAAACCGGTTCTGTGGCAGAAGCCTATGGATTTGGGGTCTCCGCCGTGTTCGCCGCAGATGCCGATGTGGATGTCCTTGCGGACGCCTCTGCCGAGTTCCACGGCTTGTTTGATGAGCCTGCCGACGCCGTCTTGGTCGAGCGTCTGGAAGGGGTCTTCGGGCAGGATTTTATTTTCGAGGTAGGGCTTGATGAATTTGCCGGCGTCGTCGCGGCTGTAGCCGAATGTCATCTGAGTGAGGTCGTTGGTGCCGAAGGAGAAGAACTGGGCGCAGGAGGCGATTTCGTCTGCGGTGACGGCGGCGCGGGGCACTTCGATCATAGTGCCGATGAGATAGCCCGGTTTGACGCCCCGGCGTTTAATGACATCCTTGCAGGTTTTTTCGGCGATGTCGAACGCGGCGCGCATCTCGTTGATGTGGCCTGTGAGGGGGATCATAATTTCGGGCCGGACGGGTTTCTTGGCCTTGACCATGTCGCAAGCGGCTTCCATGATGGCGGTGACCTGCATGACGGTTATTTCAGGCATGGTGAGTCCGAGCCTTATGCCTCTGAGTCCGAGCATGGGGTTGAACTCGTGGAGTTCCTGAACGCGGTCGAGCAGCGCGCGCATGGATTTGAGTTTTGGCGATTTGGGGCTGGTGATTTCGAGTTTGGCGATATCGACCATAAGCTCTTCGCGGGAGGGAAGGAACTCGTGGAGAGGAGGGTCGAGGAGTCGGACGGTGACGGGCCTGCCGTTCATGGCGACGAAGATTTCGTAGAAGTCTTTTTTCTGGAGGGGCAGGAGTTTGGCGAGAGCGGCCTGACGTTTTTCCAGCGTGTCGGCGAGTATCATTTCGCGCATGGGTTTTATGCGGTCGTCGCCGAAGAACATGTGTTCGGTGCGGCAGAGGCCGATGCCTTCGGCGCCGAATGCGACGGCGCGCTGGGCGTCGATGGGGCGGTCTGCGTTTGTGCGGACGCGGAGCCGTCTGAAATCGTCAGCCCATTTCATTATCTGCTTGTAGAAAGGATTCGAATCCGGGTCTGCGGGCAGCAGGGGGAGGGCGCCCTTGTAGACGAGGCCTTTGGTTCCGTTGAGGGTTATGACATCGCCTTCCTTGATAGCGAGGCCGGCGACGCGGACGACGCGTTTTTCGTAGTCGATATCGAGAGCGGAGCAGCCGACGACGCAGCATTTGCCCCAGCCTCTGGCGACGAGGGCTGCGTGACTGGTCATGCCGCCTTTGGCGGTGAGGATGGCTTGAGCGGCATGCATGCCGTGGACGTCTTCGGGGGAAGTTTCGCTGCGAACGAGTATGACGTTTTCGCCTTTGGCGCGGGCGTGTTCGGCGCGGTCGGCGTTGAGGACGACTTTGCCGGAAGCGCCGCCGGGGCCTGCGGGCAGTCCGCGGGCGATGACCTGCGCTTTTTTCTCCGCGGCCGGGTCGAGCATCGGCAGCAGAAGCTCGGTCAACTGTTCCGGGTTGACGCGCAGCACGGCTTCCTCGCGGGAGATGAGTTTCTCATTAGCCATATCGACGGCCATTCGGACGGCGGCGACGCCGTTGCGTTTGCCGACGCGGGTCTGGAGCATCCAGAGCCTGCCGTCCTGAATGGTGAACTCGATGTCCTGCATGTCGCTGTAGTGTTTTTCCAGCCGTTTCCTGATGGAGTCGAGCTGGGCGTAGAGTTTGGGATATTTTTCTTCGAGGCTTATCTGGCCTGAGTCGTTCTCGTGCTTCATGTAGAGGTTGAGCGGATTGGGCGTGCGGATGCCGGCCACGACGTCCTCGCCCTGAGCGTTTGTGAGCCATTCGCCGTAGAAGTGGGGGTCGCCGGTTGCGGGGTTGCGGGTGAAAGCGACGCCGGTTGCGGAGTTGTCGCCCATATTGCCGAACACCATAGTCTGGACGTTGACGGCGGTTCCCCAGTCTTCCGGGATGCCTTCGATGCGGCGGTAGTTGACGGCGCGCCTGCCGTTCCACGACTGGAAGACTGCGCCGATGCCGCCCCATATCTGGGCTTGGGCGTCGTCGGGGAACTCCTTGCCGAGGACTTTCTTGATGAGTTTCTTGTAGGTGTCGGTGAGTTTTTTGAGGTCGTCGGCGGAGAGTTCGGAGTCGAATTTTATGCCTCGGGCTTTTTTGACTTTTTCGAGTTCGTGTTCGAGTTGGACGCGGATGCCTCTGTCTTCGGCAGGCTCGATGCCTGCGGCTTTTTCCATAACGACATCCGAGTACATCTGGATGAGGCGTCGGTAGGCGTCGTAGACGAAGCGCTCGTTGCCCGTGAGTTTGATCATGCCGGGAATGGTTTTGGTGGTGAGGCCGAGGTTTAGAACGGTCTCCATCATGCCGGGCATGGAGCGTCTGGAGCCGGAGCGGACGCTCATGAGCAGGGGGTTGGTCGGGTCGCCGTATTTGGCCCCCATGATTTTCTCGCATTTTGCGAGGGCGGCGTTAACCTGCGCCTTGAGTTCGGAGGGGTATTTCTTCCCGTTGGCGTAGTAGTATGTGCAGACTTCGGTGGTGACTGTGAACCCCGGGGGGACAGGGATGCCGAGGCTGACCATCTCAGCCAAGTTCGCGCCCTTGCCGCCGAGCAGGTTTTTCATCTCCGCGTTGCCGTCTGCCTTGCCGTCGCCGAAAAAGTAAACGTATTTTCCTTTCATGGGAGCCTCCCTGAACGCGCCGCCTCCGCCGTGTGCGGGCCGACGCCGTTCATATTTTGTCGTTTGTTGTTCATAACAGACGTAACGTCCATATTACGAAAACGGAAGCTCGTTGTCAATCGCCGGGCGCGGAGAGCGTTGGCGGTGGAAGCGCGGCGCGCGCCGCAATTGAGTTTTGAATATTCATATATTACAATATGCTACTTTCAGGGAAGGAAGCGGGGATGACGGCTTTCGAGGAATTCAGAGGACTGGTGGCGGCGCTGAGGGGCGAGGGCGGATGCCCGTGGGACAAGAAGCAGACGCTGAGCACGCTGGCTCCGTATCTGACGGAGGAGTCCGCCGAGGCGGTTGAGGCGGTGGCAGAGGGCGACGACGCGCATGTGTGCGAGGAGCTTGGGGACGTGCTTCTGATAGTGAGCATGATGGCGCGGGTGGCCGAGGAAGAGGGAAGGTTCTCTTTCGACGACTGCGTGAAATCGATATCCGAGAAGATAATCCGAAGGCATCCGCACGTGTTCGGGGACGCGAAGTTCGAGACTGAGAGCGAGATAGTGGACAACTGGAAAAAAATAAAAGAGGCCGAGAAGGCGGGCCGCGGCGAAAAATGATAATACCGATAGAGCAGGCGTCGTTTGACAGGGTAGAAGAACTGGGGCTTAAAGGGGCCGCGCTGGGAGACATGTTCCGGCTGGGACTTGAGATTCCTCCGGGTTTCATTATCTCGACGGCCGAGTGCCGGGCATTTTTGGACAACGGCGGGAAGATATCCGACGAGATGATGGAGAAGGCGCTGGAGGGAGTGGCGGAGATAGAGGGGAAGACGGGGCGGATGTACGGAGGGGCGGAGAGACCGCTGCTGTTGTCGGTGAGGTCGGGCGCGGCGGCGTCCATGCCCGGAATGATGGAGACGATGCTGGACCTCGGGATGAACCCGCAGACGGTTCTGGCGCTGATAAACGAGACGGGGGACGCGAGGTTCGCGTACGACTGCTGGCAAAGGTTTGCAAGGATATACGGCCGGGCGGTGTTCGGGCTGGACGCGAGGGAGTTCGACGAGGCGATCCGGGCGCAACTAGACAGGGCGGGCGTACAGTCGCCGGAGCGTTTGAATCACGAGCACCTCAAGAGGCTCGGCGAGCGGTTTTTGGGGATAATCAAAAAGAACCGTGGCAGGGGGATACCGAGCGACCCGCGAGAGCAGCTCAGGGACGCTATCGAGGCGGTGTTCCTTTCGTGGAACAGCCCGCAGGCGAAGACATACAGAAATCTCAGAAGGATGTCTCACGACAGCGGGACGGCGGTGGTGGTTCAGGCGATGCGGTTCGGCAACCTCGGCCCGGACTCGGCGGTCGGCTCTGTGTTCACGCGCAACCCGATATACGGCGACAATAAGCCATCGGGCAACTATCTGATAATGGCGCAGGGCGAGGAGATACAGGAGGGCCGGAGGACGCCCCGGTCCGTGTCGGACCATCTGGCGGAGGATTTTCCGCAGGCGGCGGCGCGGCTTCGCGAGGCGATGGCCCTGCTGGAAAAACATTACAGGACGGTTCAGGAAATCGAGTTCACGATAGAGCGCGGGAAGATATATTTTCTGCAGACGAGGGACGCGGAGTGCACCGCGACGGCGATGGTGAAGACGGCGGTGGACATGGCGGGAGAGGGGCTGATCACCCGCGAGGAGGCCGTGCTGCGGGTGTCGCCGGAGAGTTTGGGTCAGTTGCTTTTCAGGTATATCGACCCGGAGGCGCAGGCGAGGAGCCTGACGCGGGGGCGGGGCGGTTCGCCGGGGGCGGTTTACGGGCTGGTGGCGCTCGACGCGGCAAAGGCTAAACAGATAAAGGACAGCCGGCGGGAGGTAGTGCTTGTGAGGCCGGACGCGCGCCCGGAAGACCTTGAAGGCCTCGCGGACGCCGACGGGCTTCTAATCGCCGGAGGAAACATGTCGGGCCACGCTTTCGGGCTAATCCGGCGCGCCGGAAAACCTTGCGTGTTCTCCTGCCCGGATATTTCCATCGATTTAGAGAGCCGGACTTTCACCGTCGGGAACACGACGGTCGGCGAGGAAAAGGCGATAACCATCGACGGGAACACAGGCCGGGTGTACGCGGGCACGGTGAAGACTAGGGAAACGACGATAGGAGAAGAGTTCAGCGCGCTGCTGTCGTGGGCGGACGAGATAAAGACGCTGGGCGTGAGAGGAAACGCGGACACGCCGGAGGATGTGCGGAGGGCGGTGGAGGATTTCGGGGCTGAGGGGATAGGGCTGTGCCGGACTGAGGCGATGTTCATGGCGGCCAACAGGCTGCCGGTCATGCAGGCTCTGGTGCTGACCGAAGAGCCGTCGGAGCAGGCGGAACTGCTGGACAGGCTGAAAGAGATACAGAAGAGCGATTTTGCTGAGATATTCAAGACGCTGAACGGAAGGCCGCTTATCGTGCGGCTGCTGGACCCGCCGCTGCACGAGTTCATGCCGGACATCGATCCGCTGATGAGCGACGTGATGGAGATGCGGCGCAACGGGGTGAAGACGGAGGCGATGAAACTCAAGGAGGCTCTGCTGCAAAGGGTGATGTCCAACCGCGAGGTGAACCCGATGCTGGGGCTGCGCGGGTGCAGGCTGGGGATAGTGAGGCCGGAAATAATCAGGATGCAGGTGGAGGCGGTATTCGAGTCGGCGTGCGACGCGACGGCGGAGGGGACGCCGGTGTGGCCGTCTCTGCTGATACCGCTGGTGGGGCACGTCAACGAGCTGGCGCTGGTGAGGCGGATGATAGACGAAACGGCGTCGGAGACGATGAAGGCGCGAGGGATGGACATTCCGTATTCGGTGGGGGCGCTGATAGAGGTTCCGAGGGCCGCGCTGACCGCCGCCGCTCTGGCCGAACACGCGGATTTCTTCTCCTTCGGAACGAACGACCTGACACAGACAACTTACGGGATAAGCCGGGACGACGCGGAACACAAGTTCCTCGGCCACTATCTCGTCGAGCGGATAATGGAATACAACCCGTTCCACAAACTCGACCCGGACGGGGTCGGGAGGCTGATAGGGATAGCGGTGGCGGACGGGCTGAGGGCGAAGCCGAAGCTGTTCCTCGGATTGAGCGGGGAACACGGGGCGGATTCGTCGTCGGTCGAGTTCTGCCACAAGCTTGGAATACACTACATAAGCTGCGCGCCGCATCTGGTGCCGGTGGCGAGGCTTGCGGCGGCGCAGGCCGCGCTAAAGCTCCAGTTCGGCAAGGGCGGCTCCCAACAATAACCAATCGGAGATTTTAACGTGACGGAAAAACACGACCTTTTGCTTGAGATAGGATGCGAGGAAATACCCGCCGGATACGTGGCGCCGGCGCTGAAACGAATGGAAGAACTGTTCGCCGAGTTCTGCGAGAAGAACCGTATCTCGAGCGGAGAAACGAAGACGTTCGGCACGCCGCGGCGGCTGGCGCTGACGGCGGAGGCAGTGGCGGACAGGCAGGACGACATGGTCATCGAGATAAAGGGGCCGCCGTCGAAGGCGGCGCTCGCCCCGGACGGCTCGTTCAACGAAGCGGCGGCGAAGTTCGCCGAATCGCGAGGCGGCTCCCTCAAGCAGCTTCAAATCAGGCCCACCGACAGGGGCGACTACCTGTTCATGGTGAAGAAGGAAAAGGGCGGCAAAACCGCCGCCGCGCTGGCGGAGCTTCCAAAGTTCATATTCGAGCGGCTGGCGTTTCCCAAGAGCATGAGGTGGGACGTGAGGCCCGCGAGGTTCGCGCGCCCGGCCCGCTGGATATTGTTGCTTTACGCAAATAAACCCGTCCGCGCGGGTTTCAACGGCCTGCCTTGCGGCCCCTTCACTTACGGCAACCGCTGGCACGGCTCGAAAAAAATCAAGGTGTCGTCCATCCCGGATTATTTCGAGAAGCTTGAGGCGGCGGGAGTGGTGGCAGACCACAGGCGGCGGCGGGAGATGATACGCAAGGCGGCGACGGGGCTGGCGCGGGGAAATCCGTATATGCCCGACGAACTGCTCGACGAAGTCAACTTCCTCGTCGAATATCCATACGCCGCCATCGGGACTTTCCCGGTCGAGTTCACAGAACTGCCGCCGGAAGTCCTTATTATCTGCATAAAGAAAAACCAGAGATATTTTCCTGTTTCAGACCCGGCGACCGGGCGGATGCTCCCGGAGTTCGTTGTGGCGATGAACGCTCCGTTGACGGAAAGCAAAAAAGTAATCGAGGGATACGAGCGGGTGCTGAACTCCCGGCTGAAGGACGCGAAGTTCTTTTACGACGAGGACCTGAAGACTTCAATGAAAGACAGAGCGGAGTCATTGAAGAGGATAACGTTTCAGGACAAGCTCGGCTCGTTGTGGGACAAGCAGGAGAGGGTGAAGGCCCTGGCGGCGGACTTGGGGGCCGGCTGGGGCGCGGCTGCGGAGGACGTGCGGACGGCGGTCGAGGCGGCTTCGCTGATGAAAGCCGACTTGGCCTCCCAGATGGTTTTTGAGTACACCGAAATACAGGGGACGGTCGGGAAATATTACATACTCGCCGAGGGCGGAAGGACCGAGGTCGCGCAGGCGGTCGAGGAGCACTACATGCCGAGGTTTGCCGACGACGCGCTTGCGGCGAGCGCGGCGGGCGCGCTGCTGGCCGTGGCGGATAAGATGGACACCGTAACGGGATATTTCTCCGTCGGGTTGATTCCCACCGGGTCTGCGGACCCATACCAGCTTAGGCGCGCGGCGCTGGGCGTCATAAGAACGCTCGAAGCCTTCAACATGCCGTTCACTTTCGAGGATTTGGCGCGGATGTCTGCGGAGCGGCACGGAGAGATAGCGGGAGACGAAAACTCGCGGCGCAAGCTCGTCGATTTCTTCGAGGAGCGTTACCGCAACTATATGGTCGCCTCCGGTTACCCGCACGACGTGATGGAGGCGCTTGCGGCGAGAAAGGCCCCGCTCGCGAAGAAACGCGAGGCGGCGGACGCGATTGTCGAGGTCAAAGACGCCGAGGAGTTCCGGGATTTCCGGGAGGTTTTCACTCGGATATCCAACATCATGTCGAAGTCTAAGCCGTCCGTGGGCAAGGGAGTGAATCCTGATTTGTTTCAGGCGGAAGAGGAGCGGGCGCTGCGCGAGGCGTGGCTGAAGGCGAAGCCGGCGCTCGAAGACCCGAACGCAACTGAGTCGGGCAAGCTGATGGCGATGTTCGCGCTGGCGGCTCCCGGAGCGGCGTTCTTCGACAAGGTGCTCGTCATGGACAAGGACGAGAACGTGAGGGAGAACAGGGGCGTCATGCTGTTCGAGATATTGGCGGGGATAACAGATAATTCAGCGGACTACAAACTGATAGTGAAAAACAGCGGGGAAGCGG
>Ga0209311_1001805_pt1 | contig 16526 bp, 13 predicted proteins | sample AD_UKC045_MetaG_FD_184417 | JGI IMG/M metagenome (GOLD analysis project Ga0209311, IMG submission 184417) | Active sludge microbial communities of municipal wastewater-treating anaerobic digesters from USA - AD_UKC045_MetaG (SPAdes) (version 2) | ecosystem: Engineered > Bioreactor > Anaerobic >... | reverse complement strand
CAGTAACCGCTATCAGTCTCATGTAGGTTTCAATCAAAAAGGCAAGTGGAACTACAACACTCAGGTAGCAGAAGAAATCCTCAACATACTGGACTTCAGGCAGTATCGCTCCATCCGAGAGATTGCCAATGCCTATGGCAAGAGCAGGCAACTGGTCTTTGTCTATCTGGAAGCACTGGCATCTATCGATATGGTGGGCATCGACTGCAGCGGGTACAAAGTCTTATCAAAAGAGGGGATCCTGAAGCTGGGCACATTCATTCAACCCGGCATACTGGGAAAAATGCGTAAGGAATCTGGCATAAAACCGAAACCGAGGATGAGGAAAACAGCTGTACAAGCCTACTGACAGGCTGCTAATGGTTTTTTTGCAAATATCTGGTTGCGAGTTAGATAAAATGGATTACCTTCTGCTTAAGAAGTGATAAGATGATTTGCAAAAATCGTGATACTCGTTTGAAGAAATCGTGATATCGAGAACCCATAAAACTGCCGATTTGAAAAAATGGTGATACGATTTGAAAAAATAGTTGAGATCCCATAACGAATACCAGGAGGGTTTGGCTGATATTTCTTTGATCAAGCCAGTAATTGATTGACATAATTTCGAAAACAAAGATGCTTGGATTATGATAGAATGCAGATGACCGGATGGGATAGAACGCGGATGACGCAGATTGATTATGATAGACGCGGATGACCGGATAGGTGGGATACATCTCCCATACACGAACGTTTGATATGGTGGGAGCGACGTCTCGTCGCTCAGGGAAAAAGTCCGTCAGGATGACGGACCCACTATGGCCGGAGCCACTATTGCCAGCGTCAGGATGACGGACCCACTATGGCCGGAGCCACTTTGGCCAGCGTCAGGATGCCGGAGCCACTATGGCCTGCGCATAAGGAACACGGTTCTTAACAGAATAAACTGAACCAATATAAGAGCAAAAACAAAGGAGAATACTATGAGACTAATGGCACTTGTTCTGCTCATCGCTATGCTGAGCATTGGCATCCTGCAAGCTTTTCCTACAGGATCTTTTGGCAATGTTTTCCAAGAATATGTCCTCAGAAAAGATGGTGAATTACTATGCTTGGAGGATTTTGGGCTGAAGGGCAGGGTCAGAAAGATGTATGTGGAAACCAGCGGAAGTGCAAACGAGCATATTCAAACAAATGTAAATGAGCTTTATCGCTTTCATGAGAACGGCTTTCTACACACAACTATCAGTTATCGTCCTTACCAACTTCCATCCGGAATGAGATTTCATTATGACGATCAGAACCGTATTCAAAGGCTTGAATCCTATATCTACGAAGATGGTCTGTTTGACAATAGCCCGGATCAGGATGATATCTACCCTGATAACTTTGACTTGCTCGTCTATCAATACGGGGCTGATGGCAGGGTGAAAAGCATCGAAACAGATAGTGGCTCTACAGATGGATTCAATTACGAGAATAATGGCTTCACCATAGAATCCAGATATGAGGGAATAGTGACCCAAACCAGGACTTATGATAATAGTGGACGACCACTCACAGATATCTACAGCCCGGATGCCAGTATCTGGCTGCAGCATAACCGCTACGAGTATGACGATGTCAACAGAACTCGTACTCTATTCAAGGGTACGGGGCTCAACGACATTCAAGAAAAAGAGGTTTGCACTTACGATGCCGAGGGCAGATTGATCAGATTGGAGCAATACAGCTCAAACGTGTTACAGAGTTCTGAGACCAGAGAATACAATGCAAATGGTCTACTTTACAGACAGCGAATCACAAGGCCGGGACAACCGGTAGAGTCATACACATATGTGTACAGGTTTGATCAAGTGGGAAACATCACCGAAATCAGAGGCGGTGCGGATTTGGTGACAATTCGGTATGAGTACTATAGATAGAACTATTAACACACAATGTTAATAAAACTCCTTGACAGGATTGGCTATGATAATTAGTTTTACTTCTAGCAAGCTAAATAAGTTGTGTTCAAGTGAAAGGTTGATGGTGAAAGAGCTGGGGCCCAATTGCGCAAAGATTCTAAAGCAGAGACTATTGGAGTTGGAGGCCTCACCCAATATGAGGATGATCCCGCCATACGCAAGAAGTCACCCATTACTGGGAAACAGGAAAGGCTTGTATGCCCTGGATTTGGAGCACCCAAAGAGACTTGTTTACAAGCCGGATTTTGAAGAGTCCGGTATCACTGAATCAAACGAGCTAGACATATCCCAGATCACAGCCATAGTAATCTTGGAGATAACTGACTATCATTAAAAAAGGAGAATCATCATGAGCAAAAAGTACAAGTTCAAACCCGATTACGCAGTCAATCCCGGTGATTCTCTGCGTGAGGCGATTCAATACTTGAACATGACTCAAAAAGACTTTGCCCAGAGACTGGGGATCACAGAGCAAAGCTTGGATAGGATACTAAAGGGATATCAACCCATCACTCACGAGACAGCTTTGAAGCTTGAGCTGGTCACAGAGATATCTGCTGAGTTCTGGAACAATCTGGAATCCCAGCATCAAAGGCAATTAAGGATCCAAGCTGCCAGAGAAGTAGAGGCAAAGATAGCAGCCTGGGTGCGCAAGTTCGATCAAAAAGAGCTACTTAGTAGGAATTATATCAAAGCAAAGGATAGCGTTTTTGAGACAGCGCTTGAGTTGTTGCGCTTCTTCAATTTCGGCACTATTGAGGCTTTCGACAATAAAGCCAATAGTCTTGTGGCCGCTGCTCGCAGTACGGCAGCTTACAAAACGGAGCAAATTCCGGCTATCACATATATCCAAATGGGACAGCGAGAAGCTTTGAAGCTTGAGGTGGCCACTTATAATCGTGCCATGTTTGTAAAAGCCTTGAATCGAGCCAGAGCAATGATCAAAGAACCTCCCAGGGATTTCTGTGATGTCCTGCAAAAGGAATTTGCCGAGGCTGGAGTAGCATTGGTTTTCGTGCCTCTTTTCAAAGGAGTTCATTTTAATGGTGTGAGCAAGTGGATCACACCAAACAAGGCTCTTATCATCATGAATATCAAGGGTAAAGCCGAAGATAAGTTTTGGTTCTCTCTCTTCCACGAGGCTGGACACCTTCTCAAACATAGCAAGAAGCAGATGTATCTTTCCGAAGCACACATTGATAGCCCGGAGGAACAGGAAGCAGATGCCTTTGCAGCAGAGTTTCTGATTCCGGCTAAGTTCAATGAGAGAATTGCCGCGGTAAAATCAGAAGCAGATATCAATTTCCTGGCAAGCGAATTGGATCTTTCCCTAGGCGTAGTGGTTGGTAGGTATCACCACCTCACCAAGAAATGGTCGTTCTATAAGCACCTGATCAGAAAGCTGGAGTGGAGGGAGGCAGAAAACTGATATGGCGAATCAGGAATCCATGGAGTTTGTTTGCCTCCCTGGAAAGATATACTTTGCTTGAGGGACACCTCGTTTCAGCAGGTACAGCCTTATAGATTCCGGGCAATTCTGACCACCTCGCTTTGCTTAGCTATCTAATCCTATATATATACCCGTTCACGGCCAGAAAACCTCCATCAGGACTGAGTGAAAACTCACCAGCATTGGAAACTTGGAAGCGATGATGCAAAGAGTATTCTCCAAGATTGAGGATCTGGATCTCAGTGCTGGTTTTAATCGAGATGAAGCGTGATCCTGCGCAGAAATCGATATCCAGCACAGTTTCGCTGAATTCTTTGGCAAAAACCTGTCTCCCAGTCTCAACATCGACAATATAGAGCTTGTTGTTATTGTCCACAGAAGCAACATACCTGAAATTATCACTCAAGCGGGAGATCTTGATAAGCTCTGGGTATCGAAAGACTATTCTACTCTGGTTCCTGAGCAGGTCTTTAGTGTAGGTGACTTTATTGCTTAGGCCAATGTTTGTTCCCAGAACATGTCCTCGTGAGGAAAAACCCAAAGATCCAAAATTGTCCTGACCCGCTCTGTAAGCCCATAACTTCATCTCTGGATTTACACTGATCATAACCAGATGTTCATATCTTCCGGAAGTACCAATTAGAAACTTGCTATCCGGGGACCAAGAGATACTATGCAAATCTCTCACTACATTCAACCCAATATCACATACAAGACTCATGTTGCTAGTATCATAAACGAGAATGTAGTAATATGTCAGAACGGCCAACAAACGTGATGTGCTGCTGAAAGCAAAGCTCTTGGGACCGTCTTCCCAATCTCCGTAAAGGGAGGTTCTGCCTCCAGAAAAAAGACTGTATAGAAACACCTCGCGTCCACCATTCGTTGCCAGATAATTCCCGTCGGGGGAGAATTCGTAAATTGTAGAGCCAGATGGCAATTCTACGAGTGGATTGAAATAATGACGGATACTATCACCTGTGGCAGGATTGACGATGAGCACGCTGGATGGTATCAACCTGGGTATTCTAATATCGAACTGCTCAAACAAAGTGACTTCTATGCTACCCCAAGCTTGATTGAGTGCTTGAGCCCTATCTCGATCCAGGCTCAGATCAAAGCTCAATGGTTCTGCAGAGGCGTCTGTATTCCTGAGTGTCATTGGCCAAACATGCCTCTCGATGTCATACCTGCCTTTTTCCAAGCTAACATCGGTTCTTGGATATTGTTGCCGCAATAGCTCATAACGCAGTGTAATAAGGCTGTCCAGTTCGCTTCTATTGTGCCCGAGAATCAGGGGAAATAGGGTGGATTGTCCCGCATAGTATTGATTTATTAAGCGTCCCTGATACTCATCAGATGTTTCAAAATCACTCTGTGGATCCGGTTTGGGTAGACTGTTTGCGATGGAATCCAAGTCGGAGTAGTAATTATATCTGGAGCACTCCAGCCCTTGTATGAGAATCCGCATCTCGTCTTCAGGAGTTTCTTGGGCTCGAATCAGATGCACTGTAAGTAGTGATAAAACTAAGAAAGTAATCGCCTTAATATTCATAAGCTCCTCTTATGAGAAATTATAAGAATCTGGCTAGTGTCTGTGTGAGCTATTCGTACCTTCCCACCAGACTAAATTCACACAGACTGCAATTAGTATAATGAACTGCAATCGTCAAGGTTTTTGTGAGAGATTTTTACAGACGACATTGTTGGATAGATCAGAGAAGATTACACACGTGTAATGTGTCAGTGAAAACTTCAAATTGGATCACCGAAAACTTCAAATGTCCAAGTCCGATGGTTTCCAAGCCTAAAACACCAAGTGTTGCTGACTTTCTATCTTATTTCATTATAGATGGTTACGCCCAGAAACTTGGAACTTGCTTTGTTCCAGTAAATGTCCACGTAAATCAGTATAGTGACCGGATTTGAAGTTTTTGATGATAGAAAAGTCCATATCCAATAGGAGTGTCCAAGCCCAACACAGAACTGATTCACCTCCCATATCCCATTTATAGACAATGCGGTAGCGTCACTTGTCCAAGTGATAAGAATTTGAAGTTTTCAGTGACACATTACAAGAAATCTGCGGGAAAGCTTGAGAAATCTGCGGGGAACCTGTCCACCCAAGTTCTGCTTGACACAAACTGCCCCCCGGGAGACTTGGCTCACTATATTATATCACACCCGCGTATGGAGGATAAAATGCTGGTATTAGACGATCTTTACTACACCGAGAGTCATGAATGGATAAGAGTCCAGGACGGACTGGCCACCATCGGGATCACCGATTTTGCCCAGCACGAACTGGGAGACATCGTTTTTGTGGAATTGCCCGATATGGGTGCTAAAGTCTCTGCTGATGAGCCCTGCGGCTCCATCGAAGCCGTCAAGGCGGTGGAAGACATCATTTGCCCGGTTTCCGGTAAAGTGGAAGAGCGCAACGGCGATCTGGAAGACAGCCCCGATATGATCAACAAATCTCCCTATGAGGACGGCTGGCTGATCAAAGTGAGAATGAGCTCTCCGGAAGAGCTGGAAAAGCTGCTGAGCGCGCTCGATTATCGCAAGATAGTGGAAGCCTAGGCCTTATAAACTTTCAGCCCAGCGTTTGTGATAGCCAAAAGCAAGAATTTCCTGATCATTCTATCCGCTCCTTCGGGTGGAGGCAAGAGCACCATCCTCTCTGAGGTGCGCAAGCTCAACTCCGAGGTGGACTACTCGGTTTCCTACACCACCCGCGCCCCCAGAGGAACGGAGCAAAACGGTATCCATTATCACTTTGTGGACGAGGCGGAGTTTTGCCGTCGCCAGGATGAAGGCGACTTTTTGGAGCACGCCAACGTCTTTGGCAAGTGGTATGGCACCTCGATCAGCTATATTCAAAGCAGGCTCGATGCCCGCAAACACGTGATCATGGATATCGACGTCCAGGGTGCCGCTCTCATCGGTGAAACCAGCATCCCTTATGTGAAGATATTCATCATCCCGCCCTCGATGGATGTCTTGCGGGAGCGTCTGATCAACCGGGGCACCGACAGCCGCGATGAGATCAACAAACGCCTCAATATTGCCCGCAACGAGCTCAAGTATATCCCATCATATCAATATCTTGTGATCAACGACGATCTGGCCCAGGCCGTGCAGGAAGTGCTGGCCATTATCAAAGCCGAAGAAAACCGCGTGAATCGTTATCACAACCCCGTTTCTGAATTCCTAGGAGAATAAGCCCATGATAGATAATAAGATCGAAAACTTCCTGGAAAAGACGGACATGAACTACCTGTTCTGCCTGCTTTCCAAGCTTGAGGCCGGCCGCCTCTCTCAACTCCCCGTTTACGTGCGCAACAAGCTGGGAGAAAAGCTTTCCGTGCTCTCCATGCAGCACGTTTCGGACAACGAGATCCCGGATTACATCAGTGAGATCGCGGAAGCCGAACTGGCCATGGCCCAGGCCCAATCACCCTTCGACGATGATGACGGCTCCGACAGCGATCTGGGAGAAGAGACCTATGACGACTCCCTCAGGCTGACTGATGAACCCGAGCCCGAGCCCGTCAATCCCTTTGACGTCGTCGATGATGACGACGATGAGGATATCTTTGGGGACCAGGACGATCTCGACGAGGCGGATGACGACGACTGATGTCCAACCGGGCCATCAGACAACACCTTGAGCTGCTGTTAAACAGCGGCATTCGCGAGCTTTACGAACCCAGCTCCCAAGCCAGAACCTCTCTGGAACAGCTCGCAAACCAATACGCCAATTGTCAGAAATGCGCTCTGCATGAAGGCCGCGTCAAGTTTGTGTATGGAGAGGGCGATCCCCATGCCGGGATCATGGTGATCGGAGAGGGGCCTGGTGAACAGGAAAACCTGAGCGGCAGACCCTTTGTGGGCAGGGCCGGTGACCTTCTCAACAAGATGCTGGCCGCCATCAATCTGCGGCGAGAGCAGGTCTATATCGCCAACATCGTCAAATGCCGTCCTCCCGGCAACCGCAATCCCTTGCCGGAAGAGCGGATAGCCTGCCTTCCCTACCTGATAGAGCAGATTCAGATCATCCAGCCCCAAATCTTCCTGATGATGGGCCTGGTGGCCGCTCAGACCCTCCTGAGCACCAATGAGGCAATGGGCGTTCTGAGAGAGCGGGAACACGTCTTCATGGACCGGCCTGCTTTTGTAACCTATCATCCCGCCGCGCTGCTCAGAAACGAGCACTGGAAACGTCCCGCCTGGGAAGACCTGCAGCGCTTTCAAAAAGCCTGGCTGGAAATGGCTTCCGGACAGCGCCCTTAACCATTGAACTAAAGCTATGCCAAGTGTAAACGGAGCCATCCCCAAGCAACTTAGGTTTGGGTGGGAGATGCTGTTCCTGAGCTTGTGCTTAGCCGTCCAGGGCCTGGCAGGCACCAATCTGGAGGCCAGGATCGCGATCTATGGAGACACCCGGGGAGACAACGCGACCCATGCCAGAGTCGTGAAGGCAATATCCACCTTTTCGCCGGACCTCGTTTTCCACACCGGAGATCTCAGCACTCAGGGTAAAAGCGCGGATGAGTTTGACGCTTTCAAATCGGTCATCAAAGCGCTTGGAAATGCGGAATTCTATCCCGTGAGAGGCAACCACGAGCGGGACGAACAGCTTTTCCTCAGCTATTTCACGCAGCTCTGCGGCAGCAGCAGATACGTGCTGGAGAGGGATTCGCTGGTCTTTATCGCTTTGGACAGCAGCATCGGGATAAAACCCGGATCAGAACAGCTTGTCTGGCTGCAGCAACAGCTTTCCAGGCATCATGACCAGCCTGTGATCCTGCTTGTGCACCATCCCGTCTTCAGCAGTGGAGCGCATGGCGACGAACTGGGACTGGGCGTCTGGCTGCCAGCGCTGTTGGAAAACAGCTCTGTGAAGGCAGTGATCAGCGGCCACGAGCATTCTTATGAGAGATCTGAGTATCAGGGCATCCCATATCTCGTCTCCGGAGGGGGTGGCTCACCATTTAGGGAAACACGTAACCCCAATCCCTACAGCAGGCTGTTCATCATCAGCCACCATTTCATCATCATGGACCGTGAGGGCCCCGTCCTCAAATGCAGGGTTTTTGATCCAGATCTGAAGCTGCTGGATAGCTTTGATATCGATCTTTGATTTCATCTGCTAAACTTGGGGTTTTGTCAATCCAGATTGGAGGTGCAGGCCCTCATGGGTCCAATAAATCACCTTGGAGTGCAAATCCCCTGGACGGAATATACGTTTATCTCCATACCTGACGCGGCTTTGGACTACAAGGATTACATCGGAGGCAATAGTCCCGCGTGCGTGCTGGTTGAAGTCCAATCGGCCCGCAAACTCGTTGTTATTCATACCTTTATCGTGGCCGATTGAACTCCAACGGGGCAGCTCTTTTCACGCACCGACTAAAGTCAGTGCTACGGCCGGCTAAAGCCAGCGTTACGATCTCACGGCTGACCTTTCCTGGTCAAAGAGCTCTCAATGCTCTCGTTCCGTCTGTCTTTATCTCATTCTTCCCAATAACTTGCCGTGACAATACCGTGCGCTCTCCCGCGATTTTCACCGGAGGCCCCACGGTATCCCGACGGCAACAAATGGGAGAGTAAACAGCGGTAAAATAAAAACCCCGGTCCGAAGACCGGGGCCGATATGTCAGAGACTGGCGTGAGGCCACGTCTCCGTTTTAATGATGGGGTTTATTTGGACAGGAGCATCTTGCGGGTGACGTGCTTTCCGTCGTTGTGAACGCGGAAGAAGTACATGCCGCTGGAGACGCTGTTGCCATTGTCATCTTTACCGTTCCAGACCACGCTGTGACGACCGGCTTCGCGGGCATCGTTGACGAGGGTGCGGATCACCTGGCCCTTGAGGTTGTAGACCTTGAGGGTGGTGGGACCACTGACGGGAACGCTGAAGGAGATGGTGGTTTCAGGGTTGAAGGGGTTGGGGAAGTTGCGGGCATCCAGTGTGAAGACGGGAGCCACGTTGTCATCGTTGTCGGTAGTGTATTCCACGATCGCACGGATCATCAGCTCACCAGTGGTGAGGGGATCCCAGGTGGTGCCGGTGCGGGTATAGCTGAAGCCGTTGCTGGCAGTATCCAGACCGATCTGAGAGGCGTTGGTGGTCTCCAGGATAGCGATATAGAACTGGCCATCGGCCGCTACGATTCCGGCAGGCAGGGTCACATAGTTCCAGCCGGGAGTGATTGAAGCGGCGGGATACTGATACTGAGCCATCTGGGTGCCGGGCATGCCGCCAGTGCCGTCGTTGTCAAACACGCGGACGATGATTCCAGCCGATCCGGGAGTGTGGACGAAGATCTTGGCATACTTGACGGTGACGCTTTGATTGAAGTTGTGTTTCACGGCCATCTGACGAGTCGAGCCCACGGTGTAGCCCTGTTCGGCAGTACCGTCATCGTGGCTGAGCTCAGTATGCATGGCAGGCATCACGAAAGTGGTCACGATGTTGGAAGGGAGCGATTCGTTAGCGCCATACATGGCAGTGACGTGATAAGTGTGCATTCCACCTTCCACATTCATGTCGGTGTAGGTGAGCACGGTGCCGGCTACCTGGTCGATCTGGACCTGGTCGCGATAGATTTTGTAGGCGGTGACGTCACGGTTGGAGCGCTCGGAAGTGCTGACCGCCAGGGTGCCGCTGTTATGCTGTTCGTTGGTAGGCAGCTGAGTGATCTCATATTCACGGCCGTTGGCGTCTTCCACATAGATGCGGATATTCCAGTTGTAGGTGAGGGTGGCGCCAAGAGCGGAGAGAGTGGTCCAGGCATTGTTGAACCGGATTACGTTGCCGTAACCTTCCACCTGAGGACCTTCATCGCAACCGGCAGGATATCCGCCTGTAGCGTTGCAGCGGTAACCGGCCATCACGATGGTGCCGGAAGGAATGGTCCAGGGAGTGGTGAGGACAATTTCGTTCCAGGCATCGATGGTGGGATTGGCAACAGCCTGCTCGTAAGCAAGGTTTCCAGTGGCACCAGTCCAGAGGCGGACGGTGTAGGCGCAAAGAGTGGTAGGCTCGGCTGGGAAGAATTTGATCTTGGTGACGTTCATTCCCACCCAGGGGCTGATACCATGCTCGCCGACGGGATCCCATTTGGCAGCCACGTCAAAATCGGCTGCGGCATTGGTGCCGATGGAATTACCGGCATTTTCGCCGTCATAGCTCAGCCAGCCAGGTTCTCCACCACCACCGCCACCAGGAGTGGTCCAGTTGAGGGTGACATTGGAGCCGGCGACTGTGGCCGTAAGGTTTTCGGGAGCGGCGATGAAGACGTCGTTGAAGATCTTGACATCGTCGATCATGATTCCGATTCCGTTGGGAGTATCGGCATCGGTCTTGAAATACCAGCGGAACTGAATGGTCTGGCCAGCGTAGTCGCTGATATAACCATCCACGCTGTAGCTGCCGGTCATTGAGCTCCACACATCCGGAGCATCTGAATACACATAGTTGGTGCCGGTGGCACTGCCATAAGGATTGCTCATGGCATACCAGGTCTGGCCATTGTTGGGAGAGATTTCCCAGCCGAAGTAATCGACCTCGGGGAAGGTGTTGGGATCGGTGAAACCGCCCATGATCATGAAGTCGGCCCTGATGTCTCCACTGGCGGGAAGAGTGATGGGAGGAGTCACCAGGTAGTTGAGCATATTTACATTGTAGCTGCCGGAGGCGTTTTGGCATTTCATGATATGAGTGGGTGAGGGAGCGGCGGGATCGGTAGCGATAGCCCAAAGGTCACCACCCAGCGGAACGAGGCTGGACCAGGTCATCTGACCGTCGTCAACGCCATTGTTGCTGTATCCGCCAAAGGCGATGTCGTCCACCATGATACCATACATGGCAGGAGCGTCACCCGTGCTGTAAGCTGGATCGGAGGCAAAGGCGAAGCGAATTTTCACGCTCTGGCCCACATAAGCGCTGAGGTCAAAGGTAGCATTGGTCCAGTTGGCTTGCACTCCACCCCAGGCAGGGATGTTGGGGCCTTCACCATGCTCGAAACCGAAAGCGTAGGAAGAAGTGATGTTGTAAGCGGGAGTCCCGGAAATGGGGGTCCAGGTCACACCGTTATCCACGGACATGCGAACGTTGGCAGAGTCCCATCCGGTGTAAGGAGCTGTAGCGCCGGCGGGATCTTCAAGGTTGTGACGCAGTTTGAAAGTGAGAGTGGCATTGCCAGCGGTCAAGGTGCGGGCGGGAGTGTCCAACACCAGGTACTGATGGTCGTAATAACCACCGATGTTGGTGCCGGAAGCCAGAGCGGGGTCTCCCATCCACCAGCAGTTACCCTGGGTGCCGCCATTGTCATAGACGTGCCAGTTGTTTGGTGATTGCGCACCGTCGTAGTGGGTCCATCCGGTGGCGCCGGTTTCAAAATCTTCCTGCCATGCTACCACTTCGTAGGCAAACATGGCCGTTGCGATCATAAGGGCTATGATGACAAGCCAGCTTTTTTTCATTGATCCTCCTATGAATCAAGAGATATTTTCATAAACAGCTATATACGCGAGCCGCGTGATTTTGTCAACACTTTTTTAGAGCGTCGAAGTTATCTAAGCATGAATTGAGCCACATCCGCGCTCTTGATATCCTGGCCTCAGGTGTATTGCAGCCTGTAAAGGTCATAGTAGAGGCCCTTCTTGTCCAGCAGCTCAAAATGAGAGCCTTCCTCCACCAGTTCTCCTTTATGGAGCACGAGGATGCGGTCCACGTGCTGGATAGTGGAAAGGCGATGGGCAATCATGATCGAGCTGCGGTGTTCGATGATCTTTTTCAGAGCGTCCTGGATCAGGATTTCGGTTTCGGTGTCGATGTTTGAGGTGGCTTCATCCAGAATGAAGATGGAGGGATCGTAGGCCAGCACTCTGGCAAAAGCGATCAACTGACGCTGCCCTGTGGAAAGAGTGGCGCCGCGTTCCATCACCGGCTCCTCGTATTTGGCGGGTAGCTGGGAAATGAACTTGTCGGCGTTGACGTATTTGGCAACCTTGATGATATCTTCGCTGCTGAGCTTATCGTTGTTGAGGGCAATGTTGTCGTGGACGTTGCCGCTGAAGATAAACACGTCCTGCTGCACGATCCCGATGTTGGAACGGACGTCTTTGATAGCATAGCTGCTGAGGGGACGGTCATCGATGCGGATTTCACCTCTCTGATAGGGATACATGCCCAGCATCAGGTTCACGATCGAGGTCTTGCCGCTACCGGTGTGGCCCACGAGGGCTATCTTCTCTCCCGGCTTGATCTTGAAGCTCACATCCTTGAGCACCCACTCGCCTGGATTGTAGGCCAGCCACACGTGGTCAAACTCGATACCGCCTTCCAGCTTGAGATTGCGGAGCTTATCAGAGCGGTAGTCCTCAGGCTCTTCCTCCATCAGGTCAAAGATCCGTTCCGCTCCTGCCAGGGCTCCCTGCAGCACGTTGAACTTCTCGGAAAAGTCGTTGATGGGTTCAAAGAGTTTGTGGATATATTGGGTGAAGGCCATCAGCAAACCGATGGTGATCACGTTGCGCAGGATCTGCCCGCCGCCATACCAGATGATAAGAGCGACGGCAATCTGAGACGACACGTGGATGATCGGACGGAAAAAGGCAAAGAGGCGCAACTGCTTGAAAGAAGTGGCGAAATACTGCTGGTTGATATCGGCAAATTCGTTGCGTTTGTTGGAGTACTGGTTAAAAAGCTGGATGATCTTTTGGCCGCTGATGTGTTCTGCCAGAGTGGCATTCAGGGCGGCAAGGTGCTTTCTGACTTCACGATAGATCACTCGGGTGCGGCGTCTGAACTGGGAGATCATAAAGATCACGAAAGGCAGGATGATAAAGCTCACCAGGGCCAGTTTCCAATTGAGCACCAGCATCAATGCCACAATCGCCACGATCAGGATGGCGTCCTGAACGATGGTGATCACACCCGAAGCCAGCATCTCATCGATGGCGCGGATATCGTTGGTGACTCTGGTGACCAGCCTGCCCACCGGATTCTGGTCAAAGTATTTCACTGGCATCTTTTGCAGATGGGCAAAGACGTCGTGCCGGAGGTCGTTCATAGCCATCTGCGAGAAATAGGCTGTCAGAACGCTCTGGCTATAACCGCTGATCAATCTGAGGAGGATGATCCCAAAGAAGATAAGCGCCAGCCAGACAAGCTGATGAGCGGATTCTGCCCGCACTGCCAGACGGTCTTTGCCGGGCATCTTGTTCAGAAGATCGCGCGGGACAGCCAGTTTGGCGTTGCCGATCCTGAACCATCCGTTCAGGCCGCCTTTGCGTCCATGGGGTGCGCTGACCTCGCTCATATAGCGGTTCAGCACCTCGATGTGCTGGGGTTTGTCTTCCAGGATGTAAACGGTCTTGGCGCTCAGGTAGCCCTGCTCGCGCAGCCGGTCCAGATCGAGTTTGTCGATGCGGTTGCGATCTTTGGCTCTCAGGATCAAAAATCCCCTATTGCCGCTCTCGAAACGCTGGAGCTTGAGACTTGTGTACTTCGTGTAAAAATCTTCCAGAACACTTCCGTTTTCAAAAACGGCAATGGAGCGGTCGGACACGATATGATCGTCGATAGCGGTACGCTGGATGAGGGGAAGCACCACTTCCGCGCCTGCCACGAGCATTAAAATCGCAAAAGAGAGGATCACCCATTTCAGATAGGGTTTCAGGTAGGCAAGCAGCTTGCCGTAAAGACGGCGGTCGTAGATCTTGCCTTTGATGTCGTCAGATTGGAAGCCTCCGCGGCCTCCTCCACCTCCAAAGTGCATTATAGCTCCTCCCCTTCCAGTTTGGCGCGGATCCGCTGTTTTTCAAACAGGTCGCGGTACAGCCCGTTCAGCTTGAGGAGGCTGTTATGATCGCCGCTCTCACGCACGTCACCAGCTCCTAGCACGATGATATGATCGGCGTGCTGGATGGAAGAGATACGGTGAGCGATGATGATGGTGGTCTTGCCGCGGCGTACTTCGATCAGCTTTTCCAGGATGTAACGCTCGGTCTTGGTATCCACAGCTGAGAGGGCGTCGTCCAGAATCAGGACCTGAGGATCGGTCAAAAGCGCTCTGGCGATGGCCACGCGCTGTTTTTGTCCCCCGGAAAGAGTGAGTCCCCGCTCTCCCACAATGGTCTCAAACTTGTGTTCAAAATCCATGATCTCGTCATAGACCTGCGCCACCCGGGCCGCCTCATAGACGCTTTCCAGGCTGCTGTCGGGATTGCCGAGGCGGATATTGTCGGCAATTGTTTCGGAAAAGAGGAAGATATCCTGAGGCACCAGCACCATGTCTCTGCGCAATACTTTGAGAGGGATGCTATGCAGGGGATGGCCGTCGATGTAAATGCTGCCCGCGGGAGGATTATAAACCCTGGCCAGCAGCTCGATCAGAGTTGTCTTGCCGCATCCCGTGGGTCCCACGATGGCCAGCGTTTTACCGTTGGCAATGCTCGTCGTGACGTGTTTCAACACCAGCGGGAGTTCTTCGCCATAGCGGAAGTTGAGGTCGCCGATCTCGATGCCACCTTCCAGACGGGTGATGCTGTGGTCAGCTTCGGCATCCGTGATCTCTGGATTCACGGTAAAAATCTCATTGAGCCGTTTCAGAGATGCCGTGCCGCGCTGATACATATCCACAATCCATCCAATGGCTATCATCGGCCACACCAGCATACTGAGATACTGGAAGAAGGCGATGAATTCACCGATGCTGATCTCTCCACGGATGGCGGCCCGGCCACCAAACAGCAGGGTAATGATCACTGAAAGGCTGATCACAAAGCTCATAAAGGGATGGAAGATACCGGAGATCCTGGCCAGCTTGATATTCTGCTTCACAAAGTCCAAAGAGACGGCATCCACCTTTTTGAGCTCAGACTCTTCCTGCACGAAGGCTTTTACCACTCTGATGCCGGAAATAGACTCCTGGATTCTACCGCTCAGCTCAGAAAAACTGGCCTGCACTCTGCCAAAGGTCTTGTGCATGCGCTTGCCAAAATAGCCGATGGTGATGGACAGGAAGGGCAGCGGGATCACCGCCAGGGCCGTGAGCCGCCAATTGATGGCACCCATGAAACTGAAGGAAGCGATCGTCATCAATATGATATCCATCGCGGCGATGAGTCCCATCCCAAACAGCATTCTCACAGCAGTCAGGTCATTGGTGGCGTGGGCCATCAAATCGCCGATCTTGCTGCGATTGAAGAAATTCTGGCTCATACGCAGAAGGTGGTCATAAAAATCCTGCCGCAAGTGACGCTCGATCACAAAGGAATTGCCGATGATGAGAGTGCGCCAGAAATAGCGCAGCACCATCACGGCAATGGCCAGACCAAAGATGATCAGGCCCACCCAGATGAGGCCATTCTGATCGACCCGCCGCTCCTGGATGCCATCGATGGCATATTGCATCACCTTGGGCATGGCCAGCTGCACCACGTCCACCAGGATCAGCATCACTATGCCCCAGGCGATTTTGCCATAACTCTTCTTCAGATAAGGAAGAATGGCGTCGAAAGTTCGCATTAATGCTCCGTCGTCGTATTTTATCGACTCAAGCCGCGCTGAAGCTCTGTGATTGTCTGCAATCATCGTGGATTGAGTGGATAAAACCCTATTTTGAGCTGAGGGACAGGCTCAGATGCAGGCCCATTTTGTCAACAACAATCTGAGCCGCAGATATATCAGCAATTCACATGACAGCATGAACAAAACTTCACTCTCAGATATACATGAACCAGGTTCTTGCCGGATGCGTTAATTTATTTCAATAATATACTAATATCATTGCACATTCAACTTGTAATCATCCCATGTATGGAAGAAAAGCTACAGATTCTCCCCAAACTGTTATGGAGAGCCGAAAAAAGCGCTTGACCAAAAGCAATAAGTGTCATCAGCTTTGTTCAGGAAGCTTGTCAGGCGTGGACAATTCTGCGCTATTTTATGATAATCAACTAGTGTCTCGTCAAGCATCGATTGTCGGATAGAGACGCTTCAGTTTTGTTCTTGAATCCTGAGTGGTAAACTGCCAATTTATCTGACATTTCTTACTGTTTCTTTCACGTGTCCAAGCATTTACTTCTCTCTGCAGTATCGCAATATCTGG